>Ga0209039_10000094_pt1 | contig 77153 bp, 62 predicted proteins | sample BogFormECP12_OM1_FD_188238 | JGI IMG/M metagenome (GOLD analysis project Ga0209039, IMG submission 188238) | Bog forest soil microbial communities from Calvert Island, British Columbia, Canada - ECP12_OM1 (SPAdes) (version 2) | ecosystem: Environmental > Aquatic > Freshwater > Wetlands > Bog ... | reverse complement strand
GGCCTCTGCCGCTCTCAAGCACTTACCAGGTTTGTTCCAGGTTTGTTTTTTGTGACCCTTCAATTCTAAAGGACTTACCAGGTCTGTTCCAGGTTTGTTTTTAGGGTTATGTCAATGATTCTGATGGACTTGTCAGGTTTGATTGACCCATTTTTTCATTTTTGCCCCAACGGCGCCGGTTCAGGCCCGCTTCTCTTCGCGACTCCCGATACCCCGAGTTCCGGCTATTGGCATCTCTCACGCGCACTCCCTGCTCTCCCCGCTCGAACCGTTGGTCCGTTTTGGCGCGGGCTCCGGCTTTCACGGACCGTCCGCACCGCGTAGTGTTCCTTCCAGTTCCATCCCCGAGACCCTGACGCCGTCTCTTCTCTGCGAGTCTCGTCCCCGTTTTTCTTTTCAAACCCCAAAACCCGAATCCCGAACCGCGGCTTACCGGTCCAAGGCGAGCCTAGAAGATTATACGGTCCCGCGACGCCATGCACCAAACCAGCGCCGTCGCCCGATCCATTCGCTTCATTTCCACCGGGTCCCCCACCTCGAAAGTGGTGATGATTTCCGACCGAATCTGGGCGTAAAGGGCGGCGGCCGACCGGGTATCCGGCGGCCTCCAACTTTTCCGGGAGGCGATGGTCGTAGCGGCCGTGCTTCAGGGCGTTGAGGGACACGCGAGCCTTGCCTTCCGGGGTGCGTGGTCCGGTACACTTCTGAGCGTTGCGGCGGTTGGCGGCCAGGAACGCCTCGGTCCGAGTCGGTGACTTGCGCAACATAAAAAAAGCCCTTCATCCCGAGCGCGCCGATTCAGACAACACGGCAGCGGCACGGTTATGGTTAGTATATTAAACCGGCGAGTAGCAGTCAAGAAAATAAATCGAGGCTAGCGGAGGCGTCAAGAAGGACGATCAAACCGGAATGTGGAGTTGATGGCATCATAGTTTGCTCGCACGTCTCGGCCATTACGTTCCAGCAAGCCCGCCGTCGCCAAAGCTTCGACATCGTCGTGGACCCGGCGGTAGTCGCGCTTGAGCTGCACGGAAAGCGCCCGCACGCTCCGCACTTGATGACTGTGGACATATTTGAGAAGCTCCCATCTTTTGGGGGTCAGGAGCGACAAGAGGCCTTCCAGGCTTTCGAAAGACAAATGCCGCTCGCGAACCCTTTTGCCGTTCTCCAAACGGTGCCAGGCGTCGATGAAGCGACGACCGATTGATTGCGGATTTCCTGGCAGACGTTGCGTCTATCAGGGAAGGAAAGAGGCCCATATGAAAGAAAGATTGGAAGTTCACGTAGGCGACACTCTCGAAGATACCGCTCAACCGTTGAAAACTTGTAGGGCATCTCGCGGCTCCCGTAAGTGGCGATGGTCCCCTTTGGGTTTTTCTTTGTCGTAGCCAATAAGCCGCTTTCCGTCCTTGCCGTAGAATAGCGAATACTTGAGCCGATGCTCGCTGCCCGGAACCGGAGAGCGCACGGCATAAATCGTTTCAGAGGTGAATCCAGCCGTTCCTCTTCAAGGTCGTTCTCTTCTCTCTCGGTCCCGGTCCAGAAAGCTTTGCAACAGGCTCGGGGAGGCGCGGAACGTGGTTTGTCGCAGGCGTTGGAAAGCCGAAGGAAGATCCACCCAACCGCGAGAGGCCGCGTCGTTCAATACACCCAGCGTGCCGGTGATGGGGAGGTTGCGACGCTGCGCTTCCCGGCGCCCTTTCCCTTCGTCCATAAGCAGCAACGCTTCGGGCCGGTGCTGCTGCGCCAGGATGATGGCCTCACGCTCGCCCTCCCCCAGCAAACGCAGGCCGGCGTCGGGTGGGATCTTAGTTTGCTCGACCTCAAGCCAAGCCGGGCGGCGGGCGATCCACTCCGTCACGGCCGCAGGAGCTTCAGGATGCTGCAGTTCGCGCAGAACAGCTTCGGGGACCACCACACGGCCATAAAGCCGTTTCAGAATTTCCGCTTCGCCGATGAGCACCAGATAATTGAGGGGGGAAGTGTCGGCGATAACGATCATCGGCTGCTGAACTCGCGGCTGGTTTCAGTATCCCGGTCCAGGTCCTCCAGGGTGTAGTCAAAGTACACGCCGTGCTCCTTCAGGAAGCCATCAACCTGGATTCGTGTCCCGTAACCCAGAATCTTTCGCACCTGCTCCTCGGTGAGGGTGCCGGACCGGTAGCCTTCGAGCGCGAAGCTCTCCAACAACGCGCGCGGCAGGTCCTTGGCGCCGAGGCCCTGGGCAATTTCGTCGGGTACTTCTATGGTGATTTGCATGGCGGTCCCCGTCTTATTCTGTCCCCTTCCAGTTCATCCCTCACCGGCAGTCTTCTTCAGCACGAGCTTCGGCGTCCTAAGTCCCCTCCTCGGGTGCGTGATAAAGCCAAGCTTTAAGATAGCCCATCGACTGCCGGAGTTCAATTGGCGGATTTATTTTATGACAACTGACGCCTCTTCGAATCGCAGACCGTCAATCCTTCACTCTTTTATCCTTAACCCCCATTCACAATTTCTGGGCGACTCTTGTCGACAACTCGAGTAGCTTATCCGACCAAGTAACTATCGGGCGAGGTATCAAGCTTCGTCTAGAAGGGGAAATGGCTGGTGGTTGATCGAGCGGCGTTGCCCCGCCGGGAGCCTTGAGAATTTGAAACCGAAAAGCTGCGGACTGAAGGAGCGGCTCCGCGCTACTCTTGCTTATCCGTCGGGAGCCCGCGCGCTCCATTATGTCATAAAATGTCATAATTCTTCTGGGCTGTCAAGGGATTTCAAAGCTATTTGAAGCTGTGTCGCAGCGGCTGAGGCCGGTTTGGCCGAGGCGTCGAGGACGAAGCGCCCAGTGGGAAGCTCAGAAAGTCAACGGCGGCGTCCCTCTTCGATGAGTTGACGAACGGTCAGGCCTTCCAGTCTCGCTCCTTTGCGCAAGGCGCGAATCCGTTCCGCAACTTCACGAGGATCTTTTTTGCGACGATTGGCGGGTGGGACCAGGATCGCCACGGGAGTGCCGTGCTTGGTGATGGTGATCTCTTCCCCCTGGGCGACGCGCTCCAGCAAGGCTGAGAGATGGGTCTTGGCATCGAACAAGCCTACCGTATCCATAGGGAGTCTTCCTCCTAGTCTGAGACTGGTTGAAACGGGGCCGTTGTCAAGCAAACGTAGCGCAGACCTTTTTCCCAAAGTCCGAGGCACGAGCACTGTCGCTACGTTCCGCTTTGCGTCAACCTCAGACGGCCTGTAGACGGGGCCAAATCGCGGGCACAACAATCTCCAGGAAAGAACCGCAGACCTTGGGAAGAAGGTCTGCACTACGCTTGCTCCGGGCGGAACAGCGCAGAGATAACCGAGGAGCTGCCCAGGATCAAGGATCTAAATCTGGTGGCGTCGGCTTTCGATTTAGAGGCCAAATGTTTCGCCGGAGCCTCCTCGTTGATCTGGCGAACCGAGCTGCTGACACGATCATAGTCTAGCCCGATTTCACCGAGCATGCTTTTCAGTTCCGTGGGGTGAGCCTTTAGGAGCCCATGGACCTGTCCCAGCGTGTACTTCGCGAAGGGCTTTTGGCCTGGCGCGTTGTCACTTTTTATCACGTTTTGAATGCGTTTTTCCAGAGGACGTAGGGCGCCTTTCAGTGAGTGCTCAAAGGCTTTCGTGAATAAGACAATCGCTCCCGAGAAGTCCATATCCGCCGGGGTAAAGAGGTAGTGGTATTCTGCGGCGAGCAGGAAGCGACGAGCCACTGTCAGCGCTCTCGTGAACGCGGCCTTTTCCTTCGATGACGAACCCACGGCCAATTCCCGAGACGAATTGACCGTGGCTACCTCCTGGTCACAGAAGCTCAGGCGCCTTTCGAACCGGAATCTCTGCGCTCGTGGCTTCCCACCTCGCGCACCTGATCACTAAAGTCAAAGGCGTCGTTAACGGCCCTTTCACCGCGCAAGGGAATCGGCTCATTAGGCAACGTCCTGCAATGCGAGAATCCTTTTCTCCACCCTCGGCGGAAAGTCCACAAACAAGAAATAATCTTTGTGATAGAGATAATCCTCGCCACTCTCGTCGACAATTCGCAGCAGATCATCCTTGGCCGCCACCGGGTCGGGAAGAATCCGGTAAACCTTGCCAGGAATGAGCGACACCTGATAGTCGGTATTGTCTACGCAAAGCGCGAATGGTTTAGTTGGTGTTTTCATGATTCGTCCAGGTAGCGCTTGATTTTCATGTCCCTTTGGCTAGCGTGTTGCAGGACGTGGGCGGCGCGGGGGCTGGCCTTCCATGGCAGCACGCAAAATGCGGTTGATACGCGTCTGGTAACCCCTGCCTTGGGCCCTGAGCCATTCCAGCACGTCTGCGTCGAGGCGAATGCTGAGTTGCTTTTTGGCTGGAGGCCAAGCCGTCGTTGCCTTCCTAAAGAAGGCTTTGCCGAGAGGCGGAATGTCGGAATAGTTGATGTCGGCATCGGTCATCCGGTCAATCCGTGCCAAGTCGCTTTTGATAGATTTCCTGCTCACGTCCGTTCGCCTTCCTCATGGAGATGATGCGGGTGGTCTCGCCGCGCGGCGCATGGGCTATCATGACCAGGCGTCCGGCGAGGAAGCCCAAAGTGATCAGCCGTTCCTCTCCATAATCGAAACGGTCGTCCTCGAAGGTGACACAAGGTCCGGCAAATACCTGTTCGGCGTCCTCAAAAGCCAGACCGTGCTTGGCGAAGTTGCTACGGTTCTTCGCTTTGTCCCATCCGTATCTCATCCGTAATCGTATCGCTTTTTGTATCTACATGCAAGCACGCGTTTCGAGAACCGGCTGCCAACAAACGAAGGACCACGGGTCGGATAGGTGACCCTCAACCCGCAATGCGACCAAACACCCCGCGACGATGACTTCCACGCCAGCTACGGGGGCCAGCAAGCTCAAACTCCATTCCCTCCACCCACCGGGTACAGTTTCGAATCTTACAAGTTCTGAAGCCGGCCTCTTCAGGATGGAAATCACCGCCGGGAATTGAACGAAGGAGGCTTCGGGGTCATACCGCGACCCGCACCTTATGGGAGCCCACTTGGCTCATCCCGCGCAATTCGGCTCTCGACATGCAGCCGGATGGCGTCCTCGATGAGTTGGCGTGCCTCTTCCTCGGTCTCCCCCTCGGTGTAGCAACCCTGGAGGACAGGACAAATGGCCACAAACCGGCCATCCTCGTCCCTTTCGATCACCGCCGTGAATTCGTAACCCCGCATCGCTTCACAACCTCCGACCCTATTGTACCCCTACGGACTGCGGTCTTCTTACTCCTGCCCGTGGACGAGCGAGCCGGTAGCCACGATCGCTGCTTTTGTAACGGTCTACGGCGCGAGGCCTCGCGGACGTCGGGGTCACGTCTTACGCGAACATTCACCGAGATCAATCGTCCGGTGGCCGGTGGCGGTGCCGGCGTGTGTTAGAATTGGAGCCGTCGGTGAGGAGCCAAACCATGCCAAAGGCAAAGCGTCAGGAAAGGGTCGCGCCGGTGGACGAAGTTCCGATTCGGTTGCGCATTGAATCGCTCGAGGAAGGCGGCTACGTGGCCACGAGCCCCGATGTTCCCGGCTTGGTCGCCGAGGGGCGAAGCGTCACGGAAGCGGTGGAGATTGCCCAGGGACTGGCGCGGAGAATCGTTGAGTCCTGCCTCGATCACGGTGACCCCCTTCCTCCCGCATTCAAAAAACCGCACCCCATCCGGCGCGACTTCGTGGTGCCTGTGGGCGTCAGCTAATGGGTCGCCTCGCGGGGTTCAAGTATCGCGAGGTGGCCCGCAAGCTGCGCGCCTTGGGCTTCGCCTTTGACCGCCCCGGTCCAGGTAGTCACGAAATCTGGCGGAACACTGTCACGGGCCGCAAGGTCACCCTTCCCCACCACGCGCGCGATATGGCAGAGGGCACAGTGCGCCGTCTTGCGCGAAGCCGGCATTGACGTTTCCGAATTCTTGAAAACCTAGGAGAGACCTGAGCGCTGGCGGGCGCCTTCGGATTTCATCTTTCCAGGGTGAGCGGGAGCCATCACATCTTCGCTCACCCAGGCGTACGGCAGCTCGCGAATCTGCAGGACGTGTGAGAAGGCGAAGCCCTACCAACAAGTTAAGCAGTTGCTCGACGTCGTGGAGCGGTATAATCTGTCTTTAGTAGGCCGGTTTGTCAATCTTTTTCGCGACCCGAGCCCAGGTCAGAGCTCCCGAGCCTTTCCAGCCTTGTAGTCGGCAAGAGCTTCGTTGATGAGGCCATCCAACTTGCCCGCCTTGGCGTCTGCCTCGATCTGGGCGTCCCAAAGGCGTCCATCGAACTCCACAAACCAGGCCCGGAACTTCGCGAGATCCTGCGGCGACAGGTTCTCGATCCTTTGCGCGAGTTGCTCAATTTCGCTCATGAGGCGGCTCCTTCTAAGGTTGCGACCCTATTAATTCTACCCCCGTTCCCCTCTTTGGCGAAGCCCATTATGTGCACCCCAATAACGGGCTTGGGGGGTAGGCGTACGGAAGCGGGTAGCCACTGAAGCCTTCACTCGTATCGCAGCGCCACCATGGGATCGACTTTCGTGGCCTGTCGCGCCGGAAGGTAGCCCGCGAGAGCGGCGACGGCAGCCAAAACCAGGGTCGCGGTCAACATGGCGACGTGGTCTGCGGGCGCCAGCCCGTAGAGAAGACTTGAAACCACGCGTCCGGCTGCCAGCGCCCCGGCCAAACCAAAGACTATCCCGACTGAGACAAGAGCCATCGTGTCTCGCAGCACGAGCCGAGTCACATCGCCGCGCTGCGCTCCCAAAGCCATGCGAACTCCGATCTCATTGGTTCTGCGCGCCACGGAGTAAGACATCACCCCGTAAAGGCCTACGGCCGCAAGGAGCAGCGCGAGCAAGCCGAACAACGTGGTGAGCCCGCCGCCATCCGCTGATCGACCAGCGAATCCCGCACCTGCTGGGTCAGTGGTTTGACGCCGTAGATGGGAAGGTTCTTTTCAACCACCAGGAGTTCCTTTCGGACCGTGCGGGTGATCGCGGCGGGATCAGCAGCCGTGCGGACCTCCAGCGACATCGGGCCCATCAGCGTCGGCGGCATCTGAAGGAAAGGGAAGTACACGACGCGCACCGAACGCTCGTTCAACCGGTTCTGCTTTGAGTCCTTGACCACGCCGACGATTTCGAACTGCCCCAGGTAGTGATTTACCCCGAGGCCGATGGTTCGGCCCAGCGGGTTCGCTCCACTGAAGAAACCTCGCGCGAAGGCTTCGTTAACGATGGCGACCTTCGGAGCACTCTCGCCATCCCGCGAGCCGAAATCACGCCCAAGCAGAATCGGGATGCCGGCGGTCCCGAAGAAGTGCGCGCCGACCGGGTTGAAGTTGGCTTCCACCTCCTCTCCTGGCCGGGGAATATAGCCGGGAACCTCGACGTGATTCTGCCAACCGCCGCGCTGCAGCAGGCCCCAGTGCGACGCGCTGGCCGAAAGAACTCCGGGGGTAGCTTCCAGCCTTTCCAGCAGGCTGCTGTAGAGTTTGTTCAGGCGCGCGCCTTCGTAGCCGATCAATGTGGGGTCGACCGACAGCACCAGCACGCGCTCCGGGCGGAATCCGGGGTCTACCCTGAGCAGAATCTCGAGACTCCGCGTGAACAGAGCCGCGACCGCCAGTAGGACCAGCGACAGCGCGATCTGCGACACGACAAGCGCGCTACGCAACCGATTCCGTATGGGATTCACGTTCCATTGTCGGCCGCCTTCTTTGAGCGCAGCCGTCAGCTCGATTCGCGTCGCTCGAAAGGCCGGCAACAGGCCGAACAGCACGCCAGTGCTGAGCGAAACAGCGGCAGTGAACCCAAGGACCCGAGCATCCGGGGACAGGTCCAATATCGGGCCCCCCACTCTGGGCCAGGAGCTTGACTAGCACCTGTGTCCCCCAAAGCGCCAAAAGCAGGCCGGCTGCGCCTCCGAACACGGCGAGCAGCAGACTCTCGGTGAGCAATTGCCGGATGAGCCGGCAGCGCCCCGCTCCAATGGACAGCCTGAGCGCGATTTCCTTCTGCCGCGCCGCGCCGCGCGCCAGCAGCAGGTTGGCGATGTTGGCGCAGGCGATCAGCAACACGAGTCCTACCAGCGCCATCAAGATGCTCAACCTCTTCCAGGCTTCCGGTTTGCTCCGGGGCGAGGATCCCCAGGCGCCGGGCTCCAATTCGAATCTCATGCTCCAGCCTTTCTGCGAGTTGTCTTCCGCCAGGTACTGCTGAAGAGCAACGTTCAAGTCGGCTGTCGCTTGTGCCCTACTCACCCCCGGCTTGACTCGTGCCATGACGGCGAGCCACCAGGCGCCACGACTCCTGAGCCAAGTGTTCTCATAGCCCCGGTTGAGTTGTGGAAACATCGTGAGCGGCACGGTTACATCAGAAGCATGGCCAGCCGAGATACCGGAGAAGCGCGCAGGAGTTACGCCGATGACGGTGAACGGATAACCGTTGAGGTAGATCGTTTTTCCCACTGCGGCGGGATCACGTCCGAAGCGGCGCTTCCAATAACCGTAGCTGATCACTGCCACGGCGTGCGGCGCCGAAACCTGGTCATCCTCGGCGGTAAAGGTCCGCCCTACCAACGCTCGCACCCCCAGGGTCGAAAAATAACCGGCGGACACATACTGGCCGCCGCCCGGTGCGAGCTCCGCCTCGCCGTCCACGCTCACATTCATGGCACCGTCGGCGAACGCGAAGATTCCGGCCAGGGTCTGGTTGTGATCGCGGGCAGACTCGAAGAGCGGATAGGAGAAGCCGTAGGACTGGTTGTGCTCGTCGAGGGTATCGAGCAGCACAAGTTCGTGAGGCCTCTCGACCGGCAGCATCCGCAGCAGCACCACGTCGACCAAGCTGAACATCGTCGAGTTGGCGCCAATCCCAAGCGCCAGCGTCAATACCGCCACCAGGGTGAATCCCGGATTCTTTGCCAGCATGCGCAGGCCATAACGCACGTCCTGAAAGAGAGCATCCAGCATCGGCCACCCCCGTCGATCGCGATAAGCTTCCTTGGTCTGCTCCACCCCACCAAATTCGCGTCGCGCGGCGTACCGCGCCTCATCGGGCGACATCCCTTTGCGCACGTTCTCCTCCGCCAGCATCTCCAGGTGGGCGCGCAGTTCTTCGTCCACTTCTTCGTCGAGCCGGTGTTTTTTGAACAGGCCGGCAAGCCGCGATGCCAAAACTCGAATGCGACTCATGTCTCGTCACTCGTCACTTGTCACTCGTCACTGCTACTCATGCCGCAGCGCCACCATGGGATCGACTTTCGTCGCGCGGCGTGCGGGGATGTAGCTGGCCAGAACTGATACGCTGATCAGCGCGAGCGAAACCAGCACGAAAGTTGCGGGGTCCGTCGGCCCGACTCCGTAGAGAAAGCCGGTAAGGAAGCGCGTTAGACCCAAGGCGCCCGCCACCCCCAAGGCAACCCCTACGACCGTCAGCCGCAGGCCGTGCCGGACCACGAGGCCCAGCACGTCGCGGCGCTCCGCGCCGAGCGCCATGCGGATGCCGATTTCGTGGGTGCGTTGCGTTACCGAAAATGCCATAACGCCGTAGATGCCCACCGTGGCCAGAGCCAGCGCAATGGCGGCAAAGATACCGAGCAGCAGCATGTTGAAACGACGGGGAGCGACGGAGTACGAAAGGGTCTGCTCGAGGGTTGTGACGTTATAAATGGGCTGCTCCGAATCGATGGCCGCGATCTCGCCGCGGACGGCAGAGGCAAGGCTGGTCGGGTCCTGCGCCGTGCGCACGGCGAGCTGCATGGAATCATCCGGCTGCTGAAGGTAAGGGGCGTAGATTTCGGAGGCTGGGTCTTCGCCCAAGCCTTCGTGCCGCGTGTTTCCCACCACTCCGATCACAGTGAGCTCGTCGCGGAGCAAGGGCAGTCGCTGGCCGACGGGGTCCCCGCCGGGCCACAAATGCCGGGCCAAGGTTTCATTCACCACCGCCACCTTCGGCGTCTGCTCATTGTCTCCGTCGGTGAATGTGCGTCCTTTGAGGACCGGTATCCCGAGAGTGTAGAAATAGCCGGGGCTCACACTCAGCCGGGACATCAGCACGGCACTGGAGCTCGGGCCGGCTCCCCCCGGAGTAGCGATCTCGCGGCGAATCATCAGCCGCGCGCGGTAAGGACTGAGCGGCAAAGAATCCGAGATCGCGGCCGATCGCACACCGGGCAGGGACTCGACTCGGCGCAGAACGTCCGAGAAAAACGCGCGCCTCTGCGTCGGCTCCGGATAGCGTGAATCCGTAAGGCTGATATTCATCGTCAACACGCGCTCCGGCGCAAATCCGGGGTCGACCGACAGCAGGCGATAAAAGCTCTTGATCAGGAGCCCAGCGCTGATGAGCAGCACCAACGCCAGGGAGAGTTCCGCTACGGCCAGCGCTCCCCGCAGCAGGCCGCGACGCGGGCCCGCGCTCGCCACCGGAGCGCCTTCCTTCAATCGCTCCGCTAAACCCGAGCCCAACTGGGTGGCGGAGAGAGCAGGAGCCAGCCCGAAGAGAATCCCGGTTACGGTTGAGACTGCCAGCGCAAACAGCAGCACATGGGAATCCACCCGGACGCGCACCATGCTCAGGATGTCGCCGCCGGCGCTGGCAGGAATGAGGCGGCTCATCACGTCCGCGCCCCAGGCCGCCAGCAGCACTCCCACCAATCCCCCGGCCAGCCCCAGGATCACACTCTCCGAGAGTAGTTGACGCACCAGTCGCCAGCGTCCCGCCCCCAGAACGGCGCGTACGGCCACCTCCCGGGTGCGCGTTGAAGCTCGGGTCAGGACCAAATTCGCGACGTTGGCGCAGGCAATCAGCAAGACCAGTCCCACCACGCCGAGCAAGGTCAGCATGGCGGGACGCAGATTCCCGGCGAGGTGCTCCGCGAGACCCACTACCTTCAGCTCGTTTTCTGGCAACTGCTTGGGAGGACCCAGGGCGACGCGGGGGCCCTCGCCGGGCGATGGCTTCAACGCCGTGGGCGGCCGTTGTGAATGCAAGCGCAGCGCGGACTTCGTTTCGGTTTCCTTGACCGCTCCTGCTGTAGCCCCAAAAGCCTGATTTGGCGCTTCGCCGGTCGCGCCAGGAGCCTGGACTGGGACGGGACCGTTTGGCGGCCCGCCGCCTGGCAGAGTCCCCGGGCCCGAGGTTTCGATCCGCACGATGGAACGCTGGCCTGCACCTGCGGCTGGCACTGGCCCGGGCCCAAGGCCTGCGCCGCCCGGTCCGCGCCCGAAGGTCGGGCCGCCGAAAACAGGGGGTTGCGCCCGCTTCCGGATGGCGTCGAGGTCCGCGAAAGCGCGCTCCATCGGTACGCCGGGCTTCAGTCGGCCGATGATTCGCACCAATTGCTGCTGCACGCGCAGCCGTTCGCTGGCCTCATTTAGCGCCAGGGGGAGAAGCATTTGGAGCTCGGACCTGCCGGGAAAGCGAAAACTGTCCGGCATCACACCCACCACCGAGTAGGGGGTCCCGTCTAAGGTGACAGTTTTCCCCAGTACTTGAGGATCAGAGCCGAAATATTGCTGCCAGAAGGGATGCATCAAAATGACGGCGTGCGGGCCGTTCGGCTGGTCTTCTTGGAGCGTGAAGCGGCGCCCCAGTTGAGGGTCTACGCCGAGGGTCGCGAAGAAGCTGGCGCTGACCTGCGCCGCGTGAAGGCGCGCCGGCGTGCCCCGCCCGGTCAGGTTGAAGCTGCCTGACTCGTCGTACGCTGTGATTTGCTCCAGGGTTTGGTTGTAATCCTTCCAGTCAACGTAGTCTCCCCCTCCCGCGATTTCCGCTTTCAGTGCCGGGTTCGCTTCGGCGATCCATAGCAGCCGACTGCTTTGCGGATAAGGCAGCGGTCGCAGGAAGACGGCGTTCACCACGCTGAAAATTGCCGTATTGGCCCCGATGCCCAGCGCCAGCGTGAGAACTACCACCGCCGTGAATCCCGGGTTCCCCCGCAATTGCCGAACTCCGTAATACAGATCTTGAAGAGTGGTCTCGATCATGGGTAACCCCCTTTGCTCGCGGTAAAGCTCCTTTGCTTGCTCCACTCCGCCAAACTCGCGCAAGGCCGCATAACGAGCCTCGTCGGGCGTCATCCCCCGGCGTGCGTTCTCCTCCGCCAGCATCTCGATGTGGGAGCACAGTTCTTCGTCCAGTTCTTCGTCGAGCCGGTGTTTCTTGAGCAGGCCGGCAAGCCGCGATGCCAAAACTCGAATGCGACTCATGTCTCGTCACTCGCCACTTGTCACTCGTCACTGCTACTCATGCCGCAACGCCGCCATGGGATCCACCTGGGTGGCCCGGCGCGCGGGAAGATACGCTGCAAGCAATGCGGTGCCCGTGAGCAGGAGGGGCAACACAATCAGGGTCGCCGGATCACTGGGGCGAACGCCGTACAGCAGGCTCGAGATCAGTCGAGTCAGGCCCAGCGCCGCGACGATTCCAGCTCCCACGCCGGCGAGGGCAAGACCTAGCGCTTCTCCCAGCACGAGCCGCAAGATCTCTTGCTCGCTCGCTCCGAGCGCCGCGCGGATGCCAAATTCGTGAGTCCGGCGCGAGACCGAATACGAGATCACGCCGAATATTCCCGCTGCGGCCAGGGTCAACGCCATGGCGCCGAAGAGACCGAGCAGCCAGGTACGAAGGCGGGCCTGGCCAAGCGAGGCGTCGACGGCCTCCGACATCCACTGGATGTCGGTCACGGGCAGGTCTCGATCAACCTCGTGGGCCTTTTGCCGGATCGCGTGGGCCACCGCGTCGGCGCTCGACGAGGTCTTGACCACCAGGACTACGCCCCAAAATGGAGCTTGCGCAAACGGTACGTACATCATCGGGCCAGGCATCTGATTGAGCGCCGTGTCCCGCACGTCCCCGACGATCCCGACGATCTCGCGTTTCACGTTACTATCCGGCGGAAACCCGAAGATGAGCTGCCGGCCGAGCGGATCTTGATGGGGGAAGTAACGCCGCGCCAGCGCTTCGCTGATGATCGCAACTCGCGGCGTTGACATGGCGTCCTGCCGGCTGAAGTAGCGCCCGCGCAGGAGGGGAATGCCCACCACGTGGAAGTAGTTCGGACTTACCGAAACGTAGTCGGCGGTGCTGATCCTGCCGGCGGGCAAGGCAGGGGCGTTTGCAATCCGGAAAGCCAGATTCGCGCTTTGGTCAGCCAGCGGCAACGGAACAGCCACGGCCGCATCCCGCAAGTCAGGCTGGGCCTGGATTCGTGACAGGAGTTCGTTCGAAAAGTCGACCCACTGCTGCGGCATCGAATATTGAAATTGGGGCAGTGACACTTCGGCTTTCAACATCCGCCGGGTCTCGAAGCCGGGATTGACCGACATGAGCGCCGCGAAGCTGCGCATGAGCAAGCCCGCGCCCACCAGCAGCACCATCGCCAGCGCCACTTCCGTTACGACCAGAAAATTCCGCGCCCGCCGGCGTCCCCTTCCTTCGCCCGGGCGCCCGGCGCTTTCCTGGAGGGTGGTCTGAAGACGGGGATCGGCGGCGAATAGCGCCGGAGCCACTCCGAACAGCAGGCTGGCCCCGAGTGAAAGCAGTAGGGCAAATGCCAGCACCGACCCATCCACTCGAATGGACTCCCCGCGAGGAAAGGTCGGCGGCAGCAGCCCGCTCAGCCCTCGAACGCCCCAGAAAGCCAGAGCGATGCCAACGGCAGCACCGAGCAGACCGAGCACAGCGCTCTCGGTGAGCAATTGGCGCAGGATTCGGGTCCGTCCTGCGCCCAGGGCCGCCCTTACGGCGAACTCTTTGGCGCGGGAAGTTGCGCGTGCCAGAAGGAGATTGGCCACATTGGCGCACGCGATCAAGAGCACCAGCCCGACCGCGGCCAGCAACACGAGGAGCGGGGCCGAAGCGTCGCCGGTCATGGCCTCTCTAAGAGATGCAGTACGGATCGCCCACCCGTCATCCCCTGGCCGATACTGTTGGGCCAGCCGGGGGCCGAGTGCATCCATTTCCGCCTGGGCCTGCGCCGCGGATACTCCCGGCTTCAGCCGCGCGATGGCGGTAAAGAAATGGCCGCCCGGGCGCCTGGTGAAGGGGCCGAACAGAGGGTCTTGAGCAAGCTGGATCCAAAGCTCCCCCCCACGGCCGTCGAGCTCGAATCGAAAATTGCGTGGCATCACTCCCACCACCGTGAAAGACCGCTTGTCCAGCTCGATGGTCGTCCCGATCAGGTCAGGGTCCGCGCCGAAACGGCTCCGCCACAATCCCTCGCTGATCACCGCGACCGGGGCGGCACCCTGCTCGCCGTCCTCGGGCAAGAAGGTGCGGCCCAGCAGAGACGCAACGCCCAGAACCGAGAAAAAGTCTGCCGTCACGTCTCCTACCCGTACCGCCATGGGTTCGCCCTGGCCGGTCAGCGTGAGTTCGTGCCCGTTAACCGCGGCCATTCCACTGAAGACGTGATTCTGCCTCCGCCACTCCAGGAACTCAGAGTAGGAGCAGCCATTCCCCCCTATGCCCGCCGCCTGGTTCGCTTCGAAAACCCTGAGCAATTGACCCGGACTGGCAAAGGGCAGCGGCTTCAAAAGCACGGCGTACACCGCGCTGAATATGGCTGTATTCGCGCCGATGCCCAGGGCCAGGGTCAGAATAGCCACCGCCGCGAATACGGGATTCCGGCGCAACTGGCTGAGGCCAGAGCGAAAATCCTGAGTCAATGTGTCCATCATGGGCAATCCCCTTTTCTCGCGATATTCTTCCTTCACCTGCTCGACGCCGCCAAAACTCCGCCGCGCGGCCTACCGCGCCTCTTCTGGCGACATGCCCCGGCGCACGTTCTCCTCCGCCAGCATCTCCAGGTGGGTGCCCAATTCTTCGTCCAACTCCTCTTCCAGCCGCCCCTTCCGGAACAGCGCGACGAAGCGTGAGGCCACTGTTCTCAGACATGTCATTTCAGCTAGCCGATCGTCCGTTCCCCAGTCAGCTTGCAGTCAGCCGCTTGTGCCGTGCCGGATGTATGCTAGAATATGTCATATGAAACGAACCACAGTCTTCATCGACGAAGAGCTCGACCACGAGCTTCACACCCTGGCGCGTCGCAAAGGAGTCCCTCTTTCCGCGTTGATGCGGGAGTCCTTCGCACTCTATTTGCAACAGCAGAAAAGCGAGGGCTATCCCGCGCTGGGGTTCCTCGGTCGAGGCCACAGTGGACAGAAAGGCATCTCGGAACATCACGAGAATCTCCTCTGGCACGACTTGCTCCCCCACGGAGCCAAGAGCCGGCGCCGAAGGCGGGGCTGATGCCGCTTCTGCTCGATACCGGCGCCCTTTATGCGCTGGCGGATGCCGACGACGCCTGGCACCGGCGCATGCGCGATTTTCTCGAGCGGGAGCGTCAGACGCCGCTGACACCCTCCACCGTCATCCCTGAAGCCGCCTATCTGATCCGAAGCCGACTCGGCCCGCACATTGAAAAGAAGTTCGTCGACTCGCTGGCCGCCGGAGAAATCACAGTGGAAAATCTCAGTCAAGCTGACTTCGCCCGATGCGCACAATTGGTCGGCGAGTACCAATTTCTGGGCCTGGTCGATGCCTCGCTGGTGGCCGTGGCAGAGCGGCTGAAGCTCAAAGCTCTGGTCACTACGGACCGCCGTGATTTCCGGCGTGTTCGCCCTAAGCATATCCCTGCCTTTGAACTCCTTCCTTGATCGTGTTCCTCGTGCGTCCAACTCCTGTTCCAGCCTCCGCTTCCGGAACAGCGTCACCAAGCGTGACGCGGTTTCTCGCAGCCAAGTCATAGGCAAGCTCTCAGCGGTCAGCCATCAGCTTTCAGCAAACAACCCGATCCGTCTCGGGGGCTGACGTTGGAAGGCTGGCGGCTTCTTTCAATCGTCAATCTGCAATCGTCAATCGTCAATTCTTCACGCCGGCTTCTCGGCTCCTGCCAGCATCCGGGCGATGACCGCCGACATCCGCTCCCAGTTCTCAGCCTCGGCGGCGAGCTGCTTGCGGCCCCTGGTGGTGATGGAATAGAACCTGGCGCGCCGATTGTTATCCGAGGTTCCCCACTTCGATGCGATCCAGCCCTTCTGCTCGAGGCGCAAGAGCGCGGGGTAAAGCGTGCCCTGGTTCATGTGCAGAAGGTTCTCCGACACCTGCTCGATGCGGCGCGCGATACCGTAGCCGTGCAGCGGGCCCATGGTCTCGAGCGTTTTGAGAACCAACAGGTCCAGCGTGCCGGGAAAGATGTCCGATTTCGGTTCCATAGTATCTCCTTTAGACTACCAACATGAGTTTAGGTTAGCTTCTGTTGTTTGTCAACAGGCAGGTGGGGTTGTTCCCGTCACCACTCTTCTCAGGACAAACTGGGGACGGAAGCCCTGACGAGTGGGGACCGAAAATAACCAAGCGCTGTCACTGGCCGATGGTCCGCGTATCACTTGACAATCCTAGGAAGAACGCATATGTTTTTACGGTCTTGGTAGACGATGAAGCCTCTTAGTTTCCCGGAGGCTGTAGGAGGCGGGCCATGACTCCCACTCGCAGGGACCTTCTCAAGATCAGTACGGTTGGCGGCGTGGTGACGACGATGCTGGGCTTCGACCTGGCGCCGGCTTACGCCGAGATGCGGGCGCTCAAGATCGGGCGCGCCTCGGAGACGCGATCCACCTGCCCGTACTGTTCGGTGAGCTGCGGCGTCATCATCTACACTATTGGCGATCGCGCCAAGAACGTAACTCCGCAGGTGGTGCACGTCGAGGGCGACCCGGACCATCCCATCAACCGCGGGACGCTCTGCCCTAAGGGTTCGTCACTGCAACAGGACATCCTCAATGACCGGCGACTGCTGAAGCCGCAGGTGCGGCGTCCCGGCTCCGACCACTGGGACGACATTTCCTGGGATGACGCTACCAACGAAATCGGCCGCTGGGTGAAGAAATCGCGGGATGAGACGTTCATCGAGAAGGATGCGCAGGGCCGCACCGTGAATCGCTGCGAAGGCATTGCCTGGACGGGAGGCTGCACCGACACCAACGAGTTCAACTACCTGGTCGTCAAATCCATGCGGAGCCTAGGCCTGTGCTACATCGAAAACCAGGCCAGGGTTTGACACGGCCCCACGGTCTCAAGTTTGGGACCTACCTTCGGGCGCGGGGCGATGACCAATGGCTGGATCGACATCAAGAACACCGACATGATGTTGATCGAGGGCGGGAATCCTGCCGAGAATCATCCTTGCGGTTTCAAGTGGGCCATTGAGGCCAAGCGCGAGCGCAACGCCAAGATGATCGTGGTCGATCCGCGTTTCACGCGGACGGCGGCGACGGCGGACCTTTTCCTCCAGATCCGTGCCGGTACGGACATCGCCTTCCTCGGCGGGTTGATCCGCTACGCCGTCGAAAACAACCGCATCGCCAGGGATTATCTCGTCAACTTCACCAACGCCGCTTTCATCATCAAAGACGGCTTTACGCTTCCCGAAGACGGGCTCTATTCCGGATTCGACGCCGCCGCCCAGACTTACGACAAGGCGACCTGGAATTACGCCGAAGGCGGTGACGTGAGCGGTAAAGGCGGCTCGGTGGAGATGCCGCAGGCTGTTCACGCCAAGGCGGAAATCTCCGCGAGCGGCGCCAAGCCCACCGCGCCCACGCCTCCTTTGCTGCCCGAGCATGTGGCTTACGATCTCACGCTCCAGCATCCCAGGTGTGTCTTCCAACTGCTCCGGCAGCAGTATTCGCGCTACACTCCGGAGATGGTAGAGCGGATCACGGGTATCCCACAGCAACAATTCCTGAAGGCCGCCGATCTGTTCACCTCCATCCGCAAGGATGGCGACATGACGAAGGCCGCGACCATTATCTACGCCGTGGGATGGACTCAGCATACCTCCGGCACGCAGACCATCCGCGCCGCGGCGATGCTACAGCTCCTACTGGGCAACGTTGGACGTGCCGGGGGCGGCGTCAATGCGTTACGTGGCCACTCCAATATTCAAGGCGCCACCGACATGGCCGGAATCTTCGATAATCTCCCGGGCTACCTGAAAGTGCCCAACCCGAACGACACCAGCTTTGAAGCGTGGCTGAAGCGCATCACACCGAATCCCTCCAAGCCGGGCCCGTGGCAGTCGATGAACTACTGGTCGAACACGCCGAAATTCGCCGTGTCATTCCTCAAGGCCATGTATGGCAACGCGGCCACGAAAGAAAACAACTGGGCTTTCGACTATCTGCCGAAGGTTGATCGCAATTACTCCTGGACCGAAATTTGGGACAACATGTACCGGGGCAGCGTCAAGGGCCTCTTCGCCTTCGGGATGAACGGCGTGATGATCGGTCCTGATTCCAGGAAGAACATCGAGGCCCTCAAGAAGGCGGATTGGCTGGTAGTGGGTGAAATCTATCCGGACGAGACCAGCGAATTCTGGAAGGCGCCTGGCATCACCGACGACGAGATGAAGAACATCCAGACCACGGTCTACCGGCTGCCTTGCGCGGGCTTTGCCGAAAAGGACGGCTCGTTCACCAACTCCGCGCGCTGGCTGCAATGGAAGAACGCGGCGTTGCCTCCGCCGGGCGACGCCAGGCTCGATCAGGCCATCCTGGCCCAAATCTTCCTCAAAGTGCGCGAACTCTATAAGAATGAGGGCGGCAAGTTTCCCGACCCGATTCTGAACGTCACGTGGTCCTATACCGACCCTGCGAATCCTTCTCTGGCCGAAGTCGCCCAGGAGATCAACGGCAAAGCGCTGGCGGATATCACCGATGACAAGACGAAGACGGCCCTGAAGTCCGGACAGCAGCTTCCTTCCTTTGCTTTTCTGCGCGACGACGGCACCACGAGTTGCGGCAACTGGATCTATTCCGGTTCCTGGACCGACGCCGGACCCCAGCTCGCACGCCGCGGCACGGAAGATCCTTCCGGGCTCGGCATCTACCCCAATTGGGCGTGGTCCTGGCCGGTGAATCGCCGCGTGCTATACAACCGCGCTTCCTGCGATCCGGACGGCAAGCCGTGGGACCCCGAACGCCGGCAGATCTGGTGGAATGAGGCCGCCCAAAAGTGGACGGGCCACGACGTGCCCGACTTCAAGCCCGACTCGAATCCCAAGGACCACATGGGTCCCTTCATCATGAATCCCGAGGGCGTGGGCCGGCTCTTCGTTCCTATCGGCGCCGTCGCCGACGGACCCTTCCCGGAGCACTACGAGCCCATCGAGAGTCCGGTGGAGAATCTCCTTCATCCCGGCCAGACGCACAATCCCATCGTCAAGAAGCTGAAAACGCCCTTGGATAAATTCGGCACCGTGGCGGAGGGCTTCAACATAGTCTGCACCACCTACCGGCTTACTGAACACTATCACTACTGGACCAAGAACAATCCGGCGAACGTGGAGCTGGTGCCCGAACCCTTCGTGGAGATTCCCGCTGAGCTCGGGGACGAAATGGGAATCAAGGGAGGCGAGAAGGTAAAAGTAAGCAGCGCTCGCGGCGAATTCATCGCCAAGGCGATGGTGACGCGGCGGATCAAACCAATGATGATCGATGGCAAGAAGACGTACCAGATCGGCATCCCCATTCATTGGGGCTATCGCGGCATTGCCGAGGATGCGGGCCGGACGGCGCATACCCCGACCAATCTGCTCTCGCCCACGGTCGTTGACCCAAACGCCTTCACGCCGGAGTTCAAGGGGTTTCTTGTGAAGTTGGAGAGGGCGTAAGACAGGGATTGGGCATTAGAGGCTCCCGCGATGAGGAGCGTCACTCACCCCTAGGAGGCAATATGGGTTTGGAGAACAAGCAGGCCCGCGAACAGATGACAAAGAACGTAAATGCGTACAAAGCGGCCGTTAAGTATTTGGACGGCTGTGGCGAACTAACGCTGGAAAAGCTCATCGAGGCAAGGCGAATCGCGGGAGCTGGCCCTGACGATAGTTGGTTTCGCACCATGTGGGTAAAATCGCAGGGCATCCTGCCCGGCGTTCGTGAGGGGCCTGGTGGTAGAGAACAGCTTCGGTATGACATGCGAAAGACAATGGTCCAAGCAATTCGTCAGTTCGAGGATTTGCTGGGGCCCACCGAAAAGAGCACACCAAAGCGGTGGCAGTTTTGGAAATGAAGAGGAAGCGCGGACCGGAGCGTCAATTCAACGCGGTATGGAATGTCGGCGGCGGAGGTCGTCGAGCACCTCCCGGGCCGGGCGGGTGCGGCCATGGGCAACGTCGTCCAGGCCCTGCCGGATCGCCTCGTATACGTCGGACCGAGCGGCGGCATCGAGCAATCGCTGGTATGCCTCGGCGTCCTGAACTACAGCTTGCGCTCTGCCTCTCACGGTCAGCACCATAGGTCTCTTGCTCTTCCTGAGGTGCTTGATGAACTGTCCGGAATTGCGGCGGAACGTGGTCAGCGATTGGATGTCTTTACTGATATCGAGCATTGGAAATTCCTCACTTCTATATATAGCACCGAAAAAGATGCTCATCAATAAGTTGTAGCGGCGCTCTATGACGACCATGAAAGGCACGAAGAAACTGAAGACCATTCCGGCGTTTGAGTCCGAATGTGAGGAAAGGGATTTCTGGGCGCATGAGGATTCGACCGACTACGTCGACTGGACTCAAGCCGAGCGCGTAGTATTCCCTAATTTGAAGCCCTCGACGCGAACGATCTCACTGCGCCTGCCCACGACCATGATCGGGCACTTGAAGCTGCTGGCCAACAAACGCGATATCCCCTACCAGTCCCTTCTTAAAGTGTATCTCGCCGAGCGCCTGGACCGGGAAATCGTGGCGAGTCGCCCGCGTACCTCCGGACGCCGCAAGCGGCGGGGCAGATGAGACAGCGGGAGATGGCAAATTTATGAGTCAGGCCACACTGCGGATTCAAAAAACCTCAGGGCACGCCGGACCCGTTCCCGGCGCTGGTACCCAGCGCGAGCTTCAGGTCTGCAAGCTGGTGGACACCACCACCTGCATCGGCTGCAAAGCCTGTGAGGTGGCCTGCCAGGAATGGAATGACCTTCCTTTTGCGACGACGACATTTGACAATACTTACCAGACTATGCCCGATACGGCCTGGAACTTCTGGAACCTGATCAAGTTCAACGAGCACCCCAAAGAAGACGGCACGATGATGTGGCTGATGCGCAAGGATCAGTGCATGCATTGCGCCGACCCCGGGTGCCTCGCGGCCTGCCCCGCCGACGGCGCCATCGTGCAGTACACGAACGGCATTGTCGATTTCCAGCAGGACCACTGCATCGGCTGCGGCTACTGCATCACCGGCTGTCCCTTCGACATTCCGAAGTTCCATCCCACTACCAAGAAGGTGCACAAGTGCACGCTCTGCGCGGACCGCGTGAGCCAGAGCCTGGAACCGGCGTGCATCAAGGCGTGTCCGACCGGCTGCCTCCACTTCGGCTCCAAGGACGACATGAAGGATCTCGCCGAGAAGCGCGCTCGCCAGCTTCGCATGTACTCCGGCTTCGAGAAGGCGGGCGTTTATGATCCACCGGGCGTCGGAGGCACCGGCGTCATCTACGTTCTGCATGATGCGACCAATCCCGAGGCATACGGCGGATTGCCGGCCAACCCTTCCATTCCGTGGGCGGTGAAGCTGTGGAAGACACCCCTCAAGTGGTTAGGTAATCTCGCCATGTTGGGAGGTCTGGTGGGCGTTACGCTTCATTACCTGCGGTTCGGCCCCAAGACGGTTCACGACAGTAAGAAGGTGTGAAGAAATTGCGAAAAAAGCTTCCAACGCAGAGACGCAGAGGCGCGCAAAGAATAGGAGTTTAACACAGAGTTCGCGGAGGAGTCACAGAGGTCACGGAGAAGACGAAGAGCAAGGCGCCTTATGCTTAGCTTTCTTCTCCGTGCCCTCTGTGAAGCCTCAGTGAACTCTGTGTTGAGGTCTTCTTTTCGGTTGCGGCCCGACACAGCGCTATGTTTGAATTTTTCACAACTGCTGAAGAGGAGGAGCGCCCATGAGTACGACTACCGTCCTTCCTCACCCTCGTGCCCAGAGCGGTTCGGAAGGTCGAATCCTCCGCTACGCCTTCGGCGAGCGCGTGCTTCACTGGGCGTCGGCGCTCACGTATATCTATGTGCTCCTCACGGGCCTTGCTTTCTGGTCACCGTACCTTTTCTGGCTGGCGATGTTTTTCGGAGGCGGACCCACGGCGCGCTTCTGGCACCCTTGGGTGGGATTGATCTTCACGGCTTCCATGGTCTGGATGTACCGCCTTTGGCGCGGCGACATGCGCGCCACGCCCGCCGATCGTGAGTGGGCGAAGCACGTGGGTGACTACATTCGCAACCAGGACGAGAATCTGCCGCCCATCGGCCGCTTCAACATCGGCCAGAAGCAATTCTTCTGGTTGATGCTTTTTGGCGGCATCGCCCTCCTGCTCTCCGGCGTAGCCCTTTGGTTTGTGAATGATATTCCCTGGAGCTGGCGCTGGCTGCGCTACACGGCGGTCCTGGTGCATGCCGTAACGGCGCTCCTTACCATTGGCGGCTTTATCATCCACGTTTACATGGGCACCGCCATGGTGCGAGGCGGTTTCACCTCGATCATCCGCGGTGAAGTCTCCGCCGCCTGGGCCCGGATGCATCATCGCCTCTGGTACGAACAGGTGAAGGACACGTCCTCCCGGGAAAAATGACGAAGCCCCTCGCTGACCTTTTACGAAAATGGGACCAGCGAATCGAACGCGCCGGTGAGCTGGCCGGCCAATATCCTTTTGCCACGGAAGTTCTCACCTTCTACTCGAAGCTGGCGGCGTTCCAAAAGGGCTTCAGTTCTCGCCTCCAATCCGCATTAGGTTGTAGCGGCGGGCTTCAGCCCGGCATCTTCCGCCCCAGACCGGAGAGGCCGCCTGCGTCAGGTGCCGGGCTGAAGCCCGCCGCTACAACAAACGGACCGCTCTCGCCCGAGCTGAACGCCTATAATGACGAAGTTCTCGAAGCTCTCATGGCGCGGTTCCGGCCCTTTCTCTCGTTCCTGGGGCGCGAAGGGCCATCGGCTATGGCCTGTTTTGCTGCCCGACTCGAAAAAAGCGATCCCGTCGAGTGGGCGCAGCTTCTGAAGCGGTTCTGGCGTCGGAATGAGCGCGAACGCAAGGAGCCCGGCGGAGTAGGCCAGGGACGGGCGGAGCCGGTGCGGTCGGAAATGGCAGAAGGGTCTTCCGTTGAGGACCTCAGGAGGTTCACCGCTTTGGCTATTCTACAACCATACGCGGAGTACCTGGCCCACCGCGCCGAAATGCCTGCGCCCGTCGTCCGGCGGCCCGTCTGCCCCTTCTGCGGGTCGAAGCCCTTGGCCGGTGTTCTGCGGCCGGAAGGCGAGGGCGCCAAGCGGTCGCTCGTCTGCTCGTTTTGCTACACCGAGTGGGACTATCTTCGCATTGCGTGCCCGGCGTGCGAAGAGTCCCGCGACGAGAAAATGTGCGTCTATACGGCTTCGAAGTTTGAGCTCGTCCGGGTGGAAGCTTGCGAAACCTGCAAGACGTACATCAAAACCGTCGATCTCACGAAGAACGGCCTGGCGATCCCCGAAGTGGATGAACTCGCCGCCATCCCTCTCACCCTGTGGGCAGACGACCAGGGCTATACGAAGATCAGCCGCAATATCCTCGGCTCTTGAAACTTCCCAGCGCTCTGGTCTCAGGAGTGGCCATCTGATCTGGTGGCGAGCGGATTTCCGTCAAGCTGCTACCAATGGTGAGAATCTCCCTAGTACGAAATTGGGCGAAATCGGCTGGCGGAATCGAGTCCAAAGACTGGGGCCTTTCCCTTGGGTCCACTCGTGGAGATCGAGGAAGCGTGGAAACCCGACGTGCATTGTAGGCTAGTTAATCGCTACCGCTGGAAGCAGGGGAAGCGGGCGCACCTCTTTGGCGTGGGTATGAGAGGCAGGAGATCTACGCACGGTCTTTACGGAGGCGCGGGCGCGACGTTACTGGTGGCGTTGGGCCTTTGGGCGCTGCACATCGTTGGCACCAGCACGCGGCCCCAGGAACGAGTAAACCCCGAAGACGCCATTCGCCACATCCGGCACGTGATTGTCATCATGCAGGAAAACCGCTCGTTCGACAGCTACTTCGGCACCTTTCCGGGAGCCGATGGAATCCCCATGCGCAACGGCGAACCTGCGGTTTGCATTCCTGACCCAGCCAGCGGAGCGTGCGTCAAACCCTATCACGATTCCCATGACCGGAACGGCGGAGGCCCGCACGGGGGAGCCGCCGCCGTCGCGGATGTGGATGGGGGCAAGATGGACGGGTTTATCAAGCTAGCCGAACAAGGCCGCATGGGCTGCCTCGATCCGGACAATCCTGCCTGCGTCAACAGCGCCATCCCGGACGTGATGGGCTACCACGACGGAGGAGATATTCCCAACTATTGGAAGTATGCGCAGAGTTTTGTTTTGCAGGACCGGCTGTTCGAGCCCAACGCTTCATGGAGCCTGCCGGAACATCTCTTCCAGGTTTCGGAATGGTCGGCTCGCTGCACGAAGCACGACGATCCGTTCAGTTGCACGAATGCTCTGGAACTCCCCGGGCTGCCTCCGGACTTCGCCGGCGAGCGGCAGCGGAAGTCGCGACCAGCTCCCATCTATGCCTGGACGGACCTGACGTATCTCCTGCACAAGAATCACGTCAGTTGGGGCTATTACGTCCTTGAAGGCACCGAACCCGATTGCGAGGACGATGAGGAACGCGACTGTCTGCCCGTCAAGCAGAATGCCAAGACTCCCGGAATCTGGAATCCTCTGCCGTATTTCGATACCGTCAAGAATGATGGCGAGCTGGGGAACATCCAATCCGTTCAAGTGTTCATGCAACAAGCCAAAGCCGGGACTTTACCGGCCGTGTCGTGGGTGGTGCCTTCGGGTGACGTGAGCGAGCATCCGCCGGACCTGGTGAGCCGCGGCCAGACGTTCGTTACGAGTCTGGTGAACGCCGTGATGTCCGGACCCGACTGGAAGGACTGCGCGATCTTCCTGGCATGGGATGACTGGGGCGGCTTCTACGACCATGTCGTTCCCGTGCGTGTGGACGAAAACGGCTACGGCTTGCGGGTACCAGGAATAGTGATTTCGCCGTTTGCGAGGAAGGGTTTTATCGATCATCAGACCTTGAGTTTCGACGCCTACGTGAAGTTCATCGAGGACGATTTCCTGGGTGGCCAGCGGCTGGACCCGAAGCAAGATGGCCGGCCCGATCCGCGCCCGATGGTGCGCGAGGAAGCCCCGCAACTGGGCGATCTGCGACGCGACTTCGATTTCGACCAGCCGGCAAGGGCGCCGCTGACTTTGCCGGCGCATCCGCGGACCACGTTGGTTTCGCCGACCGCGCCAGCGTCCAAACGAGCGGTGCCCTGAGCGTAACTTCTCAAAGGGGGTACGGCAAGCCGCACCCCTACGCGCTAGGTTGTCGGGCAGCTCAAAGAGGTCACGGCCAGGTCCACGGGTTGAGTGATCGACACCGCGCTGTTGGATTGAAGCGTGGCGTTAACATTGATGACGTAAGTGCCGCAAGGCGTGGCGCCGCCATTCGAGATCGCTCCCCGGCAACTCGCGAGAAGCACCAGGAACGAGAGCAGGGTGCCGAAGATGAACGCGCGCGAAGCGATGAGCCGGCGCGAAGGATTGATGCCCAGCCGAGCCCAGCGACTGCCCATCAAGAACAACAGCAGCGCCAGAGCCAGCCAGAAGACGCCCAGCAACAACCTGGTTCTCGGGGGCGGTCTCCGGCCTCGCCACAGCTTCCACAGCCAGGAGGTCGTCGGGGCGGACTGCGTGGTGGAGATCGTGAGCGTGACGGTCTGAGTCGCGGCACCGTTCAGCGTGGGCGTATCGGGGTTGAAGTTGCAGGCAACGCCCAGCGGCAAGGGAGCGCCGCCATTCCCGCTGCAGGTGAAATTAACCTGCTGGTTGAACCCGTTTTGGGGTGTGGCGAGGATCTTGTAGGTCGCCGAAGATCCGGCCACCACGCTGGCATACCCCGGACTCGCCGAAAGCGTAAAGGTCTGGAACGCCACCGTCAAGTTCAGGGTGGCGGTTTGGCTACCACTGGCGCCCGTGATGATGAAGTTCAGAGGATTCGGAGTTGTCAGGGTAAGATTGCTCAGCACCAGCGTCGAAGTTGTCCCCGGAAAGAAAGTGCCGGGAGTAAAGGTGCAAGTAACGTTGGACGGACAAGCAGGCGTGATCACACCGTTGAAACCAGGCACCACCGCCGTCGCCCCAAGGGTGAAGCACGTTATCTGATTGGAAGGGTTCGGGCACGTCGTCGAGGTGGCTCCAATCAGCGGGAAAATCGTCGTGTTGACGGCTGTAAGCTGAAACTCCGCAAGGCCGTTTCCCGAAAGGGAGACGCTCTGGGGGCTGCCGGTGGCAGTGTCATAGATGCTCAACGTACCGGCGCGCGCACCGCTTTGGGTGGGTTGAAAGAGAACCGTTACCGAGCAACTCTGATTAACGCTGAGGACATACCCTAGGGTGGCACAGGTGTTGGTCCCGGACCCGAGGATGAAGTCGGTGCTGCCACTGGTGATGGCGATGGGGTTAGCAGCACTGGGGTTGATGAAGGTCAGCACGGCTGTACCGGTATTGGTGATGGTCACGGTTTGCACTGCGCTGGTTCCAGTCACGTACGTATTGGGAAACGTGATGGTGGTCGGGGCGACTGTCACCTGGGTGAGCGCGTTCACCCCGTCGCCGGTGACGGTGATGTTTTGGGAGATGCTGCTGTTCCCGAAGGCGTTGTCATTGATCGTGATCTGGTCGGTTACCGGACCGGTGGTTGTGGGAGTGAAGATGATATTGATGGTGCAGGTTCCCCCTCGCGCCGCCACCGTGCCAACGCAGTCGTTGGTTTGAGTGAAGTCGGTAGCCGGGGCAACGACAGAGGTGATCTCTAACGGGCTGCTGCCCTCGTCCACTACGGTCACTGACTGAACCGCGCTGGCCACACTAACCGTCTCATTTCCGAAATTGACGGTGGCCGGCGCCACCGCAATAGACGCTTCATCAGCGGGCTCGATCATGGCCACGAACGCGTTACCCGCCACCCCGCCCAGGGTACCCTGGTAAGAGCCGGTGACGGCAGGAAAGTTGTTGGAGGTGGTGCTGCCTGCCAGGTATGCGTTCCCAGAGGAATCGAGGGCAACCGCCTGGGCAAAATCGTTACCGCTTCCACCGAGAAAAGTGGAATACGAAGCCTGGGTGCCCGACGAATTCAGCTTGGTCACGAAGGCGTCCGCACAAGGAGGAGCCGAGCAAGCGCTCCCCCCGGTGAGACCGAGGATAGACTGCAGGGCGTCGAAGGTCGGGAAGTCGCTCGATTGGGTCAAGCCCACCGCCGTCGCGTTTCCCGATGAGTCCACGGCAATGCCTTTCCCTCCGTCTACGTTGCTGCCGCCGATATAGGTGGAATACACGAGCGAAGCTCCGCTCGGGCTCAGCTTGCTCACAAACGCGTCCTGGTCCCCCTTGTAAGTATCCTGAAAATCCCCGGAGGTGACGGGAAAGTCCGACGACTGGGTGTCACCCACCACATAGATGTTGGCGGAGGAATCCAGGGCCAGCCCCCAGGCGCGGTCTTGCTGGTTGCCTCCCAGGAAAGTGGAGAACACCAGGGCGGAGCCTCCGGCGTTCAACTCGCTCACAAAAGCGTCAGCAACTCCACCGAACACGCCCTGAATCGGATTCTGGGTCGGGAAGTCGGGCGAAAAGGTGTAGCCGGCGACGTAGGCGTTGCCGGAACTATCCACCTTGATGCCTTGTCCCGTGTCCTGTTGCGAGCCACCCAGATAGGTTGAATACACCAGCGCCGTGCCCGTCGAATTCAGCTTGGCCACAAACGCATTCTGGGTCGACCCGGCACCTCGGTTGGCTTGAAGCGGGGATTGCGTGGGAAAATTGCCGGATTGGGTAGCACCGGTGACGTAGGCATTGTTGGAAGAATCCACGGCGATCGCATAGCCCCAGTCCGCGCCGCTGCCGCCCAGGTAGGTGGAGTAAACCAGTTCGTTTCCCGTGCTCAGCAAAACGGTCACAAAAGCGTCGCCGGCACCGCCATAAACCGTCTGGAAGGCCGGCGTCGGTGATTGGGTGGTAGTTTTGGCAGGGGGGGAGATGGGGTAGTTAGAGGAGGAAGTCTGACCGGTGATATAGGCGTCGCCGCCGGCGTCAATCGCCAAGGCGAACGCAACGTCCTGTCCTGAGCCCCCGATATAGGTGGAGTAGAGCAGTTTCGTGCCCGTACTATTGAGCTTTGAGACGAAGGCGTCGCCATTACCGCCACTTCCCGTCTGGTAGGCGTTGACTTCGGGAAAGTTCGTCGAAAGGGTTGTTCCCGCAACGTAAGCGTTGTTGACGGTATCCACAGCGATGGCGTTGGCCACGTCGCCTCCGCTCCCGCCCAGGTAAGTGGCGTAGTTCAGGAAGGGGTCAATCGTCAGTGACTCGCCACGCCGGTAAGCCCCTAGTTCGAAGCCCCACTCGCTCGGGCCTCGCTTGAGGTACCGAACCGCTACCGTCCGCCTACTCACACCAGTCCCCTGGTACGCCTGTGGCCGCCGCAGCACCACCTCTCCACCCTTCGCCTCCAACACCAACTCTCCCGCCCCGTTCAGCGTCGCCTTTTCCGCTCCTTCAATCCGGAAGCGAGCCTGCCCCGGGTCCCGGCCGGGTCCGACCACCAAATCGTATTCCAACTCTCCCTGCCGCCCGTAATAGACCAAGTCCACTCCCGGATAAATCCCCTGGTAGCGGACTCGGGCGTACATCGGCACGTCGGTATGCCAACTCTGAGGATCTTGGCCGATAAAGTAGTTGCTCTTGCCCTCCAACTCCTCCGCGCCAGCAATGACGACACCGGGATTCGTCCTAACGAACCTCAGTCGGAGAACGTCTGTCTGGTGTCCAGCACCCGTCGGCCCCTGCAACTGACCACGGACGACGGACGGACCGCCTTTCCCAAGCGCCAGGACCGCCTCCGCCGCCGTCAGGAACAGGGTATAGCCCTGCCCGCGCGCCAGAAATCGGACCCGAGGGTCCGTCTGCCCCTGGTTCACCTCGAAGCTCAAAGGTAGATTGGCGTAGGCCACACGGGGGTCGCCCGAAGAAGGAGGAGGGGCCGCCGGTGAGCTTCCGCGAGGCGACCCAGCGCTCAGCGCCGGGACGACTGACAGCAACAGCGATGCCAAAAATAACCGCAAAGTACGCATAGTCTGACCAACCTCAAGAAGGGGACTCTTAACGATGAACGACGAATGATGAATGATGAACGACGGCCCTCCTCGTCTTGAATTCATCATTCGTCATTCGACCCTCGCCGATTCTCTGTCTTCAAACTCATCCGTCGCGTCGTTCTGCACTCACCACTCATCCCTAGACCGTGGGCGAGACCGTCAGGTTGATGATGATGCTCCGCGTTATATCGTTATTGGGACCGCATCCGCAGGGCGACGGGGGATTGCCGAGCGTGCCCGTAATGGGGATGCTGTAGTTGCCGGTCGGTGTTCCCGTCGTCGGCCCCGGAAACACACTGTTGTAACCATAGTCTTGGCAACTCATCGCAGTCAACGTCAACAGCAGGACTCCCACCACCACCAGCAGCCAGCGCGCCTGCTGCGGGTGCAATCCGCGGAACCGGCGCTTCGCCACCACCCCTCCCGCCAGCAGCGCGATCATCCCCGCTACCAGCAGCCAGCGCCGGAGATCTGTAGTCGGGCCGCGCCCTGGACCGCCCGGCCACCGCCTGCGTGGCCACCCGTGCGAGGTTGTTGATATCTGCGAGGACGTCGTCAACGTGAGCCTGGCCGTCTGCGGCACGGAAGTGTTGAAAGTCAGCCCCGAAGGAGACCAGTTGCAGGTGGTGTTGTGCGTGCCGGCAGGCGATGTCGAAGTAGGAGGCGCAAGGAGCCCGCCGGGAAGATTGCAACTTAACAGAACGATGCCATTGAAACCGTTCGACGGCGTCACCGTCACCGTGTAAGGAGATGACGTCAGCCCCGCCTGCACCGAGTTCAGAGTCGGTATTGCGGTGAGGGAAAAGTCCTGCAAGAAAATGGAAAGCGCCACGCTGGACGTGAAGGAACCGGCAGTCCCGGTTACTGAAAAATTCAGGGGATTCGCGGTAGTGTAAGAAAGACTGCTCACCGTGAGGGTGGTGGTCAGGCTGGGGCTCTGGCCGGGTGTTATGGTCGGGGGGAAGAATGAGCACGTCGCGCTACCCGCGCATGCGAAGCTAACGGTGGAAGTGAAACTGTTCGGGGCGGATAGGGTAATCGTGAATGTGGTCATGGTGGTCCCCACCAGAAGGGTGCTGGTGCGGCTGTTGGCGGAAAGGGTGAAGGGGCTAGCCCCGGTGCCAGTCAGCGAAACGGATTGCGGGCTGCCGGTCGCAGTGTCGGTCACGGTAATACCACCCGGCCGCGACCCGCCCAGGCTCGGCGTGAAGCTGACGTTGAATGTACAGGAGCCGCCCGGGTTGATCACGTTCGGCAGCACGCCACAGTTATTGGTCTGGGCGAAGTCACCGCTGATATTGATGCTGCTAATGGTGATCGCCACAAGGCTCGTATTCTCCATCACCACTGTCTGCACCGGACTCGTCGTCCCCACGGCCTGACTGGAGAAGGTCAATTTGTTCGGAATGAAGGTCAACGCGGGAGCGCCCTGAGCGACCCCGTTTCCCGTCAGCGTAATGGTGTGCGGGCCGCCCGCCGCGTTGTCCGTGATCTCCACTTGCTGGGTAGTGGGGCCTGGGCTGGTCGGCGTATAGGTAATATTGATATTGCAAGTCCCGCTCCCCGCCGGAACCGTGGTGCCGCAATTGTTGGTTTCGGTAAAGTCGGCGCCTACGGTAAGGTCGCTGATTTCCAAAAGGGCGCTGCCCGCATTGATCAGGGTGACCGTCTGGATGGTGCTGGCCTGATTCAGCGTCTGGTTGCCAAAATTGATTTCCTGAGGAACCAAGGCCACCGCCGGGGCGTTGGTCGCGCTCATTTTGGCGACGAAGGCGTTGCCGAGTGTGCCGCCGCCGGTAAAGGCGCCCTGGAGCGCCCCGACGATTGCGGGGAAGTTCGACGAAGTGGTGCCGCCCGCGAGGTATGGTGTTCCGGTGGAGTCAAGCGCCACCGCCTGCGCAAAGTCGTTCTGGCTCCCGCCGAGATAGGTCGAGTAGAGACCTCCTCCCGAAGGATTAAGCCGAGCGACGAACGCATCCGAGCAAATCTGGGTGCCTACCCCGCTGCTGCTGCTGCAGGTTCCCGCGCCAAAGAGTCCTATGATGTTCTGAGAAGCGTCCAGCGTCGGGAAGTCGCTGGACTGGGTAACGCCGACCACCACGGAGTTCCCGGCCGAATCCACCGCGATGGCATTCCCTTGGTCGGCTTGGCTGCCGCCGATGAACGTGGAGAAGACAATACTCGTTCCGCCGGGCGCCAGCCTCGTGACGAATGCGTCGCCGTTTAAGCCATAAGTCGTCTGAAACGAGTTGGGAGTGGTGGGGAAGTTCGCCGATTGGGTGGCGCCGGTGATATAGATATCCCCCGAGGGGCCCAGCGCCAGCCCGAAAGCCTGGTCCTGTCCGGAGCCTCCCAGATAAGTGGAGAACACCAGGCTGGAGCCGCCGGGGCTCAATTCGGACACGAAGGCGTCGCTACCTCCGGCGTTGGCGCTCTGCAGGGCGCTCTGGGTGGGGAAATTAGTGGAATTGGTGTATCCGGTAACGTAAGCGTCTCCTTGGGCATCGACGGCGATGGCTTGCCCCGAGTTAGCGGCAGATCCGCCGAGGTAAGTCGAATACACCAGCGCGGTCCCGGTGGGATTGACTTTGGTCACAAAGGCGTCTGCCGTGCAGGTCTCAATCTGGTTGACAACGGTGCAGTTGTCATTCCCAATCTGAAGCGGACTGCTGCCGGGCGGAGACGCCGTGGGAAAATCAAAAGACTGGGTCGATCCCGTCACATAGGCATTCCCTGCCGCATCGACGGCAATTCCCTGCCCGAAATCCGGCCCAGTGCCGCCGAGATATGAGGCATAGACCAGCGATGAACCATTCGGGCCCAGTTTAGCAACAAATGCGTCGCCGTTCCCGTTCTCGTCGCCGTTCCCACCGTAAAGAGTTTGGAAGGCGCCAGTAGTGACCGGAAAGTTCGTGGAGTACGTGGTTCCCACAATGTAGGCACTCCCCGAGGTGTCAATTGCGATCGCGCTCCCCACATCGGCTTGCGTGCCGCCGATATACGTTGAATAAACCAAGCCCGTGCCCGCGGCATTCAGTTCGGCGACGAACGCATCGCTGCTTCCGGCCAACGTTCCTTGCTCCGCGGACCTCACCGGGAAGTTAATGGAGGCCGTGGAGCCGGTAACATAGGCGTCGCCGGAGGGATCGAGCGCGAGCCCGTAGGCCACGTCGCCGCCGCTCCCGCCGAGATACGTCGCGTAGCTCAGAACCGGGTCGATGGTCAGCCGCTCGTTGCGCTGGTACGGGCCCACTTCGAACCCATACTCATTCTTCCCTCGACTCACATACCGCACTGCGACCTCGCGCTGATCTGCTCCGGTCCCCTGGTACGCCTTGGGCCTCCGCAGCACGATCTCTTGGCCCCTCGTCGCCAACACCAAGTCCCCCGCCCCATTCAGCCTAGCTGTCTGGGCTCCCTCAACCTGAAACCGCACTTGTCCCGCGTCCATACGCGGTCCGACAACCAAATCGTATTCCAGCTCCCCCTTCCGCCCGTAGTAAATCGCGTCCACGCCCTGATAAAACTCCTGATAGTGGACCTGGGCGTAAGTGGGCACGTCCGTATGCCACCCGCGCGGGTCGCGGCCGATGAAGTAATTGCTCTTGCCCGGCAACTCCTCCCGCCCGGCGATCACGGCGTTAGGGTTCGCTCCCAGGAATCTCACGCGGACTATGTCCGTGGTCCGCGGTCCGTGGTCCACGGCTGTCGCCGGGAACCTGGTGCCACCACTACTTTGGAGCGCCAGCACCGCCCCATCCGCCGTCAGGAACAGGCTATAGCCCTGCCCGCGCGCCAGGAAACGGACGCTGGCGTCCGTCTGCCCCTGATTCAACTCGAAACTCAGGGGCAATAACGAATAGGAGGTCCTGACGCCGGCGGAAGCGGCGGCACGGGAATTGGCCGGCGATATCAGCGGGGCGGCCCCTTTCAGCACCCTACTCTGATGTCCCAACAGCGTTGCCCAACAAAGCAAAGCCCACATTCTCGCGGAAGTCCCCCAGTTTATTTTGGATCTTGGATTTTGGATTTTGGATCGAAGAACCCCGTTGCAGAAGCCCTTGCTCTTCAATCCAAAATCCAAAATCCAAAATCCAAAATTATCCAAAATCCAAACAGCTCTACAACACTGACGCAAGGTCACCGCGGCGACAGCAGTGTCCGGGCCAGCTTCTTAGCATCGAAACTGAGCGTTATCGTGTAGGTATCCAGATGATAGTGGTTGCTGCGAACGTAGCCCAACTGCAAGGTGGCGAAACTCCAGCGCGGCGGCGATGCGTCAATCCATATCGAATAGCCGTTGTCGCGCGAGATGCTCGAAAGGGCATTACAGGTTATGACGGTGTTAGTGACCTTGCAACCGTCATACGAGCCCGTCTGCAGACCTGTCAGTTCCTGAGCCCCTATAGCCTGGATGGGCATGTTAGTCTCAAAAAGGGTATCCCAATATCGGTAGTGCTCGCCGAACCGGAAGTCAGTAGACGCCAGCGACGAATAAGGCACGACGAGGCGGCTGAACACCTTCTGCGGCCCGACGGGCTCGAGCCCGTACACCGACGCTCCGATTCCGACGCCCTTCGCCGGACCATAGTCAACCTTGTATTCAGCTCCCACCTCACCGTCCGCCAGGGCGCCCAAGGTCTCGTAAGGCCGCGCCTCCGAGTAGGGTCGCGGCATGATGAAGCGGTCGATAGCTCCGTTCGACGCACCGAAGTTGATAAACGGCGTCACCCCTCCGATTTTTCCTCGCTCGGCGTGAGTGTACAAATCAACCCCGGGCCGGCCCGTCGTGTAAATTTGGTCCTCGTTGGAAACCGGTATGGTACCCGTGAGCACCGAGGTATATTTCCAGCCGCCGTAAGTGCCGGTGTACCTGATATCTATATACGGAGCGCCGAACAAAGCGTACCACTGGTAATCCTTGGTCGAAACCGGAGAAAACTTGCTGCGCGAAAAGAGGATGGGAAGGCCGAAATCGCCGGAGATGTGCTCATTGAAAGCGTAGCCGACATCTGTGTCCGCGATGATTACCGATCCCACGTGGCTGTGGCTGAATTGAAACTGCTCGAATCCGATGAATCCGGTGGGCGAAGCCTCCGGCGCTGCGGGCTGTTCGGTGGATTCTTCAGGCTTGGATACATTTTTGGAGGTGGAGGTCCCCTCGGCCTTCGTCCCCTCGGTTTTTGATTGATCCGCTGCGGGCGCCGGTGGACCTTGTTTAGCGTGTCTGAAAGGCAGGTGGAGATGAGAACAGGCTGAACTCGACAGCAAGAGTGCCGCAAGAAAGAGAGCTGCGAGCGCACCGCCGGTTTTGCGCCGGCCCGACCGGGGAGCGCCGGCGTCCCGCCGGCGAACCAACAAAGAAGCTCCCGTTAATCCGCGTAGTCCGCGGCAGGCTTGCTCGGCGCCGCCCACGGCTGCCGGGCCGTCCGGCCTGCGTCCTCGGTGGAAAGCGCTTCGCCAATTGGGCTTCCTTTGGATTGTGTCCTTCTTCAGACCAACTGCTGCAGCTAGACCTTGCCTACGCGGGCATAGAACCATAGTCGATATCCTGTGTGTTTATCCTGTCAGTCTCATCGCGTTCCCCCGTGCCCGGAGAGGCGCGTGGTAAACAGGATGGCAGACAAGCAACTTGTGACCGCTGCAAGACTCACCGGCAACCCGAGCAACTGCCCCCTTGACACACCTAACGTCCTCGTGCCACCCGTCGGCCCGCAGCTTTGTCGCGTCCCACTTTGGACTAAGGGGGTTTTGATGAGCGGAGTACTGGAAGGGTTTTCTTCCGTTTGCCAAAATCAATCACAAATTCCGGCTTTACTCCGTCCCGACCGCACCTCGGTCAAGAACTCGTGGCCTTCCCGAGGACTCGCCGCGCAGGACCGCATCATCTCAGCGAGCAGGCATCATAGCCTGAAACAATCCAATGTTGCAATTGAAAATCGAAACCCGAGATTCGAAAATCGAAATTCGAAGGCTCGGCCCTTTCAATCAGTTGCCAGCCAAGCATGCGAAACCGAGCTGCTGTGCAAGGGAATAGCCTGCTTCGGGGAGGCCAGGAATCTAGGATTCGAGATCTTGTCAAATCTGGGAACTGACAAGGTGTGAAGTAATTGCGAAGGAGCTTCCAACACAGAGAGACAGAGGCACAGAGTAGAATGGGAAACCTCGGGAAAGAAATGACAGCTTCGTGTGATTCTCTTTTCTCTTCTCTGCGTCTCCGTGCCTCTGTGTTTAATTCTTCACGCCTTCTGAGGCTCCTCGCCAGTCGGGAGTTTCGAATTTCGAGTTTCGAATTTCGACCTCAGAAGTCAGGGCTGCAAGGTGGCCGGTGGGCTCTGGGGAGCCGGCGCCGCGGGCGTTGCCTTACTCGGGGCAGGGGACTCCGTGACGATCATCTTATCGCCTTTCCAAGTGAACGTCTTCGTCCGGCCGTCGGCCAATTCCACCACGACCGTCTGCTCCGATGGCGACGGGGCCAACTGCGACTCGGACTCTTGACCGCTCATCGCCCCCGGCTCCGGCGTGGCGTTCTCCTCGGCAGGGGCTTCGGCCTCGTTTTCTTCCGCCGGCCAGGTGCCGTTCGTATAAGCGGGGCCCGAATCGTCTCCGTAGTCGGAGTAATAAGGAGTGCAGGCCGAATAGAACGGATAGGGCGCCCAGAAAAAGGGAGTCAAGAAATAAGGGTTGTAGAATGGGTTGAACCAAAAGTTGGTGGAGAGAAACCGGTGATGATGACCGCCGCCGAACCGGTGCCAGCCTTGACCCGAGCGGGGAACCCACGTCGAAGCCCGAGAACCCGATCTGCGGCTGCCCGGCCCCGGTCGGGCGAAACGATTGGCTCCGACCGGCCCGGAGTTGCGCGGCCCCGCTACCCTGGGCGCCCTCATAACGGGTCGGTAGTACGAGCTTCGGGGAGCGCCGCCGGGTCGCGAGCGGCCTTGAACGCCCCGATAAGCCTGCGGAGCGCGGGCGACATAGGTCATGGGCCGGGAACCCAAGGAAGAAGGTCGGAACGTGCTCGCTGGCGCGGCCACCCTTGCACCGCCAAAGCTCGCGCCCCCGCGAAAGCCTCCGCCCCCAAAGCCGCCATGGCCACCGCGCTGCGCGGCCGCCTCAATCGGCAGATACAACAGGAAGAAAGCCAGCCCCAAAGTAGCAAGAGCTAACTGCCACGAGAGGAACTTTCGGGCGCTCATCGTACGCACCTCATTTCCAAAGGCCGAGCGTCACCACGCATTGACCTCGGCTGATTTCACGGTAGCCCGCTCGCGAATCAGTGTCAAGCCCAAAAAGGCGGCCGGGGCGATCTGAACGCGAGTAAGGGCATCCGGGCGCTGCTCACTCAAGTTAAAGCGTGGTCGATTGCCGACCGAAGATACCGGTTGCCGGTTGCAAAAAGGTGGGGCTAGTTATCTAACCGGCTTCCTTTGGCTCGCTATATTTAACTTGAAGTAGGCAGGCGCGAATTGGATGCAAGATCCACGTCTTCGAACTGAGAGGAAGGAATCCACAGATTACGCAGATTTCACAGACTTCATGACAAGAAGACAACGGAACGAATTGTGCTGATCTTATCCTGATGTCTGTGTAATCTGCGAAATCTGTGGATTATCTTCTTGTGTTATTACCATAGGTCTCCGTCCAACAAGGAATCGAAAGCGCGGCTACCATGTCAGGCGGCCCTGCCCGCTTGGCCTCAGAACGTTACAATTTATAATAGCTAATAACATGTTTGTTTTCATCGACATCGTGGGATAACAAAAATAAGTCTCTTTGTTTTCATGAATATCGTGGGATTTCCCTGCATCCTATTTTTCATATCCTTTGTTTTCATCAACATCGTGGGATGTTCCTTCATATTGAGTATGTATCGCTCGACTCTCCCTGGCGGTAAAGGCGCTCCGAGCCCTGCCCTGCAAGGGCACCGGTCGGCGGCAGAGCAACGTAAAAACGGACTCGACCTTTTGGTCTCGGCGAGGCATTCTTCATTCCTTCAGCCCTTAACGACTCCCCCTGATTCCTTCGTTCCCCTAGAAAGCGACGTGCGACCCTCCGTTCCTGCGCAAGCGAAAGACACATTCCTCGCCGGGGCAGAAGCGTAAAGTCTCCGGCCCAGATCTAACTATAGCATAGATGATCTCTGAGTCAACAGAATTCTTTTCCTGGGACCAATTCACAGGAAACAGACTACAATTCGGTGGGTGATTGGGGACAATAGCTCGAATGTTGGAGAATCCGGACCGAAAGCTCACGGCTGCTGGCTGATAGCTGACGGCTGATAGCTAACCGCTTCTTAAGGAGCGAAACTTTGCTGAGAATCGGTATTGTGGGTCTTGCCCAAAGCGGTAAGACAACTCTGTTCCGCATTTTAACTCACGCCCACGGAAGCGGGCCGGGCGCGGGCAGGGCAGAAGCTCACGTCGGCGTGGTGCACGTCCCTGACGCGCGGCTGGACCACCTGACGGCGATGTACCAGCCGAAGAAAACTATTCATGCCAGCGTCGAATACGTGGATACGCCGGGCAGCGTGATCGAGGTGGCGCGGACAGGATCGCAGGCGCAGAGCCTGCGCGAAGTGAGCGCGCTCGCCCACGTGGTCCGCGCCTTCGAAGACGAGACCATCGTGGCTGAGGCCGGATCGGTTGATCCGAAACGCGACATTGAGAATGTGGAGCTGGAGTTTATCCTCTCCGACCTCGCGGTGGTGGAAAAGCGGATCGAGCGCCTGGAGAAAGACATCAAGAAACAGAAGAACCCTGCCTTGGAGAAGGAATTCCAGGTTCTCCAGGCGGCGAAGACAGCGCTGGAAAAGCAAACGCCGTTGCGCGAACTGGAACTGAGCGCCGACGACGAGCGCGCCATTCGCGGCTTCACCTTTCTCTCGCAGAAGCCGGTACTCTACGTCCTGAACCTTAGCGAGGCCGACTCATCCCGCGCCGATGCGGCCGAGGGATTTGCCTCTGCGGCGGGGCTGAAGCAGCGGCGCCACACCACGGTGACGGCCATTTGTGGCAAGGTTGAGGCGGAGCTGGCCGAACTCGCCGAAGTCAGTGAGGCCGAGGCGGCGGAGTTCATGGCGAGCTACGGCCTTAAGGAGTCGCCCATCTCGCGGCTCATTCGATCGAGCTATGGCCTGCTCGGCCTCATCTCGTTCTTCACCGTCGGCGAGGACGAATGCCGGGCTTGGACCATCCGCGCCGGTTCCACCGCCCTCGAGGCGGCGGGCGAGATCCACAGCGACATCCAGCGCGGCTTCATTCGCGCCGAGGTCGTCCGGTACGAGGACCTGGTCGCGGCCGGCAGCCTAGCGGAAGCGCGTGCTCGTGGCACGCTGCGCCTCGAAGGCAAGGAGTATGTGGTCGAGGACGGCGAAGTGGTGCATTTCCGGCATTCGGGGTGATCGAAGAGCAGGAGTCAGGAGTCAGGAGTCAGGAGTCAAAATGAGAAGAAGAATTGACGATTGCCGATTGAAAAGAGACGCTTCTATGCCTGACTTGACCCTGGGGCGTCCCGACCAGATGCCTGCTTGACAAATTGGAAGACGAGCGCCCAAACACGCCCTCTTCCTCTTTCAATCGTCAATCGGCAATCAGCAATCGGCAATTCTTCTCTTCATTCTGTCTCCTGACTTCTGACTCCTGACTCCTTCTCGATTACAGACCAGGAACAATGTCCTACTTAGGAATCAGCCTCGTCCTGGCAGTCTTGGCGGGCCTTGCTAATGTCTTCGGCGCCGCCATCGTCGCGGCCCGTCCCTGGAGCCGCGCCTTCCTTTCCACCTTCATCGCCTTGGGCGCGGGCTTCATGCTCGCCACCGTCCTGACGGAGATGATCCCGGAGAGCCTGCATCTCGCGCCTTATGCGGCGCCGGTCTTGATCCTGATCGGATATCTGATCGTCCACTTTTTCGAGCATTCCCTGCCCGCTCACTTCCACTTCGGCGAGGAAACTCACGCCAGCGAATTTCTCGATCCGCGCGTCGCTTACACCGCGCTGGGCGGGCTGCTGATCCACACGTTCTTCGACGGGGTCGCGATCACGGCGGGCTTCATTGTCTCCACCTGGCTCGGCATCGTGATTTCCGGCGCCGTCATCGTGCACAATATTCCCGAGGGCTTTACCATTGCCTCCATCATGTCGGCGGCCGGGAAGCGACGCAGCGCGGGACTCGCGGCCGCCGCCGCTCTCGGCGTTTCCCGAATCGTGGGCGTGCTCGGCATGGCCGCCGCTCATCGCGCGGTGAAGTACGGCCTTGCACTTTCGGCCGGCGTCACTTTGTATGTGGCCGCCTCCGACCTGATCCCAGAAGTCAACAAGAAACCAAGCCGGCGCATCGCACTCACCGTCGCCGCCGGCGTGGGATTGGTGGTCTTGCTCAGGGCGCTTTTTTTTGGACAGATGCCGTGAAGAAGGAGTCAGAAGACAGGAGTCAGGAGTCAGAATGAAGAAAAGAGAGTGAAACTTCGAATGATGAATGGTTGAATGGTGAACCGTAATGGAAGGGCATTTGCGATCCGTCGTTCACCATTTACAATCGCACTCTCTTCTCTTCATTCTGACTCCTGTCTCCTGACTCCTTCTTCATTCAGAATTCATCGTTTCCATGTACTCCCAAACCGTGCTCGACCACTACCGTCACCCACGCAACCGCGGGGAAATCCCGAACGCTACCGCCGCCGTCGAAGCCACCAACCCGGTCTGCGGCGATCTGCTGAAGCTCTGGGTGTCGGTGCGCGACGGTCGGATCGTGGACGCGCGGTTCAAGGTCGAGGGTTGCATTCCGGCGGTGGCGTGCGGGTCGTGGCTCACAGAGATGATAATGGGAAGGTCGCCCGCTGAGCTTGGCGGCGTGAGTCCCGCCGAGATTGAAGCAGGAATGGGCGGCCTGCCCTCCGCCTCGCGGCACGCCGCCGCCTTGGCCGTAACCGGCCTCCAGCAGTTGCTCCGTAAGATCGCGTAGCCCGTCAGAAGAATTGACGATTGACGATTGACGATTGGAAAAGCCATCAGCCATCAGCTATCAGCAAGAACCGGACTTTCGTGCTGAAAGCTGACCGCTGATAGCTGAAGGCTGTTTCCAATCGGCAATCGGCAATTCCACCTCCGGCTGTGGCAGAATTATGTGTGGAGCTGAGTGCTAACGGCTCGGTGTGCTCTTGCTCGTCACTTGTCACTTGTCACTGCTTTTATGTTGTCCTCGTACATTCTGCGCATGGCCAAAGTCGGCAACCGAACGGCCTTCATCGAGGAAGGACCCTATCGCGCCCGTGCTTACACCTACGCCCAGGTATTGGATCGCGCCCTGGCCTTCGCTGATTGGCTGCGCGAGCAGGAGTCGTCGAAATCGGCGGTGGTCGATGGCAGCGAAGCCCCACACGTGGTGATCTGGGCCCCACCCTCGGCCCGCTGGGCCATGGCTTTCTACGGCTGCTTGCTGGCGGGCCGCGTAGTGGTGCCGCTGGACGCCGGGTTCTCATTTGATTTTGTCAAGCGCGTCGCGACACAGACACAGGCGTCGCTGATCGTGATAGGGACACAAGTCGATGTGCCGCGGGACTCGGGACCCGGGGCTCGGGACTCGTCTCGGATCGACGTAGGGGAGCGGAGCCTCGGGCCCTTTTTCCCTCTGGCCAATCTCGATGCCCTCTCTGCGGCTGGGACCGTCAGCCGGCGGGGGGCGGTCATGGACCGCCGCTGCAGTCGCGACGCATTGGCCGAAATCATCTACACTTCGGGAACCACGGCGGAACCGCGCGGTGTTATGATCACCCACGGAAACCTGCTGGCAAACCTTGAACCCGTCGCGCGGGAGATACATAAGCGCCGATGGCTGGCCGCTCCGTTCCGCCCACTTCGCTTCCTCCACCTGATCCCGCTCAGCCACCTTTTCGGCCAGATCACGGGATTGTTCATCCCGCAGTTCCTCCAGGGCGTGGTCGTGTTTCCAGAGAGCCAGGCGCCCTCGGAGTTGGCACGGATTATCAAGAAACGCCGCGTATCGGTGATGGTGTCGGTGCCGCAGCAGTTGGAGACGCTGGGAGATTGGGCGCTGGCGATAAATCAGAAAGCAGAAAGCAGAAAGCAGAAGAAAGAAGCCGATATTTCCGAGCCGCAGAGATTGTCGATTCCGGAGCGGTTCTGGAGATTCCGGCGGCTGCATCGCGCCCTCGGCTGGAAAATGTGGGCATTCGTGGTGGGCGGCGCGGCATTGCCGCCGCGCGTCGAGTCGCTGTGGAATGAATTCGGTTACGCGGTGATCCAGGGATACGGACTCACCGAGACCGCGCCCGCCATCACCATTACCCATCCGTTCAAGATCCGCCAGGGCTCGGTGGGACAGCCGCTGCCGGGCGCCGAAATCCGGCTCGCTCCCGACGGCGAAATCCTGGTGCGGGGAGCGAATGTCTCACCCGGCTACTACCGCAACCAGCAGGCAACGCTACAGAGCTTCACCGCGGACGGCTGGCTGTACACCGGTGATCTTGGCAGATTCGACGCTGAAGGCAACCTCATTTTCGTCGGCCGCAAGAAAGACGTTATCGTAACCGCCGGCGGGCTGAACGTCTATCCCGAGGACGTGGAGCGAGCTCTCACCGCCGAGCCTGGCGTTAAGGAGGCAGCCGCGGTGGGGCGTGAAACCGGTCCCGCCTTGACTGGACGCCGGACCCTGGTTCACGCAGTAGTGGTGCCGGAGACAGGCGTGAGTCCGGTTGAACTGGAAGCGGCGGTGGCGCGCGCCAATGAGCGACTCGAGCCGCACCAGCGCATTCGCGGTTATTCAGCGTGGCCGCAACCGACCCTTCCCCGGACCGTTTCCACCCACAAGGTGCAGCGGGCCGCGGTGGCCGCATGGGTGAATCGAGGAGAAGAGGAGTTCGGGATTCGGGGTTCGGGATTCGCAGACGAAGATCGGGACCTGGCGCTCGGGACTCGGAACTCGCAAGAAAACCCGGGGTTCGGGATTCGGGATTCGGGGTTCGCAGAAGAAGGCGGCCAACCAGGGGTGGTTTTCTGCGAATCCCGAGTCTCGAGTCCCGAGTCCCGCTTCTTGTCCCCGAACCCCGTGGCCGACTTCCTCGCGCGACTAGGCGTGGCGCGCGACCGCATCAAGCCCGAGGCGCGCCTCAGCGAGGATCTGGGACTTTCGTCGCTCGATCGCGTAGAGCTACTTACTTGGCTTGAAACGCAAGGTGCGGTCGTAGATGGGGAACGTTTCACTCGGGCGCGCACAGTGGCGGAGGTGGAATCAGCGACAGGGTTGGGGATTCGGGATTCGGGGTTCGCTGAGGAAGATCGGGACTCGGGGCTTGGGACTCGGGACTCGCAGAAAGCTGCCGCTGATTGGACGCCTTCTTCTGCGAACCCCGAACCCCGAACCCCGAATCCTGGCTTTGCAAACCCCGAACCTCGCTGGCCGCGATCCTGGCCCGCGCGCGCTTTCCGCCTGGCCGCCGAACGATTGCTGATGTTCCCTCTCTTGCGTACTTATGTGCGGACTGAAGTCGCGGGCGCTGAGAAACTGGAGCATCTCACCGGGCCGGTGCTTTGGGTCTCAAACCACCAAAGCCTGCTCGATGTGCCCGTGATCCTCAGCGCGCTGCCGGCCAGCTTGCGTTGCCGTGTCGCTCCGGCGATGGGGATCGAAGCGTTGCGGGTCGGTCCGGTGCCCGACACCTCGAAATCGGAGGCTTGGCTCCACTTCTCGCGTCAGCGAAGAGCGCCCCAGGGTGCCGAGCCACAATTCTCAAAAGCGCTGACGTTCCTGGCGCGACTTTTCTTTAATGTGTATTCTCTAACCGAAGACGCGAGTGCCGTGCAGGGCGCGCTTCGACAGGCTGGGCTCCTCGCTGATGAAGGCTTCTCGACGCTGATCTTCCCGGAAGGGGTCCGCACTCCGACCGGGCGAGTGGGTCGATTCCGACCGGGCGTGGGCGTGATGGCGGAGCGCTTACACTTGGCGGTTGTGCCGCTCCGGCTGGAGGGTTTGTACGAAATCTGGGCGGCGACAGCGCGCGGTCCGAAGCGTGGACGAGCCCGGGTAACGATTCTCGATCCCGTCAACATTGAGCCTGGCGAATCCGCCGCCCAGTTCACGGCACGGCTGCGAGAGATTTATGATAGGTAGACGGTAGGCGGTAGACGGAATAATGGGAAGAATCGGTGCACGGTAGACGGTCGACGAAATAAGGGGAAGAATGATAGACGGCTGACGGGGTTCTTCCCCATATTCCATATACCGTCTACCATCTACCATCTACCATCTACCAAGGAGGGAAACATGACCGACGAAATCAACCGGCGCGACTTTATTCGTCGCGCAAGCTTGACTACGGTAAGCGTGAGCATGGCCGCGGCGGGCCTGGTGCCCAGCCGAAGCGTGCTCGGGGCCAACGACCGGGTGCGGGTGGGTGTGATCGGAACCGGTCGCCAAGGGCGTGATGACTTCGAAGACATGGCGCGCCAACCGGACGCGGAGATCGTGGCGCTCTGCGACGTCTATCAGCCTAGTCTCGACAAAGCCCAGGTATCGCTGCGATCGGTGGAATCGCTGCAGCACTTAGACCTTGGCAGCGAGGCGGCGAAGGTTAGCGCCACGAAGCCCGACATCTATAAGGACTTTCGCCAGGTTCTCGACCGCAAGGATATCGACGTGGTAATCGTTGGCGCGCCCGACCACTGGCACGCCTTGCCCACCGTGGAAGCGTGCAAGGCCGGCAAGGACGTTTACGTTGAGAAGCCGATCTGCACCGTGATCGAGGAAGGCAAGAAGATGGTGCAGGCAGCGCGCAAGTACAATCGCGTGGTGCAGGTGGGAACGCAGCAGCGCTCCGGCATCCATTTCCAGAAAGCGGTGGAGTTGGTGCAGGGAGGCCTGCTGGGCAAGATCAGCGTCGTGCGTACGTGGAACTACTCCAACGAATATCCCGCGGGCATCGGCAACCCCGCCGACTCCGATCCGCCCGCCGGCCTCGATTGGGACATGTGGCTGGGCCCAGCGCCCAAGCGCCCGTTCAATTGGAACCGCTTCGGCGTGGGCGATCGCTGGTCCACGTTCCGCTATTTCTGGGATTACGCCGGTGGTTTCATGACCGATTGGGGCGTTCACCTGCTCGACATCGTGCAGTGGGCGATGAAGGTGGATGGGCCCAGCGCCATCAGTGCGTCGGGCGGCAAGTTCTACCTTCAGGACAACGCCGATTGTCCCGACACTTTGCAGGTGACCTACGAATACCCGGGATTCGTCTGCACCTACGAGAACCGCTGGGACAATGGCAATTCCATGTACGGCCACGGCTACGGAATTGAGTACCACGGCACCGACGGCACCATGTTCCTCGACCGCGGCGGTTTCCAGGTGTACCCGGAAAAGCGCCAGCGCGAAAGCGTTGGCGAGGTGGCGCGCACGCCGGACATGAAAATGGAGGAGGTCAACAATTCCCACTTCGACCACGTGCGCAACTTCCTCGATTGCGTGAAGTCGCGGCAGCGACCGGTGAGCGATATCGAGATCGGCCACCGTTCCACCAGCGTCTGCCTGCTGGGCAACGTCGCTTATCGCAGCAAGGAACGCCTGGTTTGGGACGTGGCCAACGAGAGGCTTATTCAGGGAAGCACCAAAGCCAAGGAGTTGCTGGGTCGCGAGTACCGCACGCCGTGGAAGCTCGAAGTGTGATGGTTAGGGTGATGCAGTGTAAGTGTGCGGGTAACAATGGCCAGCGATAACCACACCATTGGCCCTCAGAAGAATTGCCGATTGACGATTGCCGATTGCCGATTGGAAGAGAGGCTCATTGACGATTGTGGATGGCCTATTGAAAGGGCCGCGCAGCTTCTCTACTCTTCTCTTTCAATCGGCAATCAGCAATCGGCAATTGTCAATTCTTCGGCGTGGTGGATTATCCAAAGACCTCCCCGAGCGGAATCGAGAATCCGGGCAACAGCTCGGGTTCTTCAAAAGTGTGTCCTGCGTCCGCACTTCGTACTTCGGGTTCGAGCTTACCAGAAACGTAGCGATAGGCGAGTCGTGCCTTCGGGTAGAAAAGCCACACTGCCATGGTTCCGGCGGCAAGGTACTGCGGGACCTTCAACAACAGGTCGTCGGCGCGGTCGTTCCTGGAGACTATTTCGATCACCAGATCCGGAGCGACGGGCAACGGAACACGATCGAGATCGATGCCTAGCAGACGGTCCGCGCGGATGAAGGCCACATCGGGTCGGCGGACGGTTTCGCCGACTAACTTCACATCGGTCTCGCTGGTCAGGAGGCCGAGTCTGTGGCTTTTGACAAAGGCCCGGAGGCGGGCATTGAAGCCGTCGCGTACTTCATTGTGGAACGCGCTCGAAGAAGGTGCCACGATGAGTTCCCCCTCGCTGAGTTCGTAGCGCACGCACTCCGGCTCTTCCAAGGCGAGATAGTCTTCCACACTGAGCAAGGTTCCGGTAGCCATTTGATACTCCCTTCGTTCACTTATACCACAATCGGGACCACCGGGGGTGGGTTCGCGGCTTTTACCCGAGTATGAAAACGCAGGCCCGGGCCTAGCGCCTGTAGCCCGCGGAACACGCGGTCCACAGACTGATCTTGCAGCCTTGACTCCGCAATCGGCAGATTTCGGGCGAGTCAAAGATAAAACTATTGACACAATACCCGTCACGTTATTAAAATATGTTTGACTTGACTCGCTAATCCGATCACGGAGGCGGATTGCGTGCTTGGGGGAAAGGAAGGTCTTCATGCCGTTGCGAAAACCGCCCACGCGGACGCCTGAGTTTCTGGCGGCTAACCGCAGGAATGCGAAGAAATCCACGGGCCCGCGCACCCAGGAGGGTAAGGCCGTCTCGGCCCTCAATGCCTTGAAGCACGGCGGCTACGCTCTGCGGTTACCGGAAAAACTACTGTCGACCGGACACCGGGGAAGCGCGGAATTATACCAGCGCGTGCGCCGCGAGATCGCCGACGCCTTCGCGGCGTGGCAACCACTCGCTGAGCGCCAAGTGGATCAGTTGGCGGCCCAGGTTTGGGTGATGGCGCGGCGGGCGGGAGTCTTGGGAAGAAAGCCTGAATCCCCTGTTCTTCCATCGACCCCGGGACGGCCCGGCAAGCCGCTATTCCAAGTCCGAATGCAGTTGCCTGGGGGCCGGATCGCGCTGGTCTACTGGGTGCAAAGAAAGAAGAGTGGGAGTAAGGAGAGGTTGATAGGGTCGTTGACGACTGGCGAGAGGCGAGGAAAGACGTCACTGCATGTAGAGATGGAGAGCAAGTTACGTCGGCGAGTCTTCGGGCTACCGGGCAACACGTCGCGGACCAGGCCCGAGGCAGACCGCGAGAGCTCGGCAAAGGGTCAGCGGAATGCCCTGATCTCGGTTTCGGCCCCTCTGAGGAAAGGCGGCGGGGATGAGGCTTGGAAACCTCAAGTTTTCGGCTCCAGTGAGCTGCTAAAATGATCCGCGATGAAGACAATGCGCGTCCCGGTACCGTGCCGGTCTCTTCCACCGACACCGCTGCACCCGGCCTTGAGGCCGAGTCCACAACTCCCACCGTTCGCTTGGCCCAACGTCCTATTCCAGCGACTGCTCTGGAGACGCCGCCCGGGCTGGATTCGCCTGCCCCGGGCAGTAGCCTACCGACTCCCGGCGAACTCAGCGAGCCGGTTCGCACTAACATTCCCCCCAGCGATCTCCTCGCCGGGCGATTCCGCCTGATTCGCTCCCTCGGCAAGGGCGGCATGGGACAGGTCTACGAGGCCGAAGACATTGAACTGCGCGAGCATGTGGCTCTGAAAGCCATTCGCCCCGAAATCGCTCAGGACCCGCGGTCGATCGAGCGCTTCAAGCGTGAAATTCACCTCGCCCGCAAGGTGACCCATCGCAACGTCTGCCGGATCTTCGATGTGTTCCGGCATCCGATCACCGCGCCCGATGGGGCATCGACCGGGGAGATGATTTTTCTCAGCATGGAGTTGCTGTCCGGCGAAACACTGGCGGAGCGGCTTTCCCGAAAAGGCCCCATGACCACGACGGCAGCGCTTCCGCTTGTGTGCCAAATGGCCGCGGCGCTTGCGGCCGCGCACAAAGAAGGGATCGTCCATCGGGATTTCAAAAGCCAGAACGTCATCCTGGTGCCCTCCGGCGACCCGGCGCAAGAGCTTCGGGCCGTCGTTACTGACTTTGGGCTGGCGCGGGATGCTGAGGTCGACAAGTTCGCGGCTTCGGCCACTGGCATCAGCGACTTCGTGGGCAGCCCACCCTACATGGCGCCGGAGCAAGTGGAAGGCGGCGAGGTGGGGCCCGCGGCCGATCTCTACGCTCTGGGCGTGGTGATGTATGAGATGGTGGTCGGCCGGCATCCGTTCGTGGGCGATACACCTCTCGCCACCGCGATGAAACGTTTGAAAGAACCACCGCCCCCGCCTCGCATTTACGTTCCCGACCTCGACCGCAAATGGGAAAAAGCCATTCTGCGCTGCCTCAAGCGGGATCCCCGAGATCGCTTCGCGAGCGCTTCCGACGTGGTGAAGGCGCTTACCGGAGGGCGCGCCAAAAAAGGAAGGCACTACCGGATCCAGCAGGCGATCCTCGCCGGCGCGGGGCTGGTCCTGCTGGTGCTCGGCGCGATTTATGGTCCACGCGTTCTGCGCAAAACGCCGCTGGCGACCACGACGGGTGCCGCCGTCAGTCCGGTGAAGGCGCGGCCGGCCATAGCCGTTCTGGGCTTCAAGAATCTTTCCGGTGAGCCGAATGCGGCGTGGCTCTCCACCGCGATCTCGGAAATGCTCAGCACCGACTTGGCGACCGACGGGCAGCTTCGCACCATCACCGGGGAAGACGTCGCACGGGTCAAAATCGCGCTCTCGTTGCCGGATGCCGATAGCTTCGCCAAAGATACTCTGGACCGCTTGCGAAGGAATCTCGGCGCCAATCTCGTCGTGGTGGGTTCCTACGTCATTCTCGGCAAGGGTGAGGCCGGCCAGTTGCGTGTCGATCTGCGGCTTCAGGATACTTCCAGCGGCGACACCATCGCGACGGTCTCGGAAACGGGCGCCACGGACAAGCTCTTCGACCTTGTCGAGCGCGGGGGGCGCGCGGTACGGGAGAAGCTCGGAGTAGGCCAGCTTTCGGCGGACGAGGCTATCGGCATCCGCGCTACCATTCCCTCCAATCCCGAGGCGGCACGCCTCTACTCCGAGGGCTTGGCCGAGTTGCGCCGCTTCGATGCCCTGGCAGCGCGCGATTCGCTCCAAAAGGCCGTCGACCTCGATCCCAGACACGCGCTCGCCCACTCCGCGCTGGCGGCGGCCTGGGCGGCGCTAGGCTACGAAAGGGAAGCGAAAGCGGAGGCCAGCAAGTCCTATCAACTAGCCACCGATCTCTCGCAACCGGCGGACCTCCCCCAGCAGGACCGTCTGATAGTGGTGGGCCGCTACTGGGAAATGTCGCACGATTGGAACCAGGCCGTTCGGACCTACACCTCGCTCTTCGACTTTTTCCCCGACAACATCGACTACGGCCTGGCGCTGGCCAACGCACAAACCGCCGGCGGCCAGGGCAAGGATGCCCTGGCGACGGTGGCCCGATTGAGAAAACTGCCGCCACCCGCCCGCGATGATCGCCGCATCGACCTGGCCGAGGCGCAAGCCGCGGAGTCACTCTCAGACTTCAAGCTGGAACTGGCTGCCGCCGCCCAGGCGATCGAGAAAGGATCGGCCGAGGGCGCCCGGCTCTCGGTCGCGAGGGGGCGGCGCGCGCAGGGATTGGCCTACCAAGATCTGGGCCAACTCGACCAGGCGACCGCGGCCTACCTGGAAGCGGAGAAGATATTCTCGGCGGCAGGCGATCGCGCCAACGCCGCCGCCGTACTCAACGACCTCGCCTTGGTGCAGGGGCAGCAGGGCGACCGCGAACGCGCCCTGCAAATGTACCACCAGGCGCTCGCCACTTATCGGGCCATTGGCGACCAGAAGGGAGCAGCCGGGGTCCTGAACAACATCGGCATCGTGCAATGGCAGCAAGGCGATCTTGCCGGCGCCAGGAAGATGTACTCGGAGGCGTTGGCCACCATACTCCAAACCGGCAACCGGGAAGGAACCGCGCGCGTGCTGAATGATCTCGGGTTCCTGCTCTGGCAGCAGGACGACCTGGCCGGCGGGCGCGCGCGGCTGGATGAAGCGCTACGCATCTTCCGCGAGATCGGGAACGACAAAGGCACTGCCGCTGCTCTCTACAACAGCGGGGAGATGCTCATCGCGCAGGGCGATCTGGCTACGGCGCGAAAACAGGAGGAAGAATCCCTGGCCCTCTTCCGGCAGTTCGGGGATCGGGACGGCGCAGCTCAGGTGTTGGTGCGCCTCGGCCGCGTTCTGTTGCAGCAGGGGGACCTGGAGGGAGCCCGGCAAAAAATGGAGGAAGCGGCGACGATGGCCGGAGGGATAGGCACCAAGTTCGCCGCCGCCGACGCCCATCTCGGGCTGGGCGAGCTTGCCTTGGCGAGAGGTTCCTTCCCGGAGGCCGAGAACCAGGCACGCCAGGCCGCCGACGGCTTCGCCGGCGAAAAATCGGCGGAGAACGAGGCCCGCGCCTGCACGTTTCTGGCGCGCGCGTTGCTTGGAGAAGGCAAGCTGTCCGATTCGCAAGGCGTCATAGGCCGGGCCAATTCCGCGGCGCAGCGGAGCGGTATTCACTACGAGCGTCTGCGGCTGGCTATCACGGCCGCGACGGTGCGGGCAGCGTCGGGCGACCGCGCCGATCGCGCAAAGGCGAGCAAGGAGCTGCGGTCAGCCGCCGACGAGGCCACGCAAATCGGTTTGGTGGCACTCCAGTTCGAGGCCCGGCTCGCGCAGGCGGAGATCAGTTCTACCAAGTCTTCCCAAAACCGGGCTCGCTTGCACGCGCTCGGACAGGACGCGGCCGCCAAGGGGTTCGGGTTGATCGCGCAGAAGGCGGTGGCGCTTCTGAACTGAGCAGTCAGCGATCAAACAGTAGATGGTATACGGTAGACAGGATACGGGACCCTTATCCCGTCTACCGTATGCTGTCTACTGTTCAATAAAAATCATGCGATCGGGTCGGGGCCTTGGTGACGCTGAGCGGCAGGACGCGCTCGGCTTTCACGGAAATCACATTGTCCTGATTCTGCAACTTTCCTTCAATGAACAGGAACTGCTCACCGACAATCACCAAACGGTTCTCCGCAAACAGATCTGGAGTGATGATGGCATTGGCGATGCCAGTCTCATCTTCGAGGCTGAGGAAGATGAAGCCCTTGGCGGTGCCGGGCCGCTGGCGCGCGATTACGGCGCCGGCGATTCGAACCTGCTTGCCGTTGGGAATGCGCTTCAACTCCGCCGCCGGGCGGACGCCCAAGGCCTTCATCTCCGCGCGGCGATAGGCCATGGGATGCGGGCCGAGGGTGAGCCCCGTGCCCGAGAAGTCCGCCACCAGGCGCTCCTCGGGAGTCATGATGGCAAGGGGCGATCCCGCCTGGCGGGATGCCGCCGCCCGATCTTCCGCCGGCTCCGTTCGTCCCGAATCTTCAAACAGCTCTCCCGCCGGCCGTGCTGCTCGCTCCACCTGCCACAAAGCATCCCGCCGATGGCGGGGACTCGGGGCTCGGGGCTCGGGAGTCGGGAGTCGGGAATCGGGAAGCTCGCTGTGGGCAGTTGGGAGTCGAGCGTCGTCTGCCGCCGTAGGTCCCGACTCCCGACTCCCTACTCCCGACTCCCTCCCCCGAGCCCCCATAAAATTCAGCGCGCCCACCTCCGCCAGGGTCACCAGTTCCGCCTTTCGCAACTCGAGCACGCGCTGCGCCAGATCGTCAATCGCGGACAAAGGACCGGCGCCGCGCTCGCGGACAATGGCTTCGGCAGCCTCCTGCCTCAATCCTTTCACATAGTTCATTCCCAGCCGCAGGAAGACGGGAGTCGGGAGTCGGGAGTCGGGAGCGGTTCTCTGCGAGTCACGAGTCCCGAGCCCCGAGTCCCGATCTTCTTCTGCGAACCCCGGACCCCGAATCCCGAACCCTGTTTTTCCCGAGTCACGACTCCCGAATCCCGACTCCCTTTCCAAGGTGCATCGCCAGCCGGAGCGCGTCACGTCAATCGGCCTCACCCTGAGCCCATGACGTTGCGCGTCCTTCACGATCACCGCTGGACTGTAAAAGCCCATCGGTTGATTATTCAGCAGGGCAGCGGTGAACGCGGCCGGGTAATGACATTTGAGATAGGCGCTGGCGTAGGCAATGAGGGCGAAGCTGGCGGCGTGCGACTCCGGAAAACCGTAAAGGGCGAAGGCGGCGATCGACTGCACGATTTCGTCCTGCGCTTTGCCGATGATTCCCTTCTCGTCCATGCCTCGCCGCAGCTTCTTTTCGATTTCCTTCATGCGCATCTCCGACCGCTTGAAGCCCATGGCGCGGCGCAGATCCTCGGCCTCGCCGCCCGTGAAGCCGGCGGCGATCATGGCCATGCGCAGCAACTGTTCCTGGAAAAGCGGCACGCCCAGCGTGCGCGCCAGCACCGGCTCGAGCGACGGGTGCGGATACTTCACCGGTTCGCGGCCCTGCCGCCGTTTCAAGTAGGGATGCACCATGTTGCCGACGATCGGCCCCGGCCGGATGATCGCCACCTGCACCACCAAGTCGTAGAAACGCTTCGGCCGCAGGCGCGGCAGCGACGACATCTGCGCGCGGCTCTCCACCTGGAACATGCCCACCGTATCCGCCCGCTGCAGCGCGTCGTACACCGCCGCATCATCCTGGGGCAGGTGCGCCAGGTCCACTTCCTCGCCGTAATGCTCGCGGATCAGTTGCAGCGACTCTTCCAGCACCGCCATCATGCCGAGGCCCAGCAGATCGATCTTAATGATCTTCATGTCGGCGCAGTCTTCTTTATCCCACTGCACCACCACCCGGCCGGGCATGGTGGCCGGCTCCAGCGGCACCACGGAATCGAGCCGCCCCTGGCACACCACCATTCCGCCCGAGTGCTGGCCGAGGTGGCGCGGCAGATCGCGCACCGCGTGACACAACTCGCAGAACTTGCCGATGCGCGGATGCGTGAGGTCCAGGCCGGCGTCGCGGAAGTGACGCTCCAGCGTGTCGCCGGGGTCGCGATATTCCCAGGCGCCGACCAGGCTGGAGAGGCGGTCGAGCGTCTCGCCGTCGAACCCCAGCGCTTTGCCCACCTCGCGCGCCGCCGAGCGGCCGCGGTAGGTGATGACATTGGCGGTCATCGCTGCGCCGCGCTCGCCATAATGCTGGTAAACGTATTGAATCACGCGCTCGCGCTGATCGCCCGAAGGCAGGTCAATATCGATGTCCGGCCACTCGCCGCGCTCCTCGGAAAGAAAGCGCTCGAACAGCAGGTCCATGCCCACCGGATCGACGGCGGTGATGCCGAGCGAATAGCAGACGGCGCTGTTGGCCGCCGAGCCGCGCCCCTGCGCCAGGATATTCTGCCGGCGGCAGTACTGGACGATGTCCCAGACGATCAGGAAATAGCCGGCCAGTCTCAGCTTTTCGATCAGCGCCAGTTCGCGCTCGATCTGCCTTCGTGCGCGCTCGTTTTGAGGACCGTAGCGCCAGATCATGCCTTCTTCGGTCCGCTGGCGCAGGAACTGGTTTTCCGTTTCGCCGTTCGGCGTCGGATAGCGCGGGAACTCGTATCCCAGGTCGTTGAGCGTGAACTCGAGGCGCGAGGAAAGCTCCACGGTGTGGGCAAGCGCTTCCGGCAGGTCGGCAAAGAGGCGCGCCATCTCCTCCGCCGATTTCACGTAGCGCTCGGAGTTGCGAGCCAGGAGGCGTCCTGCGTTCTCGAGCCGGCGGTGGTTCCGGATGCAGGTGAAGACATCCAGAACCTGGCGCCGATCGGGGCTCGCATAGCACACACCGTTGGTGGCCAGCAAAGGAAGGTGCAGCCGCCGGGCCATCTCCATCGCAGCCTGATTGTTCGCCTCTTCGTCGCGGTGGAAATGGCGCTGCAGCTCGACGTAGACGTTGTCACGGCCAAAGATTCCCATGAGGCGATCAATTCGGGATTCGGGATTTGGGACGGGATTCGGGGTTCGGGGTTGAGAAGACCGGGGTTCGGGGTTCGGGATTCGGGATTCGCAGAGAAGACCGGGGATCCCCAATCCCGAGTCCCGATCTTCTTCTGCGAACCCCGAACCCCGAATCCCCACATCCATACCGCCGACGAGGCAAATCAGCCCCGCCGCGTGCTCGGCCAGCTCGTCTTCCGTCACCGCGCCTTCACCCTTCGCAGCGCGCAGCTTCATGCGCGTGATGAGCCGGCAAAGATTCCGGTATCCGGCGCGCGTCGCCACCAGCAACGGGTAACGGCTGCCGTCCGTCGCGGTGACTTCGGCCCCGATGTGGGCCCGGATGCCGGCCTTCTGTGCGGCGAGATGGAAACGCGGCGCGCCATAGACACCGTCACGGTCGAGGAGCGCCATCGCCGGGAGGTTCCGCTCCGCACACGCCTCCACCAGACCCTCCGGCGACGAGGCGCCATCGAGAAAGCTGAAGGCAGAACGGGCATGGAGTTCAACATACATAAAGACGTTCGTGGTCAGTCGCCAGTTGTCCGTTGTCTTCGGCAACGGGCCGCGGACGACGGACAACGGACCTTAGTCATATATTCCTTCAACAAACCAACCTCCACTTTTGAGATCGCGATGAATGCGATACAAAGTTGTCCGTTGCCCGTCCTGCGTCGTCTGCGAACCCCGAACCCCGGACCCCAAATCCCAATGTCCGGCCACAGACCACGGACCACGGACCACGGACGTCTTGCTGAGCGCAATGTCCCACTCTTCCCGATCCCACGGTTCGTCCGTCCACCAGTCGCCCGAAGTGTGCCAGGGGCCAGCCGCCAGGACCACGTCGCCTCGCACCCCGAAGGCGTCCACCTGTACCGGACGGCCGTCCCGCACTTCCACCTTTGCCTGGAGCGGCGGGCGAAACAGGCGCAGCGCGGGAATCCGGGACTCGGGACTCGGGGCTCGGGACTCGCAAGAAAAGTCGGGATTCGGAGTTCGGGGTTCGGGGTTCGCAGACGAAGACGGCCGACCAGCGGCGGTTTTCTGCGAGTCCCCAACCCCGAGTCCCGAGCCCCGATCTTTGTTTGCGAACCCCGAACCCCGAATCCCGAACCCCGTCCCCAAACCCCCATACTTCTCGACCTGGAATCGCTTCATCCGAAACGCGCCCGGCCGATGGGTATCCACCAACTCCGGCGAGCCGACATTTCCCTTTCCTACCACGCCGGCAATGCGCGCCAGCGTCAGCTCTAGCTTTTCCGGGTCAGGCGAGAGGGGAAGAAACAATCCGCCTTGCGCCACGCGTGGCTTCACTGGTTCGGCCGCCAGCGTCACCTTCACCACCGGCGCCGGCGGCGGGTCCGATTGCAGGTTCAGCAGCAGCAGTTTCAAAAGCAGCTTGGAATTGCGCGTGGGAACGGGCAAACGGATGGTCGATGAATGATTGTCCTCAGAAGAGGGACTGGGGACTGGGGACTGGGGACTGGAAGAAAATGATGAAGGATGAATGATGAATGATGAATTCGAAGAGTCCGGCTTCGAACTTCCAGTTTCCAATTTCGAGGTTTTAGTTTCGAATTTCGAGTTTCTATTTTCGCTTTCTGATTTTACAGCTTCGATTCTCGATTTTCGAATTTCGCTTTTCAAATTTTGAATTTTGAATTTTGAATTTTGAATTTCAGTTCTCGAGTCCTGTGGCACGTTGTCTTCGGCCACGGACCACGGACCACGGACTACGGACAGTCCTAGTTGCAATCGAATTTCGTTGGTCGCCAGCGACCGCGCCGATAATCGCGCGCAAAGCTGATCGAGGAGTCGCCCCAGAATGAAAGCAAGCGGTTCGAGCAACTCGACGGGGTATTCCAGCTCCATGGCCTCTTCGAAATGGAGTGCGGCCTCAGCGGGAACCAGCAAGCGCGAAGTGGCGCCGCGCGCCAATTCCTGCAAAGCGACACCGAGTTGCCCCAACCGCTCCGAGAGCTCGGGCGTCGGCAACGCCGCCAGCGCCCGAAGCGTGTGTACGCCCCAGCGACGAAGCGTATCCAAGGTCTCCGGCGGCGGGGCGAGGACCTCCACCGGCAAGGGTCCCAACCTCTCGCTTTCTTCGCCGGCGGGGATCAGAGTCACGCCGGGGAAACCGCGAGCCGCGTGCACGGCCGCATCCGGATTGGCAGCGAGCGTAATGTTCGCCGCGAGTCCAAGCTCCGAGGCTCGTTTCGCCAGCCGGTGGGCCGCCTCTTCCGACGGGCCGATGAGTCGATCGAGCCCGGCAAGATCCAGCACCACGGTATCGAGCGCCGTCTCTTCGACGCGCGGCGAGAAGGCCAGCCCCAGGTCGAGCAGCGCGGCATGGGCGGACGCTTCGGCGGCAGGAGAGCAATGCCGGACCTCCACGGAGGCGATCCCGGCCACCGTGAGCTTGGGCATGCCGAGCTTCACTCCCGCGGTGTACGCCCGCTCGTTCATCGCCACCACGTTGGCTGCCGGCGGGGTGCCGTCGACAATCGCCACCGCCCGCGGAGCCAGCGCCGGCTCGCTGCGCGTCACCGCGCATACGGGAAAATCGGGGATGTAAATGCAGGCAATCATTTGAAATCAGAAACTCGAAACGGGAAATTCGAAATTGGAATTAAGACGTCCGTGGTCCGCTGTCCGTGGTCCGTTGCCGAAGATAGGGACTGGGGAATGGGTGCCAGTGCCAGGGACGGCCATCGGGTTTTCAGCAACGGACAACTGACTACGGACAACGGACATAACCGGCAAGCGTGATCGGACAACCTCCACCTTCGGCCGCAGGCCACGCAGCAAACAAGCATGAGAAACAGTAGGAGCGCCGCGGCGCATTTCGAATTTCGAGTTTCGAGTTTCGAGTTTCGAATTTCGAGTTTCGAACCCCGACTCCAAACGGAGCACCAAAGTGGCGCACGTTTTGGCGTAAGGCTCTCGCTCCAGGAAAACCAATATGGTTGGGGTGTGCTCCACTACGCGCCGGAATCGGAACCAGGAAGCGAGCGGAACCCGGCGCCCCAGCTTGGGAGAAACGTTGCCCAAGTCCACGGCCACCAGACCGAACCCGCCGCCGGCCAGCAACAGGTCCGTCACCTTGAGGGTCTGCTCGAGGTTGACGCAGCGCACCCAGAGCAGCCGCCGCAGGTCCACGCCCGCGCCCGGCGCCGACCAGGGGTCAAACGTGTCACTAGCATCCACCAGCGCGCACTCTTCCTCCCGCCGGGTCGCGCTCCCCAGGATCGCGTGCAGCAGGCTGGTGCGCCCGGAGGAGTCCGGCCCGGAAATTTCCGTGAGGCCGCCGCGCGGCAAGCCGCCGGTGAGAGCGTCCAGGGCGGTGATCCCGGTGGGAACAATTTCGATGGTCTGCTGCGGGCGATCGGTAAAAGGCGAAAGGACGCGGCCTTCGAGCGCCGCTTCCACCTGAGCCCGGATCAGAGCGGCCTTCATCGCATTGCTCTCCCCCTGGCGAGCGGAAAGCCTCGGAGCAGATCGCTTCCGGCGCGTGTAGACTTTCGCTTTTTATTCGCCTATGGGAAATTGTGCGTCAGGAAGGAATCGTTTGTCAAGAGCCTACTGGATTTGGATTGGTGGGATTGGGAGTGCGGTGGCGGCCAGTCAAACCGTACCGGAGCACTGATGATCGTGCGCCGCGGAATTCTGACTCGCCCCCCCTCCTTGATTGTGGAAAGCTCTTTGAGGTGGCCATGCTCATCACGAGCGTACTATATTTAGTTTGCGTGAAAATCTCACTATGGTTGTGTCTTAGGGGGTCCAAGTTTCCACCGCAACCAGCCGCACTTCACTCGAGAAGGGGGCGGGTGTGGAGCGCGAATAGGTCACATAGATGGTCTGCCCGCCATTGGAGTCATATTCGGCGTGCGCATGTGCGTCGTAGACGTTGCCGTTTGCGGGCTGAATCGCGGTGAAAGCCACGATCTCCCCGGACCAGGGACCTTCGGGGTTCACGGATGTCCGCATCACGACATTTTGGGAGAACGGTGGGCTATAGACCGCAACGTATCGCTGAAGGAAGTCGTTCCAGGAGACGCTCAGAGATAGCGTCGCCAATTTGCGAGGACCAATTGTCGCTGCCGGCGTAGAAGCTCCAGGCGCTGCGATCTTGCGCGCTCGATGGGTCGACCTTGCCCAGTTTACAGCCGTTATTATAATCACAACCATACGCATAAAGCGTTCCGTCGCTAATGAAAGCAGCCGAACCAAAATCGGGCTCGTTCTGCGTGAAAAGCAGGTCAGGATGGTCTGCTACGATGGGTGGGTTCAGCATTGGCCTTTGCGACTGCTGTCGGAAGTTCTGCCAGATAGCGACAGAATTGCCGATGCCTCGGAAGTTGAAATCGCCGGGTTGGGTACTAACCAGCATGTAGAAAATCAAGGCGCTGTTGTCGCTGGGGTTTACGACGATCGACGATGGCCAAAGCGCCCAGCGAGCACCGCAAGGCTGTTCCTGGCAATTATTGACGTTGTGGGCCTGGTTGAAGGCCTGCTCATCTGGGGTCTCTGGCAGAATCATGGTGGGGGCACCAACGGAATCCAGGCGTTCCTGAAAGCCTCCAATGCCGCCTTGCGCATTGAGGTCGCTTGTGAACGACCAGGAATCACTGATTAACGTGCGGTTTTGGGAATCCGGCTTGGCAAGGAATGTGTCGCCATACGACCACACCGAGTAGCCCTCAATCGCTCAGCGCATTGTGCTCTTGCACAGCGGGAGCATCGCTGCCCATAACCGCGACGGAGGCGGCCTGGAAATGGAGATTCGCCTCCCTGCACACGATCCGCTTTCCGGTTTCGCGTAGCGAACACTGCGGAGCGCCGACTGAATGAAAGCAGAGTATAGAAATCGTCCATGCTGGCTGCGGCCGCGCAAACCGGGCCAGGGGCCGGTATGGGCGGGGGCGGGTTGGCGCACCAAGACCGAAGAATGATTGAGGACCTGCTGTCGACCAACAGAGTGAGGGTCAAAAAAATTCACACAACATCGTCGACATGCGAACCGACTTCTGACGCCGTGTATAGGTGCAGCGAGGCTGAGTCGTGCATATTGGGAGGAGTTCTATGGCAGATCATCACGTTTGCCCCTGGTGGCTTGGGTATCTCCTGGTTAGCCCGTTACGACGCCTGGAGTACAATCCGGGCGCGATCGTGGCGCCGTACGTCCGCGAGGGCATGACGGCGCTCGAACCCGGGCCGGGCATGGGTTTCTTCACTGTGGAACTGGCCCGCCGGGTTGGCCCCTCCGGCCGGGTGATCGCTCCCGAGGTCCAGCCGAAAATGCTGAGGGGACTGAAGCGCCGGCTAGCCAAGGCAGGTCTTCTCGAGCGAGTGGACGTCAGGTTTGTGTCGCGCGATTCCCTGGGTCTCGATGATCTCGCTGGCTCAGTGGATTTCACCCTGGCTTTCGCCGTGGTGCACGAGCTTCCGGCGCCCGATCGCTTCTTCGCCGAGGTGGCTAAGGCCTCGAAACCGGGCGCCTGCCTCTTGCTTGCCGAGCCTACCGGACACGTGAAGCCGCGCCGGTTTGAGTCGGGGCTGAAGATGGCGTCGCAGGCCGGATTCGACCCGGTCGGGCAGCCGCCCATTCGTCATAGCCTGACGGCCTTGCTCAAGAAGTCGGCCTGAGGGTCCGCGACAGCGCTTCTGAAGTAGTGCGGGCGCCCGCCCGCTGTGTCGCGGGCATCCCCGTCGCTATGCTCAGGGCAGGCTCTGCCCGCGCGGGCTGCGCCCTCACGTTCCGCTTGCATCGTGCTGGCGTGAATGGAAGAAAGCCCAGGTCTCCCGTTTTCTGTATGAAATTCGATCATGCGTGCAAGGGCCTATTCCTGGTTCGAACGGAGAACCCGGGAGCGCCGGGTCGGGATCGTTTGCTGGGGCAGCGAAAACGGTACTGGCCCATAGAACGGGAATCAAAGTGGCCAGGGTTGTGGTATATTCGCGGCACAAGAAGCTCTTATGCAAGACGCTGTGACTTCGACATCTGCCTTCTTTACCGGCTCGCGCGCCGCGACGTTTCTGGCCGTGGCCGGTCGCGTGGCTCCCCGCGAGGGCGAGGGCGCTCTGGGCGCCGGGTCGGAGTTGACTTTGCAGGCGGCGGAGTACTTCCTCCAGGGACAGGAGGAGACGGTTCGGGCCAAGCTTGGGGTGCTCCTAAGAGTTTTCGAGTGGGGCGCGCTGTTCTTTTTCGGAAAGCGCTTCACACGTCTGGCGCCTGCGAAGCAGGACGTCTATCTCCACGCATGGGAGCATTCCCAGGTTCAGACCTTTCGTTTCGGATTCTCCAGCCTGCGCAATCTGGCGTTGCTCGCGTTCTACACGCGGCCCGAGTCGTGGCCGATGATCGGATATCCGGGTCCGGTGCTGGAGTCAGCAGCGGCGGACAAGAGAGGACGGTAGACCGCTGCACGGCTGGGTTCGCAGACCAGGCAGGGCAAGACGGGGATTATCAATTGCGCTTTGGTATAACCTCGGTCATACTACGGACATGAAAACTGCGATCTCCATACCCGACCCTCTCTTCCAAGAGGCTGAGCGGCTCACGAAGCGGCTTCGGATCCCGCGCAGTCAGCTTTATGCAAGAGCATTGGAAGCATATCTCCAGCGCCAAAGGTCAAAAGGGATTAAGGAAGCGCTGGATGAAGTCTATAGCACGGAGTCATCCGAACTTGACCCTGTGATGACCCAACTGCAGGCCATGGCGCTCGGCCGGGAGGACTGGTGATCCGGCGCGGGGAGATTTGGTGGGCGTCGCTACCGGAACCGGTGGGCTCCGAACCAGGCTATCGTCGGCCGGTTTTGGTAGTTCAGACCAATGAGTTTAATGAGAGCGGTCTTCGCACGGTGATCGTGCTGACCATCACCTCGAACCTGCGCTTGGCGGGCGCGCCTGGGAACGTCCTTTGTCACAAGAGGGACACCGGACTGGCTAAGGAGTCCGTGATCAACGTGTCCCAGGCGGCCACGGTGAATGAGACTCGGCTGGCCCAACGGATTGGAATCTTGCCCACGACGCTGATGCATGAAGTCGAGGCCGGGATGCGCTTGGTGCTGGGGCTGTGATTCAAATTGAAATCACACTCATCTTAGAGTGCACGTGTTGCAGCATGCGCTGCTCTGAGAAGCGGTTAGGGACGCAGAGCCATGAAAACCAAACTCCCCTGGGGCGAGAGGGAGATCGAAATCGAGTTGCCGGCCGACTGGCGAGTAATCGCCGAGGGTCAGCCGAAGAGTGTTCCGGCCTGCGCGTCGGTTGAAGACGAGTTCTGGCGCGCGCTGTCTGAGCCCATCGGCGCCCCGCCCCTCGCGGCCCGCAACCTCCGCGGCAAGAGAATCGCGATGGTGGTGGACGATCTCACGCGGCCCACACCCACGCACCTTTTCTTCCCCTATTTGCTGCGCGAACTGGAACTCGCGGGAGCGACGCGCGAGAACCTGCTGATCCTGTCCGCGCTCGGCGTTCATCGGCCGATGACGGCAACCGAGATGGAGCGTAAGGTAGGTCGCGCCGGCTTGCAGGATATTCGCTGGGAAAACCACAACGCCTACGACACAGCTAATCTCAACTTTCTTGGGGTGACTCGCGCGAGTACGAAAGTCCATCTCAACCGGAGGCTGGTGGAAGCGGACCTTATCGTTGCCATCGGCTCCATCGAACCGCACGTGCTGGCGGGCTTTGGCGGTGGATTGAAGCTGCTGGTGCCGGGTTGCGCCGGGGCCGAGACCATCGCCAACAATCACCTGTGCGGCGCCTCCGGCAGCGAGACGGCGGCGGTGGGCGCCGACCCGGAAGCCAATCCGCTGCGCCGCGACCTCGAAGAGGCCGCTCGTCTCCTTGGCAAAGAGGTCTTCCTGGTGAACACCGTGCTCAACGCGAGCCAGCAAATCGTGCGGATTTTTGCCGGCCACCCTCAGCTTGCGCATCGCGAGGGGATCAAGCTGGCGCGCGCTATCTATGGCGTTGCGATTCCGGAGCCGGCGGACGTGATCATCACCGATTCTGCGCCTATGGATACGGACCTGCGCCAGAGTGCCAAGTGCATCGGCAACCTCCTGGGCGCGGTGAAAGAGGGCGGGACCATCCTGGCTTTCCTGCGTTGCAGCGAAGGGATCGGTGACTTCAAGATCTCCGGGCGCAGCCTGCCGCGACCGTTGCTGAAGACACTAGTGCGGATGATGAACCGCGACCAGATGCTGAGATTCCTCAACCGCTTTCGGCGCGACCTCGAAGTGGAGGAGAAATTCCTGGCGCTCTATGGCCTCCAGATTCTGGAGCGTAACGACGTGATGGCCTACGCTCCGGCGCTGACCGCCGATCAGGCCCGAAAGCTTGGTACCTTCCGCATCGTCGCCAAGCCGGAGGAGATGGTCCAGCGCGCTGCCGCACGGGCGCCGCGTCACGCGACGGTGGCCATTTTCCCGAGGGGCGGGGTGACGTTTCCGATCCTGGAGCAGACGGTAGGGTAGACTGTAGACGGTAGACAGGGGCGAAAAAAGCGGAGGCATGATGAGAGGCCAAGACAAGGACGACCGTGAGGTATCTTCCCTGTCTGCCGTATACCATCTACTGTCTACCCTCTTATGACCAATCTCGACTACGACATCGTCATCGTGGGCAGTGGCGCGGCAGGCGGCGTGCTCGCCGAGAGGCTGAGTCCGCTCGCGAAACAGGGCGCGCGGATCGCTATGCTCGAAGCCGGGCCATACTACTCCCGTGAATCCTTCACCCAGCGCGAGGACGAGATGTCGAAGCTCTTCTGGTCGCGCGGCGCCTTCTATGTTCGCGACGGTTCCCTGAGCATCGCCGCCGGACGGTGCGTCGGGGGGAGTACCACCGTGTACACCGCCGTGACGTTTCGGACGCCGCGCGCGGTCCTGGAGAACTGGCAGCGCAACTACGCCGGGGACCTCGATCCGGCCGATTTCGACCACCGGTTTGCGCGGCTCGAGCGTGAGCTGGAAGTGGGCGAGATGCCGGAAGAGCGCGTGAACGAGAACAACCGGCTGTTTCGCGCCGGATGCCAGGCGCTGGGATGGAAATGCCTGCCGATTCGGTTGGCGGCGACGCTCGAGTGCAACGGCTGCGGCTTCTGCAATCTCGGCTGCTGGAACGGCAGCAAGAAATCGACGATCGAGGTCCACATTCCGCGCGCGCTGGAGCAGGGCGTGGAGCTGATTCCCACCTGTACGGCGCTTCAGGTTTCGGAGAAGGGCGTGGTGGCGATGGCTGCCGCACCACCTCCGGAGGCCGTGCAGTGGAAGGCTCCGCCCGGTTTGGCGCTGTTTCGCGCCAAGTTGGTGATCCTGGCTGCGGGCGCGCTCCACACTCCGGCCATCATACAACGCTCGCCGCTTCCGAAGCAGAGCCCCGCGCTCGGCAGATTCATGACGCTGCATCCGGCGGTGACGCTGTCGGGAATCCTGCCGCACGAAGTTCTCGGGTTTCGCGGTTATCCCAAGACTTTCTACACCGACGAATTCGCCGAGTCGCATCACTACCTGCTGGAGACGGCGTTCTATTTTCCCGGCGTCACGGCGAAGAACCTGCCCGGCTTCGGGCTTCAGCACAAGGAGTGGATGAGGCATTACCGGCGCTTCATGTCGGCGATCGTGCTCGAACTCGACGAACCTGATGAAGCCAATCGCCTCACCGCGCCGCGCGACGGTCCGCCGGTGCTCGATTACCGACTATCGGAGCGATCGGTGAACAATCTGGTTCATTCGATGCGCAGCGCGGCGAAGGTCTTTTTCGCTGCCGGCGCGGAGACGGCGCTGATCCCTGCCTCCCGGACGGGAGCCATTCGCGCCACGGCGCGCGCTGCAGACCTGGAGGACGAGATCCATCCGCGGTTTTTCCGTCGCGGCCTGGCGACGATCGCCTCTGCTCATCCGCAGGGTGGCTGCCGCATGGGCAAGTCCATCAAGAATTCGGTGGTGGATTCCTACGGCCGGCTTCACGGCGCGCGGAACGTTTTCGTGTGCGACGCCAGCGTGTTTCCCACGTCGGCAAAGGTGAATCCTTATCTTTCCGTCATGGCCCTGGCTGATCGAACGGCGGAGTATCTGACGCGGAACATTTCTCAATGGGTCTGAAGAGAATCCACAGATTACGCAGATTACACAGACTTGAAGCAAGTATAACGCGACGTCGGACCTCCGCTACCAAAGCCGATATATAAGTGCTCTACGAGGGTCAAGCTTGTCATGCTGAAGAGAGCAAAGTGACATAGGACACTGACGCCGACTTCTGACGCCGCGTTGAATCATTCTCTGTTCTTGACTCTGAGTAATCTGCGTAATCTGTGAATAAGGTTCTGAGAGAAACCATGCAAAACGGCGCAGAGCTAATCATGAGTGCGTTGAAGGCGCAGGGCGTGGACCGGATTTTCGGCATTCCCGGAGTGCAGAATCTGGAGCTGTTCGACGCGCTGAAAGACTCGGGGATCGAGACCGTGCTGGTGACGCACGAGTTGTGCGCGGCTTTCATGGCGGAGGCGACGTCGCGTGTCACCGGCAAGGCAGGCTGCGCCCTCACGGTGCCGGGTCCGGGCCTCACCAACGCGTTCACGGGCATCGGCGAGGCGCTGCTGGATTCGTCGCCAGTGGTGGTGATTATTCCCGGCCCGCGCAACGACACCACGCTTAAGTATCAGCTCCACCAGATGCCGCAAGCTGAGCTGGCGCGGCCCATCACCAAGGCCGCGATTCGCATTGAGAAGGCGGACGACATTTATCCCGAAATCCGGCGGGCTTTCGAGATTGCCACCAGCGGCGAGCCCGGTCCGGTGGTGGTGGAGGTGCCCTACAATTTGTTCATGTGGCGGGCGGAGCTGAGGCAACCCGTGTCGCGACCGGCCCCCGCTCCGCCGGATCGGCAGACCATCGAGAAGATTCTCTGCCTGTTGCGCGCGGCGAAACGCGTGGGCATCTACGCCGGCTTCGGAGCTTCCGACTCGCGCGACAAACTCATGCGCCTGGCGGAGCTGTTGCAGGCACCGATCGCCACTACGCTCGGCGGGCGTGGCGTCGTGCCGGAGGACTTCGCCTACTCCGTCGGCTTCGGCTTCGGCGCTTCCGGCACGGCGATTGCCGAGGAAGTCTTCGGCGAGTGCGACCTCGTGTTGGCTGTCGCTTGCAAGTTCGGCGAGGTCGCTACCGGGGCCTACGGTTTTCCCCGACCCAAGCAATTAATCCACATCGATATTAACGAGGAGGTGGTGGGAAGAAACATGCCGGCCACGATTGGGCTGGTTGCCGACGCCCAGGCCGCACTCGGATTGTTGGTGGCAGCGTTCGACCAGGACCCCGAGGTCTGCTCGCGCCCTCGCGATTCCCGGCTTGTCAACCGAATCGAGGCGTGGCGGGTCGAGTTCGCGGCCCAGGTGGAGAGCGAGCCGGCCTGGGAATCGAGCGTCAACCCGGCGAAGCTCCTGTGGACGCTGCGCAAGCTCGCGGCCAGCGACGCCATCATCACCACGGATAGCGGCGGGCACCAATTCTGGGTGGCCGAGTACTTTCCGGTTTATGAGCGGCGCAGCTACCTGACGCCCACGGACTATCAGTCGATGGGCTACTCCGTGCCGGCCATGATCGCCGCCAAGCTGGCCTGTCCCTTGCGCCAGGTGATCGGTGTGGTCGGCGACGGTAGCTTCCTGATGACGGGCGCGGAACTGGTGACGGCAGCTCGACTCGGCCTCGACCCTGTCGTGCTCATCTTCAACGACGGCGAGCTCGGCATCATCCGCGAAGCGCAGGAAAAAATCTTCCGCCGGACCAGCGCCATCAAGCTGCGCAATCCCGATTTTGAATCCCTGGCGAGGGCCTACGGCGCCAACTATTTCCGCATCGCGAACGACAGGGAGATCGAGCCGAGGCTGAAGGAAGCACTGGCCTCGGGCAGCCTCGCGGTAGTGGATGCGCGAGTGGAGTACCGCGAGATGACGCGCTACTTCAAGGGCGCCTCGTCCGCCGTGGTTGGAAGAATGCCGCTCGCCCAGAAGGCGCGTATGGCCGCTCGCCTCGTGCGGCGCTGGCTTTAACCTTTCTCCAGTTTGTCCTAAACTCAAGAATGCAGTCGACAGTCGAAGGCGAAGTTTGAACGCCAGTGGTCCCGCCTTCCTTCAACTGTGGACCCCTTCCGAGGCGGCGATGCACGTGCACGGACACACACGCTCCATGAGCTGGGCGATTCGGCTGGCTCTGGTGGTCACGCTGGGGTTGGTGGCTACTGAGTTCATTACCGGCGCGCTCTCCCACAGCCTGGCGCTGGTGAGTGACGGCTGGCACAACCTCACGGACGTCCCCACGCTGGTGCTGGCCTGGATCGCGCTCTACTTCGAGCGCAAGCCGCCCGATGAACAGAAAACCTACGGCTATCAGCGCGCCGGCGTGCTGGCCGCTTTCGTCAACTCCCTCATTCTGGTGGCGGTGGCGCTCTTTCTCTGCTACGAAGGATACCAACGGGTGGTGCGTCCTGAGCACGTCGCCGCCCGTACCATGCTAGTGGTGGGCGTGGTCGCCTTTGTCATCAACGGAGCCATTTCGGTCTCGCTCGCCCGCGGCCGCCCCGACCTCAACTTGCGCGCAGTTTTCATCCACAATCTGGGCGATGCCCTCTCCAATCTGGCCATCATCGGCGGCGCGTGGCTCATCCGCGTCACCGGCCAGCCCCTCATTGATTCGCTGCTGGCCTTTCTGATTGCGGGCATGATCCTGTGGTCGGCAGCCGGCGTCATCAGCGATTCTGCCAACATTCTGCTCGAAAGCCTCCCGAAGGGGATGGACCTGCAAGAGGTAGCGGCCGCCATGCTCGGCGTGGAGGGCGTTCGCGAAGTGCACGACGTGCACATCTGGAGCCTCGGCTCTCAGAGCAAGGCGCTCTCCTGCCACATCCGCATTCTGGATATACCCACTTCCGAAAGCGAGCTCATCGCCCAGCGCCTGCGCGACGTGCTGGCCTCCAGGTTCGGCATCCATCACACCACGATTCAGTTCGAGCATACCCACGCCCCCGGCGACTTCCACATCTACATGCCGGAACCTGCTCGCCCCGGCGGCGCCAGCAAGAAGCAGCCTTAGCTGACACGCGGCATAGCTATAAGCGAGGCGGTGGCAATCGAGTTTTCCCCGTCCACTGTCCATTCGGGACGAAGAGCAAGATAGGCTAGTGTCTGGTGACATGCGGTGGATGAGAATCGGTCAAGCGGTGCTGGGCTGTGGCACCAGGGGACATGCGAGGTCGTTTAGGTCAAGTCGCCCTCCATCACGCCCGTGCGGGTGGCTGGATTGCGGATGATGGTGCGAAGGAAGGAAGCGAACTGGCGGCCATCCGACCACAGCAGGCCCGCCACGTACACCGCTGAGGCGCCGCCCACGGCGATCCAGAAGCTCCACTTCGCCAGAGCCAGGCCGACAGCCAGCGAAACCGCGAGCGCCACCAGCGGCCTGGCGACCTCGCGGTGGACCGGCACTTCCACCACCAGTCTTCGCACCGCCGCATAGACCAGCACGAAGTTGACCACCAGGGCGATCACGAGCGCGCAGGCGGCGCCAGGGCCGCCATAGAGGGGCACCAGGGTAACACCGAGCACCACCGCCGCCACGGCAGAAACGACGGTGCACGCCAGCAACTGTCTCTGGCGGTTGTAGGCGATGAGGATGTAGCGATGATGGCCGCTGAGCATAGCGACCGGCAGCATCCAGGCCAGGATCGCAAACGAGTGTGACGCGGCCCGAAAGGCCGGACCGTAGATGAGAGTAAGCAGTTGCGGCGCCACCGCTGTCAGCAGGGCCGCCCCATACAGGCCGATCCAAGCCGTGAATCTCAGAGAGCGGTCCATCAGCTCCTGGAGGTGCTCGCGCGGCAGGGCCACACAGCGCGATATCGACGGCAGCATGTTGAAGAAGTAAAGCCAGACAAAAGTGTGCAGGGCCATCAAAGCGCGGTGGGAGGCACCGAACCAGCCGAGCGAGGCGTCCGTGAAGATGAAGCCGAGCAGGACCGTACAGAAATACCACATAAAGGCCCAGGCAACCTCGGTCAAGCCGATGGGCGCAGCTTCCTGCACGTGGCTCATGAGACGGCCCACGTGCAGGTCGGGCCAGGGCCAGGCGAATCTCATTCTGCGGCGGGTGACATAAAAACAGAACGCTGCCACCGCTGCCACCGAACCACACTCGATGAAGCCGATGGTCACTAACGGGGTGCCGCGCCGGCAGATCAGAAACACCGCGACGGCAAATCCTGCCTGGCGCACGATGGAGGCTATTCCCACCCAGTGCATCTGATCGTGGGCTTGAAAGAACCACTGCAGCAGAAAAGGTCCCCCCAACAGGCTCACTCCATAGAGCACCAGCAGCAGCTTCAAGTCTGCGGTTTTGTGGAGAAAGAGAATGAAGATTCCGAGCCCCAGCATCGAGGCGAGTCCCAGGAGCATGCGCAGTCCGGTGATCTCGTGCAGCAGGTGCGACGCCCGCTCCGGGTGGCGGGCGATTTCCCGGGCGCCGTACGCGCCCAGGCCTAAGTCGGCGGGCAAGGTGAAGAACACCATCACCGCCAGGGTGAACTCCAGAAAGCCATAGTTCACCGGGCCCAGCACGCGCGCGAGGTAGCTGAAGCTGGCGAAGGTCAGCAGCTTGGCAGTGAATTCACCAATCGAGAGGAAGAGATAGTTAATGGCTAGGCGCCGCGGTTCGGCGGCGCGAACCGGCGCGGTCGGTTCAGCAGTTCGCGCCACCCCCCCCATGGAAACCAGTTCTCCCATTACGCTTACGCTTGCACACCCGTCGTGATGCCGGCGAGTTTTTCTCGATCTGAGGAAGGCGTTTTGTCTTCCAGAGCAACGCCGACCTTTTCGCCTTCCGAGAGGGGCCGGACGCCCTGCCACACCTTGGCGCCGAGGATGGCCCGCACCAGTTGTTGCGGCTGATAGGTGATGCTGGGCCAGAGAAAGACCTCGTTGGTGCAATAGCACTCTTTGGCGGCAATCGACTTCCGCAAGGCATGCGCCTCGGGCGAGTTCCAGATTTCCCAGAAACTCTTTTGGCGCAGGTTTCCCAGCGGAGGATGGTTTTCGCACACGCTGACGTCGCCGTTCGAGTACACCACGGCATTGAGTATGCCGGCGCGGCACGGAACCACCTGCGTCTGCGTCGCGGCCGTCCGGGACTTTGCCCACTGCAGCATGGGTTCGACCACGGCGCCGTACCGTCCGTGTTCGCGCGGGCTCCAAAGCCTCCGGACGTATTCATAAAGCTGCCGGTACTGCTCAAGACCGGGACCCTGCAACGACGGGTTCTTCCGATCGCCTCGAATCAGCGCCAGGTTATGATGGTCCATCTTCGGGCACCGCTCGAATAGGTAGGTCGTCAGCCTTCGGATCTCGTCCATGTTGACGTGGGTCGCAGTAGAGATGGAGTGGATCCGCAGGCGAGAGTCCCTCTCCTGGAGTTGGGCGAGCGCTTCGTAAGTCTGCATGGCCTTGTCGAACGCGCCCGGCGAGCCCCGGAACTGGTTGTGGAATTCGCCGAGACCATCGAGCGAAATCTCGGCCACGAACAGATCCAGGTCCTTCTCTTTCAGAGTCTCAGTAATCTGCTTTACGGTCCGATCGGTGAAGTATCCGTTGGTGGGAACGTAAATCTGGCGGACTTTGTTTTGACGTATGAACTGACGGCAGATCTCACCGAACTCAGGGCGCAGGAACGGCTCGCCCCCGGAGAGGTTCAAATTCTCAATGCGGCCCAGCGAACGTGACAAGGCGACCAGTTCCTCCGTGGTGAGATCGTCCTTGCGGTTCAGGTTGCGCCAGTAAAAGCAGTGCTCGCACTTCTGGTTACAGATCGAGTTTATGAACAAAATTAGAAATGGCGGGCTCGGCAGATCCTGATAGTTCCGCCACGTGACCCGGGTGTGGCGAAGGGCACGCTCAACAAGATTCATAAGGCCTCTCCTGCACCGCGAAACTCGAGGCTGATTCCTCTTACGTCGAGGTGCCGCCTTTGCAGGGTTCGAGTTTCGAGCTTCGAGTTTCCAACGCCGGCTTGGGCAGCAGAGACCGCCCTCGGCCGGTACTGACTGCGAATACCACGGTACCGTGTCAAAACTATTGGCCCATCAAAGCTCCAACAGCCATTTCTCCGCTCTTTTCGCGCTGCTCCGATTCCGGCAAGTATACTCCACTTTCGAGGCGCCGCGAAAGCTTTTTGATCCATCCAGTCCAGTAGACCACTGCCGTTGATCACCTCCAATTGTATCTGATGGCCCGATTATGTCAAAATACGAAAGCGGTCTTGTCGGGAGTACGAAGGTACCATTCCCAGAGTGAGGTTACATTCCTGCGCGCCAGTTCAGTACGATAAGTATCTTGGACCCTCCCTCGTTTGCCAAGGATGACTGACGAAGGCCAAGGACCATGCACAAGCGAAGAAGAAGGACAAGACGGCATTCAGCAATCCGCAAGGGGCTATAAGAGACCGTGCCATCTCCCCAGCAACCCATGAAGAAGAAGCCTACTGCCATCATCATCGGCGCCGGCCCCGCAGGGCTCACCGCGGCCTATGAACTCCTTACCCGCACGGAGATCCAGCCGATCGTGCTGGAAATGAGCGACGCTATGGGTGGCCTCTCTCGCACCGTGAACTACAAAGGGAATCGCATCGATATCGGCGGCCACCGATTCTTTTCCAAGTCGGACCGCGTCATGGAGTGGTGGCTCAATTTTCTTCCCTTGCAGCAACTGGGAGAGGCGAGAGCAGAGGTCACGTATCAGCACCAGCATCGCTCGGTGGCACCTTCGTCTGTCGCGCCGGACCCCGACCACGAGGACCGCGTAATGCTCCTGCGCAATCGGCTCTCCCGCATCTATTTCATGCGCCGATTCTTTAACTATCCCATTGCGCTGAGCATCGATACGATCCGGAAGCTGGGTCCGCTCAGGACAGCCCTGATCGGTCTGAGCTATGCCCGGAGCGTGCTGTTCCCGATTCGTCCCGAGAAGACGCTGGAAGACTTTTTCATTAACCGCTTCGGGCGAAGGCTCTACTCCACCTTTTTCCAGTCTTACACGGAAAAGGTGTGGGGCCTGCCGTGCAATCAAATCAGCGCCGAATGGGGAGCACAACGCGTCAAAGGGCTCTCCGTGTATAAGACCCTGGTTCACTTTCTGAAGAACACCTTTGCCGCGCGCCAGTCGGACATCGCGCAGAAGGGTACGGAGACCTCGCTCATTGAAAGGTTCCTGTATCCGAAGTTTGGGCCCGGCCAGATGTGGGAGGAAGTGGCCCGCTGCATCACAGCCCAAGGCTGCCAAATCCTCACCGGGTGGCGCGTGGACCGCATCGAGCACCAGGACCACCGGCGCATTACGGCAATTTGGGCGGTCCACCCGGGATCGGGAGAGAGACGGCGGTTTGAGGGGGACTACTTCTTTTCCACGATGCCGGTCAGGGATCTCGCCGCCGCGCTCGAACCCGATGCTCCTGCCGAGGTGCGCGAAATATCGGATGGGCTCGTCTACCGTGACTTCATGGTGGTGGGCCTGCTCTCGAAGCGCCTGACCATCGGTGAGAAACTGGATCAAGGTCGCATCAAAGACAACTGGATCTATGTTCAGGAGCCCGACGTACTTGTGGGGCGGCTACAGATCTTCAACAACTGGAGTCCGTACATGGTGGCCGACTCGGGCAACGTCTGGATCGGCCTCGAGTATTTTTGCAACGAGACAGACGATCTCTGGAAGAAGCCCGATCCCGAACTGGCGCAGTTGGCGAAGGACGAACTGGCGAAGTTGCGGCTGGCGGACCCGGAAGACATCCTGGATTCGACGGTGATTCGAGTGCCCAAGGCCTACCCAGCATACTTCGGCAGCTACGAGCGGTTCGGAGAAATCAGCCGGTATACGGACGGATTTGAGAACCTCTTTCTGGTGGGCCGCAACGGCATGCACCGCTACAACAATCAAGATCACTCGATGCTGGCGGCCATGACGGCCGTGGACAACATCGTCAGCGGCGTGCGCAGTCGCGCGAACCTCTGGGCGTTGAACACGGAGCAGGAGTACCATGAAGAGAAGCAATAATCAGAAGACAGAAGGAAATGTGAATAGTGAATTGTGAATAGTGAATTGAAGACGAAACTCCGACTGGTGTCTTCTTTCACTATTCACAATTCACAATTCACTATTCACCATTCATTCTGACTCCTGACTCCTGACTTCTGTCTCCTGTCTCCTTCCTGACCAGCTCAATCAAGCCGATTTCCGGAGGGCAGTTATAGCGGACGGGCAAGAGCGCACAGCCGACGCCTGCGCTAGTATGACCTCGCATGGCTCCGTGCTTCCAATGACCGTGGGTATAATGCCTCGGACAGGCGGCATTGACGCGCAACGGTCCAATCCCGGGCAGGCAAATCTGCCCGGCATGAGTATGCCCGCAGAAGTAAAGGTCAATGCCCGCCACAGCGGCCTCGCGAAACATCTCTGGTGAGTGGGCGAGTAAGACCTTGAAAGCTTCCGCGGGCACGTCTTCCAGAGCGCCGTCGAGGTCATCACAGCCGTAATAGTGCGGGTCGTCCACACCGATCACCCACAGGCGCCCACCCCTATTTGCAATTTCCAGTGCCTCGTTCACCAGTAACTGCACGCCGAGGTTTTCCAGTTTCATCGCCATGTCGGCCTCATCGTGATTGCCAAGGATGGCGACCACCCCGTGGGGGGCCCGGATGCGAGAGAGAATAGTCAAAAGGCGCGGGTACACTGCATCGTGTGGCCCTCCGACGTCGAAGCGGTAGTCACCGGTCATCACACAGAGATCTGCGTCCAACCCTTCAACTCGCTCCGCCACGGCTTCGGCAAGACCGTCCAGCCCGTCGATGTGCAAGTCTGCAAGGTGCAAGATGCGGAACCCATCGAAGCTCTCGGGCAGGTTCTCAAACTCGAGTCGCGCGTGTCGAACCACGGGCGCGAGCGCGTTCCGTATCCCTCGCGAGTAAAGTCCTGTCATTCTCAATGCCGCGCGCAGCATCCGTGCGGCGATGCGATCGGGAACTAGCAACAAATCCTTGTTTGCCTTTCGCCAGCGGCCGGCGCGGATGTCCGCCTCAACCGCGCGACGGCGAGCCAGGCGCTTCTCCAGATCCCGCGTGACTTGAAACTCGACGTTACAGTCGCCCATAGTATTCGCCGATCGTCATAACATCTACCCTTATCGGCGTATGTTTCATGGGAGTTGAACCGACTTCCCGCTCCTCCTCTGGTTTCTCCGCCACTTTGCTACTTATCTAGGCTATTATTTTGCCTGCGAGCCGCGAGCGATGGCTTCCGCCGCTTGGGACCCGGCGGCGTTGGCGCGTCCGGTGACGTAGCCGACCAACTCACCCCCCGACCAGCTCGTCACCAAGGCCGCGACCAGCGGCAATGCCTTCAGGAAGGCGCCTCGGGTCCGGCGTTTCTTCCAAACCATCAGAGTCATGCGCGCGAGCATCAAGGCGGGAAGGGCGGGGGTGAACACGGCCCAAAACGCTCGCTTCGGTGTCCCTGCCAGTCTGGCGCGCGTGGCAGCGTAGGACCGGCCCCACACGTAGCGCTCTTTCAGCGCCCCCCCCAGCCGCAAGCCCTGCCGGTGCTGGTAGAGCACGACGCCGGGCGCCAGCGCCAGTTTTTCGCCTCGCGAGCGCAGTGCGTTGTTTACGGAGGATTCGTGAAAGAACTCCTCCCAGACGGGCCGGATCGACTCCAATGCCGTCCTCTTGTAGGATACGTTGGCATCGCTGGCAATCGCGGATTCGCCTTCAGGCAGCGGGTTCTGATAGCGGAGGAAATCGCAGAAATACACGGCCCAATTGAGCGGGCGATCAATCCCGTTTTCAATCGCGCCGCCCACCCCGGCGAATGGCTGGCGGTGGGCTTCCAGCACGCGGGCGATCCAATCCGGAGCCGGAATCCCGACGTCTTCGATCAACGCCACGATGTCACCGCGTGCCACCGCCAAGCCGCGGGCGCGCAACTCGTCGTGGTGCTCGCGGCTGCCGCCGCCCAAGCCGGCGGCAGTCCGCAGGTCGGCGACCTCCAGGAAACGTACGTCGGGATACTGCTGGCTCACCCGTGCGATTCCGGCTACGGCGGGATGATACGGAACGATGATCTCCGTCGACGGTGCGCCGGGCTGATGCAATACCAGTGCGGCCAGGCACGGTTCGAGATGGGTTGTGTCCGGTCGGTCGGTCGTGTCGCTGACGATCGCCACCACAACCGAAATAACCGGACGCTCCGATGGTACGGTAGCCATTTATTCCACTTTCAAAAGCGCGTCGCCCGGACCCGCCACATATCCTACGAGTTCTCCTGCGACGTAGACAAAGAGGACCGGTATGAGCAGCGGCAACGACTGCGCGAACTTCGCAACGTGACAGTGCTGGCGCGACACCCGCTGCGCCATGCGGGCCAACAGCAGAAACGGCACCAGCGGCGATGCCAGGGAGTAGGCTACTTTACGCGATGCCGGCAGATGGCGGGAGCGGGCGCCCGCGAAAGCCCGGCTAAACCAATATCTCTGTTGCAAATAGTAGCCGTAGTTGAAAGGGCCCCGATGATGCACCACCATGGCCGGCACGGGGCGGAACTTCACGCCATCGGCCGCGAGGCGCGGATGCAGCCCCGCTTCCCAGTAGCCGCCACTCAGCAGTTCCTGGTACTTCAGCAGCACGGCCCGAGAGTAAGCGATGTTGGCGCTGCCCAGGTCGTGCGGCTCTCCCTCCCGCCAGGGAGGAAAGTAGTTGTTGTATTCGCAGAAGTACACCACCCAGTCGCGCAGCCGTTTATAGTTGTAATCCACCACCGGACCGCCGACGACTCCGTATTCGCCGCCCGCATGAGCTTCCATGGCGCGCGCGAGCCAATCCGGCGCCGCGAGGCAGTGCTCCTCGATGATGGCCACGATATCGCCCCGCGCCTCCTCCACCCCGCGGCGCCGCAGGTCCGGCACAGTTTCCCGCTCGGCGCGATGAATCACGCGAACCCAGGGGAAGCCCCGCGCGATCCGGTCCGCATACTCGGCGGTGCCGCAGGCCACGACGATGACCTCCGCCCCGCAATCCCTCACCTGCTGCTCCAGCGAGATCAGGCATTCATCGATGAACGGCGGGCCGACAATCGACGCGATCACCACCGAGACCTGCTTTGGATTCTTCTCCATGACTCACAACCAATCAGTCATCAGTCTTCATTGTTAAGGAGCTCTCAGCTTTCAGCCATAAACCTATCAGGCTTCAATTTCCAACATTGGTCGCGCCGCCGCCTTCCGCCCTTCTGCCGACTGCCTTCTGCCTGCTCTCTCCTAACCCTCATATTTTTCAAGCATATGGTGGCTTTCCGTAATTTAACCCTTGTATTTTCAATAACGTGATGGCTTTTTGGCTTCGTATCGAAAACCCTAAGCCAAGATGTTATTTGATATCAATACAATTTGGGTTCGGTCCGAAAAAATCGATGATCGTCCCTCCTTCTGCTGACTGCCCTTCTCCACAACTGCCCGCCTGTCGGTTGAAAGCGGCGTTGGCATGGGAACCTCGCAAATAGTCCATCGTCCATCGAAATCGACAATCCTCGCTAATACTCATATTTTTCAATCACATGGTGGCTTATTGTAAATTAAGCTCTGTAATTTCAATAACGTCATGGCTTTTTGGCTTCGTACCGAAAAACCTAAGCCAAGATGTTCTTTGGTATCAATACAATTTGGGTTCAGTCCGAAAAAATCGATGATCGTCCCTCCTTCTGCTGACTGCCCTTCTCCACACTGCCCGCCTGTCGGTTGAAGGCGGCGTTGGCATGGGGAACCTCGCAATCATCTATTGTCCATCGATTCGAAAGTCGAAAAGTCAAAACCGACCGCTTTTACTTTCGACTCGCTTCGACCTCTTTACCATATAAGGTAACCACGCACACCATAGAGCCACTCGCGAAGTCAGGTGGCTTACTCACTCGAGCTGTATCCCACATGATATAATATGCGTCAAAGGCGGAACTGGGTGGCTGGACCATACAAACCGAAGGATACCATGCTATTATAGAAAGTCAAGTCCTTTCTTAGGTATCGAAGCGCTCAACCAATCCTTATCCTCGATCCTCACTTTCATGTCGCCCACCCGAACCAGGGAGTCTGCTAAGTCTATGTTAAGTGGAAGGGGTAGGGCATTATCCATTATTCCGCTAAAACTACCACCGGTGGATCGATTCCAAGCCAGTACCGGGGTGCTGGTACTGGCGTACACCCGTATCGGGATGCTTCTCCCTTGCCGCTGCCGACGGCGCCGTGCTATACTCGGCAAAGATCAAAAGCCGGTAGCAGGCTTGGCTGAGGAGGGTAGTGCAGGGTGGTTCGACGCGTTCTGGGACCGGTGGGGTTGCTTGCTTTTGCGATCGTTTTGTTCGCGATGTTGGCCGAGATTGGGCTTCGCCTCGCATTCTTTCACAGCAGGGACTTCTCCATGGAAATGTGGAAGTATGCGGTGCAGCTTAAGCACCCCGTGGCTGACCCTCAGCTCAGCTTCGCCCATGTGCCCAACGGCGAGGCCTTCCTGATGGGGGTCGATGTCAAGATCAATTCCCAGGGCTTGCGGGATCAAGAATACCCCCTGGAGAGGACCCCGGGATCGTACCGAATTATGATGTTAGGGGATTCCACGACTCTGGGATGGGGTGTTCGCCTGGAGGATACGGCGGCCAAGATCCTGGAGCGGCAGCTCAATGAGTCGGGAGCGGCTAGCGGCCGGAGATTTGAAGTGCTCAACGCCGGGGTGGGGAATTACGACACGGTGCAGGAAGTCACCTACTACAAAACGCGCGGGCGCGCTTTTCGGCCGGACATGGTGATCCTCGTCTATTTCATCAACGATCCGGAGCCGGTGCCCACCGAGAAGAAAGGGCTCCTGATCGACCGTTCGTATCTGATTGCCTTCACCACCAACCGGTTCGACGGAATCCTGAGGCGGACGGGCTCGCGGCCGGAGTGGAAGCAATACTACGCGTCGTTGTACCGTGACCAGCAGCCTGGCTTCCAGGCGTGCAAAGCCTCTTTGCAAAGCCTGGCCAGCACAACGCGCAGTGAGGGAACGCAACTTCTGGTGGCGCTTCTGCCGGAGTTGCACCAGATCAACGAAAACTACCCCTTCACGGCCGAGCACCAGAAGATCAAGGACGTGGTGACGGCGGAGGGTGTGCCGGTGATGGACCTGATCGAGGGCTTGCGTAACCACGGGCCGGAAAGCACGCTCTGGGTGACGCCGCAGGACGATCATCCGAATGCCAAGGCTAATGGCCTGGTCGCCGCGCAATTGCAGGATTGGATTCTGACGCACCTGAACCAGTCAAGCGGCGGTCCGGGAAAAGAAGTGACGTCGATACAATAGAAAGTGAGAAGCTGTCAAAAAAAAGGAAGTTTCTCGCAAAGGCGCAAAGGCACGCAGAGTCGCAAAGAACAAACCCTTTGCTTGGTTTGCTAGCTTCGCGTCTTGGCGAGAAACTCTTTTGTTTTTCCAATTTTTTCGCACCTTCTGAGGAGGAAGTATGGGTTTTGTGGCTGTCGCCCGGCGCCGTTTCGGAATTGCCGGCGAACTGATTGCGTTCTTGGCGCAAAACAAGCGCTGGTGGCTGCTGCCGATTGTCATCATGCTGCTGTTGATGGCGGTGTTGATCATCGTGGGGCAGAGTTCCGCTATCGCGCCTTTCATCTACACCCTGTTCTAGCTAACTTAGTCCTGGTGTTTCATAATTACGGTGACGTATTCCGGGGTTCGGGATTCGCGGAGGAAGATTGCGGTTCGGGAATTTGTTCTGCGAACCCCGAACCCCCAATCCCGAACCCCGCGTGCATCGTCACCGTATTT
>Ga0209039_10000093_pt1 | contig 77562 bp, 76 predicted proteins | sample BogFormECP12_OM1_FD_188238 | JGI IMG/M metagenome (GOLD analysis project Ga0209039, IMG submission 188238) | Bog forest soil microbial communities from Calvert Island, British Columbia, Canada - ECP12_OM1 (SPAdes) (version 2) | ecosystem: Environmental > Aquatic > Freshwater > Wetlands > Bog ... | reverse complement strand
GGTTTGGATTCGCATAAATGGCAAACATCATCGTACTCGGCTCCCAGTGGGGCGACGAGGGCAAAGGCAAGATCGTCGATCTGTTCTCCGAACGGTTCGACATCGTGGCGCGCTACCAGGGCGGGCATAACGCGGGCCACACCGTGTTCATCGGTTTGAAGAAGTTCGTCCTCAAGCTGATCCCGAGCGGCATTCTGCGGCCGGGAAAACAGGCCGTGATCGGCAACGGCCTGGTGCTCGATCCGGCGGCGCTGCTCGACGAGCTCGATTCGCTCGAAGCGGCGGGCGTGGACGTGGCGCGCAACCTGGCGATCAGCAATCGCGCACACGTGCTGTTCCCGCAGCACCGCATGATGGAGCGCATGTCGGAAGGCCGGCCGGGGCGCGTCGCCATCGGCACCACGTCGCGCGGCATCGGTCCCTGCTACGAAGACAAGATCGGGCGGCGCGGCATCCGCATGGCCGACCTGCTGGACACCGCCTTCTTCCGCGCGCAATACGATTCCGTGATGGAAGAAAAGGTGGCGATCGCCAAAGCCCTGGGCATCTATGAAGAGCTCGACCTGCGCGCCATCCGCGACCGCTACGAGGCCTTCGCGGAGCGCATCCGGCCGATGGTTTGCGACACCGCGCTGCTGCTGAACCAGGCCATCGCCGCCGGCCGGACGGTGCTGTTCGAAGGGGCGCAGGGCACCATGCTGGATATCGATCACGGCACGTATCCCTTCGTCACCTCCTCGAGCGCTTCGGCCGGCGGGGCCTGCACCGGAACCGGCGTGCCGCCCACGCGCATTCACGGCGTGATCGGGGTCTCCAAGGCGTACATCACGCGCGTGGGCGGCGGCCCGTTTCCCACGGAGGCTCTCGATGGCGCGGGCGATGAGATCCGCCGGCGCGGCAAGGAATTCGGCGCGGTGACCGGGCGTCCGCGGCGCTGCGGCTGGTTCGACGTTCCGCTGCTGCGCTACACGGCGACGATCAATGGCTTCGACAGCATCGTGGTGACCAAGCTCGACGTGCTGGACGAGTTCGACCAGATCCCGGTCTGCACAGGCTACAAGCTGGGCGGCAAGACCATCGGCGCAATTCCGCCCACGGTAGCCGAGATCGCCGCGGTCGAGCCGGTGTATGAGTGCCGGCCCGGCTGGCGCTCCTCCACGTTCGGCATATCCGATTACGCGGACCTGCCCGCCAAAGCGCGCGACTACCTGGCCTACCTGGAACAGCAGACGGGCGTCGAAGTGGGCTGCATCTCGACCGGACCGGAACGCAACCAGACCATTGTGCGGGCAGGATCGCGTTTCGCGGCGCTGGTGGGATGAAGACTCCCCGCGAAACCATCAGGCCGCTTGCGGCGTCCGATTAAAGTAATGCGCTTTCTGACGTTCATAGTCTGGCTCGCCCCGGTTCTCGCCGCGCAGGATGCTCGCGAAATCGTCAAGCGGTCGATTGACGCGGAATCGGCCGGCGTCGAGGCAGCCCGCAACTACACCTATCTGGAGCGCCAGGAAGAGCGCGAGCTGGACGGATCGGGCAAGCTCAAGAACCGCGAAGTCCACACGTATGACGTGACTTTGCTGGAAGGCTCGCCCTACCGCCGCCTGGTCGAGCTGAACGACCAGCCGCTCACGGCAAAGGAACAGAAGAAAGAAGAAGAGAAACTGCGCCTGAGCAACGCCGCGCGCAGCCAGGAAACCGAGGCGCAGAAACAGCAGCGCATCGCGGACTGGCGCCGCAAGCAGCAGAAACAGCGCGAGCCTATGCATGAGATCCCGGATGCCTTCGACTTGCGCCTGCTGCCGGACGAGAGCCTCGGCGGGCGCGCCATGTGGGTGATCGACGCCACCCCGAAAGCCGGATACAAGCCGAAACTGAAGAGCGCCTTCTTTTTCCCCAAAGTAAAAATGCGCTTCTGGATAGACCGGGAGGATTACCAGGCGGTGAAAGCCGAGATGGAGACTCTGGATACGATTTCCTGGGGCGGCATCCTGGCGCGGCTGGCGAAAGGCGACCGGCTGACTTTCGAGAAGACCCGCGTAAATGGCGAAGTGTGGCTGCCGAAACGCATCCTCATCGCCGGTTCGGCGCGGGTTTTGCTGGTGAAAGGCTATCGCGGCGACATCGAAATCAGCTACAGCAACTACAAGAAGTTCTCCGCGGAATCGCGGGTCGTGTCGATGGGCCAGTAGGCGCCAGCGAAAAAGCGCCCTTCGGTTTCGGGGATCAGAAGGCGAGCTAGTGTGCCGCCGCTCCGGCCAGCGCACGCGCCGCGCGCAGGCCGCCGGCACGCTGTATGCCGGGAACGAAGAAATCATCCATGAAATCCCGGTCCGTGCCGCGGAAGTCCCCCAGATCGGCCTGCAAGTCGACCGCCTGCGGCGCGACGGCGGCCGCAAACAGACACCACACGCCAGCCTTACCGGCGCCAATCAGGCGTGTCCGCGGCGTGTTCAGCCAGGCGAGCGCGGTGAGGATGTCCTGCACGCGGTTGGCATCGTCGGACTTGTTGAAAGTCAGGAACATCTTGACGCTGCGATCGCGCGGGGCCGTGGCGTTGCCGGTCTGAAAGGCATCGATCATCAGAACCGAACGGCCGGCCTGGAGCAGCCGCGCTACTTCCGGCGATTTCCGCGCAGCCTCCGTGCCACCGGCATCCACCACCAGCGCCGGCGGGTTCGTCCCCTTCACCCAGATTCCCGGGATGCGATCGCCTTTGCCGGGGCGCCCGAGCAGGATGTGCTCTCCATCCGTCTGGCTCAGCACGTGCTGCGGCCCGTCGGCGGCCAGCGCCAGGGTCAGACGCTCGCGGAGATCGTCCGTCTGCTGATTGGAAAGATGGATCCACAGGTCGAAGATCTGCTGAAAGGTCAGGGCATTCTCCGGGAGTTTGCGGTTGTGCAGCGCTAACATATTCTGCAACGGTTCGATGCGGACCGGTTTTTCCTTGAGCTTCGAGGCGTCGTTCTCACCAAGGGTGTGCTTGCCAAAAAAAGCGTACATGGCTTCGCGGTTGGGCTTATTGTAGTTGTGGGGCGCGGTCTGGAAAAAAGTCTCCACATCTCCGCCCTTGCCGTAGAGATCGTAGATGGCGCGGACGGCCGGGTATTCCTCCTGGAGCATGTTGCGCGTCCAGTCGCCGGTCGCGCCCGCCATCAACATGGGCCGGGGCGCCATCATGGCCGCTAGCTCCACGTTGTTCGTGCCGAGCCGCAGGTTGGGCGCATTCTCGCACAGCGAACCGCCCTGCATGATGAAAGAAACCATGTTGGCCGGCGCGGAGAACCGGATGCGGTCGTCCACCGCTGAGATCAGGATGGTCTGCGTGGCCCCGCCGGATGCGCCGGTGGCTCCGATCCTGTGCGGGTTGACTCCCGGAAGCGATTCGAGAAAGTCGATGCCGCGGATGGCGTTCCACAACTGAAGCCCGAGAGCTCCGAAGCTCCAGATCTGTTCCAGGGGCTTGTCTCCGAATTCATGCGGCGTCTGGATGGTGTCGTTGAACCCGACCATGTCATAGGCGAATACCACGTAACCCTGCCGCGCCAACGTGATCGAGCGGGCGGGAACGGAAGAGATTTCGGTGTCCTCGAGGCGTCCGTAAACCCAATGGCCATGAGGCGACAACACAGCCGGAAATCCATCCGGCGGCGCGGCTTTGAGCGGGCGGTAGAGGTTGCCCCCCAGGTAGAAGCCGGGTAAAGTTTCGAGCAGCACTTTTTCGATGGAGTAGTCCTGGTTCTCGATGCGCCCGAAAATCTGCGGGTGAAGATCGCTCTTCGGAAGCATCGGCACCAGACCCGCGGCGGAGAGAATCTGCTTGCGCAGCGCCTCCCTGCGGGCCTGCCATTCGTCAAGGCTCTTATATGTCCTGGGCGCGAAATGCGTGTCGGTGTTGGGAGGATCGACATTGCGCGCATCCTGCGCGGGGATCTGGGCCTCAGCGGCGAAGCCGGCGAGCCAGACTCCCAACAGGACACATGGCATCAGACGCCCGACTCGCGTCCCTGGTGCGCTACCGGAAAGCAACCTCATAAGTTTCTCCTCGCTCCAATGCAACCCGTCGACGTTTGAGCGGCAACTCAGAACCTCTTTTCTATTGCTGGCCCCGCCTGGCCAGCGCGCTTTCCAAACCCTTGCGGGCAGCCGTGAATCCCGGCTGGATCTTGAGCGCCTCCGCAAACTGCGCGATGGCATCGTCGTAGCGGCCCACGCCCGCCAGCGTCATCCCCAAGCTGTTATGCACATTCGCATCGTCCGGTTTCAATCGCGCCTCGGCGGTAAACTCGGCGATCGCTTCGGTCAGCCTCCCGCGGCCGGCCAGCGTGATTCCCAGACTATGGTGGGCCTCCGCGTGGTCGGGCCGCAGGTGGACCGCCTCGCGAAATTCCGCCATAGCCTCGTCTGTGCGTCCCATCGCCGCCAGTACACGTCCCAGGCTGTAGTGCCCTTCCGCATACCCCGGACTCAGCCTCACCACTTCCTGAAACTCGCGGAGGGCTTCCGCGATCCGGCCCTGCGTGGCCAGCGCCACCCCTAACCCCGCGTGCGCCTCTACATTTGCAGGCTGGAAAGCCATCGCCACATGGTACTCCCTCTCCGCATCGCTCAATTTTCCCATCCGGGTCAGGACAGTCGCCAGATTAACGCGAGCTTCCGGGTAACCGGGCTTGAGGCGCAGAGCCTCGTTGACCTGCACGCGTGCTTCCTCATTCCGTCTGTGGATCAGATAGTAATCCGCCAGATTGTTGTGCGCGATGTAATTGTCGCTGGTAACTTCCACCGCGTGCCGGAATAGCGTCCCGCTATTCGCCCAGTAAGATATCTGTTGAAAAGTAAGTAGTACGCACGCCGAACAGGCAGCCACTGCCGCTACGGCCAGCGCGCGGGGTTGCCGCTTAAAGAGGTCCGTCGCTCCCCAGGCCAGCATGATCGTAAGCCCGATCATCGGCAGATAAGTATACCGGTCCGCCGAGGATTGGCCTCCCACTTGTATAAGCCCGATCACCGGCGCCAGTGTCCCCAGATACCAAAACCATCCCACCGCCAGATAGGGTGCGGTCCGGCGGCGCCGCACAACCAGGATCGAGATACCCGCCAATACAGCACCCGCTCCCACCGCACTCCAAGCCGGAAGGTCATGGGAATACGGATAGAACACCGCCAGGTGCGCGGGCCAGAACATTCGCGCGATGTATACCACATACGAGATCAGCGCATTCTCCAGGCGCAAGCCGAACGGCACTGTGCTCAAAGAGCGCACTGCTCGTCCTTGCTCCTGCGCCAGAAACGTGACCAGCGATTCGCCGGCCGCTAATGCCATGAGCGGTATCTTTTCCCAAAGAATCGCCATTCGGAAGGCACGGCGCAGAGGCCATAGGTCCAAGAGCAGCAGCACAAACGGCAGCGTGACCGTCATCGGCTTGGACATCAGTCCCAGGCAGAACGCCGCCACCACCGGCCAGTACCGCTCCAGGCTGGGCCGCTCCGCGTAGCGCGCATAGCACCACAAAGCGAGGCACCAGAAGAGCCCGCTCAAGACATCTTTTCTCTCCGCCACCCACGCCACGGATTCCACGTGCATCGGGTGCAGCGCGAACAGGAAGGCCACAAACGCGCTGCGCCACAACGCCCCTGTCATGCGCTTCAGCGCTGCGAACAGCACCAGCGCAGCCAGCGTGTGCAGCAGCACGTTGGTCCAATGATGCCATCCGCTCCTCAACCCGAAGAGCTGGCTGTCCGCCATGTGCGAAAGCCACGTAAGCGGGAACCAATTCGCGGCTTCGAGGGACCTGAAGGCCCAAACCGTTCCGTCCCACGTCAGCCCGGCGCGCACGTGGTTGTTTTCGGTAACGTACTCGGGGTCGTCGAAGTTGACAAATTCAAAGTGCCGGACCTGGTTGTACACGGCCAGCGTGGCCACAACCAGCACCACGTAGACGCAGAGGTCGCGCCGCCACCACGGCGCTGCCGGCGGTGTGTCTGTAACTGTGTTTGGTTTTTCCAAGTCGATACTGCTATTTTACCGGGTACGGCCGACGCGTTGACCCATTCCCACAAAAGATGGGATGGTAGGTACGTGACGCTGGTACTCGCTTCCCAATCGCCGCGCCGCGCCGAGATTCTGCGCCAGGCCGGGATTCCGTTCACCGTTCGCGTGGCGCCAGTTGACGAAGCGCCGTTTCCCGGCGAGTCGCCCATCGAGTACGTCGAGCGCCTGGCGGAGATGAAAGCCACGGCCGTCAACGCGGCCCCGGACGAGATCGTGATCGCCGCCGATACCACGGTCGTGATCGATGGCGACATGCTCGGCAAGCCGGCTGGCGTTGCCGACGCCCGCCGCATGCTCGCGCTGCTTTCCGGCCGCCGCCACGAAGTCGTCACCGGCATCTGTCTCCGGCGCGGCGCCCGGCGCATGGTCGATCACGCGGTCACCGCGGTTTGGTTTGCGCCCATGAGCGAACCCGAAATCGCCGCGTACGCCGCCAGTGGCGAGCCCATGGACAAGGCCGGCGCGTACGCTATTCAGGGCCTCGCTTCCAAGTTCATCGCCAGGATCGACGGCTGTTATTTCAACGTGGTGGGCCTGCCCATCGCGCTCTTGTACCGTCACCTCAACTCACCCGGACAGCCATGGTATTTTGGGTTCGATGCCCATCGAGAATCCGTTTCAGGATCCGCTCCGGTTTGAACGGCGCGTGCCGGAGTGCGCGATTGTCATCTTCGGCGCCAATGGAGACCTCACCAAGCGCAAGCTGATCCCGGCGCTTTACCGCCTCGCCTATGATCGCCGCCTTTCGGCCGGCTTCGCCGTTGTGGGTATCTCGCGCACGCCCATGACCGACGACGCGTTTCGCGAAAAGATGCGGGAGGCGGTCAAGCAATTCTCCGAAGACACCACTTTCGACGCAGAAGTATGGAGCGCCTTCGCCAAAGGCCTGTTTTATGTTACCGGCGATATCGCCGACGCCGCGCTTTACCGCAGTCTCGGCGAGAAACTGGCGCAGATCGAAGTCTCCCAGCACACAGGTGGGAACGTGCTGTTCTATCTTTCGACGCAGCCCAGCCAGTATGCGCGCGCCGCCGAGAGCATCGGCGCCGCGGGCCTCGTTAAGGGCGACGGGTGGCGGCGGCTGGTGGTCGAGAAGCCCTTCGGACACGATCTCGAAAGCGCCCGCGAATTGAGCGACCGGTTGCACGAATCGTTCGACGAATCGGAAGTCTACCGCATCGACCACTATCTCGGTAAAGAGACCGTCCAGAATATCCTGGCGTTTCGCTTCGGCAACGGCATCTTCGAGCCGCTGTGGAATCGCAGATATGTCAATAACATGCAAATCACCGGGGCCGAATCCATCGGCGTGGAAGGCCGCGGCGCCTATTACCAGGAAACCGGCGCGCTGGCCGACATGATCCAGAATCACCTGCTTCAGGTGATGGCCACCATCGCCATGGAGCCCAGCGCCAGTTTCCGGGCCAATTCCGTGCGCGATGAGCGATCGAAGCTGCTGCGGTCCATCCGCCCGATGACCCCGGACGAAGTCCGCGGCAACACCGTGCCGGGGCAGTACGGGCCGGCTCGCATCGGCGGGCAGGACGTGCCGGGCTTCCGCCAGGAGCCAGGTGTCGATCCGCAATCGCAAACCAATACCTACGCCGCCGTCACCCTGTTCGTCGACAACTGGCGGTGGGCGGGAGTGCCGTTTTACCTGCGCACCGGCAAACGCCTCGCCAAACGCGTGACTGAGATCGCCATCCAGTTCAACCCGGCGCCGCTCCACATCTTCGATCAGGACGGCCTGGACAGCGCGCCCAATCTCCTGATCGTGCGCATCCAGCCGGAGGAAGGGATTTCGATGAAGTTCCTTTCCAAGCGCCCGGGCTCGGGGATGACGCTGCGCCCGGTGTCCATGGACTTTAATTACGGTTCGAGCTTCGGCGAGCGTTCCCCTTCGGCCTATGAGACGCTGCTGCTCGACGCGATCGTGGGCGACGCCACCTTATACACGCGGCAGGACATGGTGGAAGCCAGTTGGTCGGTCGTCGAGCCGATCCAAAATGCGTGGCGTGAAACCAGGTTCGATTTCCCCAACTACGAATCGGGCACCTGGGGACCGGCGGCAGCGGACGAGATGCTGTCGCGGCACGGGCACGCGTGGAGGAAGCCGTAATGAGCGCCACCGTGGCTCCCGACATTATCCTGAGGGAACTGGCGGAGTTGTGGGTCTCGACCGCCAAGGCGGCGGACGGCGGCGCGGGAGTGCTGCGGGCCTGCTCGATGACTTTGCTAGTGGTGGCGGAAGAGAGTGAAGATTCGCAGGGCCTGGGCGAAACCATTGCGGCGCTCATGCCCGAACATCCGGCCCGCGCCATTGTGGTGAGGATGAGCGGGCCAGGTGAGCGTTCGCTCACCGGGCGCGTGTATTCCCAGTGCTGGATGCCGTTCGGGCAGAGGAAACAGATTTGTTGCGAGCAGGTGGAGATTACCGTCTCCGACGCCGCGCTGGCCGATTTGCCGTCGGTGGTTCTGCCGCTGGCCGTGCCCGACCTTCCACTGATTCTCTGGTGCCGCAGCGCGCGCTTGGCGGCGATGCCGGAGTTCCAACCGATCGCCGCCATGGCGCAGAAAGTGATCGTGGACAGTGGCGCCATCAAAGACCTGGCCTCTGCGATCAAACTCGTGGCCGCGCTGAATGCGCGCGGCGGGTTGCTGGGCGACCTTTCCTGGACGCGCCTGACGCGCTGGCGGGAGATGCTGGCGCAGGTCTTCGAGAACCGGCAATACCTGGCGCAATTGGCGAAGATATCTGCCGTGGAAGTGGAGTGCGGCGAGCGATTCCGCGTTTCCGCGCTTTACATGGCGGTGTGGTTGACGGACTGTCTGGCCGATGCGGGCGTGCCTGCCTCATTCGGCGTCGGCCCGGCTCCCCAAGGCGTCTCAATCCGCGTGGAGTTGTTGGGAGATGGCTTCGCCCTGGAACTGGCGCGCCACGAAGATCGCATGGTAGTCACCGTGAATGGCTTTTCGCAGTGCACCAGCCTGTCCGAGCCCAACGACTACCTGCTCATGCGCGAAGAGCTGGGAATCCTGCGTCGCGACCCGGTCTTCGAAAGAGCGCTGGCCCGTGCGGCCTCGCTGGCCCTGCCTACGGAGCCGAAATGAGCGTCGAACGGTTCACTGCGCCGGATGCGCAAAGCGCCGCCGACGCTTGCGCGCGCCATGTCCTGAGCCTTCTCGATGCGGCGCTTTCCGGGCAGGAGTTCGCCACCTTCGCGGTCTCCGGCGGCACTACCCCGCGGCTCTTATTCGAAAAGCTGGCGGCGTCCGGTTTCGCATGGAATCGCGTGCAACTGTTCTGGGTGGACGAGCGCTCGGTCCCGCCCACCGACGCCGCCAGCAACTACAAACTGGTGAACGATTGTTTGATCCGCCCAGCGGACATTCCGCTGCAACACGTACATCGCATCATGGGAGAGATCGCCCCACGGGCGGCGGCTGCGGCTTATGTCGCGGATATCCGGAGTTTCTTCGGATTAGCGCCGGGCGAGATGCCGCAGTTTGACGTCGTACACTGCGGGATGGGGCCTGACGCGCATTCCGCCAGTCTGTTTCCGGGCGACCCGCTGATTGACGACCGCCAAGGAATCGCCGCGGCAACCTTCGCCCCGCAGTTCAACCAGTGGCGTGTCACGTTATTGCCGGGCGCGTTGCTGGCCGCCCGCCACACCGTCTTTCTGGTGGCTGGAGAGGACAAAGCGGAGGCCGTGCGGGCGGTCTTCCAGGAAGCGTACGATCCCATGAAGTATCCCGCGCAGATAGCTTCCCACGGTGGCCGCGGCGTCACCTGGTTCCTGGATGACAGCGCCGCAGCCTTGCTGACAAAACGGGGACAGCCACCAATTTCCCCTTTTTGAAATTGGTGGCTGTCAGCCTGACGGCAAATTTACCGGCGACCGCCGAATCGGCCCATGCGCATCCCGCCACCCATGGCGCCGCGCGTGGCTGGTGCGGACATCATCGACGCGCGCTCAGCGGACGCGGCCACCCGCGGCGTCGCGGCTAACACGCCCGGCCGCACATGATAGTGCGCGGGCGGGTAGGCGCGCCAATAGATCGGCGAGTAGAAGCCGAACCCGAACGGACTACTGAAGAAGCCGTAGCCTGGCACGAAGGCCCACGAGCTGAACCACGGGTTCCAATACCAGCCCGCCCCATACCACCACCAGCCGGGGTTGCCAGCCACAATCATTTGCACTGACGATTGGTTGGCTTCCGCCAGGTACTCGGAGCGCACGTCGCTCCACTGGTAGAGGTTGTCGCCGTTCTTGCGATCGAAACTGCTGGGCTTCTGGCCGGTGGCGCCAGCCAGCGTCAACTCCTTGCCCTTGCCAACTTCTGTGGTGCGGTCGTCCCTAAAGACTTCCGCCTTTCCGTCATAGACTGCCAGCGTGGCCGGGTCGGCGGTGAATTTGTAGACGCCGTTCTTCTGAATCTGGACATCGGTTCCCCGATCGGTAATCACCAGATGATTGCCCGGCAGAACCTGGTCCGCCTCCACCATGGCTTCGCCGCGTACCAGTTCCACGCGGATATCGATCAGCGAGGGCGATACCATCCTGACCGCGCTTTGATCGGCCAACCGCAGAAACACGCCCGGCGTGAGCAGCATTTCCGCTTTGCCCTGGCCAGTCTGGAGTATTTGCCCCGGCTGGACCTCCGTCGAACCCATGGCTGTAGCTCCGACCGACTGGTCGTCCAAGGTGACCTGACCCTCGATGTAGTTCACGGTACCGGGCCGAGCCGTAGCCCCGTACGCCGCCAGAACTCCTGCGGCGAGTCCGATTCCAATCGTTCGGAAAGTCGTTTTCCACATGGTAAACATATGATCTGAAATCTCCTTTCCTAATCACTTAGATTCTGGGGAGGCCAATTGGGTTGCGGCCTGGGGGTCGTCTTTACAAAACAACACGAAAGCCGGTATACATTGCCGCTGATCTCCAGCGTCCTGGCGGTCCTCTTGTGTCACTGTTGGGACGCACTGGTAATGGCAGCGACAGAATACCGGAACGCCGGCATTACAGCCGATAACAGGGCAGATCCGTCGCGGCGAAATCATTGCCAGTTGCCAGCACAGGTTCACCGCGAGATTCCGCCAGCGCGTATACGGCACAATCTCCGAAGTTGAGGTGCGCCCCGTGCCCCATGCCTTTTCCAAAGCGCCCAAACGCCCTTATGGCCTGTCTCGCCTGGACTTCGTCAAATGGGACCACTTCGCTCACCAGTTCGTCCACGAGTTGATACAACAAGCTGACCGCGTTCTCGCCCCGTTTCGCCCGAAGGACCATGCCGGCTTCCAAGAGCGACACCGACGAGAGGACTCGGTCCCTTGCCATTTCGAGCGCGCCCAACAATCGTTCCCTGGATGGTTCCCCGATGGCAATCGCAATCAGCGCCGATGTGTCGACTACCATCAGCCCGGAATCCCGAAAGCATCGTATCCGAGAATCTCTTCCGGGTTACGGGTGTCGATGACCGGAAGAGCACCGATCCTGGCGCTGAGGGCATCCACTTTCGTTCGATCAATCGGCCGGTCTGTCTTCTGGAGCCTTGCTTCCAGAGCAGCAATCACGGCGTCGCTGAGTGTCACCCCCATGCGTTTGCTCACCAGTTCAGCCAAACGATGGGCGACGGGATTCTTGATATACAGCGTGCGCCGTTTCTTCCCGGCTGTTTTTCGGGTGCTCATGGTCTTTTTTTCATTGTAAGGCAATCCTGACGTATATACCAGGGTCCCGGGGTAGTGTCCTAAAAACACTACCGGTCCCGGGGCGGGGCGGCGCCAAAGCGCGGCGCCTGACGAGCCGCAAAACCCGATCGTCTGTCCTGCACAACAAAAAAGCCGCGCTGCCCGGTCGCCCGGGAGCGCGGCTGTAAGTCGCCGGAGAAAAATGCGGCTTAGTAATCCATCTCGGGGCCGTGGCCGCCGGGACCGGCCGGGGCCGGCTTCTTCTCGGGGATTTCGGCGATCATGGCTTCCGTGGTCAACATCAGGGACGCGATCGACGACGCGTTCTGCAGCGCCGAACGGGTTACCTTGGTCGGATCGATGACGCCGGTGGAGACCAGGTCTTCGTAAGTGTCGGTCTGGGCGTTGTAGCCGAAGTTCGGGTTGGCGTGCTCGCGGATCTTGTCGACCACGATGGCGCCTTCCGTGCCGGAGTTCGCCACGATCTGGCGCAGCGGCTCTTCACAGGCGCGCTTCACGATGGTGACGCCGATCTGCTCGTCGCCATCCAGCTTGAGGGCGGCCAGGGCCTTGGCCGCGCGCAGCAGAGCTACGCCGCCGCCGGGCACGATGCCTTCCTCAACCGCGGCGCGGGTGGCATGCAGAGCGTCTTCCACGCGAGCCTTCTTTTCCTTCATTTCGGTCTCGGTGGCCGCGCCGACCTTGATTACCGCGACGCCGCCCGCCAGTTTGGCCAGCCGCTCCTGCAACTTCTCGCGGTCGTAATCGGAAGTGGTCTCATCGATCTGCGCGCGCAACTGCTTGATGCGGCCTTCGATGGCCTTCTGCGATCCGCCGCCGTCCACGATGGTGGTGTTGTCCTTGTCCACCGTGACGCGCTTGGCGCGGCCCAGGTCTTCCAGCTTGACGCTCTCCAACTTGATGCCGGTCTCTTCCATGATGCACTTGCCGCCGGTAAGGGTGGCGATGTCTTCCAACATGGCCTTGCGGCGATCGCCGAAGCCCGGAGCCTTGACGGCGCAGGCATTCAGGGTGCCCCGCAGCTTGTTGACCACCAGCGTGGCCAGCGCTTCGCCTTCCACTTCCTCGGCGATGATCAGCAATGGCTTGCCGGAGCGCGCGATCTGCTCGAGCAGCGGCAGCAGGTCCTTCATGTTGCTGATTTTCTTTTCGTGGATGAGGATATAAGGCTCTTCGAGGACCGCTTCCATGCGCTCGGCGTCGGTCACGAAGTAGGGGGAGGAATAACCACGGTCGAACTGCATGCCGTCCACCGTATCGAGCTCGGTCGACATGGTGCGCGATTCTTCCACGGTGATGACGCCATCCTTGCCGACCTTCTTCATGGCGTCGGCGATGATCTCTCCGATATGCTTATCGCTGTTGGCCGAGATGGTGCCCACCTGCGCGATCATGTCGCCGGACACCGGCTTGGAGAGCTTCTTGACTTCCTCGGTGACCACGTCCACAGCCCTTTCGATGCCGCGTTTCAGGGCCATGGGGTTGGCGCCAGCCGCGACGGCTTTCACGCCTTCGCGGTAGACGGCCTGCGCCAGAATGGTCGCCGTGGTGGTGCCGTCGCCGGCCACATCACTGGTCTTGGAAGCCACTTCGCGCACCATCTGTGCGCCCATGTTTTCCAGCGGATCTTTAAGCTCGATTTCCTTGGCGACGGTGACGCCGTCCTTGGTGATCGTGGGACCGCCGAATTTTTTCTCCAGGACCACATTGCGGCCCTTGGGGCCGAGGGTAACCTTCACCGCATCGGCGAGCTGGTTGACACCGCGCAGGATCGCCTGCCGGCATGCTTCTGAATAAATAATCTGTTTCGCCATATCGTTTTTCTCGACTCTCCTTAGGACGCCTTCTTGGCCGACTTCGGCGGCTGGGCATCCAGAATCCCGAGGACTTCGTCCTCACGCATAATCAGGAACTCATCGCCATCCAGCTTGATATCGCTGCCGGAGTACTTGCCGAACAGAATCTTGTCGCCCACGGCGACGTCCAGCGCGATTATCTTGCCGTCTTCCAGGCGCTTGCCCTTTCCCACTGCCACCACTTCGCCCTCCTGGGGCTTTTCCTTCGCGGTATCGGGGATGTACAGGCCGCCTTGCATCTGTTGCTGCTCCTCGATCCGTTTGACCACAATGCGATCATAGAGCGGACGTATTTTCATTGTTTATCTACCTCCTTTTAAAAAATGTCTTGGATATTCCGATTTTCAGGTAGGCCCCGGGGCTTCTCGCCGGGCCCTAAGGTATTATTAGCACACTCGACTCAAGAGTGACAAGTCCTGACCGTAACTAGCTGTGAACAATAATACTTGTATAAATCGACAAACCTGAACTGTTAAGCCATTTCCGCTAAAATGTGATCCCCAGCAAGAATTCGCCCTGGTTCACGTTGCTATGCAGCAGGCCGTTGACGTCGAAGAACTGTTGCGCGCCCCACCGTGTGTAGCGGATCTCCGGCAACAGGTGGATCACCAGGAAATGAATATCAATCCCGCCGCCGATGACGAAACCGCGCGTCGTGCTGTTGTGCAATTCGGTGGGATTCGAAATGCTGGACTTGTATATGGTGCCGTTCAAGACCGTCGTTACTTCCTGCTTCACGCCCGCCACCGAATCGAAGGCCACCCCCGCGTCCACGAACGGGTGCACCACCTTAACCATCGGGAAGCGGTATTTCCCCAGCAGCGGAAACTCGAAGTCGCTGGCAGTCGTGTCCGCGATGGTGCTACCGCTGACGAGGTTCGAATTCTCCTGGTAGTTCAGGTGCCGGTATAACGCGTCCACTTCCACTCCCAATCCGAAAGGCAAATGCAGCTCCGCGGTCACACCGCCGATGTAGCGGTTGGTAGCAGTTACGTAACTGACGTTTTGGTTTTCCGCGGCGCTCAGAAAATCGTTCAGTGGCACGCCGGCCTTCACGCCGAAACTGAAAGGCTGGCAGAAGGCGCCCACCGTGAAGGCGCAAAGAAGAAACAAGAGCCTCATAGTTCTACCATACGAACTTTACCGCTCCGCCGTTGCACTTCCGACTTCCAAATCCGGCAGGGATTTCAAGGGCAAAGCCCCTGGTTACAGTTCGAAAGATTCCCCTAGATAAATGCGTTTCACTTCCGGGTCGCGCCCCAGCGCCTCGGGACTGCCCGCGCGGAAGATGCGGCCGTTGTTGATGATGTAGGCGCGGTCGGTCACCGAGAGCGTCTCGCGGACGTTGTGGTCCGTCACCAGAATGCCGATGCCGCCGCGCTTCAGGTCGAAAATAATCCGCTGCAATTCCAGCACCTGGATCGGGTCGATGCCCGAAAACGGCTCGTCCAGCAGGAGGAAGCTCGGGCTGATCACCAGCGAGCGCGCGATTTCCACGCGCCGCCGCTCGCCGCCCGATAGCATATAGCCCTGGCTGCGCCGCACCTTTTCCAGACCTAGTTGGTCGATCAGCCGGTCCAGTGTTTCGCGCCGCTCGTGGTTGGTCATCGCCAGGGTTTCCAGAATCGCCATCAGGTTTTCTTCCACCGAGAGCTTGCGGAAGACCGAGGCTTCCTGCGGAAGATAGCTGATGCCGCGCCGCGCCCGCTGGTACATCGGGAGGCTCGTGATATCCTGCCCGTCCACGGTAATGCGCCCCGCATCCGGGCTGATCAATCCCACGATCATATAGAACGTGGTCGTCTTGCCCGCGCCGTTCGGCCCCAGCAATCCCACCACTTCGCCCTGCTGCACGTGCACCGTCACCTCGTCCACCACGCGGCGGCCGCGGTACGATTTGGAGATTTCGTGGGTTTCGAGAGTCTTCATGCGCCGCTACTTGCGCTTGGGGGGGATTAGGGTGTTGATTCCCTGGGGATCGCCTTTCATCAGCAGCCTATCATCGTTCGCCCAGTAGGTCAATTCACTGCCCTCCATGGTGGTCGGCGAGCCTTTGATGGTTCGCACTAGCTTCGTGCGGCCCCCGTTCAGAAGGAGTTTCGGCTCGATGCACGGCCCGATTCCCGGCACGATGTCCGGCGGGCAAGGCGCCTTCGTGTAGTATTCGGCGTGCTCCGAGTTGCTGTGATAGGAGCGCCCGTTGGAGCTTCCCAGGATGTCCACCGCGCCATCCGCGAACGCGTGGTCCAGACTTGAATCGGAGCCGGAATCGGCCAGCCAGGCGCGTAGCTCGCCCGACTGTAGCTGCATCCCCGTGCGGTCCAGTTTCACGCCCCCGGAATAGATCGCGAGGCGATTGGTATCCGTGTACACCAGGTCCGGCGCGCGTACCTTGGTAAGAACCGGCGAAGCGCTCTTCTTCTTGTCTTCGTCCTTGGGCTGCTCCCAGAGATTGCTCACCACATTGCCGTGGGCCGTGAGCATGTGCTTGTCCTTGTCGATATCGATAACGTCGGCCTCAATGCGGTTGGCGCCCTGCCACAGGACCGCGTTGCCCGTGTATCGTGTGTGCCCTTCGCTTTTCTTGCCGGCAGTGGTCCGCGGGCTGATGTATTCCATGCGGCGCGCCTGGGCGTGCAGCGGTGTGTCGGAAGAGAGCATCTGCGAGTTCTTGTTCTGGTCTTTGTCCGGCATGCGAATGGAGTTGACGTTGCCTTCCGCCGTGAAATCGCCGGTGGTCTGGTCCATGCGGATGTGGTCGGCCGCCGTGGAGCCTGTCGAGTCGCTCATGGCCGCCGACGTATCCAGAGTAATAATGTTCTGCTTCCCGTCGAGACTGGCTTTGGAGGCGTGCGCTTTGCGGTCGCCTTCCTGATAAGTGAAATTGCCGGTCTGCTCCATCGAAACCAGCTTGCTCGACTGCGGATCGAAATGCGCCACCATGTCCCGGCTGGCCGTCACCGACTGCGCGCGGTTGCGGCTGCGCTCTTCCTCGTTCGGGTCGGTGGAGGTTTTCACGTCGCTCGCCTTGAAGCTGTCGATGCGGCTCTGCGCCCCATAGGCGATCGCCATCTCGCGGCTTTCCAGAAGCCGGTGGTGCTGCGCCGGCAAGTTGGGCAGAAACTCCAGCGTCGCCGGAACGCGCGATACCACGCTCTCAATCTCTTTCCCGCCCGGCCGCATCTTCATCTCAATCGACTCGCTCCGCATAATGTGCGTCTCCGAGGGCTCATGCCCCGGCGCTGCGATCGGCTTGGAGGTTACTTCCGCGTGCTGGTTGCAAACCGCGCTCGTCAGCACGCTGTCTTTCGGGCCTGGGTCGAAGAGCAGGTCCACCCGGTTGGCGGTCGCGATAGTTTCGGAATACTGGGCCGTCGAAACCACCCGCGAATTGCCTTCGCCCGCGATCTTCTGCACCTTGCCCTTCTCGCTATAGTCCACCCACACTTTATCGGCCGAGTAGTCCAGCTTGCGGTTCGGCTGCACTTCCGTTCCATGAGCCTTGCTCGCGTCCACTTCTTTAATGGTCCGGTGGCCCTGGCCGTCGTCCTGCAAATGGATCACCGGCGTGTCGCCTTCGAAGGTCGCTCCGTCCCGCGTCAGCTTCCCGTTCGGCGCCATGTCGATCTGCTGTGACGACTCGTGGTAGTACAGGCTGGGAGCTTCGATGTGCAATTCTTTGCCCTCAGGCGTGGCCGGCTTCCAGTCGATCTTCACGTCGTGCTTCATGAAGAGCTCGCGCGTAGGCGGATCATAAGTGGCGCCCGTGGATTCTCCCTCGCCATTCTTGAAGATGTATTTCGTCGGCCGTTCCGTGTCGGCGTGCCCGCTTTCAGTGTCGAAGGTGACACCCGACGTGGTAATTTCCGCCAGCGAAGTAGGCGTGTCACTGTCCGCCCGCTCACCGAGCGAAATGCGCACTTCGCCGTCGGCATATAGCCGCTTGTCCGCGGGATAGAAAGTCGCCGTGGCGCTTTCCACTATGTCGTACTTCTCTTCGCACTTATGGTAGATATACAGCTTGGCCCCTTGCAGATTGTCGTGCCCGGAATCCCTCTCTTCGCTCATGTTCTTGGCGTGGATATCCACCGTCTTGCAGCCCGACTTCTGGTCCTTTTGGGTCCAGACCACACCCTCGGAAGTTCCCGCGATTTCTGGCGGCAGCGGTTGCGGCGTCGGCAGTACCTGCGCCTGGATCGCCTTCTTCTTCGTCAGATAGGTGAGGACCACGCCGCAGAGGACGGCGGCAATCACCACCAGCAGGAGCCAGCGCATACCTCGCATGGGATTAGTTTCACTATAGCGCGCTTGCACCAACCGCGATTTGTGCCACCATGGTACAGTGTGGCCCTCTCTCCACACCGCATGAACCCGCAACGCATCCAGATTTTCGTCACTGGTGGCACTTTCGACAAGCAATATAACGAGCTCACCGGCGAATTGTATTTCAAGCAGACTCACATCGCCGACATGCTCAAGCTGGGCCGCTGCCGCCTCGATCTCGCCATCGAAACCCTCATGATGATCGACAGCCTCCAGATGACCGATGCCGGTCGCCAGCTCATTCTGGAACGCTGTGAAGCCTCGCCCGCTAACCGCATTGTCATCACCCATGGCACTGATTCCATGGAGCACACCGCCGCCGTGCTGGGCCGCGGCATCCGCGGCAAGACCATCGTCCTCACCGGCGCCATGGTTCCCTACCAATTCGGCAGCTCCGATGGCTTATTCAATCTCGGCACCGCGCTGGCCTTCGTCCAGACCCTCGAGCCGGGCGTCTACGTGGCCATGAACGGGCGCTGCTTCCCGTGGCACTCGGTGCGTAAAAATCGCGAGCACGGAATCTTCGAATCGGTGCCCGGATTGCACGATCGAGATGCGGGGTGATCAGCGCCTGGCAAAGCGCCGAAGCCGGATCATTTCGGTGAGTGAGATGTAGAGGTTCACAAGCCCGATGCCGCTGATGGCGCCGCGCACGTACAGGTTGTCGCAATACGGGCGCAGACGGGGGATAAAGGAGACGAACTTGTCCCAGTTGTCGGTCCAGGGGAATATCAGCAGGAAAATGCCGATCTCCACGCAAAAGGTGACAAATAAAACCGCGCCGGCTCTGTGATACCAGCGATGTTCGGAGGGCGCCGGAAGAGCTGCCCCAGTGGTGACCAGATCCGGGGGCGATGGCCGCGGAGTCTCCCCGGGAATGGGGTCGGGCATCATGTGGCGCCCGCCGTTTCAAACAGCTCCATTTGAGAATTGTAATTTACCGGGAACAACGAACGAGCCCACACTGGCTCGAAGCTGAGGCGATGGAGCGGGGTGGGACCGAACTTCCGGATGGCGCGGCAGTGCTCAGCGGTGCAGTAGCCCTTGTGCGAGGCCAGGCCGTAGGCCGGGAAGACGGCGTCCCAGGCGCGCATGCACGCGTCGCGATAGACCTTGGCGATGATGGATGCGGCGGCGATGGCGTGGCAGCGGGCGTCGCCTTTGATGAGGGCGCGCTGCGGCAGCGGGAGATCGATGGAGACGGCATCCACCAGCAGAAAATCGGGCGCGGGGGCGAGCTGGCTGACGGCCTTCCGCATGGCCAGGCGGGAAGCCTGGTGGATGTTGATGGAATCGATGGTGGCGGCGTCGACCGCGGCGATGGCCCACGCGACTGCGCGCTCGCGGATGCGTTTGGCGAGGATCTCGCGGCGATCCGCCTCGAGCTGCTTGCTATCGTTCAAACCGCGGATGGGGCGATCGGGAGACAACACCACCGCCGCGGCCACCACGGGGCCGAACAGCGAGCCGCGGCCCACTTCGTCCACGCCCGCCACGGCCTGAAAGCCCCGCGCGCGCAATTCACGCTCGAGGGTTGCTTCACAACGGAATTTGCCACCCGCCCGGTCGGGCCGCATGGAGTTTGATCGGCTTATTCGCGCTCTTTGAGACGCGCGGCCTTGCCCTTGAGCGCGCGCAGGTAATAAAGCTTGGCGCGGCGGACGCGGCCGGTGCGTACGACGTCGATGTGATCGACCACTTGGGCGTGTATGGGGAAGATGCGCTCGACACCATGGCCAAAGCTGACCTTGCGAACGGTAATGGTTTCACCCAACCCGGTATTATTGCGGGCAATCACGGTGCCTTCAAAGGCCTGAAGCCGTTCCTTGTCGCCTTCCTTGATCTTTACGTGGACCTTAATAGTATCGCCGGGCCGGAAGGTGGGGACGGCGTCGGCCCGCTTGTTCTTGTTAATGAATTTCGTCAACAACGCGTTCTGCATGGAGATTTCCTTGATCCTCTATCATATACGAAGTCGGGGAGTCGGCGCTCCGCGTAATCCGTCGGCTACCCGTCAACCGGGGCGCTGAGTTCAGTGCCGAGGCGCGGAGACGCGGAGCAAACGCGAGGAACGAATACCTCAATTGATCCCACGTCTCCGTGGTGAGGTCGAACTTAGGGGAGGATTACGCGCTCCGCGCCCGGTAGCAGGTCCGGCCGCAGCCGCGCGGTCTTTTCTCTGGCCGCCTGCCCGCGGAAGCGCCTGATCTCTTCGTGATTGCCGTTTAACAACACTTCCGGCGCCTTCCAGCCGCGAAAATCGGCGGGACGGGTCCAGTGCGGACAATCCAGCAAACCTTCCGTGTGGCCGGAATCCTGAAAGGAATCGAAAGCCGCGGAAGTCTCGTTGCCGAGGACGCCGGGAAGCAGCCGCGCGACCGCGTCGATCACCACGGCCGCCGCCAGTTCGCCGCCGCTCAGCACATAATTCCCGATCGAGATCTCGTCATCCGCCAGGTGTGCGGCCACGCGCTCATCCACGCCCTCATAGCGGCCGCAAATCAGCAGCAGCTCGCCTTCGCGGGTGAAACCGTTGGCCATGGCCTGGTTGAAAAGGCGGCCTTGGGCGGAAAGCAGCAGCACTTTCTGTTCGGCGGTGCGTTGCGGCCAGATGGATTCGACGGCCAGGAAGAGGGGCTCGGGTTTGAGGACCATGCCTTCGCCGCCGCCGAAAGGCCGGTCGTCGACGGTCTTATGGCGGTCGGAAGTCCAATCGCGCAGGTTGTGGACGCGGATATCGAGCGAACCGGCATCGCGCGCGCGGCTTACCACGCCATGCGCGAACGGCCCCTCGAAGAACTCGGGGAAGATCGTCAGCACATGGAAAGTCACGACGGGTTCAAATCCTTCAATCCTTCGGGCAATTCTACCGCGATGCGGCGGGCGGCTGGATCGATCTCCACGCAGATGGCGCGCACGAAAGGAATCAGCAGGCCGTCACCGACTACCAATAGACCGGAGCCGCCGCCCTCCTGCCAGTCGGAAACGCGTCCCAGGGTCTGTCCGGAGCGGCGATCGACCACTTCGCAGCCCACCAGGTCGGACTGAAAAAACTCGCCCGGCTCGAGCGCAATGCGCTGTTCGATGGGCACGCGCACTTCGGCGCCGTAGAGTCGCTCGGCATCGGAAATGGTGTCGATACCACGGAACTTGAAAACCAGAGTTCCCTGGTGGAACCAGGTGTTTTCCACTTCGAAGCGCTCGCCGCTTCCAAACAGGAAGACTTCTTCGAGACCCTCGAAGCGTTCGGGCCTGGGGCTCAAGCAAAGCGCTGTGATCTCGCCGCGATTGCCCCGCGTCTTGCCAAGCAGGGCCACGGCAATCCAGCCGGCGGCCGGCGGGCTCACTCGAGAATTTCCAGCGTAAACCGGCGATTCAGCTTCATTCCCGCCGCGCCCAGGATGGTGCGGATGGAGCGCGCCGTGCGTCCCTGTTTGCCAATCACTTTGCCCAGATCGGTGGGAGCCACCCTGAGTTCCAAAACCGTGACCTGTTCGCCTAACACCTCGCGGACAGACACCTCTTCGGGGATATCAACTAGAGCCTTCGCGATGTCTTCGATTAACTGTTTCACAGCCCCGCCTCCCTAATCCCCATGGTAACCCGAACCAGCCATAGAGGACGACGCGCCGCCATTCGTAACAAGTGTGACGATGGTCCGGTTCCTCGTAGGCTTAGGTGTCAGGCTACGGGCGCCGCGACAGCCGGATTGGTTTCGACCAGGCGCTTCACGGTGTCCGACATCTGGGCGCCGTTCTTGATCCAGTGCTCCAGGCGGTCGTGCTTCAGCAGCACCTTGGCCGGATGGGTGAGGGGATTATAGTGGCCGATGACCTCCAGGTGGCGGCCATTGCGGGCGCGCTCCTTCTCGATCACCACCACGCGATAGAACGGCTTCTTTTTGGCGCCAAACCGCGCCAGGCGAATCATCAGCATCTGCACTCCAACTCGAAATTGAATTACCGCCCGGGGAGGTTTCCGAACGGAAACCCCGCGGGCATCTTCATCTTGCCAAATTTTCGACCCAAAAATCCGCCCGAAAGGGATTTCATCATCTTGCGGGCCTGGGCGTACTGCTTTAACAACTGGTTGACTTCCTGCACCGATCTGCCGCTGCCTTTGGCGATTCGCCGGCGGCGGCTGCCATTAATGATCATGTGGTTGTCGCGTTCACGGGGCGTCATGGAATCGATGATCGCCACCACATGATTGATTTCGTTTTCGTCCACCTTGACGTCCTTCAGCTCCTTGAGCATGCCGACTTTGGGCATCATGTCGAGCAGGCCGCTCAGCGGGCCGAGCTTGCGGATCTGGCGCAATTGATCGCGAAAATCTTCCAGCGTGAATTCATTATCGATGAGCTTGCGCTGCATCTCGACGGCTTTTTTCTGGTCAATCTCCTCGGAGGCCTTTTCAATGAAGGAGAGGATGTCGCCCATCCCGAGGATGCGATTGGCCACGCGGTCGGGATGGAAAGGCTCCAGGGCATCGAACTTTTCGCCCACGCCGACGAACTTCAGCGGCTGGCCCGTGACGTTGCGAATGGAAAGCGCCGCGCCGCCGCGGGCGTCGCCATCCATCTTGGTGAGGATCACGCCGGTGATGCCGAGACGCTTATGGAACTCATCCGCCGATTTGACGGCGTCCTGGCCGGTCATGGCATCGGCGACAAACAGGATCTCCACGGGATTGAGCTGCTCTTTCAACTGCTGCAGCTCGGTCATCAGGTCGTCGTCGATGTGCAGGCGGCCGGCGGTATCCACCAGCAGCACGTCGCGGCCCATGTTGGCGCATTCGCGGCGGGCCGAACGGGCCAGATCGAGCGGGAGCCTTTCTTCCGGCGCGCCTTCCCAGATGGATTGGCCGATTTCCCCGGCGATCACCTTCAACTGCTCGCGCGCCGCGGGGCGGTAGACGTCCACCGAGACCAGCATGGGCCGGTGCCCATTGCGCGAAAGCCAGCGCGCCAGCTTGCCGGCGGAGGTGGTCTTCCCGGAGCCCTGCAGTCCCACGATCAGGAAGACGCTGGGCGGTTCATTGGCAAAGCGCAGCTTGGCTTCGTGGCTGCCGAGGATCTTGATCAGCTCCTCGTGAACGATCTTGATGACTTGTTGCGAAGGCGAGAGCGCTGTGAGCACTTCTTCACCCATGGCCTTGGCCTTGATATTTTCGATGAGCTGTTTGACAACCCGGAAATTAACGTCGGCTTCGAGCAGCGCCAGGCGGATCTCGCGCAGCGCGCTCTCCATGTTTTCAGCGGAGAGCTTGCCTTCGCCGCGCAGGTTCTTGAATACCCGCTGCAGTTTTTCCGATAGGTTGTCGAACATGGCTTATGCCGCGGGAGGAGGAGCGATGCGGATACTGCTCGCCGCCATCTTTCCGGTGCGGTCCATCCCCAGTTCGTAGAGGACGCGCGTGCCGGCGCGCAGGTCGGTGGCCAGGCCCTCGACCAGGCGCGAGACGTGAAAGAAGATGTCCCTGCCGCCGTCGTCGGGGCGGAGGAATCCGAAGCCCTTGGCTTCGAAATAGGTGACCACGGCGCCCGACTGTTCGCCGGAAGGCAATTCGCCGCCCGCGTCGCCGGCTTCGCCGGCAGACTGCGCAGCCCGGCTGGATTTGTCGCCGACGCCCTGCTTGATGAGGGCCAGATCGTCTTCGGTGAGCTCCTGCGAAGGCTTGGAGTCGGCGGGAACTTTGAGGTTCGGATTGCGCTTCCGGGCCTCTTCAAATAATCGTTTTTGGAGTGCGTTCAACTAAAGTGTCCTCGGATGGCCGTTACGATGAAACCGCGGCGGGCGCGGCCTTCTTCCTGCGGGAGCCCTTCTTTTCGGCGGGCGGTTGCCGGTCGCTCTTCTTCAAGCTGCCCATCACCAGGGTGGTGACGAACTTTTTCTCTCCGTGATCGTCGAACTTGATGGTGATGCGCTCTTCGCTGCTGGAGAGCACGGTGCCCAAGCCGAACTTTTGGTGCTCCACTTGAGCGCCCTGAGAATAGGTATTGGAAGCCATAGATTTTCTACGCTTTACTCCTCGGATGGATTGCTGGAGACAAAAAATGCCAACGTAGCGGCGGAAAGCATATCGGGGGGAAGCACCACAATGATTCCATTACATGTTACCAGAATAAAGGCGGGATGTCGAGGCGGGGGGGCGCAATCCAATATCGCTGCGCTGCTCGCAGAACCCGCAACCTTGGGAAGAGGTCTCGGCGATCCGGAAGGCTGCCACTTCTCCAGTTCAAAAACTTTCGACCTCAATTTCCCCTGCTTTCATCCACTTGCAATTTCCAATTTCAGACTCCATCCCCCGCGCCCGCTACCGTGGAGTCGCATGACACGTCCAGTCCCAATACCCAAGCCGGCCGCCGCGCCGCCCGTCACCGGTCGAAGCCTCCGCCTCGACCTTCGTCCTTACCTCATTCGCGGTGAAAATCCCGCTGAACTGGAAGCCCTCACCCAGGCTTACCTCGATCAGTATCATCCCCTCGGCGTCGTGGAAGAATGGCTGCTGCGCACCATGCTCCTCGCCCAGTGGAACAAACAACGCTGGGGCCGCCTGGAAACCCAACTCCTCAATTCCGCTCCCGACCTGCTGGCCCTGCTGCGCGACCCAGCCTCCAATGCCCTCCTGCAACAGATCCAGCGCCGTCTCACCTCGGAAGACAGCCGGCATTTCCGGTCTCTGGCCGAGCTCCGCCGCCTCCAAAAGCAGCGCGCCGCCGCCGAACCGCCCGCGCAACAAAAACAAAAAGCGCCAGTTACAGAAAATTGGGTTCGTTCCGTCAAATCGACCGAAGCTCCCTCACCAGCGCCGCCGCTCGCCAAGGTCCCGGAAGTAGGCCCCAACCCGCGACCAGTTCAAAGTGTGGCCGGCCAATCTCAGGCAGCCGCCAACCTCTCAGCCGACAGCACCGCGCTAGCCTCGTAGCTGTAGGGCAGGCTTTCAGCCCAATGCCACTTAGTCTTCGCAAAGCTAGGATTCGGCATAATTGTGGGGCAGACCCCCTGGTCTGCGCGGGACGCCCTCGTCCCGCTCTTCTTTCTCAGAATCGGGCGTTTGCCACCATCGACAAGCCTACCGGAAGGCCGGGCGGGCTCGATTGTCCGCCCCGCACTTTACTCCTTCCAGAATAATTCGGCATCAGACCGGCGGACGTAATTGGCGTCCAGCGCAGCGGGATCGGAGGGTGCAGCGCTGAAAGCCAGGCGGGCGATGGCGGCGGCTAGGGAACGAGGCGCGATGGTGACGCGGGCATTCTCGAAAGCAGTGCCGGCCAGCATGGATTGGATACCCAGCGCATCCGGGCAGATGAATTCGACATCGCCGGCGGGCAAAGTCGAGATCCATTCCGGAAACTTCGCGACCACTTCCGGAGAGACGATGCGCGCGGCGGCGTCATAAACCGCGCCATAGATTTCACCGCGGCGGGCGTCCAGCACGACGGCGCGGCGCGGAGCGGTTCCGAAAGTGGACAGGGCCCGAAGGTTCGAGACGGCCACGGCTGGCTTGCCGAGAGCCTCGGCCAGTCCCTTGACGCACGCCAGGCCAATGCGCACGCCGGTGAAAGAGCCGGGACCGGAGGCGGCGGCGAAACAATCGATATCGCCAACCGTCAGGCCATGGTTCCCCAGGAGCGCGGCCAGGTGCTGGTAGAGCACGTGGGCAAAGCCGGCTGGAGCGTGCAGCGGCAGCTCCTCGAGCAGTTCTTCGCCGCGCGCCAGGGCCAGGCTGCCGAATTCGTGGGTGGTATCCACCGCCAGAATGCAAGGCTTCACTTGACCAGCCCGCAGCCGGTATCCACCTCGTAGACTTTGCCGTTGGCGTTCATGCCGTAGAGGCGCAGGTGCATGATGGCGGGAAACTGCAGGGCAAGATCGGGCGGCAGGCGGAAGGAGCCGCTCTGGCTGGTCGCGAGGACACGGTAGCCCTGGCCGTCGGCCGCCACGTCGCCGATCCAGAGCCAGCGCATCAGGCGGGTGGCGCGGCTTTCGCGCGTGAGTTTGGCGGAGTAAGTGACGGGCGCGGCGAAGGGAAGATCCCCGGAAGGCTGCTCGATGGCGAAGGGCACCTTGGCGGTGTTGGCCTCGATCTCCTGCAGCACAATCGGTGTGGGATTCCCATCTTTGTCCTCGCGCGACTCCAGCTTGTAGGACTTGTTCATGCTCTCTATGCGGGAGAGGCGCACCACGCGCAGGACCCAGTCGTGCGAGCGGTCGGGCGGTTCGGAAGTGAAGTGATCGCCCGACCACTTCTTGCGGACGGTTTCGCCATTGGCGGGATTGATCCAGAGAATATCGTAGCTGTGGCGCTCGACGATCAGCTCGATGGGGCCGGGTGTCTCGATGTAGACGAGGTAATCGGAATCTTCGAGCGCCAGCCCGCGGCCGTTGTCGACGTCGAAGTAGGGTTCCATCTCCCAGTGGCGCGTGGCGGAGAGGACATCGAACCAGACGCTCATGGCCTTCGAGCCGGGCGAGTCGAGGTATTGGGCACCGGAGCCGGTGTTCGCGTAGGTCACGTACTGGCCGTCCATAGTCGAGTTCCACAAGCGATGGCGGAAGGTGGCGGCGTCGACATCGTCCGGGCCGGACTTCCCCGCGCCGCTGTCTTCGCGGCCGAAATTCCCGTTGACGAAGGGCACGGGGTAGAGCTGGTGCTCGACGGCGCCGAGGTTGTCGTCGGGGGCGCCGTAGGAGACGAAGTCCATCCAGTGGTCGTCGATCAGCGGCGCGGAGGTGAGCAGCGCGCCGGCCGTGCGGGGATGCTGGTAGGGGTCGGCCTGCTTGAGCGAGGCGCCCAGTTCATTGAGCAGGGCGCGGCCGTCGTGGTCGCCTTCAAATTGATCGACGGCCTGCCAGGTCACATTGAAAGCGGCGTAGCGGCTGGCCACGTAGCGGACAAAGCGGCGTCTGCGATCGGCCGAAGGGAGGGTCTTGAACAGATCGGCGGGCCGATGCCAGAGAACCAGGTCGGCGATGATGCCCTTCTGATTCAGATAGCGGATGCGCTGGTCGAGCGCCTGAAAGAAGGCAGTATTGGGGACGTCGGGGCCCTGAAACACGGAAGGATCGGAGGAGGAGCCGGCCAGCGAGACGCGCAGGTGGGTGAACTTTTGGGCGGCGCGCGCATCGGCCACGGCGCGCCAGGCGGCGTCATCCACGAAGGCGAAGCGCGGCTCGCTCACGCCCATCCAGAGATGGCCCTGGTCGAGCCCGTTGGCCTTTTCGGTATACTCCCAATGGTGCACAGCGGCGGGGTGAATGAAGCCTTTGGAATCGGACCCCGCGGTGGAGAAGCTGCCCCGCTGCTGGTTCCAGGCGGCGATGTTGCTGGTCACCAGGTAATCCCAGTTGCCCACCTCGGTCGGCGAGAAGCGCACCACCAGGCGATTCGCGCCGTCCCAATAGGCCGCGAGCGCGTAGGAGTGCTGGCGCGGCGAGCGGAACGTGACGGTGAGTTCGACGGTGGTGTAGGGATTGGGATGCGCAGCGGCATCCTCGGCGCTGAGCGGGAAAACCATTTCGCACGTCGCGTAAGACGGCGTCGAAGCGCAGGGCGCGGCCGCGGCGGGCGCGGTCTGCGCGCGGAGCCCTGCCGACGCCAGCGCTAGAATTCCAAAGGCCAGACGGAAGCCCATAAAATATTAGTGTAAACTCACAGAGCCTGGAGACGCGTTTGAAATTAGGAGTAGTGCTGTTTCAACTGGGAGGGCCGGATTCGCTGGAGAGCATCGAGCCTTTCCTTTACAACCTGTTTTGCGACCCGGACATCATCGATTTCCCGTTCGCGCGGATTGCGCGCCAGCCGCTGGCGAAGTTGATCTCGGTGACGCGGTCGCGCCACGTCGAGCACCACTACGCGGCCATCGGCGGGCGGAGTCCCATCCTGGAGCACACCGAACGGCAGGCCGCGGCGCTCGAAGCCGTGCTGCGGGCGGAATTGGACGCGCGCGTGGCGGTGGCCATGCGCTACTGGCGCCCATTTACGGATGAAGCCATCCGGCTGCTGGAACCGCACCGTCCCGACCAGATCGTGCTGCTGCCGCTCTATCCGCAGTACTCGCGAACCACTACGGGAAGCAGCCTGAACGAGTGGCGGCGGAAGTTCCACACCAACGGCTGGAATCCGGTGGTCCACGCGATCGAGGAGTTTCACCAGGACGAAGCCTATCTGGACTCGGTGGTGGAATCGATCGGCACGGCGCTCGCGGGCGACGACAGCCGCGAGTTCGATTTCGTCTTCAGCGCCCACAGCGTGCCGCTGGCGGTGATCGAGCGGGGCGATCCGTACCAGCGCCAGATCGAGCGGACCGTGGAACTGGTGTGGCAGCGCGGCGGATGGCGGGCCAGGCGGCACCTCTGCTACCAGAGCAAAGTGGGGGCGTCCAAGTGGCTGCGGCCTTCGATGCACGAAACGCTGGCGCGCCTCGGGGCAGAGAAGCGCAAACGGATGCTGGTGGTTCCGATTTCCTTCGTGTCGGACCACGTGGAGACGCTACATGAAATCGACATCGAGCACCGCCAACAGGCGCGCCGCCTGGGGATCGAAGACTTTCGGATGGCGCCGGGGCTGAACGATTCGCCGCGGTTCATCGCGGCGCTGGCGGGGCTGGTGCGCAGGGCGCTCACTCGGCCCGCGAGCGTCTGAAAGAGGTTGCTTCCAGTGCCACACATGATTTCAATTGCCCGCAATCGCGCGTTGGGCGCCAATAGCCGCCTGATCCTGATGGCCGGCTTCGGCGGTCTGCTGCTGCTGATGGCCTTCGCCGAATTCGACGGCATGCAGGCGCTCACGGAGATTCAAAGAAGCAATGACGAAATCCGCGAAGATTTTTTGCGGCGGACGCGGGTGCTCGACCGCATTCGCGCCGACCTCTACGTCTCAGGCACGTACATCCGCGATTACCTGCTGGAGCCGGAAAGCGGCAAGGCTGAAGGCCATCGCTATAGCCTGCTCGAGAGCCGCGGCGACATGGACACGGCTCTCGACGAATACGGGAAGCTGGTGAACGGCGCGGAAGCCGGGCCATTCCAGGCGCTCACGCAGGATCTGGCGTCCTATTGGAGCCTGCTCGAGCCGGTCTTCGCATGGAGTGCGGCCGAGCGCCGGCGCGACGGCTACATTTTCCTGCGCGACGAGGTCTTCCCGCGGCGCATGGCGATGCTAGGGCTAGCCGACCAGATTCACGCTCTTAACGAAGCTCAACTGAATGCCGGAAAAGTGAAGGTGGAAGCGACGTTCTCCCAGTTCCGCCGCCGCCTCACGTTGATCCTGGGACTCACCATCGGGCTGGGCCTGCTGCTGGCGGCTTCGAGCATGCGGCGCATCCTGGGTCTGGAGAACCAGAGCGCCGCGAACCTGGACGAAATTCTGCGGGCGCGGGAAGAACTGAAGGCGCTCTCCGCCCGGCTGGTGGAGGCGCAGGAAGAGGAGCGGCGTTCGATTTCGCGCGAGTTGCACGACGAGGTGGGCCAGGCACTGACGGGAGTGCTGGTCGAGATGGCTAATCTCTCCACGCTGATTCGCGAGGGCAACGTGGAAGCCATGGCGGAAAAAACCGCCGGGATCAAACACGAGGTGGAGAATTCGATCAGCGTGGTACGCAACATGGCGCTGCTGCTGCGTCCTTCGATGCTCGACGACCTTGGCCTGATTGCGGCGCTTGAATGGCAGGCGCGCGAGGTTTCCAAACGCAGCGGCTTGTGGGTGAAAGTTTCGGCCGATCAGGTTTCCGAGGAACTTCCGGAAGAGCACAAGACGTGCATTTATCGCATCGTGCAGGAAGCCCTGCACAACTGCGAGCAACACGCCGGCGCGCGGCACGTGGAAGTAGCGGTGCGGCAGGAGCAGGACCGCCTGCGGCTATCCATCCACGACGACGGCCGCGGGTTCGACGCGCGGCGCCAGCGCGGCATGGGGCTGCTGGGCATCGAAGAGCGGGTCAACCACCTGGGCGGCAGCTTCACCGTGGATTCGACGCCGGGATCCGGCACATCGATCGAAGTGGTGCTTCCGCTGCGACGGCCCGCGGGGGAGACGGCATGAAAACCATTCGCATCCTTCTGGCGGACGATCACACAGTCGTGCGCAAGGGACTCCGCCTGCTGCTCGAAAGCCAGCCGGGCTTCGTGGTGATCGCGGACGCCGCGGATGGCCGCGAGGCCGTCGCACTGGCCGAGCGGCACGCGCCGGATGTGGTGGTGATGGATGTCGCCATGCCAGGACTCAACGGCATCGAGGCCGCCCGCCAGATCATCGCCAAACAGCCCCAGCGGGCGGTGGTCTTCCTGAGCATGCATTCCGACGAAGGCTATGTGCTCAAAGCCTTGAAGGCCGGCGCGCGCGCCTACATCCTGAAGGATTCCGCGGAACACGACCTCATCAACGCGGTCAAAGCGGTGAGCGACGGCAAGGCCTTCTTCAGCCCGGCTATCAGCAAGATGCTGGTGGAAGACTACATGCGCCAGATGCAGGAACGGCAGGTGGAAGACAGCTTCGAGCTGCTCACCGCCCGGGAACGCGAAGTGCTGCAATTACTCGCCGAAGGCAGGAGCAACAAAGAGGTGGCGGCGGTTCTCAACTTGAGCCTCTACACGGTGGAAACGCACCGGGGCAACATTCTTCAGAAGCTCAACCTGCACAGCGTCGCGGAGCTGATCCTGTACGCCATCCGCAGGGGCGTCATTAGCTGATGGCGGCCCGAAGCAGCTGTTTAAGGGTGCCCCCGCCACTCGCGGTGCAGCCGTCTTAGCTCGTATACAGCCAGTGCAATGAAGACTAACGAGAACAGTGGGAACTCTACGCCATCGAACAAAACCAGCGCCAGGTAGCCGATTCCGACCGCGATCAGAGCCAGGGCGCGCATGCTAGCGCAGAACTCCCGTCTGGAAATCGACGTTGATGCGCTGGGCCTGGTAGTCGTAGCGGGCGGTGGTGTCCGAGATCTGCGCGGAGGTGAGGTTGAGCTGCGCCTGGCTCAACTCCACGATGTCAGCGAGGCCCAGGTCGTAGCGATCCTGCGACAGGTCCATGGCAAGTTGGGCTTGCTGGACCAACTGCTGCGTAAGCGCCAGGCGGTCATAGGCGGTAGTGGCGTTCAAGAAGGCGACGCGGACGTCGCGGATGACGCGGTTCTGCAGATCGTTGACGTTTTCGCCGGCGGCCCTGGCCTTCAGTTCGGCTTCGGTCTGGCGGGCGCGGAAGAGGCCTCCGTTGAAGATGGGGATGGAGATATTCATGCCGATGGCGCCGTAGCGTCCGGGAATCTGGGCCACGGCGGCGGGGGCAAAACCGGCGGTGCCCAATACGCCGACGCTGGGAAAATACAGGGCGTGCTCCGCCTTGGCTAAGCGCTCCGCGGCGCTCTGCTGGAGGCGTAGATCCTTCAACTCGGGCCGGTTCTGAATGGCGGCGTCGATCAGGCTCTGAACGCGATCGGGCATGGCGGGGGGCATGGGTTCTTCCGCCAGCACGAAGGCTGGCTCGCCGGGCAGTCCCATGGCGGCGGCGAGGCGGGCTTCGGCGGCCTTTAGTTCGTTCTGGGCCTGCACCTGAAGGAGCTTGGCGCCCGACAGGTTAACGTTGGCGAAGCTGAGGTCGAGTGTCGACTTCCGTTTGGCTTCCTCGACGAGAACGGTTACCTGGTCCACCACAGTCTGACGGGCCTTTACGGTTTCATCCACGACTTTTAAAACGGATTGGGCGCTGAGGACGGCGAAATAGGCGCTGCTAGTGGCCAGAAGAATGCCGGCGCGGGTGGCTTCGGTGAACTGGTCCTGGGCGGCGGCTTGCAGTCTGGCCATGCCGATCAGATTACTGGTGCGGCCGAAATCGGTGATGAGTTGGCCGATGGTCAAACCGGAACCGACGCGGTCATAAACCACCGGGTTATTCAGGCCGCCCGCGGCGATACGGCTTCCGTTGTCGGCGCCCACGCTGGTGAAGTTGCCGGAGAGGTTTGGCAGCAGATTGGCCTTGTATTGGTTGGGCACCTGGCCGGCGGCGGCGGCGGTGAACCTGGCCGCGGAGAACTGCGGGTTGTTCTGGATGGCAAGGCGCTGCGCGTCCGCGAGAGTGAGGTGCATGGTCTGTTGGGCCTGCGCCGCGCCGAGAGCAAGCAGAGCGAGGAGAATCGAAGATCGCATACTAGTGGGACCTGTCATAGACCAGCACGTAGGCGGCTGGAACCAGGAAAACGGTGAGCGCCACGGAGACGCTGAGACCGCCGAGAATGGCGCGCGCCAGGGGCGCGTAGGCCTCGCTGCCGGCGCCGAGCTTCAACGCCATGGGAAGCAGGCCGATGATGGTGGCAAGCGACGTCATAAGCACGGGACGCAAGCGGACACGGCAGGCCAGCGCGACGGCATCCCGCACGCTCATGCCCTCGGAGCGGAGGTGGCGCGTGAATTCCACGATCAGGATGCTGTTGGAGACGGCGATCCCCACCAGCATCACGACGCCCATCAGCGACATGACGTTGAGGGTTGTGCCCGACAGCCAGAGGATCAACATGACGCCCATCAGCCCGGGAGGGACCGCCAGCAGAATGATGAACGGATCGAGGAACGATTGAAACTGCGCCACCAGAATCAGAAACAGCAGAATGACCGCGAGCCCAAGCCCGAGGGTAAAGCTGGTGAAGGAGGCGCGCATACCCTGCACCATGCCTCGCAAAGTGACGGTGAGGCCTTCGGGAACGCGGGTCTGATTGATGATGGCATCGATGGAGTCGGCGATTTTTCCGAGATCCTCATTCAACGGCCGGACGTAAACATCGATGGTGCGGCGTAGTTGATAGTGGTCGACTTCGGTAGGCGACTTGATTCGGTGAACGCTGCTGATCATATCCAGCCGGGTGGACTCGGGACTATTCGTCGAGCGCAGCGGAATGGCCTTCAAGTCTGAGAGCGTCTTCACTTGATCTTCGGGATATTGCACGGTGAGCATGTAGTCGTTGCCTGTCTTGGGGTCGATCCAGAAGCTGGGGGCAATCATTTGGTTGGACGTGAGGGCGGTAATGACGTTGTCGACCACTTCCTGCTGGTCCAGTCCCATTTCACTGGCGCGGGTGCGCTCGACGTCGAGTTGAAGAGCCGGATAATCGATGTCCTGGGGGATAAAGACGTCGGCCACGCCGTGGATTTTTTGAATCTGCGCCGAGAGCTTCAAGGCGGTGGCGTAGGCGTTTTCCATGTTGGACCCGGCTACCTGCACGTCAATGGGAGCCGGCAAGCCGAGGTTCAGGACCGCATCTACCAAGCCGCCCGACTGGAAGTAGGCACTTAGCTCGGGCAATTCCTGCGCGATCCGATTCTTCACCCGGGCCATATATGCGTAACTGCCCACCTTGTGATCCTCCTTCAAACTGACCTGGACGAAGGCCGTGTGCATGGCGGAGTTGGTGGTATAGATAGCGGAGAAGTCCGGAGTCGCCCCGATGTTCGACACGATCATGCCCAAGTCTTCGGGAGAGACGACGCGGCGGACCAGGTCTTCGACCTTGGCGACTTCATTTTCCGTGACGCTCAACCGCGTTCCGGCGGGCGCCTTCAGGTTGATCACGAACTGACCGGCATCGGTGCGCGGGAAGAAAGAAAGGCCCAGGAGCGGGAATAGCGCCAGACTCAGCGCGAAGAGCGAGCCAAAAGAGACCAGTGTAAGGGCCGGCCGCCGCAGCGCGAGGCCGACCAATTTGTCATACAGTTTGAGAAAAGCTTCGAAGCCGGTGTTGAACCAGATGTTAAAGCGGTCCGTGAGAGACCAACCGCGCTTGACGTGATCCACCGAAACAGGCTGTTCGGACGAAGGCGTGCCGTGGTGCACGGGCGCCTTGATGAAGCGGGCGCAGAAGAGTGGAACCACGGTCATGGCGACCGCGAAGGAAGCGAACAGCGACAGCGCCACGGCCAGCGCCAGGGCCGAAAACAGGAACTTGCTCACTCCGTAGAGGAAGGTCACCGGGAAGAACACCACCACCGTTGTCAAAGTGGCTGCCAGCACGGGGAGCGCCACTTCGCGCCCGCCTTTTACGGCGGCATCCTCTGGTGTTTCACCGAGTTCCATGTGGCGATAGATGTTTTCCAGCACGACGACCGAGTTATCGATCAGGCGTGAGAAAGCCAGCGCCAGGCCACCCAGCACCATGCTATTGATAGAACCTCCGCCCAGTGAAAGCGCAATGAAGGCTGCCAGGGCGGAGAGCGGGATGGAGAAAAACACTGCTACCGTGGCGCGCATGCTGCCCAGGAAGATCAGAATCATGATGGACGTGAGCACCAGACCGAGTCCACCTTCATGGAGTAATGTCTCGATGGCTGTCTTCACAAAGAGGGACTGATCGAAAACCACTTCTCTTACTAATTCCTTGGGCACGTCAAACAGGTGGAGCAGGGATTCTTTGATGCCATCCACCACCGCGATGGTATTGGTATCGCCGCCTTGTTTCAAGACCGGAACGTAAACCGAGCGTTGACCGTCCACTCGAACGATGTTGGTCTGGATTTCGTGGCCGTCCTCCGCGTAGCCGATGTCGGCAATCCGCACGGGGGCTTGATGCACCATCTTAATGGGCAACTGGTCGATTTCGTTCACGGTCCGCAACTGGCTGTTGGTGTAGATGTTGTAATCCAGAGGGCCGATCTGGACGTCGCCGGCGGGAAGAATCAGATTGGAATCGTTCACGGAACGTACCACGTCCATGAGGCTTAACTGGTGGGCTTCCAACTTATACGGATCGGCGTAGACCATAATCTGGCGGTACTTTCCGCCAAACGGCTGCGGCACGCTTGCGCCGGGGACACTGGCGATCTGATTCCTCACCTGGAATTGGGCCAGGTCGCGCAACTGCGTCTCGTTCAATCCTTCACCTTTGAGAGTCACCAGGCAAACCGGGAGGCTGGAGGCGTCGAACTTCAGGACAACCGGCGGCAGGGTGCCGGGCGGCAACCGGCGCAACTGGGCCATGGCGAGGTTAGAGATGGTGGTGACTGCCGAATCGGGGTTGGTGCCCGGCTGGAAATACACTTTGATGACGCTGACGCCGGGGAGAGAGCGGGATTCGATATGTTCGATGCCGGCGCCTAAGGTAAAGAAGCGCTCGAAGCGGCTGGTAATGTCGGTCTCAATCTGTTCGGGCGGCATGCCCGAGTAAAACGTCGCCACCACGACCACCGGGATATTCATGGAAGGGAACATGTCAATCGGCATTCGCACCAGGCTGGTAACTCCGACCACGGCGATAATGAGACAGACCACCACGATGAAATAGGGATTCCTGACTGCAAACGATGACATTAGTAAGTTGCCTCCCCGGGCTGTCGAAGGTCGTCTTTGCGGTACGCCACGTAATAGGCCGCGGGAACCATAATGACGGTCATCATTAGAGAAACGCTCATTCCGCCCACAACGGCGCGGGCCAGCGGAGCGTAGGACTCGCTGCCGGCTCCGAGTTTGAGCGCCATGGGCAATAGCCCGATGATGGTGGCCAGCGAAGTCATCAACACGGGGCGCAGACGCACGCGGGCCGCTGTCACCACGGCCTGCCGCACGGGCATGCCGTCGCCACGCAAGTGACGAGTGAATTCCACGATCAGGATGCTGTCGGAGACCGTCATCCCGATGAGAATCATGAGCCCCATCAGCGACATGACATTGAGACTGGTGCCCGTGACGTAAAGAATCACGAGGGCGCCGGTGAGGCCGGGCGGCACAGCGGTGAGAATCAAGACCGGATCCAGAAAAGAGTGGAACTGCGCGACTAGAATCAGGTAGAGCAGTACAACCGACAGGATGAGGCCAATCCCAAAACTACGGAAACTTTGCCGCATGCCCTGTACTAGCCCGCGCAACGTCACGGTGACTCCACTCGGAAACTGGGTCTCTGCGGTGAGGTGGTCAATGGCGGCGGCGATGCGGCCCAGATCCTCGCCAACCGGTTGCACATAAATGTCGATCACGCGGCGGAGCTGATAATGGTCCACTTCAGTGGGCGACTTGATTTCACGGATGCTGGAGACTGCGTCGAGGCGCGTAAACTGCGCAATGTCTCTTCCGTGAATCGGAATGGCGCGGAGGTCGTCAAAGCTCCGGATCTGCTGCTCCGGATACTGGACGGTGAGCATATAGTCGTTGCCGGTCTTAGGATCGATCCAAAAACTGGGGGCGATCATGGCGTTGGAGGTCAAGGCGGTGATGATGTTGCCCACCACTTCCTTTTGAGTCAACCCGAGCTCGCGCGCGCGGGTGCGATCCACGTCCAACTGGAGCGCTGGGTAATCGATATCCTGGGGGACAAAGGTATCTCCGACGCCATCGATCCGGCGGATCTGCCGGGCAAGTTGCAAGGCGGTGTTATAGCTGGCGGTGAGGTTGGAGCCAGACACCTGAACATCGATGGGCGCGGGCATGCCCAGGCTCAGGACTGCGTCCACCAGGCCGCCGGATTGAAAGTAGGCCGTAATCCTCGGCATCTCGCGGGCAATTCGATTCCGTACCAGGGCCATGTATTCATAGCTGCCGATCTTGTGCTCTTCCTTCAGGCTGACCTGCACGGTTGCGGTGTGCATGCCGGAGTTCGTCGTATAGATGGCGGAGAAGTCTGGCGTGGAGCCGATGTTGGAAACAATCATCCCCAGGTCCTGCTGAGAAACCGTGTCGCGAACGAGTTGTTCAACCTTCGCGACTTCCTGCTCAGTCTCGCTGAGGCGCGTGCCGGAAGGCAGTTTGATGTTCATCATGAACTGGGCCGGGTCGGTACGCGGGAAGAAGGAAAGATCGAGCAGCGGGAACAAGAAAAGGCTCACGACGATGATGCCAGTGAGGACAAACAGAATCGACACGGGGCGTTTCAGGACCAGGCTGATGACGGAATCGTAGAGATTCAGGAAGCCTTCGAACTGGGGATTGAACCAGTTGTTGAAGCGTTCCAGCAGGCCCTGGGGGCGCACAGGCGGCTGTGCCTCGAGCGCCGGCTGGTGAGATTGGTGGTGATGCAATACGTGTTCCGGCTTGATGAATTTCGAGCAGAACAGCGGAACCACCGTCATAGCGACCGCGAATGACGCCATCAGCGAAAGCACCACAGCCAGGGCAAGCGCCGAGAACAGGAACTTACTGACGCCATAGAGCAGTGTTACGGGAAAGAATACAACGATGGTCGTGAGGGTGGACGCCAGCACCGGCAAGGCGACTTCCTGACCGCCCTTTCGGGCGGCCACTTCGGGCGTTTCCCCCAGTTCCAGGTGCCGGTAGATGTTCTCCAGCACTACGACGGAGTTGTCGATCAAGCGGGAGAAGGCCAGCGCCAGACCACCCAGAACCATGCTGTTGATGGAGCCGCCGCCGATCGAGAGCAGGATAAAGGCAGTGAGCGCGGAAAGGGGGATCGAGAAAAATACCGCCAACGTGGCGCGCATATTGCCGAGGAAGATCAGGATCATTACGGAAGTAAGGAACAGACCGATCGCGCCCTCATGGAGCAACGTCTCGATGGCTGTCTTCACAAAGACGGATTGGTCGAACACCACGCGCCTGACCAGGTTTTTCGGCACATCGAAAAGATGCTGGATCGCATGCTTGATTCCGTCCACCACCGCGATGGTATTGGTGTCGCCCCCCTGCTTCAGGACCGGGACGTAAACCGAGCGCTGGCCGTCCACGCGTACGACATTGGTTTGGATCTGCTCGGCATCCTCGGCGTGGCCAATATCGGCGACCCTAACCGGCGTCTGGCCCACCGTTTTGAGTGGCAATTGATTAATCTCACCGACGGTTCGCAACTGGCTGTTGGTGTAGATGTTGTAGTCCAACTGACCCAACTGGACGTCCCCGGCGGGCAGAATGAGATTGGCTCGATTCAAGGTGCGGACCGCATCCATCAAACTCAGTTGGTGGGCCTCAAGCTGGTACGGATCGGTATAGACCATGATCTGGCGGTAACGGCCGCCAAAGGGCTGGGGCACGCTCGCGCCTGGGACGCTGGCGATCTGGTTCCGCACCTGAAATTGTGCGAGGTCGCGAAGTTGGGTCTCGTCGAGTCCTTCGCCCTTGAGCGTCACCAGGCAGACCGGTAGACTAGAAGCATCGAATTTCAGGACAACCGGTGGCAATGTACCTGGGGGCAGGCGGCGCAACTGCGCCATGGCCAGGTTGGAAATTGTGGTGACGGCGGAATCGGGGTTGGTGCCGGGCTGGAAATAGACCTTGATCACGCTGACCCCCGGCAGGGAGCGCGACTCAATGTGCTCAATGCCGCTCCCCAGCGTAAAGAAACGTTCGAAGCGGCTAGTGATGTCAGTCTCGATCTGCTCCGGCGGCATGCCTGAATAGAATGTGGCTACGACTACCACCGGGATGTTCATGGCCGGAAACATGTCCACCGGCATGCGCACGAGGCTGGTTACGCCGACGACCGCAATAATGAGACAAATGACGACGATGAAGTATGGATTGCGAATTGCGAAACCAGACATCGCATCCTCTCGCTACTGCTTTGACCCGGCCATCACCGCAACCTGAGCCTTAACCTCTTCGCCGGGCTGCAGGGCCGAACGGCTGCCGATCACTACCATGTCGCCTTCGTTCAGGCCCGAGCGAACTTCCACTTGATCGGCGGTTTCCAGGCCGAGCGAAATCTTGCGGACTTCCACGCGGCTGGTGGGAGTGATCACCATCACGCGGCCCACGGCCGGTGCGTCCGTGGCCCCGTCCTTGGGCGCCGCTTCCGCGTCAACATCTACGGCCGTGACGGGAATGGTCAGGACCGAGTTGCGCTGCGAGAGCGTCAGGGTGACTTCCGCGTACATTCCCGGTATCAGAACCAGGTCTCGGTTGGGGACATCGACTTCCGTGTCCATGGTGCGCGTTTCCAAAGATAGTTTGTCGACGAAGCGCGCCACTTTCCCGGGAAAGCCGCGATGCAACGCCGACACCCGCACTTCCACCTGCTGGCCGATGTGGATGGTGGAGACGGCAGATTCCGGCACAGGAAGAATCAAGCGGAGCAGCCCGTTTTCGGAGATTCGCACCAAAGGCATGGCCTGGGTTTGCGAGGCGGTGCCGGCCTGGATCATGGAGCCCTTGTCGGCATAACGTTTGGTCACGACGCCGGTGAAGGGAGCGGTGACACGTTCATAGTCGATCATGGTTTGCACTCGGGCGGTGGAAGACTGATCGACATCCACCTGCTGTCCGGCCGAAACGAGCGCGGAGTTGGCGGCGGCGAGCTGGGCTTCGGCGACCAGGTCTTTGCTTTGGGCCTCGTCGAGCTCCTGTGGGGAAATCAGGCCTGGGGGCCCTTTCCGGGATGCCTGGAGGAGCCGGTCATAGGTCAGGTGCGCGATATCGTGGGCCGATTTGGCTCGCGCGATCTCATCCTCGGCGCGCTTCACTTCGGATTGGCTGTGCCTCACACCGGCTTGGGACTTTCTGAGGTCATCGGCCATTTCAGGGACTTCCAGGGTGGCCAGGAGCTCGCCCTCCTTCACGCGGTCGCCTACATCCACGCGAATCTCCTTGACGTAGCCGAAGACCTTGGCCATCACGTCTACTTCCTGGAAAGGCTTGAACTCGGCGGTGAGGATGAGGTCGCGCGAGAGGTTCGCAGTGGCGGCTCTAGCGACGGCGACGGTGGGAATTTCAGGGGCGGCCGCGGCGCCGGCCTGCGCGTCTTGGTTGCGGCCACAGGAAGAGAGCAGAAGTGAACCCAATCCGGCGAGCAACAAGGGAAAGACAGGAGCGATCAGTGTGCGCATTCAGTTTCCTCGATCCGTCGTCCGGATAGCTTCCAGGAGTCTTTCGGTTGAAAAATCCGGGGACTGGCAAACGTCGATGATGCGCTGCTCCTGGACGCGGATGCGGGCGGCCACCTCGGGGAGTTGTGCCGCGATCTGGTGGGGGATGGAAACCACGCCATGGCAATCGGCAAAGAGCAAGTCGCCCGGGCGGATTTCGAGGCCGAAGATCCGGACGGGTTGACCGTAGTCCACGATGTGGCTGTAGGCGTGCGAGACGGCGGCGGCGCGGGCGAGCATGGGAAACTGCATGCGAGCGACGGCGGGGATATCGCGAACCGTTCCATTGGTGATCACGCCTTGACACTCGAGGGCCTTGAGAACGGCGGCATGCACTTCTCCGACTACGCACCCCAGGCCGGATTCCGCGTGGAGATCCTGGATGACGGCAATGCGCGGCGTGGGAAGGCTTTGGATGCCGACCCACCAATCGGTGCGGTCAAGGTAGGAGTTGCCCGTCATCGGCGGGTCCGAGGAACGGATTCTAGCGGTGGCTGCATAGCCCAGCAGGCGCGGAAAACCGCCGGTCACGCACTGCAAACCGGGTCTGGTATAGCCCTCATTGCGAAGCCGGACACCGAACTTTTCGATGGCGTTCGAGATGTTGCAGGTATCGAATTGCCGGATGGCTTCCAAGACTTGCGATGGCAGCGGGTGGTCGTGGTTCCCAGTCAATAGGTCCCCCCAACTACGAGCATACGGAAGGGGAACCGGCGGCGAGAATACCCGGTTGAGAGTATTTTCGCCGAAACCGGGCAGTATGAGTTAAACTCATTCCTGTTCAATTCCGAAAGAGGAAACCCATGCCCAGCGCATTCGCCAGACCTACGATTGTGTCCGCCACGCTCCTGCTGACGGGCTTGCTCGGCGCGCTCCCCGCGCACGCCCAGTTGTCGCAAAACATGCAGGATTGGATGCGCCGCATCAATTCCGGGGAGTTCAGCGCGGGCGGCGGCCGCGGCGCGGGCGGCGGTGGGCGCGGCGGACGCGGGGGCGGCGCTGGCCGGTGGATGGATGGCGGGAAAGCCTACGTAATTACCGAGCCGGCGAGCGGCGGCGGTATGGAGAGCGTGCGCATCGATACGGCTACCGGCGCGCGGCAGGTCTTGCCGGCGGAGCCGCCCAATACCCCGCCCGGAGGCGGCAGGGCTGCGGCCGCGGGTACATCGGCCGACGGCGCCAAGCTGCTGTTCAGCACCAACCCGCACACGGTAATGATCCGCAAGACCGCCAGCGACGATTGGGTGCTGGACAAAACCGACAACTCCTGGCACAAGCTCGGCGGCAAGTCGACCGCCGGACTGATGTTCGCCAAGTTCTCACCCGACGGGAAAAGCGTGGCCTACCTGGGCGACCTGAGCCAGGCCAAGGGAGCCGAGCCCCGGTGGAACCTCTATGTGGAGGAAGTGAAAACCGGCGCTGTCAAACAGCTCACCTACGACGCGAGCGACGACATCATCGACGGCACTTCCGACTGGAACAACAACGAAGAATTCGGCCTGGCCGATTGCTTTCTCTGGAGCCCCGACGGCCAGAAGATCGCCTATTACCAGTTCGACCAAAGCGGCGTGCCGGACTTCGCGCTGATCAATTACACCGATCAACTCTACCCGGTGATTACGAAATACAAATACCCCAAGCCGGGCCAGACAAATTCGGCCGTGCGGGTGGGAGTGATCGGCGCCGCGGGCGGCAAGACCGTCTGGCTCAAGACTCCGGGCGATCCGCGCAACACCTACATCCCCCACATGGAGTGGCTGGAGGACAACCAGGTGATCCTCCAGCACATGAACCGGCTGCAGAATACCAATACGGTGTATATCGCCAATCCGGATACGGGCGACCTGCGGCAGATGTTCCAGGACAAGAACGACACGTGGGTGGAAGTGAACCGCAATCTCAAGTGGATCGAAAACGGCAAGCGACTGCTGTTCACCAGCGAGCGCGACGGCTGGCGGCATGTGTATGCCATCACCCGGGAAGGCGACGCGCGCCTGGTGACTAACCCGCCCTTCGACATGGTTTCCATCGCGGCGGTGGATGAGCCGAGCGGCTGGCTGTATTACATCGCATCCCCGGACAATGCGACCCAGCGGTATCTGTATCGCTCGCGGCTGGACGGATCGAAGACGGAACGAGTGACTCCCCAAGACCAGCCGGGGACGCACACTTACAACATCTCGCCGGACTGCCACTGGGCCTTCCACAGTGTGTCGACCTTCGAATCGCCGGGGCAATCCGACCTGGTCAGCCTGCCGGACCACAAAGTGGTGCGCGTGCTCAACGACAACGCGGCGGAGAAGGCCAAGGTGGGACCGATCATAGCCGGACGCACCGAGATGGTACACATCCCGGTGGGCCACGACACAACCATCGACGGCTGGCTGATCAAGCCGAGCCATTTCGATCCGAGTAAGAAGTACCCGATCATCATCAGCGTCTATGGCGAGCCGGCTTCTTCCACGGTGAACGACAGTTGGGGCGGCGGCCACCTGCTGATGCTCGGCCTGGCCGACGACGGCTATCTGATCGCCAGCTTCGATAACAGCGGCACCCCGGCGCCCAAAGGGACTCACTGGCGGAAAGTGATCTATGGTTCGGTAGGCGTGCTGGCGTCGGATGAGCAGGCCGCCGCGTTGCGCGGCCTGGCCGCCACGCATCCTTATGTGGACCTGACGCGCGTGGGAGTGTACGGCTGGAGCGGCGGCGGATCGATGACGCTCAACCTGATGTTTCGCTATCCCGACTTGTACTCGGTGGGCGTGGCGGGCGCGCCGGTGGCCGACCAGACGCTCTACGATTCCATCTACCAGGAGCGCTACATGGGCCTGCCCGCCGATAACGCCAAGGGGTATCACGACGGATCACCCATCAGTTTCGCCGAGGGGCTGAAAGGCAAGCTGCTGATCATCCACGGCACGGGCGACGACAATGTCCATTTCCAGGGAACGCAGCGGCTGCTCAATCGGCTGATCGCTCTCAACAAGCAATTCCATTTCATGGAGTACCCGAACCGCCGCCATGGCGTGCAAGGTTCCGACCCGGTCCACCTGGATACGCTGCGCTACAGTTTCTTCGAGGAGTATTTGCCAGCCGGGCCGAGATAGAACCGCCGGCATCGAACTGTGAGGAAATTAACAGAAGAAAGGCCCACCCCGCCGCTCGCGGGTGAATCTGGCCCGCAAACTGCCAGTCCTGGCGATAAGATGAGACTACCTATGAAACAACTACTCGGTCTATTTACGATCTCGCTGATGTTCTCCGTGGCTGCCTACACACAACCGCAAAAAGGCGGCGCCAAGCCAGCGGCCCGCCCCGAGGTCGGCGGCGGCCATATTCCCGCTCGTGGCCCCACTCCGACGAAGGCTGCGAAACCCGGTAAAACTCCGGCGGCTCCGCCCACTACGGTTGCCGACAAGGCGGGACATCCGGCAGCTCCCCACGTCCACGCCAAGAATGATGAGTGGGTTGGGAACGCGCGCCCGAACGATCCGCGCTTCCACCTGGACCATCCGTGGGAACACGGTCATTTCGCCGGCGGTATTGGAAAGGATCACGTGTGGCGCCTGGCAGGCGGCGGTCCGTCGCGTTTCTGGTTCGGCGGTTTCTACTTCAGCGTCTCACCCGTTGATATCGGCTACTGCGGGGACTGGCTGTGGGATTCCGACCAGATCGTGATTTACGACGATCCCGATCAGGTGGGCTGGTATCTCGCCTACAATGTCCGGCTGGGCACTTACGTTCACGTGATGTACCTGGGGAACAGCTAGCTGTCCTGACTCACTCCGCGAATGCTTCCTGCGCCGCGGCAATTGTCTTTGCGATGTCCTCGTCCGTGTGCGCCGCCGAGACGAACGCAGCCTCGAATTGCGACGGCGCCAGGTAGATGCCGCGGTCCAGCATGGCGCGGAAAAAGCGTCCGAAACGCGCAGTGTCGCTGCCTTTGGCCGATTCCCAATCGGTCACCGGCCACGCAGTGAAAAAGAACGTGAACATCGAGCCGACGCGATTCACCGTGATGCCCGCGGGAGCGGCGGCGCACAGCGCGGCGGCGCGGGTTTCCAACTGGCCGTAGATTTCCGGATGCGCCTTCAGGTGGCGCAACATGGCCAGCCCGGCGGCCACCGCCAGCGGATTTCCCGAGAGCGTTCCAGCCTGGTAGACCGGACCGGCCGGCGCCACTTTGCGCATGATGTCCTTGCGCCCGCCGTATGCGCCCACGGGCAAGCCGCCGCCGATCACTTTGCCGAGCGTGGTCAGGTCCGGCTTCACGCCATAGAGTTGCTGCGCGCCGCCGAAGGCCACGCGGAAGCCGGTCATCACCTCGTCGACGATCAGCAGCGCGCCGTACCGCTCGGTCACCTCGCGGAGCATCTGCAGGTAGCCGGGCAGCGGAGGGACGCAGCCCATATTGCCCACTACCGGCTCCACAATCACCGCCGCGATGCGGCCGCCATGCGTCCGAAAGGCCTCTTCCACGGCTTCGGGTGAATTGTAGGGCAGCGCGATGGTGGTATCGCAGAAGGCTTTCGGCACGCCTTGCGTATCGGCGATGCCGAGGGTGGCCAGGCCCGAGCCGGCTTTCACCAGCAGCGAATCCACGTGGCCGTGGTAGCAGCCTTCGAACTTGACGATGAGGTCGCGCCCGGTGAAGCCGCGCGCCACCCGGATGGCCGACATGGTGGCTTCGGTGCCGGAATTCACCAGCCGCACCATTTCGATGGAAGGCACCGCGTCGCAAATGGCTTCGGCGAGCGAGGTCTCCTGCTCCGTCGGCGCTCCAAAACTGGTGCCCAGTGTGAGCGCGCGTTCGAGCGCCGCGAGAATCTCCGGATGGCGGTGGCCGAGCAGCAGCGGCCCCCAGGATCCAACGTAGTCGATGTACTCATTGCCGTCCACGTCGAAGATGCGGGAGCCCTGGCCGCGCGCGATGAACACGGGATTGCCGCCCACGCTTCGGAAGGCCCGCACCGGCGAATTGACGCCGCCGGGAATGATCTCTTGGGCGCGGCGAAATAGTCGTTCGGACTTGGAATGATTCATGCCTGCTCTTTGCGGGGGACCATGCGGCTGAAGCCGAAGCTCATGCCGATATCGTAGAGGCTGCCGTTGAGATTGCGCAGGAGGCGGCGTTTGAGGCCGGAATACGGCTGCTTGCCGGAGAAGAGATCCTGGATGATGGCGGAGAATCGCGGGCTGCGGCGCGTGAATTGCACCATGCGCGCGGGAACCGGGCTGAACAGGAAGCGGCCCAGGAAGACGCGGCCGGCCAGCCGCGAACCGAATTCGAGATCGCTCGCGAAATCGCGCTTCAGCAAGTCGCGATACGCAACGGGCATGGCCGCAGGTGCGGTATCCGCCAGCAGCGTGCGGGCGGCCAGGTCCGCGGACCGAATGGCGTAATAGAGGCCCTCGCCGGTAATCGGATCGACCAGGCCGGCGGCATCTCCCACCGCCATCCAGCCTTCACCCGAAACGCGGTTGTTCCGCCACGACGCCGTCGCGAGCGACGGAAGCAGGTGGCTGTAGAACGTAGCCCCTTTCCACGACAGACCGTGTTCGGCCATGTACAACTCGAGACGCCGCCGCAGCGAACCGGCCGCTTCGCCCTTGCCGCAGATACCCACCGAAAGATGGCCGCAGCGCGGGAAAACCCAGATGTAGCCTTCCAGATGCGGGAGAAACTGGATGTCGATGCGGTTCCGATCGCCCGCGACGTAGTAGCCGAGGGCCGACATGGTGTCGTCGGAGTGCAGTTCGGTGCCGACGTTGCGCAGCGGGTTGCGCGCGCCCGTGGCCAAGATGCAGAAGTCCGCCAGGGCCACGCCACCCGTGGTGCGCAGATGCCAGCCCTCGCCCGCGCGCGCAATCTCCAGAACGCGGGCTTTCTCGATTTGCGCGCCGGCGCGCGCCGCGCGGTCGAGCAGCAGGCGGTTGAGATCGAGGCGGGAATAAATCAGAAGGGGATCCTCAAGCTTGAGGCTCACGTCGCCGGCATCCGGCGCGGCGAGCACGGTCTCGGCGACCAGCCGCTTGGGGATGTCGTTATCGATCAGGAATGGGTACTGAGTGTATGCCTTGTGGGTCAGGCCACCGCCGCACGGCTTTTCCCACGCGAGCTTTTCGTCGAAGACCTGCACGTCCAGACCGGCGGAGGCCAATTGCGCCGCGGCGAATGCTCCCGCCGGACCGCCTCCCAGTATGGCGACGCGCTTCATTGCCCTTCACTTCTTCTTGGCGGGAGGCAGGTCGTTGGGTGACGGCATGGCTGCTCCGCCGCCGTGCGGATTCGCGGCGCCGGGCATCGCGTCCGGCATTGCTCCGCCGCCATGCGGGCTGGCTGCGGGGGCCGCTTCATTGCCGTGTGCGGCGCCGCTGGTGTCGCGCCCCGTGACTACCCACTTCTTGTCCTGCTGTTCCAGTTGGTACTTAAAGGCCATGGGCGTTCCGCCTTGGACGTCCTTGAGGGTCATGGAAACCACGGCGGTCGCCTTATTGCCCTTGAACTCCACCGCTGACACAGTGATGTCCATTTTGTCGACGTTTAAACCGGCCTTCTTAAGGTGGTCGATGACGCCCTGCCGCACCGCCTCGTTGGTTTGAATGCCGTGCTGACACGCGGCAAGGCACAGAATCAGGAGCAAAACGGAAGCAAATCGCACCTCTCGATTATAACGTGCGGATTTATAACGTGCGGATTGTGGAGCAGGCTTTCCAACCTGCAACGCCGACATTCTTGCCGGCGCTAAGGCGGTCTGGCGCTCCGTACTAGTACAGGTACGGCTAGCAAGACAGTGAGAATTCCGCATTAATTAGTCTAGACATGCGGAACATTCTACTGATTTTAGCTCTCGGCGCCGGCGCTCTTTGCGCGCAGGACGCTCACTTTACCGAAACCCGGCTGACGGCGCCGCAGGGGCAGATCGTTGACCGGAAGCTGCTGGCTGGCCAGAAGCTCTGGCGCGCCAGTGTGGCCGCGCTCGCGGCCGTCAACGCCATGGACGTTGAATCGTCCTGGCACAAGCACGAATTGAACTCGACGCTGGCGGGCGCCAATGGAACTTTCGGCGCTCAAGGGGCGCTGCTCAAGCTAGGCATGCAAGGCGGATTGGTGGGCATCGAGTATCTGCTGACGCGGCGGCATCCCAGCGGCCGGCTCTACCGCGCCGTTTCCTTTATCAATTTTGGTGTCGCGGCGGGCATCGGATCGGTGGCGGGCCACAACTATACCGTGCCCGTGCCGCGCTGAGGCCAGCCGGCAGCCAAGTTAGAATATGAAGCGGCATGGCAAATATTCCGGTCGGAACAGTTGGGGAAGAGAAGCTGCTGGTCACAAGCGAGGTGACCATCAACTTTCTGGGAATGGAAGGCGCGCGGGTGCTGTCGACGCCGCACCTGATCGGCTACATGGAGCGGACCGCGCGCAACACCGTGCTGCCGTTGCTCGATCCCGGCCACGACACCGTGGGGACGCACGTCAACGTCTCGCACCTGGCGGCCGCGCCGCTGGGGATGACGGTAACGTTTCGCGCGGAAGTGATCGGCGTGACCGGCCGCCGCATCCAGTTCCGCGTGGAAGCCTGGGACGAAAAGGAGAAGATAGGCGAGGGTACGCACGAGCGCGCCATCATCGACATCGCCAAATTCGCCACGCGGCTGGCGGAGAAGCTGAGGTGAACCCCGGCCCAGCTAGGGCCCTCCCAGACCGCCATTTTGGCGACACTTTCCGGAAAGCCCACTTTACGACCCCTTATCGGAAACAAGGAGAATGCCGAGCGGTATCATCGCAGATGTGAAGCTGCCCTTTCTGCTGGTATTGCTGTACGGAGCGGTTGCATTCGGAGAAGATCTTCAGATCCGAGGCGAGGTTACTGACAGCGAAGGCGCAGTCGTACGAGGTGCGACGATCCGCCTACTCGGCGAACAGACGCGCCTAACCCTGCACCGCTGCAAAGCAGACGAGTATGGACGTTTTGAGTTCGACGGTGTAATGGCAGGCCGGTACATGATCGCAGCGTCTGCACCGGGGTTCAGAGAGAGACTGCTTCGCCTTGGATCTCCGCAAGCTGAACACGAAATAGTCCGGATTCGCTTGGATGTTCTGGGGTGTGACTCCCCGGGTGTGAACTGCGATATTTTTTCCACCGGTCCTTACACGGAGCCTCACCCGATCCGCTCAAAGGGCTACCTTCAACTTCGAGCCTCTGACGCAGTCGATCTCGACAGAGGCGGTTCGCCGGATTCCAGCGGCGCGGCCGATATAGCGGTTCAAATCCGCAGTGGCGCAGGACTCTATCTGACGCCGCTCAATGGAGCGCGCATTGCTCAGATCGGGAAGGCTGACTCGAATTGCGGCCGTGGCAAATACCAGCGGCAACCTGTGCGGATCGATGGTTTAGGACCGGGGAGCGATATCTGCGTCCTTACGAACGGTGGGAATCGTTCACACCTGTTCATCACTGAAGAGATATCTGCTACATCCGCCGAGCTGAAAATCTACTACGTCACACGAACAAGATGAGGAAAACCCGTCCACGAAGGCATACGGGATCTGATCGCAGAACGGGAAGGAAAGCCCCGAATGTCCGATAACGGCTGGAAAACAGGTTTTTCGGAAAGTGGCCAGCGAGCGGGCCAGGTCCGTCCCCCCGGGCACCAGGCTGCTACTTAACGATTAAGGTCCCCTAATTCCCTCCCCGCCGTCCGCCTCTCGCGCCCCCGGTCGGCGCGGCTTGCACACCCGCCGCCAGGTGGTCGAAGTTCATCATGGCGTTGAACAGCAGGAAATAACTGCCCTGCGTTTCGCCGCGCCACATGGGATTGTTGGCGAACATCACCACGTGGCCTTTGCCGCGCGGCACGTCAATCACCGCGACCTGGTTGGCCAGCGCGCTACCACCCGCCATCATGCCGGAAACCAGCAGATCGCTTTCGGCCGCGAAGCGCAGCACCACGCGCGGGCGCATCTCGGGCGGTTGCTGAGCGGCGCCGCGGCCGCCACGGCCGCCTCCGCCACCGCCGGCGGCATCGTCCAAGACCGGCTCCTCGCCGGGCTGCGAGGGCGTCTGGCTGGGCGTGGGCGTATTCATGGAGAGCGGACGGCCCTGCGGTGTATCGGGCTCGCCCATGGTGCCGCGGCCGCTCGGGCGGTTGGGTCCGGTGGCTCCGCCGCCAAAGCCCGTAGGCTGGCCTTCCTGCGGCACTTCCGCGGCTGCTGCCGTGACCGCGCCGCGTCCGCCGCCCGCCGCCGCGCCGCCGCGACCACCTCCGCCTCCGCCACCACCCCGGCCTCCGCGTCCGCCCGCGCCACCGCCGGTCGCGAGCACGGGCGCCTGGTTGAAGTAGACCGCCAAGCGGTCGCCATAGCCGTAGGCAATGGGGCTGCGTTTATCTGCTACGGTCGCATTGACCACGCTGCCGCGCGCATGCAGGTCGGGCGCGCTCTGAATGGTGACGCCTTCCGCCAGGCCATAATCGATGGGGATCGACGCGTTCCCTGTAATGGTGACGAACAGGCCGCCGGCGTCGATGAATTTGCCGATCTTGTCGATCCCATCGAGGCCCATGCCGCCGCGCATATCGTCGGTGGTGTCGGGAGCGTCGCCCAGATTGGGAGTGATATCGCTCTTCTTGAAGGGAACCGGTTCGCCGGTAGTCGGCGTGCCGTTCACGATGCGCTGCGCCGTTCCTCCCACCGGACCGAACACGATCACGTCGTACCTGGCGCGCAGATCCGGAATGTCTTTCAGCTTGGTGTCGGAGATGTAATCGTAGGGAATTTTCAGTTGATCGAAAGCCACGCGGTACCAGCCTTCATTCTGCGTACTGGTCCACGTGTGCACGAAAGCGATGCGCGGCGACGCCAGCTCGTGCATGGCGACGCTGGGCACCGCCGCTGTGGCGTAAGTCATGATGCCCAGCGAGCGGGCCTCCGCGTCCAGCCGCGCGCGCAAATCGGCCGGATTGCCCTCGGTGCGGATGATGAATGAGCCGGCATTGAAGTCGCGGTTCTCGGCTTTGAAGCCATCTTCGGCGGCGAACATTTTCACGTCTTTGAGTTTGAAACGGAACGTGGCCAGAACGTTGTCGGCGTTGTGGTTGATCAGGTACGCGGCGGGCGCCGCGACGCCGGAGACACCACCCTGCGGTTTGGCGTCGGCCGTGAGCAGCGTCATCGGCAGCTTCAGGATGTCGGCCTCGGTCACGCGGATGGTCGTGACATTGACCAGCGGCCCCATCGTCCAGCCGGTGTCGTCGTAGGGCGGCGGGTCGCTGATGTTGTAGTATGCCGTGTCCAGCAGCATGTCGGCCATGCGGCTGTAAGGCTGGTCCATGCGGATTACGTAGCTGCCGGCCGTGAGTTTTTCCTTGCGCGTGGGCGTGACGGCGACTTCAGCATCCGCGTTCAGGCGGTTGACTTCCACGCCCTGCAGCCGCAGCAGGTTGATCAGCGCGGCGGATTGTCCGGGCCGCGGATCGTTGCCCGGCACCACCCACGCCGCCGGTCCTTCGGCCGTGGCTTTCTCTATGCTGCGCCGGCTCTTCAGGTAAAAGTTGTCGAGGTATTGCTTGCGGCTGTTGGCCACGCCGTTCATGGAGAACAGCACGCCGCTCTGCTGCAGATTGATGTTGTCGCGGATGGACCAGTTGACGCGCGAGGTCGGCGGATTGGGCCGGAACCAGGTGCGGCTGGTCGAATTGGCGGGCACCGTGCGCACGCCGGTATCGGCGCCGTTGCCGCCGAAAGTTTCGTAAAAGCGTCCGATGGAATTGTGGCCGTTGGCCACATAGAACATGTAATTGGGCGCCCAGCCATCGTAATAGCCGTGCGTCCAGACGCCAGGAACCTCTCGCTTGGTGAACTCCTCGATGTCCGCGTAGGCCATTTTCTGCCACTCGTCGATGGTCAGCGGATCGAGCCACGGGTTGTACGGGCCCATGCCCGTCGAGACATAAAGGAACGGCACCGATTCGTGCAGATCGTGCAGAACGGTCGGGTGGTATTCGAGGAAAGCGCCCATCATCGCGCGGCTGAGCTGGAGCGCCATGCCGATTCCGTCGCGGTTGTTATCATGCTGGACGTACTTGCCCCAGTAGACCAGGTTGGGCGCCGGCTTGTTGGGGAAGGCTTTGCGATAGTTGTAAATGTCCACTTCGGCGTCGCGCCCGTCGGCTTCCGTGCACGGCGTGATCAGTGCGATAGAGTTTTTCCTGATGTTCTGAACCAGCGGCGATTCTTCCACCGCCAGGCGGTACGCCAGCTCCATGAGCATCTCGGGCGAGCCGGTTTCGGGCGAGTGGATGCTGCCCGAAGCCCAGTAGAAGGGCAGCGCTTCGGAAGCTACCGCGTCAGCCTCCTGCGGCGTGATCTTGCGCGGGTCCGCGAGGCGCGTGGTGAGCTGCTTGAAGTGATCCAGGCGGGCGATGTTGGCTTCGTCCGATATCGCGACCAGCAGGATTTCGCGGCCCTCCTCGGAATGGCCGATGACAAAAACTTTGACGCGCTGCGACGCTTTTTCCAGCTCCCGCATGTAGCGGTAGATGTCCTTGGTGTATGTCAGTTTGTTGGGTGTTCCGATGGGGTAGCCGAGCACCTTCTCCGGCGTGGGGACGGTATCGGAAGCCGGCAGATGGTCCACCAGATCCGTCAGAAAATATTTCTCGGTGGTGTACTGGAGGATCTTGGCGGTGTACGCTTCGTCGTTCTTCTGTGCGGGCGGAACGGCCCAGACGCTCAGGGCGAAAAGCAGGCAGATGGCGGTTTTGCGCATGATCCCGCCATCATATCTCGAATTCGAAGAGCTATTGAAGCTGGCAAAACATAGCGAGCGAGGCTGCCAATCGGCTCCTTCGGCGACGCGCCCGATTCTTCCCGAGAAGAGCGGGACGAGGGCGTCCCGCGCAGACCAGGGGGTCTGCCCCACAATTATGCCGAATCCGAGCGTTGCCAAGACCAAGTGGCATTGGGATACCGTCCTGCCCACCAGTGAACAGGCGGCGGCCTTCAGTGCGAGCGCATCGCCAGAGCTTCCCGCTTGGCGAAGCGGAAATCGGCGGAGAGCAGATCTTCCACCGAGTAGGCCGGCTTTCCAATGCCACCCGCTGCGTGCCGCGTGGTGTTGGCGAAGATGTGATAGAGCTCATGCGCCAGTACCCGGCCGAGAGCGCGTCCCAAGGCGCCGTCGCGATCTCCGCGCGGTAGAGCCAGCAGTTGTTCTCCCAGGAAAGCGCGCAAGCCGCCGCAATCCAAATCGGTAAACGGAATGATAACGCCGTCGCTCATGTGGGTCCAGCCGAGCGCGCCCGGGTTGGCGCTGCGCGGCGGCAGGCTGGCGGCATCGCATGTGCCCTTAAAGCTGACCACGGCCAGTGCGGCGGTGGGCTCTGCGCTGCTGGCGGCCAGCGGGCGCCACACGAACTGCAAGCCAACGGGCGCCATGATGGAATCCAGTTCGGTCCGCAACGAATCCATTACCGCCGCAGGAGGCGTCTGGTCGAACTGAACGTAGAGCGCCACGCGAACCGCTGGAGGCGGTCCTCCCGCGAACCCCGGCTGGATCGCCAGAGCAAGCAGGAGCAGCGGCTCCTTCATGAGTGAGCCTCCAATTCGACGGAACGGGCTACCGGTTGGGGACTTGGCCCCCCGGAAGGTGTCGATCGACCACCAGCTCCGGATGTTCGCGGACCAGCGTTTGAGCCATGTGGCAGGCGAAGCAGATTGGTTTGGCGGCTGCCAGCGTCTCAGGCAACATGTCGGCCGAGACCTGCCTCCACTCCACGGAAATTCCATCGGGCAACAGCAGGGCCGGTTTGCCGCCGGCAGGCGGAATGGCGCCGATCGGCCGGCCGCACGAGGCGCACTCCTTGCCGGCGTACCAATCCACCAGGATGCGGTGAACCAGGCAGCCTTCGGGCGAAGCTTCGATTTGGGAAAGACACTCCTGGCCGCAGCCGGCTTTCTCCGGCCAGCGGGAGCATTCGGAAAGCCGCAAGCGCGGCGCGTGGGCTACGCCGGTCCAGGCGGCGTGGCGGCTATCGACGGTAACACCGGCGGGCCGGTGGTTTTCGGGGCACGTGATCACCCGGTCGCCCAGGTATTTCCACCAGCCAGCGATCAGGCGGAAGGCCACCCACGCCATCAGCAGGAATACGATCGCGACACCGATAGCAACCGGGACCGGCACGAAAGCCATAGAGCAACGGGCGGGCCAGTGTGTGCGGACGGCCCATCCAAGGCCAAATGATTGATTTCAGACAGAGGGTGTCCACTAGCCCGCGGAGCAGGCGGTGGAGTAAGCTGGGGACATAGCCACAGTCAGTGGGTGCTATGACCCGAATCGGCAGCAAATCCGCGTTGGGACTGGGATTGGCGATCGTGCTGACCGCCGCTGCGGCTCCGGCTTACGACTTCTATTCGTCCGCGCGCCAGAAGTTCGACCTGATCTCGAGCGACCGGCTGCGCACCGGCGCCCGCGTCGCGTTGAGCCCAGCTGAGCTGAACGCATACGCGCTGCACGAAGTTCCGCCGGGAGTTCGCAATCCTAAACTCCAACTGATCGAGCGCGGCGAGGCGACCGGCAGCGCCATGGTCGATTTTGGCAAGGTCCGCCGCGCCCAGGGCGACCAACCCGGCTGGCTGATGTCCAAACTCCTCGATGGAGAACGGCCCGTCAACGTCACCGTGCGGATCCACTCATCGGGTGGAACCGCCAGAGTGGACGTCCTGCGCGTGGACGTGTCGGGCGTCGAGATCGATGGCAAGGTGCTCGACTTTCTCATTCGGAACGTGCTGCTGCCGCTCTACCCGAATGCCATGGTGGGCCGGACGTTCGGTCTGAGTCATCGCATCGACAGGTTGGAAGTGGGTCCGGCCGGGGTATCGGTGGTGATCGGGCGATAGCTCCGACTGCGTAAGCAGACATGATTCTTACCGCGTAGGCGCGGAGGCGCGGAGAATGCCTTTTGATCTTTTCTCCGTGTCTCCGCGTCTCCGCGGTGATTAAGCAGTTTCCTCTGTGATTCCGACTGTGCCGGATTAGCAGCCAAACCCGCTTCATTTCCATGAAATGCTCTCGCCGCCCAGCAGCACCACGTCGAAGATCGCCGCGCTCGCGTGACTGAATTCCACCGGCGTCAGTTTGCCGGCGTAGGGCTTCAAGACCACCAGGTTTGGCACATCGGCCGGAGTGGGAAAGCCGCCGCCCGCCAGGATGGCCAGCCGCACCGTGCTCCCCAGGTTCAGCCTGATATCGCTGCCGTTCACCGTGGCGTGCAGGAAGGGGTTCACCGCGACCTGCCGCGGAACCACCACGCACATGGTGGACGCGGACTTTTCGCACGTGGCGTTATCGGCGCTCATGGCCTCGGTCAAGCGGTCCAGCCCGGCGGGCGTGGGTGCGCCGATCACGATTTCGGTGATGCCATTGTCCGCGGGGTCGGTCTTGTAGAACATCCGGTAGTAGCCGGCCTGCGGTGGGAACCGGAACCAGTTGGTTGCCGGTCCTGCCTCGGGTTCCTTCTTGCCGGCGATGGTGCGCTCGGCTCCGAGCGGCGTGATGGTCGAACCGGAGCCGTCCGGTTTCAGCCGGAACGCGTACCAGGCGGTTTCGTAACCGATCAGATTGGGCGAGGCTTTCACGCCAACGTCCAAGCGGGCGCCGCTGCCGGTGACGCTGGTGGTCTCCAGAACGGCCGCATCGGTGCCTTCCTTCAGCACCGGGCTCACCACCTGGAGCTCGTTTTGCGGACCCAGGTCGATATAACCCTTATGGATATTGTCGGCGTGCAGCAAGCGGTATGCCGCCGAAGGATCTAACGGCAGCGATTCCAGGATGCGCATCGCCAGAAGCGGGCCGGTGTGGGGCGCCAGGCAGCCCTGCGCTTCAGTCTCGGTGGTCCATTGGGACAGCCATCCAACCGGCTGCTTCAGCAGAATGTCGCGGGTGATGGTGAGCCGCACCTTGTTCTTTTTGCGTGGCAACACCGTGATGGCATTCGAGTCCGGTGCGCACGCCGGGCGCCACTGAACCACCCCAACCGTCAATGTGGCCTGGGAAAGATCGGGTTGAACCACTCCCGGTGGAACCAGGACGTGACCCTGGGGAGCCAGCCGGTACGTGAGCGGCTTCTTGGCGGCGCAGCCCGCCATGAAAAAAGTAGCCGCGGCCAGCGCCAGCGCCAGCGTACCGGGGGAGCGTCGGTCGGACCTCATGCTAAAAATTTAGCACAAAATGGCCGGGATGGGCCTGGGGTCCGGCCCCCTGTGCCGCCGATCATTGGATGGTCATCTCCTTCTTAGTTTCCATTTCGGCATTGAGCAGGCGGACCTGGATCGGAAGCCCGCCGACCGACGCGGCCGCCTGCCGCGCGACGCGCTCAAAACCGGCGATGGCTTCCGGGTTGTCCCAGAACCCCTCATTGGTAACGAACCAGATCGCCGTGCCGTCGCCTTTGGAAACGGCCACGCTCGAGCCGATGTCCGCAAAGAAACCGATGGCTTGGAGCGACTGGCCCAGGCTTTGGGCATCTTCCTGGGTTGCGGAGCCGAAGTAGTAGACCTCATCCTTGGTCCCGACGAGGATCCTGCCGACGGTCAGTTTCTTGATATGGCCCGCCGAGTCGAGCAGTCGCACCGCGATCGGGAATCCGCCAATCGAAGGTGCGATCCGGCGCCCGATTACTTCATAGCTTGAAATTGTGTCCGGGTGATTCCATGCGCTCTCTTTGACGACGAACGAAACCGACGCGCCGCCGGGCCCTCTTGACAGCAGGACGCTCAGTCCTTGATTGCTGAGGAAGCCGCTCGCGGTGAGCGCCTGGCCGAGCTTTCTGGCATCCTCCTGGGTGGCGTAACCGGTGTAGTAGACCTCGTCCCTGGTCCCGACGATTACCTTGCGGCGCTTGTGCGCCTGGGTCCGATAAACTCCGGCCGCGATCGTCGCCAGTAAAGCGAGCCCGACGCCGAAAGCGAACGCCCGCGACTTATGAATCATCGGAGCGTGTGCCCTCCGTTATTTGCCGGAAACCGCGATGGTCACACCGGGTTGCGTGGCAACACTGCCCACCTGGACCGACACCGGGACTGCCCCAGCCGCCAGGCCGCTGGGAATCTGCACGTTGACCTGAGTCAGCCCGGCCACGCTTCCCGGCGCGCCTCCGGCGAAGCTCGGTGTCACAGTCTTGCCACCGATGGTCACCGTCACGTTTGCCGCCACCAGTTCATTGACGTTGGGAGTCACCTGGCCATCCACGCTCGGCGGGCTGGTCTGGCCCGTTCCGGTGAGATAGAGCTCCACGTAGTCTCCCGCGTTGAGCGGATGCGCGGCGTTGTTGTACGCGTAGGCGCCGTTCTGAATGTTGATGGCCGCCGCCTGGCCTTTGCCGGAAGAATCGGCCGTAAATATAGACGGCGCGCCGGTCGCCAGAGGGACCGGGAAGGTGGCGGAAAGATCGCCGTTGAATTTCACGAAGACCTGCGCCTGCGATCCGGAAACTTCATACGGCACGATCGCCGCAACCTGGTTGGCGGAGGCATAGAGCAGTGGCGCGGCATAATTGCCGAAATAAACGGTTGTGCCGGCCAGGCTGGTCGGCAACTGTCCATTGGCTCCCGGCGTGTACTGCACCAGGCCGGCCGGTCCCATGCCGGTGCCGTAGAGCACCACAATCTCGCCGCCCGCAACGGGACCCGCCAGGTTGCTGCCGGCATTGGCCACTGCGGCGATCTTGATTTGGAATCCGCCCAGCAGCAACTCCCGGACGGCGCCATTACCGGAGTCGGCGATATAGAGGTTTCCGTTCGACGCCAGCGCAATGCCGGCGGGGCCATTCATGGTGGCGAACAGTGCAACGCCACCATCGCCCGAGTAGCCTCGCGCGCCGTTGCCGGCGATCGTATTAATGAAGCCGGAAGAGTAGACCTTGCGCACGCGCAGGCTGCCATCCGAAATGTAAAGATTGCCCGAAGGGTCCACCGCTACGCCGGTGGGACTGCCCACCATGGCCAAAATCGCCTGGCCGCCGTCGCCCGAATAACCGGCCAGGCCGTTTCCGGCGACCGTCGAGATGATGCCGCTCGAATTCACCATGCGGACCGCGTTGTTTCCGGTGTCGGCAATATACACGTTGCCGCTCGAATCGGTGGCCACGCCCATCGGGGTGGTGAGTTGCGCGCCGGTGGCCGGGCCGCCATCGCCTGCGTATCCCGCGAGGCCATTGCCGGCGAGCGTGGTGATGGTGCCGCCGGGGGTGACTTTGCGGACGCGGTTATTGCTGAAATCGGCAATATAGAGGTTGCCCGCGCCATCCACCGCCAGGCCCGCCGGGATGTTCAGTTGGGCGCTGGTGGCGGCGCCGCTATCGCCGCCGAAGCCCGCCGTGCCGCTGCCGGCCACGGTGTTGATGGCGCCATTCGAAATCTTGCGGACGCGGGCGTTCTGTGTGTCGGCGACGTAGATATTGCCGCTCGCGTCCACCGCGATTCCCTGCGGAGAGTGCAGTTGGGCGCTGGCGGCCGCGCCGCCATCGCCGCCCGATCCGGCCGTGCCATTGCCCGCGATAGTCGAGATAACGCCGGCTGCCGTCACCTTGCGCACCGCGTTATTGACCGTGTCGGCGATGTAAAGGTTGCCGGACGAATCCGACGCGACGGCTTGCGGCGTGTTGAGCTGTGCCGAAGTGGCCTGGCCGCTATCGCCCGAATAACTATATTTCCCGTTGCCCGCCACGGTGCTGATGGTGCCGCCGGAAGTCAGCTTGCGGATGCGCAGATTGACCAGATCGGCGATATAGACGTTGCCCGAAGAGTCTACCGCGACGCCCGTCGGAAAGTTGAGCTCGGCAGCGGTCCCCGTCGACCCATCGCCGCTGTATCCGGCCGTGCCATTGCCGGCGATGGTGTTTATGATTCCCTTGGTATTGATCATGCGAATGCGGCTGTCGCCGTTTTCCGCGAAGTACACCTGGCCGCTTGAATCCACCGCCAGGGCGAAGGGCGTCACCAGTCCCGCGAGATTGGCCGCGGCGCCATCGCCGGAGTAGCCGACCGCCGGCGTTCCGGTGGTAGCCCCGGAGGCGGTGGTGACGCTGCCCGCAATGAAGTTGATGATGCCGGTACTGGCGGTGATCTCGCGGATCACCGCATTGGCGGAGTCCGCGATATAAATGTTGCCGCTCGAATCCACGGCTACGTCTTCGGGCGAGTGCAATTCCGATGTGGCGGCCGGGGAGCCATCGCCCAGGTAGCCGGGGTAACTATCGCCAGCGATGGAGTTGATGAGGCCGTCGGTCGTGACCTCGCGGATCAGGTCGTCGCCGGTGTCGGCGATGTACACGTTGCCGCTTTTGTCCACGGCCACGCCGGCCGGCAGGTGCAGCAGCGCGTCGGTGGCCAGGCCGCCGTCGTTATAGGTGCCGGCGCCGCCGGGACTGACCTGCCCGGTTCCCGCGAAGGTGTTGATGATGCCCGCCGGGCTGACAATGCGGACGCGGTTGTTCTTCGAATCGGCGATGTACAGGTTGCCGGATTGGTCCAGCGCCATGCCCTGCGGCGCATTCAATTGCGCCCGGGTGGCCGGCCCGCCGTCGCCCGAAAAGCCCGGCCGCGAGTTGCCCGCGATCAGCGTCAGGTTCCCGCTGCCGTCCATCTTGAACACACAATTCAAACTGCTGAAGTAGACGTTCCCCGCCGCATCCACCATGACCCGGTTCGGCTGCCCGATGGTGGTGCCGGCCGCCACTGCCGGTGTGGACGGCGGCGCTCCGCCGGCCACAGTGGTAATCGAGTACTGCTGCGCTAGCGCCACATGGCTCGCCGCCATCAGCGAGATCCAACACAGCTTCCCAAACGGTTTCGTCATTACACGTCCAGTCCTGACAGGGTGAATGAAAGATGAATAACCATAGTAAGACGTTTTGGTGCGCTACAGGAACGCGTGGAGCCGCATTTACCGGGAGACCGCCTCAGCCACGGCTTCCGCCACCGCGCCCAGCGCCTGTGCGCAATCTTCACGGGTGGCGTCGTAGTGCGTCACCGCGCGCACCTGTCGATCATTAATCGCATTCATCAGTATGCCGCGCCGTTTCAATTGCACGCTGAGGGCCGCTGGCGAAACGCCCGTACCAGCGACGTCGAAGACCACGATGTTGGTCGAGACGGCGCGCGGCTCGATGCCCGGAATGCGCGCCAGTCCTTCAGCCAGGAAGCGGGCATTGGCGTGATCGGCGGCCAGTTTCCGCGGAGAGTCCTCGAGCGCTACCAGGCACGCCGCCGCCAGCACTCCCACTTGCCGCATGCCGCCGCCCAAGCGTTTGCGGTAGAGACGGCCCTTCGCAATCAGGTGCTTCGGCCCCGCCAGAATCGATCCCGCCGGCGCGCCCAGGCCCTTCGACAGACAGAACATCACCGTGTCGGCCGGCGCGCAGATCTCGCGCACCGGCATTCCCGTGGCCTCGGCCGCATTAAAGATGCGGGCGCCGTCCATGTGCACTTTCAACCCCTGCTCGTGCGCGCCGCCGCAGATTTCGTAAATGGTTTCCATGGGGTAGACCGTGCCGCCCCACATGTTGTGGGTGTTCTCGATTTCGACCAGCCCGGTGGGCGCCGTATATGGGTTCACCGGCTTGACGAGCCGCTTCACTTCCTCCCAGGAGAGGATGCCGTCGGTGGTCGGGATGGCGCGGATCACGCAGCCGGAGAACCACGCCACCATCGACATCTCGTAATCCAGCATGTGCGCGCGGGAGTCGCAGATCACTTCCTGCCCGTGTTCGGTGAGCAGTTTCACCGCGATGGTGTTCCCCATCGTGCCGGTGGGGACGAACAGCGCCGCCTGCTTGCCGGTCACTTCGGCGGCCTGCTCTTCCAGGCGATTCACCGTGGGATCCTCGCCGTAAACGTCGTCGCCCACCTCGGCTTCCATCATGGCGCGGCGCATCTCGGGCGTCGGCTTGGTGACGGTATCACTCCGCAAATCGATGGTTTTCATGTGATCAAAAACTCCTGGAACACTTCGTTGGAAAGCAGTACGCCGCGCTTTGTGAGGCGCAGAACGCCGTCCTCGGTTTCGAGCAGACCGGCGGCCACAAAGCGTTGGATGGGCCGCTCGAAGCGGCGCCATTCGTCGGCCGAGGGGTGAATGCCGGCCATCAGCCGCAGCCCTACAAAGAAGCGCTCATCGGCCAGCGCCGCCGTCCCCTGATGATTGTGGCCATGAGGCCTGAGATACTCCTCCACGGACTCGGGGTTTTGCGTGCGCGCGCGTCCATCGAAGGAATGCGCGTCCGCGCCAAAGCCGGCATAGGGCTCCAGCTTCCAGTACTTCAGGTTGTGCCGCGATTCGAACCCCGGCCGCGCGAAATTGGAGATCTCGTAACGGGCAATCCCCATCGCCGCGAGCCGCTCGACCGCCATTTCATAGAATGTCGCGGTCTGGTCGTCGCTCGGTGTTTCGCCCGCGCCATAGCGGACGCCGCCGAGCATCATCTCTTTGCCCAGGCGGCTGTCTTCATCCACCTCCAGCATGTAAACCGAGACGTGCGCCGGCCCGAGGCGTTCAATCCAATCCAGCGACTCGCGCCAACTGGCCTCGGTCTGGCCGGAGAGCCCGGCAATCAAGTCGACATTGCAGTTGCGGATGCCCACATCGCTCAACAGGCGCATCTCCGCGTCGACGGTCGCGGACGTGTGCTTGCGGCCCGTGCGCCGGATTTCCTTTTCGACGAACGATTGCACCCCCAGGCTGACGCGATTGATACCGGCCTCGGCCCACCGTCGTGCTTTTTCGGCGGTGATCGTGCCGGGCGCTGCCTCGATGGTGGCCTCCAGCCATGGCCGTCCTGGAATCAGTTGCAGGAGCGAAGCCAATTCCCCGGGGGCCAGGATGCTGGGAGTGCCACCGCCAAAGTAAACCGTCTGGGGCGTCCACTCCCAGACGTGCGACCGAATTTCGTCCGCCAGGGCAAGGAGATAGCGCTCCTGGAGGACCGCCGGAAAGACGCCCGACGCGAAGTTGCAATAGGTGCACTTCTGCGCGCAGAACGGATATGAGACGTAAACTCCTGCCACCTTATTAATTGTAGCGGGCACCGGACCAGTCTGCGATGCGGTCGCCAATTCATTAAAATTAATATTTTATACTTGAAAACTTGATAAAATTTATGTATAAATTGATTATATTAGGTTTGTGGATGAAAGAGCATGGCTATGGATTGCAAGCACAGCGCTGATTGGCATGAGCTCACGCGGTTGACCGAAGGGCAGCCTATGGTGGTGGAACGGGTTCGACTGACGGGGAAGGACATCGCCGTTGAAGGCCGTTTCGAGTTGCCGCAACTGGCGCGGTTGAGCATGGAAGACCAGGTATTCATAACTGCGTTCGTGCGCTCCCACGGGTCCATCAAGGAGATGGAACAGGTCTTCGGCGTCAGCTACCCGACCATCAAATCGCGGTTGACGCGAATCGCCAACAGCCTGGAGTTTGTGGAAACGAATCCGAAGCCGTCCCGTGCGGAAATTCTGGAGCGGCTGGAACGCCGGGAGATCAGCGCGGAGCAGGCCATACGGGAACTGGAGACATCGCGGTAACGAAACCGGAAGGAGAAATACCATGAGTGAAAATCGAAAGAAGATCTTGAATATGCTGGCGCAGGGTCAGATCACGGCCGATGAGGCCGAGCGCCTGATCGCGGCTTTGGAGAACGAGGCGCCGCCGGCGGGCGCGCCGGGCGTTTCGGAACAGGCTCCCAAGGCCAAGCCGAAGTACCTTCGCATAGTGGCCACCGACCACAATAAGAATGGAGACCCGGTCAACGTGAACGTCCGCGTGCCCTTTGGGATGCTGCGAGCCGGGGTGAAGCTGGCCGGCCTGATTCCCAAGCAGGCGCGCGAGCGCGTGAACGCGGCGATGCAGCAGGAGGGCGTGCCATTCGACTTGAATCAGATCACTCCCGACAACCTGGAAGAAGTAATCAGCCACCTGGACGAGCTGACCGTGGATGTCGACGACAAGGGCAAGACCAAGGTCCGCGTTTTTTGCGAGTGACCGCGCCATGAACTCGAGAGCCGCTCGCCGATGGGCTGGCGCTAACTCAATTCCCTCTTGAAAAAAGCCAGGCTTGCCGCGGCGTCCGCCTCGAACGTGCCCCTCCCATCGATGGAGAGGCCGCCGCGAAATCCGATGTTCTTGACCAACTCGAAGAATTCTCCATACACCGGATCTTCGTCGGGATTCTTCGGCCAGGCGCGGCCGTTGGAGTTGGCGAAGTGGAGATGCACAATCGCGTCGCGCGCCTGCACGAGGATCCCAGGATCTTCGTTCTCCTGCCGCAGGTGGTAATAGTCGATGATCATCTTGACGTTCGGATGATTCACCTCGCGCACCAGACCGAGCGCCTCGGCTCCGCTGTTAATAATGTTGCTTTCCTGCTTGCGGAGCGGCTCGATGGCGACCACGATCCGGCGCGTTTTCGCCAGGTCTCCGGCCATCCCGAGAAACGTCTTGATCTGCTGCCATGCCTGGTCGCGGGAGTAGCCCTCCGGCACGTTGCGGGAACTGGCGCTGCCCCAGACGACGATGGTCCCGCCGAGCGCGCGGCACCGATCGAGAGCAGGATTCATATAGGCGGTCAGGGCAGCGCGGTCGACCGCCCGACCGACCACCGGCAGGGTCCGGATGAAGCTGTTGAAACACTCGCAGCGCAGTTTCGATTTTGAAACGCGCTTCTCGAAATCGGCAAAAGCCGGCTCGCTCAAGGCCGCTACGGCGGCCGCGGACGGCTCGAAATAGTCGCACCCGAATTGTTCGGCCTTGGCGAAATCGTCGACGGGGCCGCAGACTCCGATTTCCACTTCGCCCATCCTGACGTGCGCCGCCAGGGCCGCCGCGCTTAGGGAAATGAGCAACCGACGCCTGGATAGCGTGGGGACTTCCATTGTTGCGCAATTCATCTCTCCGCGGCGTCGTGCTATAATTCTAGGGTCTTTCCTGTTCGAAATTATCCAGGGAAAAATTATGCCGAAGCTCAAGACTCACAAGGGTGCGTCTAAGCGGTTCAAGAAGACCGGTACGGGCAAAATCGTTCGCAATCACGCCTTTGGACGCCATATCTTGACCTCGAAGCCGCACAAACGCAAGAAGAAGTTGCATCAATCCGTGGTCGCCGACAAGGCCGATCAGCCAGTATTGAAACGGATGCTCCCCTACTAAAATAGGGAGAGCGCGATTGCGCGGACGGTGCGCGCGGCACGTGCCCGATCCGCCAGTCAATTGGGAACCACCCATAAGGAGATGAAACGTGCCTAGAGTAAAACGAGGAACCCACCGCCGGGCCTCCCGCAAGAAAGTTCTCCATCAGGCTTCCGGTTATTTCCTGACCAAGAGCAAACTGTACCGTGCGGCGCAAGAAGCCGTCGAGCGCGGACTCAAGTTCGCCTACGTCGGCCGGAAAAACAAGAAACGCGATTACCGCGCTCTGTGGATCGTGCGCATTAACGCGGCCTGCCGGGCCGCCGGCATCTCATACAGCAAGTTCATGCACGGCCTGAAGGCTGCCAGCCTCGACCTCGACCGAAAGGTGCTGGCCGAAGTGGCGCTCAAAGACGAAGCCGGTTTCCGCCAGTTGGTGGATGCCGCCAAGGCCGCTCTCGACAAAGCGTGAGCCCCCACATGAGTCCGGCCGAACCCGAAACCGATTCGCTCAGTAGCCTGGAAGAACGGATCCAGCAGACCGCGCAACTGATAGCTCGTTTGCGCCAGGAACGGGAATCCGCCGTCGAGGAAGCCGCTGAAGCCCGAGCCGAAGCGGCCCGCCTGGAGGGCGAGTTGAAGACGCTTCAAGCGGAGCGCAAACAGGTCCGCACCCGCATCGAAAAACTACTTGGGCAGATCGATCAACTGAGCGCCGGATAAGGGCGCGCATGCCACGGAGAGTGCCGCATGGAAGGCAGCCCGCCCGATAGACAGCCCGTTCGGGTAACCATTCTCAGCCGCCCCTACGTGCTGCGCACGGCCGGAGACCCGCGCGCAGTGGAAGCCGCGGCCGCCGCCGTCGACGAGCTCATGCTGGCCATCGCGGCAAAATCCCCAAACGCCGATTCCACGCATATCGCCGTGCTGGCCTGCCTGCACCTGGCCGATAAGCTGCACCTGGTGGAACGGGACCTGCAAGGGTTGAAGGAGCGCGTCAACCGCAAGTCGGAGGAGTTCTCCGCCCTGCTCGACCAACTGATTGCGCCCCCGGAGCAATCGTGATGCCGACGGCCCGGAAGTATTATGGTCAAGGAGTAGGGAGCCGTGACCACGCGTCCACACAAGGTTCACACTCAACTCGGCCGAGCCGCAGTCCAGATCTTTGCCGCCAATGATCGCATAAACCAGGTTCTTATCGAACGTCTTGACCCTGCCGCCTGGAGAGCCAAACCGCCCGGCAAGGTCCGCACCATTGCGGCGATCTTCACGCACATGCACAATGTCCGCTCCAAGTGGGTCAGGCTGACAGCTCCGCACCTGAAGGTTCCGCCGCAGCTCAACCGCATGCACTGCACGCCGCAGCAGGCCCGTGCGGGATTGGCCGAGAGCGCCGCTCGCTGCGCGGAAATGCTCACCGAAGCGCTCGGCGGGAGTGGGGGCCGCGTCGAGGAGTTTCGCAGAGACGGCTGGGGCCGGCCTTGGCCGGTTGGCCCGGAAATGCTGTGTTACATGCTTTCTCACGAAGCCCACCATCGCGGGCAGGTGTGCATGCTGGCGCATCAGCTCGGATTCCCGTTGCCGAACCAGGTGGCATCCGGGATGTGGAATTGGGAAAAGCTGTGGAAAGAGTGCGGGTCGCCTGGCGGCCCCGGCTACGATTCTTAAGGAATCGCTCAAGGGCATCGGATCGCCGCTTACTTAGCCTACCCCCCTCTGGCTTCTTTGCGATCATGGAAGGGTCATGATCGAAACAGGACTGAAAGACCGGGTTGTCATTGTTACAGGCGCCGCCGCCGGCATCGGCAACGCCACTGCGCGTCGCTTCGCGCAGGAAGGCTGCAAGGTGGCCTCGTGGGATGTGAAGGACGGGCAGGCTTCGCCGGGCGGCATTTTTCAGAAAGTGGATGTCACCAGCGCCGCGTCCGTGGGCGCCGCGGTGGAAGAAGTGGTGGCCCGGTGGGGCGCAGTCCACATACTGGTGAACAACGCGGGCATTCTGCGCGACGGCCAATTGGTGAAATATAAAGAGGGCGCGCTCACCGGCATGATGAGCGACGAGCAGTTCGACGCAGTGATCTCCGTCAACCTGAGAGGCGTGTTCCTGTGCACGCGGGCCGTGACGCCGCGCATGATCCAGGCGGGCGGCGGCGTGATTCTGAATGCCTCCAGCGTGGTCGGACTCTACGGCAACTTCGGCCAGACGAATTATATCGCCACCAAGGCGGGCGTTATCGGCATGACACGGGTGTGGGCGCGCGAACTGGGCAAATACCATATCCGGGTGAACGCCGTGGCGCCGGGTTTCATCGCCACGGAGATGGTCAAAGCCATGCCCGCGAAGGTGCTCGAATCCATGGTGGATCATACCCCGCTGGGATGCATGGGCCAGCCCGAAGATATCGCCAATGCCTACCTGTGGCTGGCGTCCGACGCGGCATCGTTCGTGAGCGGCGCGGTCATCAGCGTGGACGGCGGCGTGGTCACGGGAACCTAGAATTGCGAAAATGGGTTCGGGAACAGTTTCGCAAGGGAGAGCATCGTGAAGAAAATCTATATCGCCGCTTATCATCAATCCAAGTTCGGAAAGCTGATGGCTCTGACCGTGCCAGAGATCGTGGACGCAGCCATCCAGCAGGCCTGCGGGCAAATCGGCGTGCCGGCGTCGGCGCTCGACACCGGCAGCATCGGCGCCGCTTGTAATTTCTCCCTCAATCAGCAGGGATTGCTGGCCGGCCTCATGGCCATGACTCCCGGCCTGGAAGGGAAACCTCTGGAGGCCGTGGAAAACGCCTGCGCCACTGGCGGGCAGGCGGTGCTCTCGGTCATCCACAAGCTGCAAGTTGGCATCGGCGACACGGGCATCGCCGTGGGCTTTGAAAAAATGCGCGACGCCGAAGGCAAGATGGATGGCAAGCTGATCGGCCAAGTGCTGGGCTATTTCTCTTACCCCGCCGAGCGGGTGGGAAAAGTCTTCGTGTTCCCGCATCTCTTCGCCGAAGTGATGCGTGAGTACATGGATCTTTACGGCGTGACCGAGGCGGACCTGGCAGCCATCGCGGTGCAGGAATACGCCAACGCGAAATACAACCCGTGCGCGCAGATGAACAAGGTGCAGATCACGCTCGACCAGGCGCTGAAGATCGAAGGCTTCAACCGCTATGTGGTGGACGGGTTGCCGCTCAAGACGTACGACTGCTCGCAAATCACCGATGGCTACGCCACATTGATTCTGGCCACGGAAGAAGGCCTCGGGAAACTCGGCGTGCCGAAACAGGAGTGCGTCGAAATCGCGGGCTGGGCCCAGGCCACCGACCCGCTTCGAAAAGGCGGCCGCGACGTGTTGCATCCCGCGGGCGCATACCGGGCGATGAATGCCGCTTATCAGATGGCGGGAGCGAGCGCGCAAGACGTCAACGTCGCCGAAGTGCACGATTGCTTCACGGTGATGGGCGCCATCGGCACCGAAGTGATTGGCAAAGCCGAACCGGGACGCGGCGCGCAGTATTGGGTAGACGGCAAGGCGCGCCCGGATGGAGAATGCGGCATCAACACCTCGGGCGGCCTGATTGCCAAAGGCCATCCCATCGGCGCGACCGGCATCGCCATGATCGGTTGGAGCTCTCTGCAATTGCTGGGGAAAGCGCCCGCGGCATTGCAGGTCAAGGAACCGAAGCTGGCTGCTACTTTCAACATCGGCGGCCCGATCTGCGCCAGCGTCTGCACGGTGCTGCGCGCGACAGGTTAGTACTGCTGTGTCGCCGATGTGGGGCAGCCAATCGTGGCTGCCGCTGGCCTTCAGAGGCGGCTGGCAGCGGGACGAGGGCGTCCCGCGCAGACCAGGGGGTCTGCCCCACCAAACGTCGTACACTCGAAGGATGGCCGCTCGAAAACAGCCCAAGCTTCTCGCCGCCGGGTCGCCCGTGCCGGATGTCCGCTTGAAACCCCTGAGCGGCGGCGAGGCCAGCCTGCGGGAGATCGCCGCCCGCGGTCCGGTCCTGCTGGCCTTCTTCAAGGTCTCCTGCCCGGTCTGCCAACTGACGTTTCCGTTTCTGGAGCGCCTGAACAACGCCGGGATCCTCCCCGTCTGCGGCATCTCGCAGAATGGCGCTCGCGATACGCGCGACTTTAACGAGGATTTCGGCGTGACGTTCCCGACTCTGCTGGACGACGAAGACGAAGGCTTTCCCGCGAGCAACGCCTTCGGAATTTCGAGCGTGCCGACGCTGTTCCTGGTGGAGCGCGATGGCGCCGTTTCGCGCGTGGTCGAAGGCTGGAGCAAGAGGGAGATGGAATGGCTCGGGGCCAGGGCCGGCGCGGACGTTTTCCGTCAGGGCGACAACGTTCCGGAATGGAAAGCCGGCTGAGGGTCGCGCAATTAGCTGCCCGGCGGGCGGCCACGCTAGAATGGGACCAGAGCGAATGCCCAATACCATTGAAGAAATACTGGGCGCCGCGGGCGCCATCGCCAAGGGGATGAGTGTCACATTCAAGGAGATGCTGTCTCCCACGGTGACGGAGTATTATCCCGAAGAGCCGGCCAAGCTCGAAGAGCGCTACCGCGGCGTGCACGTGCTGCAACGCGATTCGAACGGCATGGAAAAGTGCGTGGCCTGCTTCCTGTGCGCGGCTGCGTGCCCCGCCAACTGCATCTATATCGAAGCGGCGGAGAACACGGAGAAAGTCCGCATCTCGGGGGGCGAGCGGTACGCCAAGGTTTACAACATCGATTACAACCGCTGCATCTTCTGCGGGTATTGCGTGGAGGCCTGCCCCACCGACGCGATCACGCATGGCCACGGCTTTGAAGCGGCCAGCTATAACACGTCAACGCTGGTGAAGCGCAAGGAAGACATGCTGGCGCCGATTCCGGCCGGCGCTCATGCGCCGGTGATAGCCGCGGAAAAGACCGGCGCACACTAGAAAGCCCGCCGCCATGCTGCGAGCGATCCGGGAACAAATCGACACCATCTTCCGGGAAGACCCCGCCGCTAAAAGCGTGCTCGAAATCGTCCTGTGCTACCCCGGCTTCCACGCCATTCTGTGGCACCGCTTCGCCCACAAGTTGTACCTCTGGCGGGTGCCGCTGCTGCCACGCGTGGTCTCGCAGTTCAACCGTTTCCTGACGGGCATCGAGATTCACCCCGGCGCCACCATCGGGCGGCGCTTCTTCATCGACCATGGCATGGGTGTGGTGATCGGCGAGACCGCCGAAATCGGCGATGACGTGTTGCTTTACCAGGGTGTGACGCTGGGCGGCACGGGCGGCGAAAAGGGCAAGCGGCATCCCACGTTGGGCAACCGCGTGGTGGTGGGCACGGGCGCCAAGATTCTGGGCAATATCCGGATCGGCGACAACGTCAAGATTGGCGCGGGCTCGGTGGTGGTGCACTCGGTTCCGGACAATTCCACGGTGGTGGGAGTGCCGGGGAGAGTGGTGCGCGTGCGGCCCGAAGGCGGACCGCTGGAGCACGGACACCTGCCCGACCCGGAAGGCCAGGCGATCGACGACCTGGCGCGCCGCGTGGCGGAGTTGGAGGAGTTGCTTCGGCAACACCTGGAAGCGCGCGAGAACACGAACAAGCGCGGATGATTCTGACTCCTGACTTCTGACTCCTGACTTCCAAATCCTGAAGGGATTTCAAGGGCGAAGCCCTTGTTACACTCAAAGAGCTGTGGACATTGCACGAAGCGCGCACATCGAGCGGCTGGTTGAACAGCTTGGCAAGCTGGAGGAACGGCTGCGCGCGGGCGGCGGCGAATCGCGCATCGAGAAGCAACACCGCGCCGGGAAGATGACCGCGCGCGAGCGCATCGCGGCGCTGCTCGATCCCGAGAGCACGTTTCTGGAGATCGGGCTGCTGATCGCATACGACCGCTACGACGGACAGGCGCCGGCGGCGGGCGTGGTGACCGGGGTCGGGAAGATCGAAGGGCGGCCGGCGGTGGTGGTGGCCAACGACGCCACCGTGAAGGCCGGCGCGTGGTGGCCGGAGACCATCACCAAGATTCTGCGCGCGCAGGAAGTGGCCATGCGCAACCGGCTGCCCATCGTTTACCTGGTGGATTCGGCGGGTGTAAATCTGCCTTACCAGGATGGAATTTTTCCCGGCCAGTATGGCGCCGGCCGCATCTTCTATTACAACTCGCTGATGCGGCGCAAGCTGCGCATTCCGCAGACGGCCGCGGTGATGGGGCCGTGCATCGCAGGCGGGGCATACCTGCCCGCGCTGAGCGACGTCATCATCATGGTGGAGGGCGTGAGCTTCATGGGCCTCGGCGGGCCCAACCTGGTGAAAGGCGCCACCGGCCAGGTGATCGACGCGGAGCCGCTGGGCGGCGCCGCTATGCACACTACCGTCAGCGGCGTGGCGCACTACATGGCCACCGACGACGCCGATTGTCTGGCGCGCATCCGGCAGCGGTTCCGGCAATTGCCCGCTCCGCGCGCTTTCGGGCGGCCCGATGCGCCGGCTCCGCGACTCGACCCCGCGGACCTGTACGGCGTGCTGCCCGCGGACCATCGGCTGCCATACGACATCGAAGAAGTGCTTTTCCGTATCTTCGACGGCGGCGACTACGCCGAGTTTCAACCCGGGCATGCGCCGGAAATCCTGTGCGCCAATGCCGGCCTGTGCGGCCAGCCGGTGGCCATCATCGCCAACCGCCGCGGCTTCCTGAAGTCCGAGGGGCGGCCGCGCATCGGCGGCATCATTTATGCGGAATCGGCGCGCAAGGTGGCGTACTTCGTCGAAACCGCGGAACGGCTGGGCCAGCCGCTGGTTTACCTGCAGGACGTTTCCGGTTTCATGGTGGGGCCTGAGGCGGAGCGCGCGGGCATCATCCGCGCCGGCGCGGAGATGGTGGAGAGCATGTCGTGCGCCACGGTGCCCAAGGTCGTGCTGACGCTCAACCACGCCAGCGGCGCCGGATACTACGCCATGGCGGGCCAGGGCTTCGACCCCAACTTCACGTTCAACTGGCCCACGGCGCGCATCGGCGTGATGGAAGGCGAATCGGCCATTCAGGCGCTGTATGCGGTGGAACTGGAAAAGCACAAGGGAGGCGCTCTGCCGGAGGAGCTGCAACAATCCATCGACAAGACGCGCGCCGACTACGAGCGATGGCTCGATTCCAAATACGCCGCGGCGCGCGGCCATTGCGACGCGGTGATCGACCCGCTGCGCACGCGCCAGGTGCTGGCCTTTGCGCTGGAAGCATGCCAGGGAGGCGTGCCCTTATGATCCGCATCGCCAACGGGCAGGGGTTCTGGGGCGACTGGCTGGAAGCGCCGGTGCGCCTGGTGGAGCAGGGGCCGATCGATTATCTGGCGCTCGATTACCTGGCCGAAGTCACCATGTCGATTCTGCAAAAGCAGCGGCAGGCGGACGCGGCGTTGGGCTACGCGCGGGATTTTCCGCCGCTGGTTGCGCGCATTTCGGACGCCATCCGCGAGCGCGGCGTGCGCGTCGTCGCCAACGCCGGCGGAGTCAACCCGGTGGCATGCGCGCGCGAAGTGGTGCGCCTGGCGCCGGGGCTAAAAGTCGCGGTGGTGCTGGGCGACGATGTCTATCCGCGGCTGGACGAGCTCCTGGCGAAGGGCTACGAGATGCGGGACATGGATACGGGCGAGCCCATCGCGGCGGTTCGCGATCGCATCCAGAGCGCCAACGCCTACATCGGCGCGTTTCCGCTGGCCGAGGCGCTGGGGACGGGCGCGCACGTGGTGGTCGCCGGACGCTCGACGGACACGGCGCTGGCGCTCGCGCCCATGGTGCACCGCTTCGCTTGGAAGCCCGACGACCTCGACAAGCTGGCGGCGGGCACGATTGCCGGCCACATCATCGAATGCGGCGCGCAGTCCACCGGCGGGAATTGCCAGGTGGACTGGCAGACCATTCCGGATATGGCGAATATCGGCTACCCGATTGTGGAAGCCGAGCCGGACGGAACTTTCGTCGTGACGAAGCACGCCGCCGCCGGCGGGCGCGTGAGCGTCGATAGCGTGAAGGAGCAGTTGCTGTATGAGCTGGGCGACCCGCGGCAATACATCACGCCGGATTGCGTGGCCGATTTTACCAGCATTCGCCTGGAAGACGCGGGACGGGATCGCGTGCGCGTGAGCGGCATCCGCGGCGGCCCGCGGCCGCCCACCCTGAAGCTTTCCATCAGCTATGCCAACGGATGGAAGGCCATCGGCACTTTGGTGTATTCCTGGCCGCAGGCGCTCGAAAAGGCGCGCGCGGCCGATCGCATTGTGCGCGAGCGGCTGCGGGGTCTGGGTCTCGAATTCGATGAAATCTCGACCGAGTACTTCGGCGTGAACGCGTGTCTCGGTCCGGCCGCGCCGCCCAATCCGGACCCGCCGGAAGTGCAATTGCGCATCGGGGTGCGCGGCGCGCATAAGAGAGCGGTCGACCGTTTCACGCGTGAGTTGATCCCGCTGGTGCTGAACGGCCCGCCGGGGGCCACGGGTTTCGGCGAGGGCCGCCCGGTGGTGCGTGAGATTGTGGCTTACTGGTCGGCGCTGGTGCCGCGCGAAGAGATCGTCACGCGCGTGGAAGTGATCGAGTAGCGAAAGGCATACAACATGAAGGTCCCGCTTTCGGAGATTGCGCACACACGGTCGGGCGACAAGGGCGACACGTGCAACATCGGGGTGATCGCCTACCATGAGCGCGATTACTCCGTGCTGCTGCGCGAGGTCACGGCGGAACGCGTGAAGCGCCATTTCGGCGAGTTGGTGAAAGGCCAGGTGGAACGGTTCGAGCTGCCCAACCTGGGCGCGCTGAACTTCCTGCTGCACGGCGCGCTGGGTGGCGGGGGGACGGTTTCGCTGCGGACCGACGCACAGGGCAAGACTCTTGGAGCCTCGTTGTTGTCACTCGAAATCGACATTTCCGAGAAGCCCCTGGCAGAGCGGCGTGGAGCCTAAGGTCCAGCATCCCCCGCAACACTGCGTAAAGTCTTGAAGACGTTATCTTTGGTCATGATTTGCGCTCCTAACCTTTGACGTCTAGCAAACCCCGCCCATCTTTCAGATACTCACAGTAGGGACAACAACGTGCCATTGGCGGGCCAGATCAGCTCCCGGAGAAGAGACCGGCGGGGAACTGAACTCATAGAGTTCACTTTCGTGCTGCTCCCGCTTCTTTCCATCCTGTTCCTGCTGATCGACGTATCCTGGGCCATCTTTGCCAAATCCACAATCATATATGCGGTCCGCACCTCGGTCCGATACGGGATCACGATTACGGGCACGCAAGCCACCACGGCGGGCGAAACACTCACCCAAATGGTGAAGGACTCGGTACAGGCGAACGCCCTGGGATTTCTGAACGGCACTACTGGCCGGAGCTACATTCAGGTGCACTATTTTAAGCAGGATTCGTCATCCTCCACCGGCTTGACCGATGTCTCCACCGTGGCGAGCGGCAACTCCCCCGGCAACCTCATGCAAGTCTCCGTGACCAGTTTCCCGCTTCCCGGACTGGTGGCTCGGGTTTATTACTGGCTTACGGCGGTCGACAAGACTCCTGCCTACCTGAGCGCAGTTTCCGCGGACAAGATCGAGCCTTCCGGAGACATTCCGCCCATTGGGACGGCTCCCTGAGGTTGGGAGGATGGGATGAGACGAAAACTTCAAAGGGGTATTGCTTATATCGAGTTTGCCCTATCCCTGATGGTGCTGATCCCGTTGCTTCTCGGCGTGATCGGTATCGGGCTCAGCATGCACCGGCAATTGGAGACCGTGCAGTTGGCCCGCGACGCCGGCCACATGTACGCCCGAAATATCGATTTCACGCAGACAGGCAACCAGCAGGTCTTGAGCGCAATCGGCGGAAACCTCGGCCTCACCGCGACCGGTGGAGTGGTTGGAACCGCGGGCTCGGGCACCGCGACAGTCATTCTTTCCGAGGTCCGGTATATCGACGTCAGTGCGTGTGCGCTGGCCGGCAAGGTGGATACGCACGGCAACCCGAGCGGTTGCACGAATTATCAAAAATGGGTGTTTTCCGACCGGTTGGTGATAGGCAACAGCTCGCTCTTTAGCAGCAATCTGGGAACTCCGGCGGCTTCAATCGTCGCTTCTGACGGGACGATTACCATTATCAATCAAGTAACCAATACCACCGACGTCGCGACGATTACCGGCTTCGACCCGTGGAACAGCGTCACCAGCACAGGGCTGCCGTCGGGACAATGGGTTTATGTGGCCGAGGCTTCCGCCACCGGATTTCAAATGCCGCCCTTCAGCAAGGGCACGAACACTTACGCGCAAATCTATTTTTGAACGATTTTCCGGAGTTGATTCACATGGTCAAAAAGACACGTTCCCGGCGCGGCCAGCGCGGCAACATCCTGGTCTTTCTCATGCTAGCCTTGCCGTTTTTCATCGGCTTGGTGGGACTCGGCATTGACGTCACAATGTGCTACATCGTCCAGACGGAGCTTTCCGCGGCTGTCGATGGGGCGGCGTTGGGCGCCGGCCGTCTGATCAGCGAGTACAACAGCACCTCGTCCGATTCGGCCATCGCCAGCGAGTTCCTGAACGCGAACTTCCGCGTCGGCACATCTGGATTCTGGGGAGCCTACAATCTTACACCGACCATTACGGTCACCTCCGGCATCACCAAGACGGTGACAGTGACCGCTACGGCCAATGTTCCGCTGTTGTTCTTGCGGCTGCTCCATCAGAACGCGGCCACGGTTGGGGCCACCGCCACCGCTACGCGCCGCGATGCGCGCATCGAGATCGTTATTGACCGCTCCGGCTCGATGAATACAGACGACGGAAGCGGGCACACAACAGTGATTCAGGACGTCGTTACAAAGGCGGAGAGTTTCACCGAGCAATTCACGAGTTGCCCAACATCCTCCTGCACGACTCCACTGAATTACGACGAGATGGGGCTGGTAGTTTTCAGTGGCAGCGCCGTGGTCGGCTACCCGACCAGTCCCTGGCCTTCCAGTCAAGCCTATAACGGCACGGGCGGTCCTGACATTTATTTCTATAACGGCGCCACCACCGATATGGTACACCAGCTCGGAAACGTTACAGCGGGTGACGGCACCGCCATGGGCGACGGGCTGGCCCTGGCATATCTCGAATTGCAGAAGGCCCATGTGGCTGATCTGGCTGCCAATGGCGGCGTCGATACCCGGGTGAATGCGATTGTCCTCTTTACCGACGGCGTGCCCTCGTCCGTTGTCACCTATCCAAACCAACACAGCAATTCCGTGATCGCAAGCGGCAGTGGCTGCACTTACCGGGTTGACACAGCCACGCCCAGCCACCCGATCTACGGCTACGTCGTCGTGACAGGTTCTCCACCCTATTCGTCACAAAATACCTACTCTTTTTATCAGCTTGCCAGCCTCGATACTACATCCAGCCACACATCGAGCTGGTATATGGGCCAGCCCGGCTATGACATGACCGTTACGCCCAACTCAATAATTCCCTCTTCGGGGTTCGCCGGGTGCAGCACATATGGCTGGAGTAACCAGAACAATCTGTCGGCCATCCCTTCTTTCGACAAGTACGGCTACGCCCTGACCCCGCTTGTGACTGGCGGGGTTAACGGTTACAGACTTTCCAACCTCGTAGGCGACTCGCACGCAACCAGCATTTATGAAAGCAGCCACGGCGACTTCAATACCAGCGATGCAACGGACGCTTACAATTGGGGGTTGGCGGGATGGGATGAGGTCGACAATGTTGCCCAGGCCATTCGTAGCGACTCCAACTATGCAACCCGGGGCGAAACCAGCCCGATGCCCATCACCATCTATACGATAGGCTACACCGGCAATGGAGGCACCGATAACGGCCTGCTGCAAAAAATCGCGAACGTTGCAGCCTGTAACGTGAACGGCTACTCCTGCGTGAACAGCACGCAGCAACAAGGCATCTACGCCCAAGCCAGCGACGCAGACGCGATCTCCAATGCGTTTAATGTCATTCTTACCGCCATATTGCGGCTGAAGACTTAAGGCCGCCAACCCACATAAACCCGCGCCGGTCTATAATAAGGCAACGGCGCGTGCTCCGCGCGCCTGACGGTCTGCTCTGCCTGCCTTCTGCCGCGAACTCGATGACTCGCGTTCTTGAATCCGTTTTGCAGGGCCGCGTATTGCGCGTGACCCTCAACCGGCCGGAGAAGCGCAATGCCCTGAGTTCCGAGCTGTGCCTGGAACTGACGCGCACGCTCGACCAGGCCGCCGCCGACGCCTCGGTCGGGGCCATCCTGCTTTGCGCCAACGGACCGGCTTTCTGCGCGGGCATGGACCTCGATGAGATCGGGCCCTCCACCACCGAAGCCATCGATATCGCTCACGAGCGGCTGTTCACCATTGGCGCGCGGCTGGCGAAGCCGATTGTGGCGGCTGTGGGTGGCGCGGCGCTGGGCGGCGGCACCGGGTTGGTGGCCAACTGTCACGTGGTCGTCGCGTCGCAAGCCGCCACCTTCGGGCTCACGGAAATCCGATTGGGACTGTGGCCGTTTCTGGTCTACCGCGCGGTATCGGCGGCGCTGGGCGAACGGCGCACCATGGAACTGGCGCTCACCGGGCGGATCTTCGGGGCGGCCGAAGCGCGCGAATTGGGTTTGGTCCACGAAGTGGCGGAGGACCCGGACCGGCGCGCCGCTGAGGTGGCGGCGCAGATTGCGGCTTCCAGCCCTACAGCCATCCGCGGCGGGCTGGGTTTCTTACGGGAAGTCCGCGGCCTGAATTGGGAGCAGACTGGTTTAGCAGCGCGGCGGGCGCGCGACCAGGTATTCGCCAGTCCCGACTTTCAAGAAGGCATCCGGGCGTTCCGGGAGAAGCGGGCCCCGCGATGGCCATCGTTGGAGTCGTAGGATGCGTGCCCCAACATATTGCGGGATTTAAGAAATGGGTACTGTCAGTAGCGTGGAAGTGCTTTACTTTTGGTCTCCGCGCGTTTAGTATAGTTACAACGCCCCGAAGCAGAGGATAATGCTTTGCTGAAACTGAAGCGCATAGAACTACAAGGATTTAAATCCTTTTGCGAGCGCACCGAGCTCCGTTTCCACGGCGAAGGCATTGCCGGAATCGTGGGACCGAACGGCTGCGGCAAGTCCAACATCAGTGACGCCATCAGTTGGGTCCTTGGCGAACAATCGGCGAAGACCCTGCGTGGCACGCGCATGGAAGACGTCATTTTCGCCGGCACGCGGGACCGCAAGCCGCTGGGCATGGCGTCTGTAACGATGTCGCTGATCGACCCGGAGATCTACCAGCCGCACGCGGCGCACAAGCCGCAGGCGGTGGAAGGCGGGCAGCCGCCCAAGAGCGGCGAAGTGACCATCACGCGGCGGCTCTTCCGCTCGGGCGAAAGCGAATACCTGATCGACGGGCGGATCGCGCGGCTGCGCGACATCCAGGACCTGTTCATGGGGACCGGCCTGGGACCGGAGAGCTACGCCATCATCGAGCAGGGACGCATCGGACAGATTCTGAGCTCGAAGCCGCAGGACCGGCGCGCGGTCATCGAAGAGGCCGCCGGCATCACCAAGTTCAAAACGCGCAAACGGCTGGCGGAGGCCAAGCTGGAAGGCGCCAAGCAGAACCTGGCGCGGGTCTACGACATTCTGGAGGAAGTGACACGGCAGGCGAATTCGCTGAAGCGGCAAGCCTCCAAGGCGCGGCGCTACGGCGAACTGAAGACCGAGCTGGAAGGACGGCTGCGCGTGGTGCTGTCGGGCAAGTATCGCTGGCTGGAGCGCGATGCGGCCAAGACGGCCCTCGACCTGAACCTGGCGGCGTCCGAATTGAAATCGCTCACCGCGCAGGTGGCGGAGCGCGAGCGCGAACACGAAGAGCGGCAAACCGCGTGCTACTCCACCGAGCAGCAGCTCACCGCCGCGCGGCAGCAACTGGCGGAGTTGAATCTGGAAGCCGAACGGACGCGCGGCCGCCTGGTATCGCAAGTGAAAGACAGCGGCGCGATGGAACAGGCGATCGCGCAGGCGGAGAAGGAATCGCAGGAGCTGGGCCTGCGGTTGGATACGCTCGACCAGGAAATTGCCGGGCATCAGATGAGCGTGGACGCGCTCGAAGCGCAGATCGCGCAAGCGCGCGGCTACATGCAGGAAATCAACCTGCAACGGGAGGCCTTGCAGGCGCGCGTGCGAGAGCGCGAGCAAGCCATCGAAGCCGGACGGCAGGCCATTCTGCGCCTGTTGGGCGAAGCGTCGACGCTGAAGAATCAACTGGCGCAGGTGGAAGAATACCTGGCGGGGATTGAGCGCGAGACGGCGCGGTCGCATCGCGAGGAGCAGGTAGCCACCGCGGAAATCGAGCGCCTGGAAACCGCGCGCCAGCAGCTTTCGGAAACGGCGGCCGAGCGGCAACGGGAGCTCGAAGCCGTGACGGGCGAGCGCCGGCGCACCGAAGAGGATCTGGCCGGGCGGCGCAACGCCGCGGCGGAGTTGCGGCGCACGATCGATGGATTGAAGAATGAAGTGTCGCAGATCCGCGCGCGCAAGGAATCGCTCGAGCAGGTGCTGGCGCACCGCACCTACACCACCGAATCGGTGAAGCGCCTCTTTGCCGCTCTGGAAACGGGCAAGGCGCAGGACCTGCGGCCACAAGGCGTGCTGGCCGATTTCGTGGAAGTCGA
>Ga0209039_10000092_pt1 | contig 78018 bp, 62 predicted proteins | sample BogFormECP12_OM1_FD_188238 | JGI IMG/M metagenome (GOLD analysis project Ga0209039, IMG submission 188238) | Bog forest soil microbial communities from Calvert Island, British Columbia, Canada - ECP12_OM1 (SPAdes) (version 2) | ecosystem: Environmental > Aquatic > Freshwater > Wetlands > Bog ... | reverse complement strand
TAATCCTCAAGAGCGGGCGCGTAGCTCAATTGGCAGAGCAACTGACTCTTAATCAGTAGGTTGAAGGTTCGATTCCTTCCGCGCTCACCAGCAGGATCAATGGTCTACAGACCGGGCCGATTGGGGTTTTCGCTTGCCTTGGCGCTCGTTTGTCATTGGCGTTGAAGAAACCAGCCGCGGCCCGACTTTCGGCATCTCCAACGCTTTCACAGCCGCTCGTTTCGCGGCCATTCGGATATGGGTGTACTTCTCCAGCACCCGCCTCAGAGATCTCGCCAGCGCCGCACGTTAAGTGTATGCGAGGAATCGAGGAGCCGTGGGCGTAATACCTGCGGCTCGAACTTTGATGTTGGGCGAGGGGGTGCGGGCGTAGGCGTCGAGGCCGAGGCACAACCCGGGCGGGAACCACTCTAGTACGAACGCATTATTGACTTTGAACCAGCGTCCGCCCTATTCTGCTTGAAAATCTCACCCTACTGGGAATTGGAGGGGAGCTGTCATGCCGCGATTCGACGTAACATCTGGAAAGCTCGCGGTGTTTCTGGCCGCGCTGTCCTTGGGAATGCTGATGCCCACGCGCATAGCGTTCGCTCAGGGTTGAGTGATCTCACGCTCCGGTCTGGAGTCAAATGGTGCGGAAGGTGGCGGCTACCTGCAGCCGGGCGACTGGACGTCGACGGCCGGTGTGCGGCACGTGTATTCCCACGTGCATTTCAGCGGTCCAACGGAGAATTTCTCCCGCGCACAACTGGGTACCGAGGTTCAATCGAAAACCAACCTCGACGATCTGATAGTTACTTACCAACTCACCCAGCGGATCAGCCTGACCGGGACTCTTCCATTTGTGTACGCCAGCAGGCGCCTGGAGTCTCAATACGCGACCCTGCACACGTCCGGGATTAGCGATATCAGTCTCGGAGCTCAGTATTGGCTGCGCCGCCCGAAAAGTGAAAGAGCAGGCGCCAACAACGCGCAGGTCGGGCTGAGCCTGCTGATTCCGTCAGGGAACGACCACCAGAATAATGTTGTGGCAACGACGTACGGCGGGCCCACATCGACGCAATACCCCGATTATTCGGTCCAGCCAGGGGCAGGTACTTGGGGCATGATCATGTCGTGGCAGGCTTTCCAGAACCTGGGGAGCGACACCATCGCGTTCGTCGATGGCAACTACGTCATGACCCAGGGCGGCTACCATAACTTCTGGACCTCCCATGGAGGAACGTCGAACGGTCCTCCCGCTCCTACTCCCGGCATGACTCAGTTCGATGCCATTCAGGATCAATACATGATCGAGGTTGGGGCCTCCCATCCTGCCCCTCGGATCAAGGGGCTGGGCATGACCCTATCCATCCGCGATGAGGGCGTGCCCGCACACGATCTGATCGGGAACAATTTGGGGTTTCGTCGCCCCGGCTTCGGCATTGCCTTGACACCAGGCTTCATCTACACCCGGGGACACCACATGCTGCAGTTCAGCGTGGGCAAAGTAATGATCCGCGACCGGACGAAGAGTGTTGCCGAAGAAATAAACGGTGTGCACGAAGGAGACGCCGCCTTTGCGAACTACGTGTGGATGGCAGGTTACACCCTGAGAATGGCGGGAAAGAAAAACGCCGTCGAAGAACTAACACAAAGTAACTCCAGCCGTGCAAACGCCTCGCATTCATCGATTGCCGGTGCGCGTCCGGAAGGGTCGTCCCAGACGGCTTCTGATACCTTCAAACCATTCAGTTTGAAGACGCTGGGCGGGGAAAAGAAAACGCTCAAGGACTTCTTAAACAAGGTCACGCTGGTGAGTTTCTTCTTCCCCCGCTGCCCGTATTGCAACGTCGAGCTTCCCCAGATCCAGAAGATTTACGACAAATACAGGGACAAAGGGCTCTCCGTCGTGTGGGTGAACATCCTGCCCGAAGAGGCGGGTCTGATCGAAGGCTGGCAAATGGCCAAGAATCTCACGGTCCCGGTATTGATTGGGGGGTCCCAGGAATCTTTGCAGAGGGACTACCACATCAATTCAACCCCGTCAACGTATCTACTGGATGAAAACGGCCGCGTTCTGTTTCGCGAGGACGGCTACACGCCTGGCGATGAGAAAACCCTCAAGGCCAAAATCGAGGCAGCACTGAACATCGTCCCCACCGACCCAGCTTCAGCGTCGATTCCGTCATGTTCGGTCCGCCCGGAGGATCTCCAGCCTTCAGTGCCAGCGCCGCAGATGTTCAACGCGAGGCCGTGGGAATAGTCGCCGTTTGGCCAGAAATACGTGAACGGTCGGTCGATTACGCGAAATCCGGGCGTTAATCTGGTCTGGTCTAACGTTGAAGGCCGAGGAACAATTATCGATGTTCAGGCCGAGCGTCAATACACAGAGCGTCAATACACAATCTCCATCACGCGATCAGTCCGGCTTTTCGTTTGCGTTCCAGAGCATCGTCACGGCGCCAGAGCGGAGGCAGACGTTGCGCGCGAGCCTCGCAGTCGGGTACAGTAAGAAGGTCCTCCTCCGCACGCGCCCGTAGCTCAGTTGGATAGAGCGTCTGGCTACGAACCAGAAGGTCGGCAGTTCGAATCTGTCCGGGCGCACCATAAAATAAAAGGCTTATTGACTAGAACGATATGTGGTGGCTGCCTTCGACACCATGTTGACGGCGGCAGCCCTTGTCCCCGCCTCAGCACAGTGGCCCGGAGCGCGAACAGCGCTCCGAATCGGGGTGATCCGACTAGGGGATCAATCGGGCGTGTACCGCTTGCCTTTCGTACTCATCGGTGTGCCGAGGTGATAGGCAGCCCAGCCACGCTGCGGCGAGGAAGGTGGAAAAGAACAATAGCACCTGCACGCCCCCCGAGATTATAAGGTCCCTACTATCTGGATCGCCCGGCACAGGACGATATAACCACGGTAAGAAATCGAGCGAAATGTGGCCAAGGGTGATCAGTGCCAGGTTGATCACCCCAGTCCGAAGCAGGCTGACCCAGCGAAACGCTCGGTTGATCGCCAGCCCAGCCGCCAAAACAGGCAGTGCCGCCAAGGCAAGTAGAGCGGTGGGGCCCAGCTCGAGAACAAGCTGCGACAATGGCCACGGCAAGGTCCACCAATGTAACCAAAACCCGGCTCCCTGGACGCTCTTCCAGAGAATCGCGGGCATGGCCGTTCCGCCGCTCAGGGCAATTACGCTGCTTCCAGCGATCGCGTAACAGAAATGCGGCCAATGTAGCCGGATCTCGCCCAGAGCACCTACGGCAAAGGCGATGAGAACCTGCATCCAGAACCAGCCGCGCGTTTGTCCTTCGCGAAACCTCTCGATGAGATCGCCCGCCAAGGCGTCGTTGTCACTGCCTGGACACGCGTGCCGTAACCACCAAATGGCTAACCTTGGCGGATTGGATTTCTTGCCGCTCATGAACGCCTCCCTTCCAACAGCGGTATACCGCTCCACAGATTCGTTAGTGCCGTGCGGGTCATCTTTAGCGCTCGAACGCCGGTTGGTGTGACACGGAAATAGCGCTTCGCCCGGCCGCCGCGCTCGGGCGTTGGGTCTCCAAGTAACGAAGTCACAAAACTTTTCTGTTGTAATCTATCCAGCGCTGCGTAAATACTGCCGAGGGCAACTTCCCTCCCGGCGAGGATGAGCAGCTCTTTGGAGATCGGGACTCCGTAGGCCTCGTCACCCAGTCGCACGACTGCGAGCAGAACCATCAGCTCCATCTCGCCGAGATAAATGCGCCTTGCCATTTGTTCAAGTATAGCGAATAAATAGTCAAGGAGCAAACGGCGGATTCTCGCGATGCATTCGGCTCGACAACGCCAGCAGGTATTGGGGTTCGGTAACCGGAACCCACTACCCGCCAGCATCTGTGGTATATTTATTCATAGAAAGGAATAAATACACATTTGAAGCGGAAGGTTGGCATCGTCGGCTATACGGGCTATAGCGGGGCGGAACTCATTCGGATTCTGCAACATCACCCGCACGTAGAGGCACTGTTGCTGGATCATCATGAACATGCCGGACATCATCCCGCACTAAGGAAACCTCAGTATTCACAACATCTGCCGTGTGAGCCCGAAGCGGTTCGTCGAGCCGGCGTGGAACTGGTGTTCCTGGCGACGCCCGCATCGGTATCGATGGAGCTAGCACTGGGGATGCTACAAGCGGGAGCCCGCGTGGTGGATTTGAGCGGGGCCTTCCGGTTGGGAACGACGGAAAACTATTCAGCCTGGTATCACGAACCCCATACCCAGCCGGAATTGCTGGCGGAGGCGGTTTATGGGCTGCCGGAGTTCTACCGGCAGCGCGTGACTGGAGCCCGGCTGGTGGCCAACCCGGGATGCTATCCGACGGCGGCGAACCTCGCCATCCGGCCGCTGGTGGAAGCGGGAGTGGTGGACCGGGCGGCCGGGATCGTGTGCGACGCGAAATCGGGGGTGAGCGGGGCGGGCAGGAAACCGAGCCTGACGACTGGCTTCTGCGAGGTGACGGAGAATTTTTCGGCGTACTCCATCTTGAAGCACCGGCACGTGCCGGAAGTGTTGCAGGTTTCCTCGCTCGCGGAGGGTGAGTTCAGTTTCACGGCGCAGTTGCTGCCGGTGGACCGGGGCATCCTGGAGACGATTTATTTCCGCGCCACCGGCGGGGCCGGCGCCGAAGACCTGCTGCGGATCTACGAAGCGCGCTACGCAGATGAGCCGTTCCTTCGGCTCTACAACCCGGGGCGCGTGCCGGACCTGCGGGCTGTCGAGCGAACGAATTTCTGCGACATCGGCGCGACGGTGGACGCGAGCACCGGACGCGCGGTGGTGGTGAGCGCCATCGACAACCTGGTGAAGGGCGCGGCGGGCCAGGCGATCCAGAACATGAACCTGATGCTCGGGCTGGCGGAGACCGAGGGCCTGCTATGAAGGCGTTGATCAAGCTCGGGGGCACGCTGCTCGATACGGCGGCGCAGCGCGGCGCGCTGGGGGCGCAGATCTCCGCGGCGCACGGCAAGGGCGCCGATTTGGTGGTGGTGCACGGCGGCGGCAAGCAGTTGACGCGCTATCTGGCTGAGCGCGGCATCGAAAGCCGTTTTGTGAACGGGCTGAGGGTGACCACGCCGGAGACGCTGGACGCGGTGCTGAAGGTGTTGACGGGCAGCGTGAATCATGAGCTGGTGGCCAGTTTGAACCGCGCGGGCGCGCTGGCGGTGGGGCTTTCGGGAATCGATGGCCTGCTGGTGGAGGCGGAACAGATGGACCCGGCGCTGGGGGCGGTGGGACGCGTCACGGAATCGAACGCGGGGCTGCTCCATCTGCTGGTCGCGAACGGCTATGTGCCGGTGGTGGCATGCGTGGCGGGCGACCGCGAGGGGCGCATCTACAATGTGAATGCCGATCAGATGGCGGTCGACTGCGCGGCGGCATTTGGCGCGCAACAACTGCTCTTTCTGACCGATGTGGAGGGCGTGATGGATGGCTGCGGCCGGGTGCGCGCGTCGCTGACCGTGGCGGAGAGCCGGGGATTGATGGAAGACGGGATTGCCACGGGCGGGATGCTGGCCAAACTGAACGCGGCGGTAGCGGCGCTCACCGCGGGCGTAGGGCAGGTGCGGATCGCGGCGGGCGCGGCGGAGCGGGTGATCGAACGACTTCTGGCGGGAGAAGAAATCGGGACGCGGATGGTGGCCGGGGAGGCGCCGGCGGCATGATCAGCAGTCTGCGCGCGGACGCCTTTGTGGAACCTGGCGCGGGCGCGGTGGAACTCCATTCCCGCAAAGCGGTGATGCGCGATATCCGGCCGATCCTGGAGCTTATCAACGGCTACGCCGCGCAAGGCGTGATGTTGCCGCGCACCGAGTTCGAAATGTCGGAGGCCATCCGCGATTTCACGGTGGTCACGCTGGGCAGCCGGCTGCTGGGATGCGGGGCACTGCATTTTTACAGTCCGACCACCGGCGAAATCCGTTCGCTGGCAGTGGCGCAAGAGGCCAAGACGCACGGCGTGGGGCGGCACCTGGTGGAATCCCTGGTGGCGGAGGCGCAGCAATATGAACTGGATGCCGCGTTCGCCTTCACCTATGTCACGGAGTTCTTTGAAAAGGTGGGGTTCCACACGATCGAGCGCGGAGCGCTGCCGCTCAAAGCGTGGAAGGACTGCGTGCGGTGCCCCAAATTCCAGGCGTGCGACGAGATCGCCGTAGTGCGCGTGCTCCGGCCGGAACGGTGGAACGCGCAGATCTGGGGACAGCAGGTGACTGCGCCAGACGAGCAATTGATCCAGATCCCCACTCCCCGGCCGCTGTAGTCAAAAGGCAGGAGTCAGAAGTCAGGATTGCACCGGCGTCCTTCCGGCGGAGAATCTACCCTCAAGGGAGGGGGATTGCAACGCACGATTGACCGAAGATAGCACTACCCCCAAAGTGGGGTTATTCAGCGCACCCTCAAAAGACCGTTGAAAACAGATGACAATCAATGGGCAATCTAGGCTAGAATCGTCTTTCAGGATTAAAGAGTCCTGAACTGATGTTTTTGATCCTACTTCTTGTGAGGCATGCATGAGAGCGCTAACGGTTGATGTGAAATCCTCAACCGGCCGGGTCCTGTGTTGCACGGTATTCCGTCCGGGCGGGAAAAAGCTGCTGGCCAAGGGCCATGTGATCAGCGATGAAGATGTCCGGGTTCTGGAATCCGAGGGCATGGAGAGCATTTGGGTTACCGAGCTGGAGGAAGGCGAGATTGGCGAAGACGAGGCCGTCTGCCAGGTTGCCAGCGAGATGGGTTGCGGCAGTTTCGAAATCCGTCTGGCGGCCGGCGGGCGCGCGAACCTGTTGGCCACTGAAAACTGCTGCGTGCTGGTAGACGACGAACTGCTCAAGCAGATCAATTGCACGGCCTCGACGGTCATCGCCACCGCCTTGAACTTCAGCTACGCGGTGGCGGGCCAGCGCATTGCCACCGTCAAGAGCGCGCCGTTTGCGGTTGCCAAAGAGCAGCTGGATGCGGTGCTCGGCATTTTGAAAGAGCGCGGGCCGATCCTGCAGGCGCGGCCCGTGCGAGCACCCAGCGTCGGCATTCTTTACACCGATCCGATCAGCGGAGAACGGGCCCGGCAGTTGTTCGAGAACATCATGCGGCAGCGGCTGGAGCGGTTCGGAGTGAACGCCAATTTCGTCCTGTCGTGTACGGAAGATGAAAATTCGGTGGCACGGTGCATGCAGCATCTACTGCGTTCGAAGCCCTGCGTGATCCTGGTGGCGTCGACGACCGCGCCGGCGGGTCCGGAAGACGTGATCGGGCAAGCCATGACCAAGGTAGGCGGCATGGTGGAACGGTTTCTGGCGCCGGTGGAACCGGGCAACCTGCTGCTGATGGCATATAAGGATGAAGTACCGATTATTTCAGCGCCGGGATGTTTCCGGTCAGCCAAGCCAAACGTGGTCGATTTGATTTTGCCGCCACTGCTGGCGCGTTACCACGTGACCGGTTGGGAAGTCGCCTGCCTGGGACATGGCGGCCTCCTGGCGTGACAAGCTCCTCCAACCCCGCAGACTGACCCTCCGAACAGTCTACGGGGCTCCTCAGCCGGGCGCTCCCTCCGGGCGCCCGGCATTTTTTTGCCAATGGATGCCACGGGCTTCGAGTTCCCGCTCGATCTGCGCCGCGGATTCAAACAGCACGGCGTCGATCCCAAGGGCGCGCGCGGCCTCGACATACGCCGGTATGTCGTCGGTGTAAAAACATTCTTCAGGACGGCAGCCGGCGCATGCCACGGCCGCACGGTAGATCTCCGGCCGCGGCTTCATGGCCTTCACTTCATAAGAGAGCACCAGGTGGTGGAAGTGCCGCAGCGCCGGCAGACGGTGGCGCAGCATCTCGAAATGGATGGCGTTGGTGTTCGAAAGCAGCACCAGACGGTAGCGCGCCGCCAGGCCGGCCAGCAGGCTCTCGGGAACGAGCGGCTCGGTGAAGACGGAACTCCACAAGTGGCGGAACTGGTCGTAATCCACGCGCAGATCGAGCACGGTGGAGAGTTGGGCGACAAAATCGCGCGGCTCGACCAGGCCGGTTTCGAAGCGTTCCACCAGGCCGGAGGCGGCCAGGCGCCGTGGAATCTCCCGCGCGTCGTAAGGACAGAGCCCTTCAAGCGCGCGATAGCCGCGCCCGAAATCGAAATCGATGAGAACCCGGCCGAGATCGAAGATCACCGCTTTGTACATAGCTTCCTTATCAACATATCGAACGGGGAGCCGCCGCGGCCGTCCGATTCCGTAAAGTGCTGTTCGCAAGCGGACACCGGCGCCTTTGGGCCGGCCCCGGTTGGGAGCCGGAACTGGTTGCGCTTCATCGCCTTACGATAATGTGATGGGTGGTGCCGGAGTTGCCATGTATAACCCGCACGACAATTCGATTCCTATAAGGAGCTCCATGAAAGCTCTGTTGTTGCTGGCGGTAGCGGCTGCGGCCGCGTCCGCGCAAACGCCGGAAGTTTCCCCTGAAGTTTCCATTGTCACGCCCAGAGCACGCCCCGTGGTGGGCCGCCTGCTGGCGCCGTTCCACCTGGAGAAGCGGACGGTTCCACCGGCCAAGCTGGCGAATTCGCCGCGCCTCGAACAGCTGGTGCGCTCCGGCAACCTCTACCTCTCGGCGCAGGACGTGATTGCGCTGGCGCTCGAAAACAATCTCGATATCGCGGTGGAGCGCTATGGCCCATACCTGTCGCGCGAAGTGCTGCGGCGGGCCCAATCGGGCGGGCTGCTGCGCGCCACGGACGTGCCGGTGGCGGCCGGGCCCACCAGCGTCTCGACGGCCGGCATCAGCACGGCTTCGAGCGGCCTCGCGGGCGGCGCGGGAATTGGATCGGGCGGCGGAATCGTGACGGGCATCGGACCCAATCCGCCCAGCCTGGATCCCGTACTGTATGCCCAATTCAACATCGGACACACCAGCACGCCGGAGACGAATACCCAGTTGAACGCCACCACCACGCTGGTGAACAGCTACCGGCAAGGCTACTTCGGGTATGCCCAGAGCTGGATTACCGGTACATACGCGCAGTTGACTTTTGGTGAAGCGCGCAACCGGTTGAATAGCGCTACGCCGCTGTTCAATCCTTCGCTTTCCGGCTACCTGGATTTTTATGTCACGCAGCCGCTGCTGCAAGGGCTGAACATCGGCGTCAACAGCCGGTATATCAAAGTGGCCAAGAACAACCTGAAGGTGAGCGATCTGCTGGTGAAGCAGCAGGTGGCCACCACGGTGGCGGCGGTGCTCGATCTTTACTGGGACCTGGTGAGCTTTAACGAGGCCGTGCGCATCAAAGAGCAGGCGCTCGATGCCGCGCAGAAGCTGTATGAAGGCAATAAAAAGCAGGTAGAGATCGGAGCCCTGGCGGGTATCGAGGTAACGCGGGCGGCGGCGGCGGTTTCGGCCAGCAAAGAGGCGTTGCTGATCGCGCAGACCAACGTGGCGCAGCAGGAGATCGTGCTGAAGAACGCGCTCAATCGAAACGCCATGGTGAACACCTGGCTGGACGACGTGCACGTGATCCCCCTGGATCATATTGAAGTTCCCAAGACGGACGAAATCCGCCCGGTGCAGGACCTGGTGGAGGAAGCGCTCGAGAAGCGCGACGAAATCGCGCAGGCCCAGGTCAATCTGGACAGCAAGAAGGAATTGCTCAAGGGTACCAGGAACAATCTGCTGCCCAGCCTGCAAGCCTTTGCGGAGTTCACGAACAACGGCTTGAGCGGCCCGGCCAACCCCCTCAACAGCGCCGACGCCTATGGCGTTCCCAACCCGTATTTCATCGGCGGGACGGGAACCCTGGTCAGCCAGATTTTTCGCCGGAATTTTCCGAATTACTCGGCTGGAATCTCCCTCAACATTCCCTTCCGTAACCGGCAGGCGCAAGCCGATTATGTGACCGACGAATTGCAGCTGCGGCAGACCGAACTGCAGATGCAGCGCGCCGTCAACCAGGTGCGCGTGGATGTGAAAACCAACGTGATCAATTTGCAGCAGGCGCGCTCGCGTTACGAAACGGCCGTGGCTACCCGCGTGCTGGCCGAGCAAAGCCTGGATGCGGAGCAAAAGCGGTTCCAATACGGCGTAGGCAGCGTGGCGCTGGTGATTGCGGCGCAGCAGGATCTGGCCAACGATCAGGATGGCGAGGTGCAAGCCATGGCCAACTACACGCACGCCAAGATCGGATTTGACGCAGCCATGGGACGGACGCTGGAAGTGAATCACGTTTCGATGGAAGAGGCCATGCGCGGCTACGTGCAGAGGGAGTCCATGCTGCCGCCCACTCTGCCCGAAGCGAAGAAACCGGAGGCGCTGCGATGAAACTTTCGAGCCTCCTGAAAACGGCCGCGGGCGTGGCGCTGGCGTTGCCTGGCGTGGCTCAGGAACAGCCGGCCACGGTCGAGAAAGCGTCCCTTCCCGCGGCCATTCGTCCCTATGTGGCGCCCCGGGTTGCGCCCATCCGGCTGCATAATTCCAGCCGGCTGGACAGCCTGATTCGCGCGGGCAACCTCTACCTGACGGTTCAGGATGCGCTGGCACTGGCGATTGAGAATAACTTGAACCTGGAAATCGACCGCTATGGGCCCTGGCTGGCGGATTCGGCGCTGGAGCGCTCCAAGGCCGGAGGTCCCAACCGCGGCGTACCGAGCGGCAGCAGCCAGATTTCAAGCGTGGACACGGGCGTTGGGGTGAATGGAACCGTCGCCAGCGCCGGTTTGGGCGGCGGCGGCAGCGGCGGCGGGGGCGGCGGCAACGGCGGCGGGGCCACCATCCAACAGGTAGGGACAATCGTGCCGAATTACGATCCGACACTACAGAGCACGACCAACTTTTCGCACATCACGCAGCCTCAGTCCACGCTGGTGGTGAGCCAGACGAGCGCGCTGGTGCAATCGCAGCGCACCTACAACAGCATATACAGCCAGGGACTGATCACAGGCGGGCAGATCCAGTTCCGCGACTATCAGCAACATTTTCAGGAAAACGCTCCGGGCGATTTCGTGAATCCGGTGGCGGCCACCCACATGGACATCACGGTGAGGCAACCGCTGATGCAGGGGTTTGGAATCGGACTCAACAACCGCACGATCCGGATTTCGCAGATCAATGTAACCGCGGCGCGGGAGCAGTTCCGGTCGCAACTGCTCGACCTGGTGGCCAGCGTTCTGAACCTGTACTGGAATCTGGTGGCGGCCAAGGCGGAAGTGCAGGCGCGGCAGCAGGCTTTGGAGATCACGCAGAAATTCTTCGACGACACAAAGAAGGAGATCGCGGCGGAGGCCATTCCGGCGATCCAATTGCCGCGGGCGCAAGCCGAATTGGCCACGCGCCGGCAGGACCTGCTGATTGCCGAAGCCACCGTGCGTCAGCAGGAGATCCTGCTGAAGGAGGCGTTGAGTCATACCGAAGACCCGATTCTGGAAGCGGCGTCGATCGTGACCATGGACCATATCGAAGTTCCCGATACCGACGATCTACCGCCTTTGCGGCAATTGGTGGCGACGGCTCTCGAGAAAAGGCCGGACGTAGCCGTCGCAAAATATCGCGATCAGACCGATGAGATCAATCTGGCCGGCACCGCCAATCCGCTGCTGCCGACCTCGAACCTTACCCTGCTGAGTTATGACCGCGGCGTCGCGGGCGAGGGCCACACGGTGGATGGCGCGCCTCCCAATCCTTATTTCGTGGGCGGTCTGGGGTCGGCGGAGGCGCAAGTTCTGCGGCACGATTTCCCCAATAACCAGGCGACCATCACTCTTAACGCAACGTTGGGCAACCGCGCGGCCCAGGGCGACTACGGGATCGACCAGTTGCAGCATCGCCAGTCGCAGGTTACGGTTCAGAGGGAAACCAATGCGATCGTGGTGGACGTTGCCGCGCGGATGAGCGCGCTGCGGCAGGCGCACACGCGGTATGACGCGGCCAGGGAAACGTCGGCGCTCCAACGGCAATTGCTGGAAGCGGACCAGCGGAGGTTTACTTCCGGCGCAGTCTCGACCACCTTCGACACCATCATGAGCGATCAGCGGGCCTTCGTGACCGCCCAGATTACCGAAGCCAACGCTCTGGCGGCCTACGCCCGCGCCCGCATCTCGCTCGACCAGGTCTTGGGCGAGACGCTCGAAAGGAACCACATTTCGCTCGAAGAGGGATTGAACGGCCATGTGGGGAGGCAGTCGCAGATCCCCGGCGGGTTGGAGGCGGGGAAGCGGTAAGGCCCCTGCGCGCTCTCACCGAGCCGCGACTGTGGAGGCGCGGTGTGGGCCATGCGAGCCGCGGCCGTGAGGGAGCGGAGGGCCGATTCGCACCCGCGCACGTCGGCACGTTGACCGGCGGCGTGCTGGTGCATAGAATGAAGAAGGGGAGTTTTAGCCAAATACGCCATGAGAAGCGACGCGACGATGCCAACCCGGCACTTCGAAATCCTGCGAGCTATCGTGCGCGAGTACATCGAGACGGGTGAGCCGGTTGGGTCGCAGACGCTTTCGCGGCGGCGGGGGCAGGCGCTGAGCCCGGCCTCCATTCGCAATGTGATGGCGGAGTTGGCCGATGAGGGCTACCTTTCGCAACCCCACACCTCGGCGGGCCGCGTGCCAACCGAAAAGGCCTTCCGCTTTTATGTGGGCTCGCTGACGGCAGCCCGGGTGGCGGCGGGCGAAGCGGACCGGTTGCGCAGCGAGTTCAGCGCGCTCGACACAGTGGGCGCGCGCGTGGAACACTCCAGCCACATCCTGATGGAACTCACCCGGAACGTGGGGATCGCCGCCGCGTTGCCGGCCCTGGCGCAGGAGCTCGATCAGATCGAGCTGGTGCCGCTGGCCGATTGCCGCGTCCTGATGATCCTGGTCACGCGCGACCACATGGTGCGGAACCGGGTGGTAGCGCTCGAAGAGCCGGCATCGCCCGATGAGTTGATCTCGATCCGCAACTACGTCAACCGCAACTTCAGCGGGTGGCAGTTGGGGGCGGCACGGCGCGAGCTGCTGAGCCGCATGCTGGAAGAGCGGGCGGCTTACGATGCGGTCACGCGGCAACTCCAGGTGCTGTGCCGCAAGGGCCTGCTGGAAGTGGACACGGCGCCGGAAGTCCACATGGAAGGGGCTTCCAACCTTCTCGGGCTGGACCTGCACCTGACGCGCGAGAAAATGCGGGGGCTGCTGCGCGCGCTGGAGGAGAAGCAGCGCGTGATCGAGCTGCTGGACCGCTTCCTGGAGCAGCCGCCCGGCGAGCTGGAAGTGCACGTCGGCCTCGAAGCCATTCATCCGGCCATGAAGGACCTGGCGCTGATCGGCATGAGTGTGCGGATGGCCAGCGGCCTGCCGGCGAAAGTAGCGGTACTGGGGCCGATGCGCATGCACTACCAGCAGGTCATGGCGGCGGTGCTCGAGACCAGCCGGGCGCTCGAGAGCGCGCAGTTCTAGAGCCCTACTTTGATAAACTGGTAACAGTGGACAGCCAGAATCCCAATCAGAAACTTACCGACGTGTCTTCCGACGACAACGTTCCGGCGGAAACGCCATACGGGCAATTGGCGGCGGCGACCGCCGAGCGCGATCGACTGGCGGCGGAGAACGCGGAGCTGCAGGACCGGCTGCTGCGCATGCGCGCCGAGTTCGATAACGCCCGGCGGCGCGCGGAAAGGGAGCGGTCCGATTACCTGCAGTTCGCCGGCATGGAACTGGTGCGGGACATCCTGCCGGTGCTGGACGACTGCGAGCGCGCCCTCAAGGTGGAGACCGCCGACCGCGAATATGCCAAGGGAGTCGAGTTGATTTATCAGCATCTGTTTGAAACGCTCAAGAAGATGGGGCTGGAGCCGATCGAAACGGCCGGCCGCCAGTTCGATCCGAGCCTGCACCAGGCGGTACAGCGGGTGGAGACCGACGAGGCCGAAGACCAGTCCATTCTGGGAGAGTTCCAGAGAGGCTATAATTTCAAAGGCAAGCTTCTGAGGCCCGCCATGGTGCGGGTGGCAGTGAAACCGTAACGCATTGAATCCCGTGTCGAAGCGAGACTATTACGAAATACTGGGTGTCGGCAAGGACGCCGGCGATCAGGACATCAAGGGCGCATACCGCAAGCTCGCGCTCAAATTCCATCCCGACCGCAATCCGGACGATCCCCACGCCGAAGAGAATTTTAAGGAGGCGTCGGAAGCTTACAGCGTTCTGAGCGATGCCCAGAAGCGCGCGGCCTACGACCGGTATGGCCACGCGGGGTTGCAAGGGGCGGCCGGCGGCGCGGGTTTCAACCCCGAGGCTTTTACCGATTTCAGCGATATCCTGGGAAACTTCTTCGACCTCGGCGATCTGTTCGGCGGCGGCGGGCGGCGGCGCAACCGCGCGCAACGCGGCGAGGATGTGCGCTACGACCTGGAGTTGACGTTTGAAGAGGCGGTGTTCGGGATGAACGCCGACATCCAGGTGGCGCGCATGGATCGCTGCGACCGGTGCCGCGGGGCGGGTTCGGAGCCCGGCAGCGGACCAACGCAGTGCCCCACGTGCCACGGCCGCGGCGAGGTTTTGTATCAACAGAGTTTCCTCTCCATCCGGCGCACGTGCAGCACCTGCGGCGGGTCGGGCCAGATCATCCGCAATCCTTGCAGCCAGTGCCGCGGCAATGGCTTCCGGCAGATCCAGCGCAAACTCAAGGTGACGGTTCCGGCGGGAGTCGATAACAACACGCGCATACGCCTCGCGACGGAAGGCCAGCCGGGCTCAACCGGCGGACCGCCGGGCGATCTCTATGTCTTCCTGAAGGTCAAGGAGCACGCCTTCTTCGAGCGCCACGAACAGGACCTGCACTGCACCATTCCCATCAACCTGGCGCAAGCGGCGCTGGGCGCGGAAATCGAGGTGCCCACACTCGAGCAGCCGCACAAGCTCAAGATTCCCGAAGGCACGCAAAGCGGCGCGCAGTTCCGCGTGCGGCACAAGGGCGTGCCGGTGGTGAACGGCAGCGGCCGGGGCGACCTCTACGTGCATGTGAATGTGCAGATTCCCACCCGGTTGACGCGCGAGCAGCGGAAACTGCTGGAGCAGTTGCGCGAGAGCCTGCCGGTGGATAACGCGCCCGCCGAAAAAGGGCTCTTCGACAAGGTTAAAGATTACTTCATGTAGTGTCTCGCCAAAGGGGAGATAAACAGGCTCTCTGGAAACTTGGGCTCAGCTGCGGCGGGAATGCCTCCAGGCGGCCTTGTTCATTGATATCGCATTAGCCCCGGAGCCAGCAGATCAGATCCATCGGTTGCGCGTCAGGCGGCCAGTTGACCGCGATGGGCGCAAATCTCTCCAAGACTCTCTATGGCATCGGTTTCGTCCGGTCGTGCCCGGCATGCCCGCGGGCGAGATCGTCGAGCAGAGCAATTCTTTGGTGGCGTCTTTCCAGGTCCGGTTCGGACAGACTCCCGCGCAAGCGGTTTTCGCGAGACTGGCTCTCGGCTTCATGGGCCTGTACCAGTTAAACTCGGAAAGTTTATCGCGCTTGCCGACAAGCGTGGGCCGGTCATCCGCCACTCGGTAGACTGCCACCTCGGCGGGGGGTTAAGAATTTCGATATGGTTTGTTGGGTCGTGGGGTAGGTGATCCATGTCCGCTCATGGACGAATCCGGGCCGGCTATGGCGAAAGGCTGACCGTTCGCAATCGCAGACTGGAAGTGGAGGTGCGGAGGGACTATTCTCAGGTGGGGCCGGCTCCGCAGGCGAATCGGCGAGAAGGTGGTATGAAGCGATCGGTGAGTGTCAGCCTAACCGTCGTCGCGGCTGTCAGTATGGCCGCGCGCGGGCAGCCGCGCCTGGACCCATGCGCGACCGCGAGCTTCAACGAGCAGGCCTGCCAGGCGGCGATTCAGAACCACGGATACTGCTGGAATGGGCGATGGGTGAGGCTCAAGTATCACTATCCCTTCCCCTATTATTACGACGCTTATCAGGAATACATAGCCAATGGGGGCGTGGTGAACGCAGCCGTCGTGGGATCTTGCGGTCCTCTTGCTCAGGGGGCTCTTGGCGCTCACGGTGCGGCGCACGGAGGGTTCGGAGCGACCGGCGCTTGCCATGGAGCGAATAGCTGAGGATGGCGGGAGACCGCCCAGCCGAACGGCAAATCCACGCGCTCGATGCTTGGTTTCGTTTATCGGAATGTAAAGGTGGCAAGGAACCGCGCTTCCGAGCTGGCCCGCCTTTGCCCGCGCCTCCCCTGGCACAATGGATTCGTGAACCCACCAATCCTCTCCCGCCGCAACCTGTTGGCCCTCTCGGCTGGTTTGCCTGCCGCCGCTTATCCGCAGCCCGCGCGCGCCGTGGATGGCTATGTCGATATCCTGCGCGTGCCCGATCTCGCCATCGCCTTCCTTGAAAGCGGCCCACTCCCGCTCGTCCGCGAAGGCCACCGATGGAACGGCGCCGGCATCTCCGTCCAGACCGAACCGGACGCTGGCGGCGGCATGCCTGTTCGCATCGAGGCGCCGGAAGCCCCGCTGCTCCGCTTGCATCTCCGCTGGCGGGCCGCCGTGCCGGAGCGCTGGCGCATCCTCAACGACCAGTGGGAGCGCAGCTACGGGGATCTCGAATGGCGCGGCCTGGTCGGCGAGCGCGTCCTGCCATGGTACTTCCTGGCTTTCGACGGCCGCGCCACGCACGGTTACGGCGTGGCTACCGGGGCCTCGTGCTTCGCCTTCTGGCAGGCCGACCCCGCCGGCATCTCGCTGTGGCTGGACCTGCGCAATGGAGGCTCGGCCGTGCGCCTGGGCCCCCGCACGTTGGAAGCCGCCGTCGTGCGAGTCCGCCGCGGGACTGCGCACGAGAGCGCCTTCCAATCCGCGCGGCGCTTCTGCCCTCTGCTCTGTGCGAAGCCCCGCCTGCCTTCCGCGCCTGTTTACGGCGGCAACAACTGGTATTACGCCTACGGCCGCAACTGCTCGGCCGCCGCCATTGAGCGGGATGCCGGCCTGATGGACGAACTCGCCCCATCCGGGCCAAACCGGCCCTTCATGGTCATCGATGACGGCTGGTCGCTGACCAACACCGCCGGTCCCTGGGAACGCGGCAACGCCGGCTTCCCCGATATGGCGGGGCTGGCTGGGGTCATGAAACGGCAGGGCGTCCGTCCTGGCATCTGGTTGCGCCCCCTGTACACCACCGCCGAGGTTTCTCCGACCGCCCGCCTTCGGCCCCGCGCAGGCCCCCGCGACGCGACCCTCGATCCGAGCCTGCCCGAGACGCTTGAAACCGTCCGCCAGGACATTGGCCGCTTGGCTTCGTGGGGTTTCGAGCTGATCAAGCACGACTACACCAGTTTCGATCTGCTGGGCCGCTGGGGCTTTTCGATGGGCGCCGACCTCACCCAAGCCGGATGGCACTTCGCCGACCGCTCCCGCACCACCGCCGAAATCGCCTTGGCCCTCTACCGCGCGATTCGGGAAGCGGCCGGGGGCGCGGCTGTCATCGGCTGCAATACGTTCGGACACCTGTCCGCCGGTCTGTTTGAACTGCAGCGCACCGGCGACGACACCAGCGGCCGCGACTTCGACCGCACGCGACGGATGGGCGTCAACACGCTGGCGTTTCGCGGCCCACAGCACCGCGCCTTCTTCGATGTCGACGCCGATTGCGCCCCCATCACGCCGCAACTCCCGTGGGAACTGGCCGCGCGCTGGCTCGACCTGTTGGCCCGCAGCGGGACCGCGCTGTTCGTCTCCCCCGATCCCGCGGCGGTCAACGCCGAGTCTAAGCAGGCCCTCCGGCGGGCGTTCGCGGCCGCCGCTCAAGTGCGCGAGTTTGCCGAACCGCTCGACTGGATGGACACCACCGCGCCCGGCCGCTGGCGCATCGATGGACGCGCGGTGGAATACGACTGGTACGGTTCCGAAGGAGCCTCGCCCTTCCCGCGTTAACGGCCGGCGGTAGCAGCGAGTGCCGAGGCCGGCTGTCCAAGAGCAAGAAATCGGTTACGGTACACCTGACAATCTGGCACGAGCCTGGTTTCGTGCCAAGCCCTCCCGCTCATCGGCAGGCGCGCGCCGGGGCGCGATTATCGCGCCGTTGGGCTACCAGGTCGTGCTCACGGAAACGGCCGACGACCGAGGTGACGTTTCCGGTAGTCGCAAGATCGGGCCAAAGCGGATACGCGGGCCCCGTTTTAATTCGTGCCAAAACCTAACCTGTCGGGCGACCCGCGGCATCTTCCGGTCATGGCTGCGGACCATGCGCGGATGACGGGGCGCGCGGGCGCGGTCTGCAACTGCCGTGGTTACTCCCAAATGGCTTACTCTTACTTGCCGATCATCAGAATGGTAAACGAACCTGGTACCGCTGTGCCCTGGGGCCCGCGGCCCCCGCCAGTCGGCGGCGGCGGCGCCGGCCGGCGCTCCTGGCTCATCGTCAAGATGTGGTTCCTCTTGCTGTCGAACGTGATCGTCCGGGCGCCATTCATCGTCTGAAGATTTTGCTCGACCTCGAAACTCGTCGGGCTTTTCTCCTTGACGATGGTCAACGTGCCGTTGCCATGCGTGCTGAAGGCTTCCATCGTCGAGGGGTTGAAAACGGCGCCGTCAGATCCGCCGGCGAGCGGCAGACTCGTGAAGATCTTGCCGTCCTTGGCGCTCAGTATCACCATCATCGGCTGTGCCGGCTGGGCAGGAGGATTTCCCGAGCTCGCGCACGCCGCGAACAGCACATGATTCTTCGCGTCCAACGCCAGCCCGTTGCACCTGCCCTTGTCCCCGAAGGGGTAGTGCGCGATCGCCTTCATCGTCTTGACGTCGACGGCCGTCACACTGCCCTGCGCGTCCTGCATGACGACGTAGAGCATGCCTTTGCCGTCACCCACGCCCTGCTCCGGAACGCCGCCCAGATCGATCGTGCCGAGCACGGTGCCGTCTTTAGCGTCGATCACCGTCGCGTCCTTCGTCCGGTGACTGAAGACGTAGACCCTTTCGTTGAAGGCATCGAAGTAGATGCCGTCCGGCTGTGCGGCGCCCACATCAATGCTCTTGATGAGCTTCATCGTCTTGGTGTCGAACATTGACACTTTCGGATGGTCGCTGGTGAAGCCGTGGCCCGACTTCGGATCGACTGCCGTGCCATTCCCTCCGACGCCGGCGATCTCACCGACCGGCTCGAGCGTGTCGAGATTGAAGATCGTCAACCGTGCTGGGACCGCCGGCACCGCGGGCGTCGTGTCCGTGGCCGCAACCGCGCGCGTCGCGCCGCGCGGAATATACAGCCGGCGTCCAGCGGCATCGGCATAGATGTAGTCCCAGCCACCTTCTCCGCCGACCCTGGCCGTCTTGAGCACCTTGTACGGGCTGGCCTGTTGAGCCAACCCGATTGGCGCGAACGTCGCGATTGCCACCGCAAGAGCTAAACAAAACTGTCGCATTAGAGTCTTCCGGAACGAGTATAACAGTGTAGCCCAGCGCACCCGAACCAATACTCTGTACTGTTCGGCGCGGAGCAGTTGCCGGCCCTACTGACGCTCCGTTGAGGACACAGATTCATCCAAACTCGGAGAAGTGGCGGCGGGCGAGGTGGGAACCGCCTGCTGAGCGACGGCTTCGACCACCGCAGTTCGGGCGGGAACCTTCTCCGAGGCGCCTTGTGGCTTCTTTGCAACCGTCTTTTTCACGGCATTCGCCGCCTTTGATGGTAAGGCCTTTACTGCCGCCTTCTTGATGGCAGCCTTCTTCCTTGCGCTCTTCTTTTTTGCGGCGGTCAGGTGCGCCTTCGCCGCCGCACGTTTGAGCGCCCAACGCTTCTTGGTGGCGGCGATGATTGCCTTTCTGCCAGCCGCACTGAGCCTCCGTTTGGGTTTTGAGGCTTCCGGGGTGGCTCTGGATGGTCGCATGGGCTGCTTCACCGGAGGATGCTTCACCGGAGGATGCTTCACCGGAGGATGCTTCACCGGAGGATTCTTCGCCGTCCTGGAGGACGCTTGCAAACTCATAGCCTGCTTCGCCCGAGTGACAGCAGCCTTCGCATCTGTAAGCACTTCTCGTAATTTGGGCGCACTTGAATACCGCTCCATCACATCCGATATTGACGCCTCAATCTTGGCTAGTCGCTTGAGAGCCTTATTCGCTTTCATGGCTACTCCTCTCAGTCAGAATACAACGTTTCGCGCGGGCGGCACGGTTTCTTACCCGACTCCCTATCGCGGAATCTCGACGGCGGCGTTCGCAGCCGACATTAGTTGGCCTTCGGCGTCGCGGACCACCAGGCGCACCAGGTAGGTTCCCGGCGTTACGTCGAGGGTGGTCCGGATGGCAGCGGGTTGCCCCAGCCGGTTGGCCAGCGTATCATCCTTCAGGCGCAGTTCGATTACCTTCTTGACGCCTTGCAGGTAATTCCCGTTGCGATCGAAGAGGCCATAGACCAAGGTCACCACGTTGTTGTTCCGGTCCTCGACCTTGCGGTACTTGAGCTGCTTAAGGTTCAGACGCACCAGCACGGTGAGCTTGGCCGATTCAGCGTCCACTTTGAAAAATTGGGTATGCATTTCGATGCGCAGTTCCTGCATTTCCTCGCGCGAGAAAAGCGCGGCCCCAATCTCCTGCCGCGCGGTCTCCTCGGGATCGTCGATGCGCTTGGGAGCGTAATAGCCGCGGCGCGCCTGCAGGTTCAGATCGCTGGACGGCTTCACGGTTACGCGCAGCGGGTGAAAACTGCCGTCGTTCTTCAGATTCTGCGGCGTAAATCCCAGCTCGTAAACGTACTCGGGCGCGGCCGCCAGGCGTTTGAACCCCTCGTCGTAGTTATTGCTGTTCTGGAAAAATGTGCCGCCGGTGCCGGATGCCATCTCGGCCAGAATGTCCGACCGCATGGATTCGCGCATCAGGGACGAGCCGACGCGCCCGCCGGCCCGCGAGACATCCAAGGCCGGATCGGTGTAGAGGCCGCGCGCGTCCAAGCCGCTGATGATCACGTTGGCGCGGATGGCTCTGTCCAGAATCTCGTTCTTGTCCGGATAGAACAGCGGATCGATGGTGAAGAAGCCGGGAGAAATCACCATTACGGTGCGCTGCCCCGGCACAGTGGCCATGCGCTGCACCACGTCCTTGATGGCGTCAAGCGAACCGAAAGTGAGCGTATCGCCGCCGGACATGGCGCCGGCGCGCGCCATGATGTCGGGCCGCAGGCGCATTAACGCGTCCCGCAGCCGATCCTGGTCGTCGGTGAAATCGAGCATGGGGTTGCCGGACATGGTGAAGATGGCGGCGCGGTCCGTGGGTTTGAGCCCGGCGATGTGCCGCATCGCGGCATCGCGGACGCGCGGGAGGTCGGCCGGCGCGAGGTGGACATCGTCGAACAGGTACGCCACAAACCGTTCGGGCACCACGACCGCACGGCCCTTCTCTTCCTCGGAGGAAAGCGGACTGCCGGGTGTCGCATTGACTTCGAGCGGCGGCTTGCTGCCGATTTTCTCCACTGAGAAACGTGTGATTTCCTGCGGCTTGCCCTTGTCGAAAAGTTGAAAACTCGCCTTGGTGAGATTGCCGACGGCGACTCCCTGGATATCGCGTACCACCACCGGGACCATCACCAGGTTGACATGCGACTTGAAGGCTACCGCCGTCTCCTCGCGCGTATTCATTTCGGGCGCGTTGGGATTGGCTGGAGTTTGCTGTGGGGGCAAGGGTGGCGCCGAAGGTGGAACGGTCTGCGCCTGCGCCGTTGCCAACAGCAGGCATGCCACGACAGACAGCGGTTTCATGATATATCCAGATTGCCACTTTTTGGGGCCCGGCGGCGACAATATCGATTAACGGGCCTCAGCCGGCGCCTGGATGCTGGCGTCGATCCATTGCCGCATGCGGCGGAAGTGTCCGCCCTTCCAGTAAGCGCGGCCGCAATCCGGGCAGCGCAAAAACTCATCGTACAGTAGGGCGATCTGGGCAGGAAGTTGATGGCGTACCTGGTCTTTGCCCGCCTGCGCCAGCAGCGTGTTGCATCGCAGACACCGCGAGAAGGGCTTTGCCAGGCGCCCCAGATCAAATCGCCTGACCACTTCCGCGAGTTGCTGCCGCGGTTGGGTGGCCCGCAGGTAATACCCGTGCGTCACGGAGCCGCGTTTCAGGAGTCCCACATCCCGGGTCAACAGAATCCGGTGGTCGTGGCGCGAGACCTCCGCCAGGCGCTCGTCGGTGCAACGGTTCTGATACAGAGTGTCAAATCCCAACATCCGCAGGTATGCGGCCAGGCGGCCGAGGTGCACATCGAGTACGAATTGCGCATCACGTAGCGGCTCCGGACGCAATCGGGTCAGTCCGGCAATGTCGAACGCCTCGAAGACCGGGTAAACACTGATCCGGTCGCCGTCCTGAACCCGATAGGCGAAATCCACCGATTGTCCGTTGACCAGGATGAGATCGACCTCCGTGTGGGGCACGCCGAATGACTCGATGCGGTCCTTGATGGTAGTGACATCCAGGAATCCATACGCGAACTCTGTGAAACGGCGCTCCGGCAGTAGAAAGTCGTTGAGTTCTGCGTAGAAGCGGAAGTTTGCAACAGGCATGACGTTGGCCAAGGCCCCATTGGGCATACCCGCCAGCACCGAGTGTACACCCAGAGGCTCATGGCCGTGGAGTGTCTCTCGGCGCGATAATCGGGCATAGGGCTCATCTCTTATGTCTTTTCACGTTTTCTCCAATTCGTTTGCGGAAGGCGGATGGATTCCGGAATTGCACTCGTGCAAGGGCGCCGACCTCTCACCCTCGCTGGAATGGAGCGGTGAACCGGGAGACGTGCGCAGTTTCGCGCTCGTAGTCGAAGATCCGGACGCACCTTCCGGCACGTTCTGTCACTGGCTCGTATATGATATCCCGCCGGACGTGCACAATTTGGCGCAGGGCCTCAAGCCCGGCTCGGTGGGAGTGAGCGGCGCCAACGATTTCGGCCGGCCGGGTTATGGCGGCCCATGTCCGCCCAAGGGATCGGCGCACCGGTACTATTTCCGCCTGTATGCGCTCGACATCAACACTCTCGGCCTGCGCGCGGGAGTGGGACGCAGGGAGTTGTTACCGGCCATGAACGGGCACATCCTGGCGGAAACGCAGTGCATGGGCCGGTTCCAACGGCGCTAGGGCGCGTCCGCGCGCGGAAGCGTGAGCGCGCCACGCCGTCGCTCCCTAACGTGCAGTCGGGCGCGAAGAAGCAGGCGTGGCGCCAGGGGCTCGTAGGTCCGTCGGAGCGTCGTCAGCGTTGTATCGTCACATTGTCGGCGGCGAGATCGTAGCCTTCTTCTTGCGCCGTCTTTACTGCGTCGGCCTGGAGGGTTTGCGACCCTGCATCCTTCGGGCCCTTCCAGTGCCGGCGAATCACCTCTTCGCCCACCTGGATGCGCACCAGCCATTGCGATTTCTCATTGTCCCAGGACACTTCCGCCCGATCCGCGGTTATCAGAGCCATACCGAAACTCTCCTGTCGCCGGGCACGCTCTCACCGGCGTCCCGGTGCTGTTCCAAATGTACATCACATTTCGAATCTTGGGAGCGGCTGGCGTGACACGGGGCCATGGGAGTTGGCCAGGCTCATTCTACGATAAGCCTGTTTTTCCGCCGCCACAAACTGAACCAGCGCACTACCCAGTTGCCGCAAAGGTCGGCCGCGGGACACGCAAAGCCTCCGGCTGCCTGTCTGGCGCCGCAATCAGCGCTTCCTCAGCGCTCTCATGTCTCGACCTTTCCTCTTTTTCCTCCGCGTCTCCGCGCCTCCGCGTTGAATAAACAATTTCCTTTTTTGGTTCCGGCTGGGCCGGGTTAGGGAGCGATCTTCGCGGGACGGGAAACGCGTCACCCCTTGCGGCGGCTGGAATCGCGGACGACCAGCCGCGGGGGAATGAAAATCCGCTGCGGAGCCGTCGGTTTCTTCGATTCCATGGACTGCAGCAGCAAATCCGCGGCGGTTTCGCCGATCGTCGAGCTCGATTGATCGACCGTGGAAAGCGGCACCCGCAGCAGGTCCGAGTAGTGAACATTGCCCGCGCCGATGACCGCGATGTCTTCGGGAACACGCAGCCGGGCTTCGAGGATTGCCTTGATGGCGCCGGCGGCCACCGGATCGTTATAGCAGAACACGCCGTCCGGCCGCGGGCTGGCGCGCAGAAGCTGCTGCATGGCCTCATAGCCGGTGTTATCGCCATGCTCGCCGCTGGCAATATGTTGCGGGCGCGCCGTCATTCCGTGGCGGGCCAGGGCGCGGCGATAACCGCGCAGGCGGCCGGTGCCCGTGGCCACCGCGGGACCGCGGATGTGCGCGATCTTCCGGCAACCTTGCGCGATCAGGTGCTCGGTGGCCAGCGCGCCCAGGTCCTCGTCCTTCACGCCCACATAGTTGGCTTGGGTTCCGGGAAGGATGCGATCGATCAGCACGTAGGGAATCTTGTTGTGATCGAGCATCTGAAACAGCTCCAGGCGGCCGTTGTGCTGAGCCGAAGCGATGATCAGGCCATCCACCTTGCGATTCACCAGCACGCCCACCTGGCGTCGTTCAATTCCGCCGTCCTCTTCGGTATCGGAAATCACCACCTGGTAACCCATGGGCTGGAGCTTGCGGGCGACCCCCTTGGCTACCTCCGCGAAGAAGGAGTGCATTAGGTCCGGCAACACCAGGCCCACCAGGTATGTGCGGCCGGTGACCATGCTGCGGGCGATCCAATCGGGCTCGTAGTTGAGCTCCCGCATCCGCTTGAGCACGCGGTCGCGGGTTTTTTCGCTGATGTCGCTGTGGTTGCGCAGAGCCTTCGACACCGTCATCAGCGAGACGCCCAGATCCTCGGCGATGTCCTTCATCCGAACCGCCAACTCCACACCTCCTCAACTTTCCATTATACCCGTGATAGTTAGCGGTCAAGTTACGAATTGCGGGGTACCCAGCGAGAACTAATTCGGCAGCTTGGCGTATTTGCCGGACTTGACCCACAGCCAGTAACCGCCGTCGGAAAGCTTGGCCGGATCATTTACTACGTGCAGCAGCACCGTTTGAGGCCCGAAGCACTGGCGATAGATGAGGACCCCATTAAACTCTCCGGTGCTGTATGCCGTCTCCACGTCGAACTTCTCCGGCGCGTTGTCGATGCGCAATACGCCATTCTGCAGTTGGCTGGTAAGTTCCTTCAGCCCGCCGCCGGCAAAAGTCGCCTTCCCGCCCGTTCCTGCGCCCATCTTGTAACTGGCCGGATGGTCCGGATCCACAGTCAGATCCACGGCCACCTGGAAGCCGGTGGTGATCGGCTCCATGGAACCGGCGCGCACCGTCCGGAGCAGCACCGTACAGGAATTCCGCGAGGGCGTGGCCGGCGCTATGGGGGCGATGGCGAAATCCGCCGCATTGCCGCCGGTGGCGGCGGCGATCTTCTCCGCTTCAGTGGGTGGAGGCGGACCGGCCGCCACGCAGGAAGCGGGCTGGGCCAGCGCGCCGGCGGGCGGCTTGGCAAAGCTCACTTTCTTGACCTCGAAGAACGTTGCCTGCGGTTTGCCGGGCATGGCCATATCCAGTTTCAGAACCAGCCCGTACTTGCCCTCCACCCACACCTTGGCCGGCGCCGGCATGCCCTCCACGGGCACTTCCATCACCTTGGCCGCCATTCCGTTGACCATGCCGGGACCCAGATCCTTCAGTGGCTTTTTTGCCGCATCGGCGTTGATTTCCGCCGTCATGGCAAACGGGTCGCCCCAGTCTCCGGAAAAGTTGGCTCCGTTGCACGGGCTCCCGGGTTGCAACAGATCCTGGGTGTAACTCTTCCCGGCCTGAATATCATAGAACGTGCGCGTGTGATAACCCTTGGGATTGCCCTCTCGCGGCGGATAGCTCTGGTCGACCACTGCCCGTGTTCCGTCGCGGGTAATCTCCATGGTCATCCCTTCCACGAACATGTTATTGACTTCGGTCACCGAATAGGTGTCCGGCGCTTTGGCATACTGCGCAACCAGTTCCCGCGAAGCGACGAACGCCAGAAATGCAAAACCTGTCAGCCACTTTCCGCGGCTTCCGTGCGACATGGTGGTCTCCTCCGATTTCTCCGTCAGTATAAGCGCGGCACAAAAACCTACAACTTCACCGTAACGGTCTTGACCTCGGTGTATTGTTGCAGGCCATACTCGCCCAGTTCGCGGCCCATACCCGATTGTTTGAAGCCTCCGAATGGGGCCGCGGCGTCGAACACGTCGTAGCAGTTGATCCACACCGTACCTGCGCGAACGTTGTTGGCGATGGCGTAAGCTTTGCCGATATCGCGCGTCCACACCGCCGCCGCCAGCCCGTATTCGGTGCGGTTGGCGCGCTGCACGACGTCGTCTATGTCGCGGAACTTGATGATACTCATCACCGGGCCGAAGATCTCCTCCCGCGCGATGGTCATATCGTCCTTCACATCGGCAAAGACGGTTGGTTGGACGAAATAGCCCCGGTCGCCCACGCTGCCGCCGCCGCACACCAGCCGCGCGCCCTCCTTCTTGCCGCTCTCGATGTAACGCATCACCTTGTTGTATTGATCCTGGTCCACCTGCGGGCCTTGCTCGGTGGCCGGATCGAAGGGGTCGCCTACCGTGCGGCGCCGGGCCCGGGTTGCGCTCCGCTCCACGAATTCGTCGTAGGCTGTTTCTTCTACGAACAGGCGCGAGCCGGCGCAGCAACACTGGCCCTGGTTGAAAAACAGGGCGAAGTGCGCGCCCTCGATGGCTTGGTCCAGATCTGCGTCGGCAAATACGATGTTCGGGCTCTTACCGCCGAGTTCCAGGGTCACTCGCTTGAGGTTGGATTTGGCGGAGGCCTCCATGATCAGGTGTCCCACTTCGGTCGAGCCGGTGAAAGCGACTTTATCCACGTCCATATGCCGGGCGATGGCCGCTCCGGCGGTCGGTCCGTATCCGGGAAGCAGGTTCACTACGCCCGGCGGGAAGCCGGCCTCCACAATCAGTTCCCCGACGCGCAGCGCCGTCAGCGGCGTCTGTTCGGCGGGCTTCATCACCACCGTGTTGCCGGTAGCCAGGGCCGGCGCCAGTTTCCAGGCCTGCATGAGCAGCGGGAAATTCCAGGGAATGATCTGCCCCACCACGCCCACCGGTTCCAGGCGCGTGTAACAAAAATAGTTGCCATTGATGGGGATGGTGCGTCCCTGCACCTTATCCGCCCAGCCGGCATAGTAGCGATAGCAGGCAATGGTTAGCGGCAGATCGGCGGCGCTGGCCACCGCGTACGGTTTGCCGTTGTCGAGAGATTCCAGGCGTGCCAGCTCGTCAGCATGGCGCTCAATCAAGTCCGCCAGCCGGTTTAGCAGCCGGCCGCGTTCTGACGCGGCGGTCTTCCGCCACGATCCGTGCTCAAAAGCGTCACGCGCCGCTCGCACAGCGCGGTCCACATCGGCGGCATCGGCTTCAGCCACCTGGCAGATGACCTCTCCAGTGGCCGGATTGACAGTAGGAAACGTCTTCCCCGATGCGCTATCCACCCACTGATTGTTGATGAGCAGTTTGGTCGCTGACACAGCGGCCCGCTTTTCCCCCTGAGTAGCGGTAACAGTTGCCATAATTTGCTCCTTCAGGCCGAATTCTGAGTGCTTGCAAGGTCGGCCTTTGACATACAATATCACTTCCCCGTTCTGAGGGGGTCGGATCGGATCGGCCGCTCGGGAAATCGGTTTCGCTCGAAGCCGGCCTCAAGCGGAAGCGTTAGCTGGAGATACCGGAAGCCGCGACGAGACGTACATGTTTCACCAAATGCCTGCACAGGAAGGTGGATGGCTTACGAGTGGGCGCCCCGGGTGCTGCTGTCGCTCCATGAAGCACGGGACTCTACAGCGCCTCTCCCTGCCAGAAGGATTTCAGATCGTCGAGCGCTCGCTGGGCCGCGGCGGCGTCGCCGGACTGGGATGCCGCCTTGGCCAGGCCGCGCAGCGATAACGCACGCTTGGGACACTTGGCCAGCGCGCGTTCGAATTCGCGGCGCGCTTCCCGAGGACTGCCGGCGGCCAGCAACATGTCGCCCAGCAGCTCATGCGTGGGCTTCACCGGCATGGGCGGGCCGAACTCGAAGCTGAGAGCGTCCTCGGATGCCGCGGCGGCCGCCAGAAGCTGGAGCGGTTCGTCGCGCTTGCCCGCGGCCTGCAACAGGATCGCCTCCAATTGTTGCGCCATGATTTCCGCCTCCTTGCTGCTGTTCGGCGCGCCGGACGTGGCTGCCGCCGGCATTGCGCCCGCATGATGCGCCTCCTCCGTGACTCCGGGCGCGCGCCCGCTTAGGTTCGCGCGCAGTTGGACCAGCAGTTTCCGGCCTTCCTCGATGCGGCCCTGGCGCACCGCCACCGCGCCTTGCGCCATCAGCGCCGCCGTTGCAGCCGTAACACCCCCTTTGGTGAGGTCGAAATTGCCGGAGAGCCGGTCCCATTCGCCGGTCTCGAGCGCGTAGAAGGCCCGCATCTGGCCGAGATGCGATAGCGCGCGGGATGATCCGCTCTGCGCGGCCGAACGCGCCAGGTCCTCCAGCACGCGGTGCGCTTCCTCTTTCCGTCCCTCCTGCAAATAGGCGTACTCCAGCCACAGAAGTGAATGGTAATTGCGCGCATCCGGCGCCAGGCCCTTGCGCGCCACGCGCTCATCGGCCACCGCCACTGAGGCCACGTTCGACGACACCACGTCGTCCCACATCCCCATGGCGATGAAGATGTGCGAGGGCATGTGCTGCGCGTGCGAAGCGGAGCCGGCGATTTTGGCGTAGACGCGGGCGGCCCGCAGGCCAAGCGGCGCGTGCACCGGGTCGTCGTAGGCGTGAATCAGGTAGTGCGCGGCGCCGGGATGCTGCGGGTTCTTTGCGAAGACCTCCTCCGCCACGGCGGCGGCGCGCATGTAGACCGCGTAATTGCGATCGTGCTGGCACGTGCCCAATAGCGCTACCGCGTACAGCGTCGCCGCCTCCAGATCGTCGGGATACTTCTCGTGCATGCGCCCCATGGCTTCCGCGTAGGCTACGTCGCGCTCCACTTTGCCGCCTTCGCCGTACAGCGTCTCGACGGCCCGCAGGTAATCTTTCTCTCGCTCGGTAGGCGCTTTAGCCAGCCTCGCCGCTGGAGTAGGCGCCAGGCGCGCCAGCGCCTCGCGGGCCTTCTTCGCGTCCTGCTCCACCCACACCGGATGCGTGTACGTGAGGGCTTCGCCCCAGTAGGCCATGGCGAATCCCGGCTCGATCCGGCTGGCGGCCTGAAACTCTTCCCGCGAGTCGTCGTACTCGAAACTGTGCAGCAGCAGCATGCCTTGGATGAAGTGGCTCTGCGCGGCGGCGGACCCCGAGGTCGGGAAATCAATGCGGCCGAGTTGCCGCGGCGGCTGCGCCCCTAGCGCGATGGTGAAAGTGAGATAAGAAACCAGCAGCCCGGTCTTCCCCATGAGGTACCCTCCTGGAGCGGTAGTGTAGCACGGCCATGAGCCGCTCCCGCGAATCAGCCTGCGGGCGCGATAATTGTTCTTCGTCACGGCGTCGGCCGCGTGCTGGATTGGGCAGGAGTCGCCATCCGCTGGCTACTTCTTGATCGACGGCACGGGCCCGCCTGTTCCTGGGCGCAGGTTGAATGGGTTATGCTCGTGTGGTGGTATCAATTGCGTTCCTCGATCAGTGAGTATGCAAAAGAAGACAGCTATTCTCGCCGTGTCTGCCTCGTGTGTCGTGGTGGGGTTGGTGACTTGGGTTGTGCTCCGCGGTCAAGGCGGAGTTCAATACCGGACGGCGACGGTCGGACACGGGGACATTAACATCACCGTCTCGGCTACCGGCAACCCGAACGCCGTCGTAACCGTCCAGGTCGGCACGCAAGTATCGGGCGCTATCCTGTCCTTGTCCGTCGACTTCAATTCCAAAGTGACCAAGGGCCAGTTGATCGCGCGGATCGATCCGGCGGCTTTCCAGGCCAAGGTCGATCAGGCTCAGGCCAACCTCGACTCCGCGGGGTCTGCCGTGGCCAATGCCGAGGCTGGCGTCCAGAAGGCCCAGGCGGGAATACAAGCTGCCTACGCCGCCGTGGCAACCGCCAAGGCCAACGTAACCAAGGCGCAGGTGGCGGCTCAGGATGCCAAGACCAAGGCTGACCGGAGCGTGGCTATGAACAAAGTGGGTGTATTGTCGCAGGCAGACTTGGAGACCTCCCAGGCGACTTACAATTCTGCCACCGCCGACCAGGCCGCCATCGCCGCAGACGAGCGCGCGGCCGAGGATAACGTGAAGGTGGCACAGGCCGAACTGAAGGTGGCGAACACGCAACTCACGGCCAACCAGGCACAGGTGAAGCAGTTCCAGGCGGCGCTGACCTCCACCCAGATCGATTTGGATCACACCTACATCAAAGCGCCGGTCGACGGCGTGGTGGTGGCGCGCAATGTGGACGTCGGACAGACCGTGGCGGCGAGTCTGGCGACCCCCACTCTCTTCGAAATCGCGCAGGACCTGACCAAGATGCAAGTGGACACCAACGTGTCGGAAGCGGACGTGGGCCGCGTGCGCCTGGGCCAGCCCGTAACGTTCACTGTGGATGCGTATCCCGGGCAAGTGTTCAAAGGAGCCGTGACCGAAATCCGCGAGGCGCCCATCAATGTGCAGAACGTAATTACATATGACGTGGTGATCGGCGTTTCGAATCCGGACTTGAAGTTGTTTCCGGGTATGACTGCGAATGTCAAGATCCTGGTCGATCAGCGCCCGAACGTGCTGCGGGTGCTCAACGCGGCGCTGCGGTATCATCCGGCAACCGCGACTCCAGCGCCGGCCGGGGGCGGCAAGGGGGGGACCAAGGGCGTCGCACCGCAGCAGGCTGTCTGGATCCTGGACGCGAATAACAAGCCGCAGCGCGTGGTGGTCACTACTGGCCAAAGCGATGGCACCTATACGGAGGTTACCTCGGGCGCCCTGAAGGACGGAGACCGCGTGATTGTCGCGGAGGTGGCGAAGGCGACTGCTACTTCAGGCGGCAGCCCCGTCTCGACCGGCGGCAGCAAGGGCGGCAGAGGGCCGGGATTCTAAAGTGAGCGGCATGGCTGCGGTAATCGAAATCAAGAATCTGGTGAAGGACTACATGCTGGGGCAGGTGCCGGTACACGTATTGAAGGACATCTCGTTCGAGATCGAGCGCGGCGATTTCGTCTCCATCATGGGACCATCCGGATCCGGCAAATCCACCCTCATGAACATTCTCGGGTGCCTCGACAAGCCTACGTCGGGGAGTTACAAACTCGATGGAATTAGCGTCGCCAACCTGAATCGCGACCAACTGGCGGAGATCCGGAACAAGAAGATCGGGTTCGTATTCCAGCAGTTCAACCTGTTGGCGCGCACCAGCGCAGAGGAGAATGTCGAACTGCCGCTGATGTATACCGATGCGTCCGCCCGCGAGCGGCGCGAGCGGGCCATGGCGGCCCTGTTGGCGGTGGGACTGGCCGGGCGCCAGGACCACCAGCCCAGCCAGCTTTCCGGCGGCCAGCAGCAGCGCGTGGCCATCGCGCGGGCGCTGGTGAACGACCCCAAAATCATCCTGGCGGACGAGCCGACCGGAGCGCTGGACTCAAGGACCAGCATCGAGATCATGGCCATCTTCCAGCGGCTGAACCGCCAGGAGGGGATCACCATGATCATGGTGACCCACGATCCGGATATCGCGAGTTATTCCAACCGGAACATTCGCTTCAGAGATGGCAGGTTGCAGGGGGATGAGCGGGTCGCGCAGCCGCGCGAAGCACTGAAGGACCTGGAGCAACTTCCCGCCGAGCAACCGGAGGAGTTAGAGTCGGCATGAATAAACTCGTCGCAAGTATGAGGATCGCGCTGCGGGCGCTGCAGGTGAACCGCACGCGCTCGGCGCTCACCATGCTGGGCATCATCATCGGCGTAGCGGCGGTGATCGCCATGGTGGGTGTTGGCGCGGGCGCCACCGCTAGAATTCAGGCGCAGATCCAGAGTATCGGGAGCAACCTGATTATGGTCACGGCGGGCAGCATCAGCAGTAACGGCGTGCGGCTTGGCTCCGGCGCGGGGGTTACCCTGACGGAGGATGACGCCAATGCCATCGCCACGGAGTGCCCTTCCGTGTCGGCCGTCTCTCCCACCGTGCGAGGCGGGGTACAAGTGGTGTTCGGAAACAACAACTGGGCTACCAATGCCCAGGGAGTGACTCCGGATTACATGACCATCCGCGATGCCACCATGATGTACGGACAGTTCTTCACAGCCGACGATGTGGACGCGGCCGCCAAAGTCGCCGTGCTGGGTGAGACCGTGGCGCAGACCTTGTTTGGCGACGCCGACCCTACCGGTCAGGCGGTCATTATCAAGAATGTGCCGTTCACCGTGGCGGGCGTGCTTACGCCGAAGGGCCAGTCGCCAACCGGCCAGGACCAGGACGACGTCATCCTCCTGCCAATCTCCACGGCCATGCAAAAGGTGCTCGGGGCCAACAAGGCCAACGCCAAGGCGGTAGGCTCCCTCATGGTGCAGGCCATCGGGCCGCAGGCCATGGACCAGGCGCTGCAGGAGGTCACGGACCTGCTGCGCGAGCGCCACAAGATCCTGCCCGGCATGGACGACGACTTCACGGCCCGCAATCTGACTGAGGTGTACGCGGCCCAGGAATCCTCGGCTCAAGTGATGTCGATTCTGCTGGGCGCTATCGCATCGGTGTCGCTGATCGTGGGCGGTATCGGGATCATGAACATCATGCTGGTCTCGGTAACCGAAAGGACGCGCGAGATCGGCCTCCGCCAGGCCGTCGGCGCCAAAACCCGCGACATCCTCTCGCAGTTCCTGGTGGAAGCGGTGACGCTCTCGCTGCTGGGTGGGATTATCGGGATTATCGTCGGGTTGGCGGCTTCGCTGCTGATCTCGCACTTCGCGCAATGGTCGACGAAGGTGAGTCTGCTGTCGGTCCTGATGGCGTTTGTGTTCTCTGCGCTGGTGGGAGTGTTTTTTGGCTACTACCCGGCGCGCAAAGCGGCGTTCCTGGATCCGATTGAGGCTCTCAGGTACGAATGAGCTTTACTGAAATGACACTGGTCATAAGGTGAAGACGCGAAGACATCAACGGCTGGCCCGGCTGCCTCCTACTGCTCCCGCAGTACCGTCACCGGGTCCACGCGTGTAGCCCGGCGGGCCGGCATCACGCAGGCTGCCAGGCCCACCACCGCCAGCGTAAGGATTACCGCCGACATCACCCCTGGGTCGAGCGGTTCCACGCCGTAAAGCTGGGCGGCAACCACCGAGCGCAGCGCTACCGAACCTGCCACGCCAAGCAACAGGCCGGCGCCCAGCAGCCACAGCGCTTCTCGGACCACTAGTCTCACCACGCCGCCCGCGGTGCATCCCAGCGCGGCGCGGATCCCGATCTCGCGCTGGCGCTGTGTCACCAGGTAAGCCAGCACGCCGTAGATGCCGATGGCCGAGAGGAACAGAGCCAGGCAGCCGAAGAACATGGCCAGCGTCAGCGAAGCCCGTCGCGAGGCCAGTGCCAGGTCGCCGCGCTCCTCCATGGTGTGCACATCGAACAACGCCAGGCCCGGCGCCACAGCCGCGAACCGGGCGCGCACCGCACCCAGGATCGGGCCGGTGCCGCCGGAGGTCTTGATCGCCAGCGCGTACCCCCTCTCGACGTTCTGCGCGTAGGGCATGTAATACGCACCCACCGGATTGCCGTTGCCTTCCACGTCCGCCGTGTGGACCGAGCGGATGACCCCCACCACGCTCATCCAGTGCGTGTGCTCGTCCGTCTTCAGGAGGTTGTGGATGTCCCGCGGAAGATACATGCGCCGGCCGATCGGATCGCGAGCCGGCCAGAAGTGGTGCGCCAGTCGCTCATCCACGATGATGGCCCCGGGGGCGGATTCGCCATCGCGCGCATCGAATGGGCGTCCGGCCACCATCGCGATATGCATGGCCTCGAAGTAGCCCGGCGTAACCGTCACCTGTTCGGGCGAAATCAGCGACTCTCCCGGTTTCATGACGTACCCTTCGGCTAGAATCACGCTGTCGCTATGGTTGCCGCCCCAAGGGATAGTGCTGGTCGCCCCGGCCGCCGTCACACCGGGAATGGCGCGGATGGCATCGAGCGTACGGTCCATCAGCGCGCTCACGTCAGCGTCTTTGGGATATAGGGACTGCGGCACGCTGGTGGAAGCCGTCACCACTCCCTTGACATCGAATCCGGGGTCGACGCGGAGCAACTGGCGGAAGCTCGCCAGCACCAATCCCGCGCCGGCCAGCAAGACGAAAGCCAACCCGACCTGCGCCACTACCAGGACCTGCCGCACGCGGCGCGCCCGTCGCCCGCCGGTGCCCGAGCGGCTTTCTTCACGGAGCACTTCGTTGATCCGCGCCCGTATCACCTGCACCGAGGGGATCAGCCCGATGACGATGCCGATCAGCGCCGCCGTCACCAGCATCGCCAGCACCACCACGCCATCCACGCGGACTTCGCCCGCGCGCGGCAGCGTTTCGATCCCGCTGTGTACCAAAGCGCCCAATAATCCGGCGCCCAACGCGGCCCCCGCCGCGCCGCCGGCCAGGGCCACCAGAATGCTCTCCGTCACCAACTGGCCCATCAGACGTCCCGCCCCGGCGCCCAGTGCCAGGCGGGTGGCGAACTCCTTGCGCCGCAGCGTGGTGCGCGCCAGCACCAGGTTCGCGACATTCATCACGCCGATCAGCAGCACAAACGCCGCTCCTCCCCAAAGCAGGTAGAGCGCTCCCCGGACCTGCCTCACCAGCATGTCCTCCAGCGGCATAACCACCGTGTGGAAGCCCGCGTTGATCAGGAGCTCCTTGAAACTCGGAAACCGGTCGAGGTTGGCTCGGTTGAGCGCGTCCACCTGGGACTGCGCCTGCTGGAGAGTTGCGCCGGGCTTGAGCCGGCCGATGCTCTGCCAGTTATTGGAGTGGCGCACCTCCCGCTGTTCCAGAGTGAACGCCGCCGGCGCCCAGAGGCGGACATCCGGGTCGATGAAGTTGAAGCCCGCCGGCATTACACCCACCACGGTGAACGGCTGCCCGCTCATGCGCACGTCGCGGCCCAGTGCCGCCTCCGGGCTTCCGAAGAGCGCCCGGCTCAGGCCGTCGCTCAGAATGGCCTTCTGGTCGGCGCCGGGCTCGCCCTCGGCATCGGAAAAGGCGCGGCCATAGGCCGGCGATACGCGCAGCAGCCGGAAGAGTGAAGGTGTCGCCAACATGCCGGTGACCCGTTCCGGCGTACCCTGGATCTCGAGAGTTGGGCCGGCAACGCGGAATAGCGCCTGCTCCGAGAAAACGTGGACCTCGCGAAGGCGGTCGTAGTAGTCGCCCGAGGCGCTGTTGTACCCGAAATCGGCGCCCGCCTTCGGGTAACGATTCGCCATCAGCAGGATGGAGCGCGCCTCCGGCACCGGAAGCGGCCGCAGCAGCACCGAGTTCACCACCGCGAAGGTGGCAGTGTTCGCGGCGATACAAACCGCAATGGTCAGGACCACCGTGATGGTGAATCCCTTGTCGCCAGTCAGCGAGCGGACGGCGTGCCGGAGGTTGCGGAAGGCGGATCCCATGATAGCTAATACGCTACTTGACCGTCCCGGTGTTGCAAAAACTTTGGCTCATTTGGGCAGGTCTGGGCCGACTCGCGGCGGGAGAATCAGACCAAATCCTGCTAGTTCTCTGACCGGCTGGTTTGGTGCCTTTCCGCGGTCGCTCACTCGCGCTTGGAAGCTGCGTCTGCACCACGTTTCACCAGCAAGATGGTGACATCATCCTCGTTGAACTCTGGGTCTATCAACGATTTCAGAATAGACATCGTTCTGCCCGAACTGTCGGCCAAAGCATCGCACAAACGTTTTTCGGCATTCTCCCCGCGAATCGAATCGGTGAGTCCGTCCGTGAAAACCAGGAGGGCGCCACCAGGCGGAAGAAGAGTCGTACCAGCTTCATATGCCGCTTTGGGAAATAGTCCAAGCGGCATGCCGGTAGCTTCCAGCGCTATCGCAGATCCGGAACCGAAAACAATCGGGGCGTTGTGGCCGGCGTTCACGTAGGTCAATTCTCCCGAATCGCGACTCAGCACGATGAACACTGCCGTCGCAAAGCGATCACTTGGGGTATAACGGCTCAGGTGCTTGTTAATCTGCCGAGCCAACATCGGGGGATCCGCCTCAAAATTCGCGCTGCTTCTAACCAGAGCCTGTATGTTCGCCGCCAGCAGCGCCGCCGGCATCCCTTTTCCGGACACATCCGCTACCGCGAAAAGCGTTCGCTTGCCCGCGAGCTCGATGACGTCAAAGTAGTCGCCGCCCACTTCACGGAAGGGTCTATAAAACGCTTCCACCTCGTATCCCGGCAAGTCGTCCAGTTTCCCGGGTTGAAGGGTCTGCTGGATCTGCCGGGCGGCGATCTGGTCGGCTTCCAGTTGGGTCTTCCGGAAGAACTCCGAAGTCAGCATCCCGTTCATCAGCCCGGAACCGACGATGTAAATCAGCGACGAAATTCCAAAGACGAGTATTGGGCGCGGCCACATCAAAGGCCACACCAGGGACCGAACCACCATGCAATAGATGGCGTATCCCTGCATCAGAATGCCAACCCAAGTGACGACCCGCTTGGACTTGGGCATCTCGCGGGTCCAGTCGTAGCGGGCATACTGGAGAGCGCGGCGAAATGGGCCGACGGATTTGTCGAGCCTCGGCTGCTCCATGCGAATGGGCATTGCTGAAGTCTAGCAAGAGGCAGGAAGCGTGTGAAGGGCAAGTTCGGCTACACGCACAAGCGACTTGCGGGCCCAACCGTTTGAGGAGTTTTCCGGATTACGCCAGGATGACGGGCATCCGGAGCACTGCGTCTCGGGGGCGCGAGCTCGGCGATTGAGGCGAAGTGGGCTTTCCAAGTGGATTCGGTTCTGACTCCGGACAGATGGTCCCACGTACAATCGGATGGTGGCCAGGATGGCAGAAGGTAATCCTGGTTAAGATCTGTGGTGGGTGGCCGCCGCATGCGCGTGTTGGTGAACTTCGCGCATGGCTTCTTCGTAGCCCCGGATCACATAGTAGATCATACGGTCGAAGAGGTGGCCTATACTCTTTTCCAATTCTCCTTCCGCATATAGTTCCAAGGAAGTTTCGACGAAGGCGTGATCGCACACGAACTCCATCAGTCCTTCCTTAATGATGAACCGTGCCAGAACCACTTCGTGGAGGGGAATCCCTTCCTCGAACCGCTGCCGCCCCAGCGCCTCGCAGCGCCGAGCCAGAGGCGCGTCCATCGAAGCCCCCAACCAGTCGCCGATGTTGTTCAGAATCTCCCGGGCCCGCTCGCGGAGCTCCGATTCCGGCAGCCTGCTGACGTGAACTAATCTCGGATCCTTCTGGATCTTGTGCAAGATCCGCGCGCTGATCTGCTCCCAGTGAGTTTCGACCAGTTGCACCAGCTTGACGGAAAGCATGTTCCGCTCCCTGCTCTACCTCACACTATATACCCCTTCAGCCGGGATTTCAATTTTTGGATCCCAAACTCCTGTCCAGTGTACTCCAAGCCGCTAGGCTCGAATTTCGCCGCTGTTACGAAACTTCGTGGTCGGCGACTTGGCGTATGCTGGCCGATAGCTGATAGCCCAAATGGAGATCCCCAGTGGGATGGCGATGGATACCCGGATATCGTAGCGGCGCGGTCCGATGCGCCGAGCTTGGTGCTGTTCAGCCGGCCGGGAAAGTGACCAACGGAAGCGACGCCAGGAGCCAAGCGAACCCAAGCTGACGACAGGTCGCCCCACAGGCGATTTCTACATCGCCGGCAATCCGGGGAGAGCGGCTCGCGCTTGCGCTGACTGAGGAGGATCGGCGAAGTATCCCGCCGGCCTGCTAAATCGGCCAGGATTCATACGACGTGCCGGCTATGTGCACTGAAAACGCCGTCCTGGCGGAAAAACCGGACAAGAAACTGCAGAATCGTGCGCAGCATCGCCTCGCCCTCCTTTCTCGATTCAATAGACGGCGGCCGGCCGCCGGAGGTTGCAACTCCAATCGCGGGCCGGCGAGGGCCAGCCCGCGTCCCGGTTTTGCGCCTCCCGGACTTCGGCATAGCTCGACGCGAAAATGGTTCCAAACGCCGAAGCCCGGTGGTTCGTCATATTCTTAAAGCAAAGGAGTGCGTGCGCCATGAAACGAGCCATCATGGGGACCATCCTGATGAACTGCGCCGGCTGGCTGGCATTTAGCCAGTCCCCCGAAACCCCTCCGAGATTTGAAATCGCGGACGTCCACGTCAGCGCCAAAACCGTCAACCCGTTTGTTCGGACCGGGCCGGCGCGCGGCGGGCGTTATGAGATTAAGAACGCCACCATGGTCGATCTGATCAGGATCGCCTATGGCTTCGATGCGGACAAGGTATTGGGCGGGCCGAACTGGCTGGAGATGGATCGGTTCGATGTGCTGGCGAAGGTGCCGGACGATTCCACGCCGGAGATGCAGAAGCTGATGCTTCAAGCGCTGCTGGAGGACCGCTTCAAGCTGGTGGTCCGCAAAGAATCCAGGCCGCTGCCGACCTATGCGCTGACCGTGGGGAAGAAACCGCAACTCAAGGAGGCCGACGGCAAAGGGGAAACCGGATGCCACATGCAGACCGCGTCCGGCCCGCCGACGGAGGGCAGCGTCGCAATTATCATGAGGGGCAACGTGAACGGGGGCCCGACGAGGATCGCCCTGGGGCCCGGCATGACGATTGAATATATGTGCCGCAACATGACCATGGAGGCATTTGCGGCAGGGCTGCGCAGCATGATGGGTGCGCAAGTGGGTCCGAACCCGGTATTGGACGAGACGGGGCTCAAGGGCGCCTGGAACTTCGACGTCAGGTGGTCGTTGGGGTTAATTGGACCGGCGGCAGACACGACGGGCCGGATCACGATCTTCGAGGCGGTCGACAAACAACTCGGGCTGAAGTTGGAACAGAAACAGGTTCCGACACCCGTGATCGTGGTCGATAGCGTCAATGAGAAGCCGAGCGCAAACCCGCCCGGCGTGGCGGAAGCCCTGCCGGTGACTCCCCCTCCCACCGAGTTTGAGGTAGCGAGTGTCAAGCCCTCCGACCCGGGCGGAAGAGGCGGGAGATTCCAGATGCAGCCCGGAGGACGGTTGAATGCCGAGAATATGACGATAGGATTTCTGATCGGCCGCGCCTTTAATACCAATAACAGCGATCAAGTGACGGGACTGCCGAAGTGGGCTGACACGGAGCGATTCGATATCATCGCGAAAGCGCCATCGGCGGAACCCCCAGGGACCGGGGTAGACATGGACTTCGTGGCGCCGATGATGCGCGCATTGCTGGTGGATCGCTTCAAGATGACATACCACACGGAAGAGCGGCCGGTAACTGCGTACTCGCTGGTCCCCGCGAAGCCCAAGATGAAAAAGGCGGATCCCGCCAGCCGCACTTACTGCAAGTACGGCAATGCGCCTGCCGGTGCGGCGCCGGGTTCGCAGGTATTGAACTGTCAGAACATCACGATGGCGCAATTTGCCGATCGCTTGCAGAATATGGCGCCAGAGCTGAACTGGCCGGTTTTGGATGCCACGGGGATCGACGGCGGCTGGGACTTTGCCCTGACGTTCAGCCGGAGTGCCGGAATGATGATGGCCGCTGGCCGCGGCGGAGACACCGGGCAACTAGGCGCCGGTATGCCGGCGGCGTCGGATCCGAGCGGCGGCTACACCATTTTCGAGGCCGTGGAAAAGCAGCTCGGGCTGAAGCTGGAGATGCAAAAGCGTTCGATGCCCGTATTCGTGATCGATCACATTGAGCAGAAGCCGACGGACAACTAACCCGCTTTTTTCACCAGGTTTCGTCGCGCCGCAGCCGCGCGCGGCTCGATCAGAGCCGGGCCCAGGGGGGCACCCCGTAAGAGAGCGGTTGCCGGACGACGGAACGAATTCTATCGATCACAGTACTAGGCTCTGACCATCGCGAACAGCAGACATCCCACGGCAAGCATGAACGCGATGAAGACCACGGCGCGTGTTACGAATACGTGCTGCAATGAATCCTCCTCCTAGACCATTTCGAAACGTTCCGTGTGTACCTGGGTCTGCGGCACACCAATCTCCGGCAGTATTCTCTCCATGGCATCCATCAGCGGCGTTGGGCCACAGATGAAATATTGGAATCGCCGGTACTGCCTGGGCAGATGGCGGCAAAGCATGTCCGCATCGATAAAACCCCGTTCTCCGCTCCATTGAGCGCCCGGCTGCTCCAGGACATATACAACTTTCAGATTCATCCTCGCGGTGAGCCTGTCGAATTCCTCTCGGAACGTCAGGGCTTCATAGTCGCGGCATGCGTAGAACAGAACCACCGGACGGACATCCTCGCGATCGGCAAATGTTTCGCACATGGATCGCATTGGCGCAATGCCTATTCCGCCGCCAATCAGAACGTATCCCGGCCCCTGTTCCCGGTCAGCGGAGAAGACTCCGTAGGGACCGTCCAACCAGACGCGCGAGCCGGGCTTCACGGATGGAACGACCTCGCCGGACCAATCGCCGAGCGCCTTGATCGTGAAGGCGATGTCGCCGCCCGCGGGTATCTCCGCCGACGAGGAGATCGCGATTGGATGTTGCTCAAAATGAAAAGGAGTACTGCCCATCGTGAGCCACGCGAATTGACCTGGCTCAAATGCAAATCCAGGATGGCCCGTCGGATGCAGCACAAGAGTATGGGCATTGCCGTGTTCCGGAATGTTATGGATCACCGTCCATGGCCGCCGCCACTCTCTGATTGGTCGAATGATCCGGTACCAGAGCGCCAATCCGATGAAGTTCATCGTGTAGAGCGCCCAAAGCCCCCGCATGGGCCGTGAAGACGAATAGTATCCGATCATGGTCATGTGAATCAGCCCAAACAAGACCACCAGCGTCGAAATCACGGCATGAGTCATTTGCCACCATTCATAGGAGATCTTAAGCTCCTTGCGAAACACCGCTAGCCCAACCAGCAGAACCAGGCCGCAGAGCGCCATCAATCCCCAGCGCCACATCGGCAAATTCCCTTTCCAAAACGGATTGAGCAGGTTCCAGGAATAGCCGCTAAGAAAGAGCAGAATTGGGTGGGCGAGCACGAACATGACCGCAACGTACCCCATCTGTCTATGAAACTGTTCCAGCGCATCCTGCCCAAACGCGCCCGAGACCGGCTTGACACGGGAAATCAGGGCGAACTCGAAAGCCATGATCGCCAGGCCTACATAGCCACACGCCACTCCGAGTTCAAGGGAGAAGGATCGCCCGCCTGCCGGATGGAAGACCGCGCCTATCACGAGCGGAAACAGGACTAGGAATAGGTAGAAGCCGAACCAGATGATTCCTCGGACTATCAGTTCCACCGTTTCACGCTTTCTTCGTCGGGACCCTCACCCGGGATTTTCCATTTTGGTTTCCTGGCCGCCTTCGATTGTACCCCCAACCGCTGCCGTGGCAGCGTGGCTGCCGCGTTCTTTCCAACTGGCCGCCTGACCCCAAACCCACGACATCACTCAGCGAGTTTGTGCTATGTTTTGAGCACGAATGAGATTTGAAATCCGCCGCTGCGCTTGTTGGCTTTTCATCTTAGTGCTTTTCGTGCCACTTGGCCAGGCGTTGGAATCCGCCAGCCCCGCCCCGCGCGAATACCGGCTTCGCTTTTATCACACCCACACCAACGAGCGGCTCGATGTCGTTTATCGGCGCGGCGAAAATTACTTGCCGGAAGCGTTGGCCAGGCTCGACCACTATCTCCGCGACCATCGTACGGGAGAGGTGCGTCATTTCGATCCCCGCCTCTTCGACCTGCTCTACGAACTGACCGCGTCCCTGAATGATGCCGGCGGCGAGATCGACGTTGTCTGTGGATACCGCACGCCGTGGAGCAACGAATTCCTGCGAACCCGCAGCGCGCATACGGGCGTCGCTTCGCACAGTCTTCACATGCAGGCGGAAGCTATCGACATTCGCTTACCGGGGATTCCCACCTTGGCGGTGCGCGATGCCGCGCTGCGCCTCGAACGCGGGGGAGTTGGTTACTATCGCGATTCGAACTTCGTCCACGTGGACGTGGGACGCGTGCGCCGCTGGTAGCTTGTGGGGCAGACCCCCTGGTCTGCGCGGGACGCCCTCGTCCCGCTCTTCTCTCGAAGAATCAGGTGCTTGCCACCATCGACAAGCCGGCCCTTGGCCGGCTGCGGACGCGGGCGTCCCCCCCACCATTTACGCAGAGCGAGCCGCGTCAGCCAGGCTGGCTCGTTCCATGGCGAGCGCCGCCGGACACCCCTACCCCTGTGCCACAGGCTTCGACGGCGGCTTGGCCGGCTCCATGGCCCCGTGAATCACGAACACGACGTAGAGCGCGAAGACCAGGGCGGTCAACAGCGCCACCAGCACCGTGAAAAGACCGTCGATGGTCAGGGCCTGGCCGGTCGCGAACAAATAAACCGCCGCGCCCAGCGATATCACAATCATGAAAATACTGAAGAGGAACAACAGTCCGCGATCAGGCATACCCGGTGAGTGTCTCCCTTTGAATTTCCTGCGCCCGCCAAAATATTGTATAGCAAAAAGATTCAAGGGCGCGGCGCGGCGCCCAGTGCGCCGCGGATGCGGTCGGTCAGCGCGTCCACGAAAAGCTGCTTCACGAAGCCGTTCATGCGGCTGAAAACCCGGCCGCGCCGGTCGATCAGAATGGTGGTGGGCAGCGAGTCGACCCCCAGCACGCGCGTAAGACCATCCTCGAAATACACGGCGCCCTGCCAGCCGGCTTCCTGGAGGAACGGTTTAACGGGCTGGCGGTCGGCGTCGGCGTCGATCGAAAGAAAAACCACGTCGGGGTTGTCGCGAAACCGCTGCTTCACCTGTTCGTAGAGCGGATGTTGCTCGCGGCACGGGGCGCACCAGGTGGCCCAGAAATCGAGCACCAGCACCTTGCCTTTGAGGTCCGCCAGGTCGAGCCTGGCGCCATCCACTCCGGAAAGGCTGAAGGCCATCGGGTCTGTGAGCGCGGCGTTGGGATCGCCCTGGCGCATAGCGAGCGCGCGCGCCTCCACCAGCGCAAGGTTGCGATCGTAGGCGGCCAGCGCCAGGTCGCCGAGGCCTGTTTCGGATCCATGGGCCCGGCGATACAGCTCGCCCAAACGGCCGCGGTCGCGAGCGCGGTCGGCCTCGGTGTTCAGGAGATCGGGGACGGTGAAGGCATCGGCCATGGCCACCGCGGCCTCGGCGGGCTTGCCGAGACGATCGAAGGCACGGGCCGTTTCGCGGGCGGATTCGGCGTTGGGCCACGTCGTGAAGGCGCGCCGTGCGAGGTCGAGCGCCTCTTCGCGGCGGCCCAGGAAGCCGGCGGCACGGGCTTCATCGGTGAGCGCGCGGCCCATCGCCCGCTCGGCCTGCGCCTGCCACTCGCCGGCGCTCATGCCGAAGCGGGCGCCCTCCTGCGTCATATGGGAAATCAGCTCTTCGGTGCGGTGCGCGTAGCGGATGGCGCGTTCGGCGTTGGAGTTGTCTTTGGATTCCACGGCCAGCAGCGAATGGGTGACCCGGGCCAGGAGCGGGAGATCGGCGGGTTGGCGCGCCAGCACGCGTTCGCCCCAAGTGATGATCAGACCATCGTCGTTGGCGGCCATGGCGGCGCCCGCGGCGCCGCGTTCCAGTTCCTCGCGGCGCGGCGAATCGGGATACTGCGCCAGGTGCTTTTCGATGGCCCGCACTTGCTCGAGCGGGCTGGTGCCGGCTTCACCCAGCGCGCGTTCCAGATCGGCCTTCTCCTGCGGCGAGACGTCCGGAGGCTTGGCCGGCGGCTGTGGCTGCGCGGCGCCGCACCAACAGGCGCCCACAAGGATCAACGCCAGCCGGTTCATGGCTGCGCTTTTCGAATGGCCTCGGCGATCTCGGCGGCCGTCGCGCGAGCCGTGTGCATGTAGTTTTCGTTGTTGGCGACGCGGTCCAGCAGCGGCAGGAACTGGTCCAGCGCCACCAGGCGTTTCCGTTCGTAAGCCGATGCCAGCATGTTGAGCGCGTTCACCAGGCCGAGCCGATCGTACTTGGCGGTGCGCTCGAGCTCCAGGCGATGCTCGGCCGATTCGGCCATCCGCTCGAACCAATCCTGCAATGCGCGGGCCGAAAGGTCTTCCGAATAATTGAATTTGACCTCGCTTTTCTCGGCGCCGTTTTCCCAGCGGAAAGTCTTGGTGCCCATGAAGGCCACCTTCACCGGCGCTTCCAGCGCGTGCGCGAAGTGATCGAGTTTATCGGCCAGCCCGAAGACCTCGCGCGTGTCGGCCTCATTCAAGTGGAACTTCACGGGCAATTCGTCATCGACGGCTTCGCGGTAGGCTGCATCGCCATTGGCTTCGAGGGTGATTTCCAGATAGGCGGGCGCGCTGCCCGGGAAAGAGCGCGAGTAAAACAGCCGCGGAGCTGCGGTGGCCGCCACTGCGGCCGACAGGAACAAAAGCAGAGACCACTTCATATCGACATTCGCTTCAAGCCAGCAAGCGCCTGGCCGCTTCGTGGGTGGCATGGCAGATGGCCACCGCCAGGGCGTCGGCCGCGTCTTCCGACTGGATCGGTTCCGCCAGACGCAACAAGGATTGCACCATCATCTGCACCTGGCACTTTTCGGCGCGGCCGTAGCCCACTACGCTCACCTTGACCTCCAGCGGCGAGTATTCCGCCAGTTTCACCCCTGCCTCCGCGATCGCCAGCAGGGCAACCCCCCGGACGTGCGCCAGCTTCAGCGCGGTCTTGGCGTTCGCCGAATGAAAAACCTCCTCCACCGCCGCGAATTCCGGGGCATGTTCCCCCATGATGCGGCGCAGCCCGGTCGAGATTTCCAGCAGCCGCTGCTCGAACGGCCATTTCGGACTCGTGCAAATCGCCCCGGCGATCACCATGCGATGCTCCCGGCCGTCGCTTTCGATGACACCGTAGCCGGTACGCTGCGACCCGCAATCGATGCCGAGGACGCGCACGTTACTCTGCCATCGCCAATAGATCCTTCTCGTCGATATCGAAGTTCGAGAACACGCTCTGCACGTCGTCGTGTTCTTCCAGAGCTTCGCTCAAACGGAGCATGGAGCTGGCGTTCTTGCCTTCCAGGCGCAGCAGGTTCTTGGGAACCATGGCGATGCTGGCTTCGTCGTGGGGAATGCCGGCGGCATCGAGCGCCTTCAGAACGCTGTCGTGCGCTTCGGGAGGCGAGAGCACGGCCCACTGGTCGCCGTTGTCGCGCAGGTCGTCGGCGCCCGCATCCAGGACGATGGCCATCAGTTTGTCCTCGTCAGCCTTGTCCGAGGCGATCAGGATCTGGCTCTTGCGATCGAACATCCAGGCGACGCTGCCATGCTCGCCCATGTTGCCGCCGTTCTTGGAAAAGATGTGGCGGATATCGCTCACCGTCCGATTGCGATTATCGGTGGCGACGTTGACCAGGACCGCGGCGCCGCCGGGCCCGTAGCCTTCGAACATGACTTCTTCGATCTGGCCGCCTTCCAGTTCGCCGGTGCCGCGCATGATGGCCTTCTTGATGTTGTCCGAAGGCATGCTGACGGCCTTGGCGGCCAGGATAGCCGTGCGCAGCCGGGGGTTCCCATCGGGGTCCCCGCCGCTGCGGGCGGCAATCATGATTTCCTTAATGATGCGCGTGAACGATTTTCCGCGCTTGGCGTCCAGCGCCGCCTTTTTGTGTTTAATGGTGGCCCATTTGGAGTGGCCCGACATATGAACCTCGCAGGCAGGCCCGGCCCATCGCCGGGGAGTGCAAATGTTATGAATTCAACGTATTGAGGATAGCAGAATCGGGAAATCGGGTAAAGGCTGGGGCCGGGACAGCTAAACGCGACTTCCAAAGGGCCCATCCCGGGCAGGGGTTCAGGCCCGAACTTCTGCGTCTCGCCCGGATGGACGGCCGGCAGTCCGCTTCAGCGGCGCAGTGGGGCAGACCCCCTGGTCTGCGCGGGTCCCCCGGACCCGCTGTTCGCTCAAAGGCTGTTCGCTCGAAGAATGAAGGCCCCTCCGCCTTCACATATACCCCGGAATCTCAATCCCCAGCAGCCCTGCCGTCCGCTCCAGTTGCCGGCGGAAGAAATCGGTCATCCACAACAGGAAGACTTTCCTCTCGCGGTTCTCCTCGTGGATGATGGTGTACTTCTGATAGAAGTTGCTGAACGCCTGCGCCAACTGGAATGCGTAGCGCGCCACGTGCGCCGGCTCGCCGGCCTCGACGGCATTCTCCACGGCGGCGTCGGCCTTCGACGCTGCCACCAGCATCTGCCAGAAGTCCTCCAACTGCAACTGCCTCCCCAGCGCTTCCGCGTCAAGCTCCGCCTGAAAATCGGGGATTCGCTCGCCGCGCTCTTCCAGCTTACGTAAGATGCCGCGCGCGCGCACGGCCGAATACTGCACATAGGGACCGGTCTCGCCTTCGAAACTGAGGGCCTCCTGCAAATCGAAAGCGATCACGGTGTTGCGGGTGAACTTCAGCAGGAAATAGCGCAGCGCGGCGATGGCGATCTGCGTGGCCACGCGGAGGTTGTCTTCAGCGCTGTTTTCCGCGTGGCGCGAAACCACTTCGGCGAGTGCCTTTTCGATGAGGCTGTCGATCAGGTCGTCGGCCTTCACGCCCAGTCCCTTGCGGCCGGAGACTTCCACGTAGGGCCGCTTCTTGTCTTCCTCGGTTAGGGGAATGTTCAGATCGGCGCAGCAGCGCGGCGAAAGCGCCACCATCTCGTAATTGAAGTGCACGGAACGGTCGGCCTGTTGGTCGTAGCCCAGGCCGCGCAGCCCGGCGACCACCACGTCCTGCAAATAAGACTGGCGCGTGTCGATGACATTGTAGACGCGCGCGCCGTGTCCGAACTGCTGGCCGGATTTGACCGGCTCATCGGTCGTGACCCATAGCACGCGGCCATCCGCGTAAGTGTGAAATGGCTTGTAATAGAAATCCTTGCCCAGCAGTCCGAACTTCCAGAGCTGGTATGCGATGTCCTTGCCGGTGTAGACCACCGTGCCGTCGGAACGCACGATCACTTTGCCGTCTTCGGAAAGGCCCGGCATCACCCAGCAGCCGGCGTGCTTGCCTTCGTTTTCGAAATAGATGGCTTTGCGCTGCTTGAGCAGCTCAAACGCGGCGGTCCAGAAATCCAGGTGGAGAATTTCACTTTCGCGCGGCAGCACGTCGTACTCCACGCCGAGCCGCAGCATGGTGGCGAGGTGCGCTTCGACAATGGCATCGGCCACCAGGTGAGCCAGTTCCGCCAGTTCGCCCGAGCCGGCTTCGATCGCGTGCAGCGTGGCCGTGCGCCACTCCAACGCTTCGGGATGATCCTTGTAATAGCTCGAGGTGTACGCGTAGAGGTCCCAGCAATAGTAGTCGAAGCGCACCGCCGGGTCGGCCAGCATGGCGCGCACATCGGCCGGCGTCTTGTGCCGCAGGTAGTGGAAGCCCACCACCACGTCGGCCACCTGCACGCCGGTATTATCGATATAGTTCTGCACTTCCACGCGATGGCCGCGCGCCCGCAGCATGCGGACGAAAGTGTCGCCTAGCGTGGCATTGCGCAGATGGCCGATGTGCGCCGCCTTGTTGGGATTGATGTTGGTGTGCTCGACGATAATTTTTTCGCCCGCGCCGGGCTGTGCGTCAAGCCGGCCGGAGAGCAGCGCCGCCGCGTACGCCGCGCGTTGAAGACGGATATTGATGTAGCCATTGCCCGCCACTTCCATGGCGGCCACGCCAGGGATCGGGCCGATTTCCTCCACCATCTCCGCGGCAATTTTGCGCGGCGCCTGGCGCAATTGTTTGGCGAGTTGGAAAGCCGCAGGCACGGCCATATCGCCCAAATCGCTCAGGCGCGGCTGTTCGATGGCAACTGGCAGATCGATGCCGTAGCGTATCTGGATATGCGCGTGGAACGCGCTGGAAACCTGCTCTTGGATGGAATGGAACACGGGAAACCTTGAGTATACCGTGGGGAGGAGCGCACCCGCGGCCGGCCTGCCTTTCCTCAACGGCTCATCTCCGCGCTGAGGAAATGAGTTCACCGCAGAGACGCAGAGGCGCTGAGAAGAAATGCTGAGAAGGAAGGATTAGGGATTTGGATTGCATTTGTTATGCACTGGTGGAATAGAAACTTTGGAGAAACTCCCGAGTCCTCAGTCTTCTCTGCGTCTCAGCGTCTCCGCGGTGAATACTCAGTCTCGTTTTCCGCTCTCTGTACCCACTAGAATGGAATCATGCGCTTTTCCGACTCCATTTTCGCTTCGCGTTTCCAGATCACCCGCCAGGATCTTGAGAAATACCTGGCCGAGGCGCTTTCCCAGGGAGGCGACTACGCAGATCTCTACTTCGAATACCTGCTCACGAGTTCCATCGGCCTTGACGAATCGATGGTGAAAAGCGCCTCCCAGGGCGTTTCCATGGGCGTGGGGATCCGCGTGATTTCGGGCGAGCGCACGGGCTACGCGTACAGCGATAACCTCACGCCGGAGCGCGTCCGCAAAGCGGCGCGCGTGGCGGCCTGCATCGCTTCCGGGCCCGGTAAGACGGATCAGGTCGATTTGCGCGACGGGCCCGGGCACAATCTCTACCCCGTGCTGGTGGCGCCCACCGAGACGGCGTTTGCGGAGCGCGTGGAACTGGTGAAGCGCGCCGACCGCGCGGCCCGCGCGTACGACCCGCGCATCTTCCAGGTGCAGGCCGGCTACGCCGACAATCTGCGTCAGGTGATGGTGGCAACCAGCGAAGGCGTGCTGACGCTCGATCGCCAGCCCATGTCGCGGATGAGCGTGGCCGTGCTGGCGCGAGAAGACGGCGGCACGCCGCAGCGGGGCCATGCGGGCGGCGGCGGGCGCGTGGAATTGGATTATTTTCTGAAAGAGAAAACTCCCGAGCACTTCGCGGCCGAGGCGGCGCGCGAAGCCGTGGCCATGCTGGCCGCGGTGGAAGCGCCGGCCGGCGAAATGACCGTGGTGCTCGGTCCCGGCTGGCCAGGCATTCTGCTGCACGAAGCAGTCGGCCATGGCCTGGAAGCCGATTTCAACCGCAAGGGCGTCTCGGCCTTCAGCGGACGCATCGGCCAAAAAGTGGCCAGCGAGCTCTGCACGGTCATCGACGACGGCACCATGATCAGCCGCCGCGGGTCGCTCAACGTCGATGACGAAGGCCATCCCACCCAGCGCAATGTGCTGATCGAAAACGGCGTGCTGCGCGGCTATCTGCAAGACAAGCTCTCGAGCACCTTGCTGCGCACCGAATCGACCGGCAGCGGGCGCCGCGAAAGCTACGCCCACATCCCCATGCCTCGCATGACCAACACCTTCATGCTGGCCGGCCAGAGCGATCCGGCCGATATTATCCGCTCCGTGCCGCGCGGCCTGTATTGCGCCAATTTCGGCGGCGGCCAGGTGGATATCACCAGCGGCAATTTTGTCTTTTCGGCGTCGGAAAGCTACCTGATCGAAGACGGCAAGCTGACACGGCCGGTGCGCAACGCCACACTGATCGGCAATGGGCCCGAGGCGCTCAAGTACGTCAGCATGGTGGGCACGGATCTGCGCCTCGACGAAGGCATCGGCACGTGCGGCAAGGAAGGCCAGAGCGTGCCGGTGGGCGTTGGAATCCCCACCGTCAAGATTGACAAAATGACCGTGGGGGGCACGGCTTAACATCCTTCTCCGCTAATCCCGACGCCCGTTTGCGGTATAGTAGTGAATATCACTACAGTGAGGAGAACAGCATGGACAAAGCAGTTTCGGCCGCGGATGCCAATCGCCGATTCTCGGAACTACTGCGAGCCGTGAAGCAGGGCCGAAGCGTCGTTGTGACGAGTCATGGCAAGCCCGTGGCCAAGGTCACTCCCGTCGACGAGGACGAGCGGGCCGCGGAGGGGGCCCGCTCCGCCCTTTTCGCCCGGCTCCGAACAGGACGAGCTGTGAATGCCGGCCGCTGGACGCGTGACGAGCTGTACGACGACGCCCCATGAAGGTCGCCTTGGACACCAACGTCTTGGCCTACGCCGAGGGCACCAACGGAACGGCCATGCGAGACAAGGCGCTGGAGCTGATTCAGCGATTGCCCGTAGGGACTGTCGTGCTTCCAGTTCAGACGTTGGGTGAGTTGTTCAACGTGCTCGTCCGAAAAGCCAAGCGGCGGCCAGTACGCGCGCGAGCAGCCGTGCTGAGTTGGCGCGACGCCTATCCCATGGTTGAGACCTCCGCCACCGTAATGGTTAACGCAACGGATCTGGCGTCCGATCACGGTCTTACGATCTGGGACTCGGTCGTGCTGGCCGCGTCGGCCGAAGCCGAGTGTCGCTTGCTTCTGTCGGAGGATCTCCAGGAAGGGTTTACGTGGCGGGGCGTCACGGTAACTAACCCGTTTGCGCCGACGCTTCACCCTCTATTAGCGGCATTACTCACGGAGCGCGGCGAGTGATCCGCAGACGCGGGCGTTCGGCCCTGGTTCTTTCGACAGAACCGTGGCGCCCGGGGAGAATCTATTGCTGACTTACAGTCGCGGCTCAGTGGGAGCACGGCCACCGGCCGCTGTAATGGTAGCCTGAAATCATGAGGTTCATCGCCGGAGCCGTCGCTTGACCGAGAATCACCTGCTCGACCTCGCGAACGCCATCGTCAAGCGCTCGCTCGCCGCCGGCGCGTCCGACGCCGAATGCACCATCGGCGAGGGCGAAGAGTTCACGGCCAACGTGCGCATGCGCGAGCTCGAAAACCTGAAGGAGGCCGGTTCCTCGGCCGCCGGATTGCGCATCCTGATCGGAAAGAAAACCGGGTCGTCTTACACGTCCGATCTAACGCCTGCGGGCGTCGACTTACTGGTCCGTTCAGCCATCGAACTGGCCGCCGTCACCACCCAAGACCCGCACGCCGGTCTGCCGGACCCCAAGGAGCTGGGCAGTTACGCGGGCGATCTGGAGCTGTATTCCGAGGACGTCGAGGGCCTCGAGACGGCACGCAAAGTGGAGTTGGCCCGGCGCGCCGAAGAGGCCGCGCTTTCCTTCGACCCGCGCATCGTCAATTCCGAAGGGGCTTCCTTCGACTCCTACCTCAGCCGTCACATTTTCGCCAACTCGCGCGGCTTCGCGGGCGAATACCGCAGCAGCTATTGTTCCATCGCGACCGCCCCGGTGGCCCGCGACGGCCAGAGCATGGAGCGCGATTCCTGGGACACCAGTTCGCGCCGCTTTGGCGCCCTCGAGGCGCCCGAAGAAGTAGGCCGCATAGCCGCCGCCCGCGCTCTGCGCCGGCTCAACGCACGCAAGGTGGATACCCAAAGAGTGCCCGTCGTGTTTGAACCGCGGGCCGCCCGCAGCCTGCTGGACCACATCTGCGACGCCGTCCACGGCATGGCGATCTACCGCCATGAATCGTTCCTCGCCGGGAAACTGGGGGAAAAGGTGGCAAGCGAAAACCTGACCATCGTGGACGACGCCACCATTCCGAAGCTGTTCGGCAGTTCGCCGTTCGACGACGAAGGCGTTCCCTCGCGCCGTACCGTTGTGATCGAGCGCGGCGTGCTCCGGAGTTACCTGCTGAACACCTATGCCGCGCGCAAGCTGGGGATGAAGACCACTGGCAACGCCTCGCGCGGCCTGTCCGGCAATGCCGGCATCGGGCATGGCAACTTTTTCGCGGAAAAAGGCGTCCAAACTCCGGAACAGATGATTGCGGGAATTGCCAACGGGTTTTATGTGACCGAGTTGATCGGCTTCGGCGTCAACATCGTCACTGGCGACTATTCGCGCGGCGCGGCCGGCCTGTGGATCCACCACGGCGAGCTGGCCTACGCCGTTTCCGAAGTCACCATTGCCGGCAACCTGCGGGACATGCTGCTGGGCATCGAAGCGATTGGCTCCGACCTGGAGTTTCGCGGCCCCGTCGCCGCGCCTACAATCAAGATGGGAGAAATGACCGTTGGCGGAAAGTAAAGCAGCCCCTCGAACAAAGAAGCCGCTGGCCATGCCGCCGATGATGCTTGTCATCGTTCTAGTGGCCGTGGTTGGCCTGGCGGGCTTCTGGTATTTGGAACGCGCATCCCAGCAGCCGCCGCCCGGACCACCCCCGCTCACCGGGCCCGCCAGAGAATACGTCAGGTTTCTCAAGTTCGTGGCCGCCGACGGGCAGACCGCCGAATCCCCCATGATGGAGGCCCACGAAAGCTACCTGAAACAATCGGTGGTGGAGATTACGGGCAACCTTCTGAATGCGGGCGACCGCGTGCTCAACTCGGTCGAGATCAATTGCATTTTCTACGATCCCTACGGGCAGGTGATTCTGCGGGAACGCGTTCCGGTAATCACCAGGAAGATGGGTGGATTGGCGCCGCGCGAGTTCAAGCCGTTCCGGCTGGCTTTCGACAACATACCCGACAGTTGGAACCAGATGATGCCGCAGATGGTGATTGCCGGCATCGACTTCCGCTAGTGCTGGCCCCTGTATTACACCCCTCTGAATTCTTCTCCCTCCGTGGAGCAGGCTTTCAGCCTGCAACGCCGACATTCTTGTCGGCGCTTCGGGGCCATCTCACACGCTTCTTCCGCCTTTTAGTGCCGGCTATGCTGCACTGTGGGGCAGCCAATCCTGGCTGCCGCCGGCTTTCAGCCGGCGCCAATTCTCGCCGGGGCCCGGCCCACAAGCCTACTGCTTCTGTCTCTTCAGCGTCATCGCGCCGCCTAGGTCCATGCCGGCGTCGTTGGTGGTGGTGAGTACGATCTCGTCGCCTTTGACGGTCCCCGTGCTCGTGAACTTCACTACGCCGCTGCCCATGTCCACCTGCACCCAGAAGGAGATTTTGTCGCCTTCCACTTTGCCGTCCTGGATCTGGATGGGGTCGGTGGGTCCGGTGATGGTTCCAGTCAACTTCTGCCCGTCCTGCTTGAACGTATAGGTGAGCGCGTAGTCGCCATCGCTCCCCGCAGCGGTGCCCGTCCAGACGCCCGTGACATCGGCCGCCCAGGCCGCAATCCCGGTTAGAACCAGGAGAATGGCGCAAGTCAAGAGAGTGTGTCTTCGCATGCAATGATTGTACCCTTCGACATCCTGGTACGCTAGTCTGGAGTTATGAAGAAAGGCCTGGACAGTTCCTGGCGGCGACTCGGGTTCGTCGAGAAGGCCTTTCTCACAATGCTGGTGCTCTGGCTGGCGCTGTATTTTTCCGGCGTCTCGTCCCTGGCCCGTTCTCTGGTAGGACTGACGGCCTTCTTCCTCGGGCTGGCGGCATTGTTTCGGGTGTCGCGCCGCGCCATGCGCAAGGCCATCTGGCGGCTCCGCAACCGGCTCATCGCGGCCTACCTGTTCATCGCGGTGGTTCCCATCGTCCTGATCCTGACGCTGGCGGTATCCGCCGGATGGGCAGTCATCGGGCAAATGGCGGTTTACCTGGTCAACACGGAATTGAGGCATCGCGAGCAGGCTCTGCTGTTCCAGGCGGAAACTCAGGCGAAGTTTCCCTCCAGAGATGCGTCCGGTTCGATGAACCGCATGGCCGCCCTGACACGCCGGTCCTTTCCCGATTTCGAGATGCTGGTTACCGGCGAGCACGAGTTGCGATTCCCACCCGAAACCACCCTGACCCATCCGCCTTCCGCGTGGAAGCAGGCGTCCGGTTTGATCCTCAGACAGGAAGGAAAGAGCCAGAGGCTATACGCCTGGGCGCATGTGCCGGCAAACGGCGAGGAGGTCACGGTGCTGGCGCCCATCACGCAGGATCTGCTCAGCAGCCTGGTGAGCGGACTCGGGGACGTCAATTATGTGCCGCTCAATGAATCCGGCCTGGTGGTGGTGCCGGGGCAAACGCACAAATCGCACATCCCCTCTGCGCAGAACAGCCTGGACTTTCCGCTCACCGGCTTCTACCCGATTGAAGTCTCCACCTGGGATTCGCCGAATTCCCGGCACGAACTCGTGCTGACGGTCAGCACGCGCATTTCGGCGGTCCTCGGCACGGTCTTCCAGGGCAAAGTTTTACAGAAGCTCGATTGGGCGGAAACGGCCTTGTTCTTCTTCATCGCGGTGGGATCTCTTTTCTTCATCGTGGAAATGCTCTCCCTGGTTGCGGGAGTGCAACTGAGCCGCTCTATTACCGGCGCGGTGCACGAGATTTACGAAGGCACGCAGCACGTCAAGGAGGGCGATTTCTCCTATCGCATCCCGGTGAAGGGCAACGACCAGCTCGCGGAGCTCGGCAGTTCCTTCAATACCATGACGGAGAACCTGGGGCGCCTCATGATCGTAGCCAAGGAAAAGGAGCGCCTGGAATCGGAGCTGGCCATCGCCCGCGAAGTGCAGGACCAGCTCTTCCCCAAGGATGTCCCTTTCACCAGGACGCTGGAGCTGAAAGGCGTCTGCCATCCCGCGCGCATGGTTTCCGGCGATTACTACGACTTCATGGCGCTGCCCAACGACTCGCTGGCCTTCGCCATCGGCGACGTGGCCGGCAAGGGAATCTCGGCCGCCCTGCTGATGGCCACCATTCAATCCACCATGCGCACCCAGCTCTCCGGCTCCAACGGAAGCTGGCAGCACCATTCCCCGGCCTGCATGGTGGCCAATCTCAATCGACTGCTCTTCGCCACCACCGCGCCCGAAAAATACGCCACGTTCTACTTCGCGATATATAACGAAGCGCAGCACGCTCTGACCTATACCAACGCCGGCCATCTTTCTCCCATGCTGCTGCGCGACGGCAACATGAGCCTGCTGGAACCCACCGGCACGGTGGTGGGGGCTTTCGCCTCCGCGACGTATGAAGAGAAGACCATCAGCCTGGAGCACGGCGACATGCTGGTGGCGTACACCGACGGCATCGTGGAGCCCGAGAACGCCTACGGAGAGATGTTCGGCGAGGATCGCCTCCAGGAACTGCTCGTCAAATATGCGCGGACCGATTCGTCGGAAATCATCGCACGCGTCATGGAAGCCGTGGTCCAGTGGACCGGCGAGGGAGAATTGCAGGACGATATGACCATGGTGGTGGCGCGCCGCATATGAAAGTTCTAACCGCAGCCGAGATGCGCGAAGTGGACCGCCGCACCGTGGAGGCCGGCATTCCCGGAATCGTGCTGATGGAGAACGCCGCCCATCGCGTGGTGGAGTTCCTGTCCGAGCGCTTCGCGCCGCTTTCCGGGCAGCGCATCGCGATTCTGTGCGGCAAGGGCAATAACGGCGGCGACGGCCTGGCGGTGGCCCGCCAGATCTTCACGCGTTTCCATCCGCGGGCTCTCCACGTGGTGCTGCTGGCCGCGCCCGAGGAATTGCAGGGAGACGCCGCTGCCAATTTCCGGATGCTGCAAGCCTGCGGCTGCCCGCTCGAGCGCGAAGTTTCCGAGGAGGCACGAACTTCGACGCTGGTGGTGGACGCGCTGCTGGGCACGGGCATCGCGGGGCCGGCCGCCGGTCCCATGCTCGAAGCCATCCGCGAAATCAACAGCGGCTTCCCGTTGGCGAAGGTGGTAGCGGTGGATATCCCCTCCGGCATGGCCGCCGATTCCGGCGAGCCCGCGGGCGATTGCGCTCGCGCCGACGCCACCGTGACGTTTACCGCGCCCAAAATAGCGCACGTTCTGCCGCCCAACTGCGACCGCGTGGGTGAGCTGCGGGTGGGCGCGATCGGCAGCCCGCCATCGTTTTACCAGGATGCCTGGCGCGCGCTGGTGGAACCCTCGATGTTTCGCGGCTTGCTGGCCCCGCGCCCGCGCGCCGGTTTCAAGGGAACATTCGGTCACGTGCTGGTGGTAGCCGGCTCGCGCGGCAAGACCGGCGCCGCCGCCATGGCCGGCCTGGGCGCGCTGCGCGCCGGCGCCGGGCTGGTCACCGTGGCATCGGCCGCGAGCGCCATCGCTGAAATCTCTTCCCACGCGCCCGAACTGATGACCGAGCCGCTGGCCGAAACCTCCATGGGTTCCATCGCTCTCAACGCGCGCCTGGAACCGCTGGCCGAGGGAAAAACCGTGATTGCCATGGGGCCGGGCCTGGGCCGCCATCCCGACATCGACATGCTGGTGGCCTCCGCCACCGAACGCTTTCCGCAACCCATGGTGCTCGACGCGGATGCCCTGATAGGCCAGATCGCCGCCAGTGCGGGCCGCGTCCGCGTCCTCACTCCCCATCCCGGCGAAATGGCCCGGCTCACCGGCGCTTCCGTCGCCGCGATTCAGAAAGACCGCGTGGGCGCGGCGCGCGCATTCGCCACCGCGCGCGTCGTCACCCTGGTGCTGAAAGGCGAGCGCACCATCATTGCCTTCCCGGATGGCGACGTTTGGATCAACCCCACCGGCACCCCGGCCATGGGCACCGGCGGATCGGGCGACGTCCTCACTGGCATGATCTCGGGCTTCCTGGCGCAATTCCCCGATCTCCCCCGGGAGGCCGTCGCCGCCGCTGTTTACCTGCATGGCCTGGCGGGTGAAGTGGGCGCGCGCGCGCTGGGTGAGAAGTCTCTCATCGCGACCGATCTGCTGAAGTATCTGCCCGATGCGATCGGCCTGGCGGCCGCGCTAGCCGGACCCGAGGAGGCGTGTGGCGACGTATCGCACTCGCTCTGAGGCGGAAACCATCGCACTCGGCCAGCGCCTCGCGCGCGAACTGCCGTTGGGCGGCGTGGTGCTGCTGATCGGCAATCTGGGAGCCGGCAAGACCACTCTCGCCAAGGGCATCGTCAGCGGCCTGGGCGCCGCGCCGCCCGACGAAGTCTCCAGCCCGACTTTCACCCTGATCCACGATTACGGCGACGGCCGCGCTTACCACGTGGATCTCTATCGCCTGGACGAATCGAGGGAGCTTGCGACGCTGGGGCTCGACGAGCTGTTCGACAGCGGCGCGCCGGTCCTCATCGAGTGGGGCGAGCGCTTCCCCGCCTTGCTGCCCGAACGGCGCACCGAGATCCGCATCCGCTCGGACGGCGCGGACCAACGAGAAATCCAAATCGAGCACCTCACATGAGCAAACAACCTTGGGCCCTCATTCTGGGCGCTAGCAGCGGATTCGGCGAAGCTACGGCGCTTGAGCTGGCCCGCGCCGGCATGAACATCTTCGGCGTCCACCTGGACCGCCGCGACAAGCTCGGCCGCATCGTCGAGCTCCAGCAGAAGATCCACGAGTTCGGCCGCGAATCCGAGTTTTTCAACATCAATGCGGCGCTCGACGATAAACGCCGCGAGGTCATGGAGCAGGTCTCGAAGCGTCTGGCCGAGCTGCCCGGCGGCACTCTGCGCGTGCTGCTGCACTCGCTGGCCTTCGGGGCGCTCAAACCCCTCGCCGGCGCCGAGGAAGTGGCCGGCCGTCACCAGATTGAGCTTACCGCCGATGTGATGGGCCACTCGCTGGTTTACTGGGTGCAGGACTGCCTGACGGCCGGCCTGTTCGACCGCGGCACGCGCATCTTCGCCATGACCAGCGTAGGCTCGACGCGCGTGATTCCGCAGTACGGTCCGGTGAGCGCGGCCAAGGCCATCCTGGAATCGCACATCCGCCAACTGGCGGTGGAGCTGGCCCCTGCCGGCATCACCGCCAACGCCATCCTCGCCGGCGTCACCGATTCCAATGCGCTGCGCCAGATTCCGGGCTACGAGAAGATCATGGAAATCGCCCGCCTGCGCAATCCGCACCACCGTCTCACGCAGCCGGAAGACGTGGCCCGCACCATCGCCGCGCTGTGCCACCCCGCCACCTACTGGCTCACCGGCAACACGCTACAGGTGGATGGGGGCGAAAGCATCGTAGCATAAATCGCTGGTGGGGCAGACCCCCTGGTCTGCGCGGGACGCCCTCGTCCCGCTCTTCTCTCGAAGAATTCGCTGCCACCATCGACAAGCCGGCCGGGGTCCAGCCTGCAACGCCGACATTCTTGTCGGCGGCGGACCAGGCGGCGCCGCCCGCCCCATCACCGGCTCCTCCTTCCCGCTACTGTCTTGACGCGGCCACCATTGGCCCCGGTTCCGTGCGTCCCAGCGTGTCGTAAAGCGGCTGGGCCGGTTTCAATAGCGGCCCTTCATCGGCTACCGAGATGGCCAGAATGCGCACCTTGTCGTTGCTTGGCAAAGTGATTGTCTTAGCGTTGGCCGGTAAGTCGATGCCATAGGCGAATAAGTACGAATACTGGTACGGCTCATTCAATCCGTCGGCGGTGTGGTGGTGCGTGCAGTACCACGCCAGGTCGGCGGGCTTGATATAGCCGGGAGTCATGCCCAGGAAATCGTCGGGATAGCGGGGCTCGCTGCGGCCGCCACGGCCTGTGTTGGCCGGTGGAGGGGGCATCGGCCACACAGCGTGGTTGGCTGAGCTGGCCCATTCGCGCTGCGGCAGATCCCATACGCGCGTGTCCCACTGGCCGATAAATCCGCCCCAGTTCTCAATCGTAAGATCGACCGGCTGGTCACCCACTTTGAAAGTGACTTCTTGATCGCCTTCGGCGGAAGCGGCTAGTACATAAACACGGTTGAACGGTCCGGCGGGAAGCCCAATGGTCTGTCCCTGGGCTGTGACGGCGTTGTTCTTGCCGGTTCCGGCTGGGCCTAGGTTGAACTCAACGGCATTGAAGCGCAACTGCGCGGGGAGCATTTCGGCGGGCATGGCATTGCCTTTGGAATCGAAGCCGCCGATGGTCTTGGTGTCGTCGTTGCTTGAAACTGCCCGGTCGTAAGTTAGCGTTACGGGTTTGGATGTTACAACCGCGGCTTTGGCCGCCGGCGGGCCTAACTTCAAGGCGAATGTATGCGGCTGATAAGCGGTGAAGTTAGTAACCAGGGTGCCGTTGGATAGGGTTGGAACGCCCGGCAAGGGCAGTTCCTGGCCGTTGAGTTCACGGGCCGCCGTAATCGGCGAGGCGAACTTCACCACCACGCGCTCCTGCGGGCGGCCATCCATTTCCACCATGCGGAGAATCACTTCGTCGCTTAATTCGGCCTTCTTCAGAGCCATCACCTGAATGCGCGGGTTGCTGATCGAAATCAAGGAAAAGCTCTTGCCGAGCGAGCCCGCATGTTTGGCGGCCTGGAACGCGATCAGCGGCTGGTTGAGGCGATACCCTTGCCAATCGGTTTCACCATCGTGCCAGGTGCCGGAGTGGCCGGCGATGCCGAACGTAAATTCGTGATGGCCCCAATCCTGGCTGGCTTGGTCCGTGTAACCGGTGTCGACGCCCGGGGTGCGCACCAGCGTAAGTCGGATGGTATTGTTAGTGGGTTTGTCGGAGCCGTTCTTACAATCGGTCAGGATGGTCGCGCCGAAGGTGTTGGATCGGTCGGTAAGATCGATCCACTGGTGTGAGGCGACTTCGAACTGGCGCTCGCTGGCGGTAGAGCGATGGACCGTGCCGAGACCCCAGTTGTAAGTGGCATCGTCATTGATGGCGCTAAGCGGGAAAGTGGCCTTAAGGTTGGCGTAGAGCGTCTTCCAGTCGATGACTGCACCGAACTCCACGCGGTTTCCCGCACCGCCGGCGGAGAGGCTGACGGTCTGAACGAAGTGCGAGCCCTCGGTGTTGGTCCGAGTCACTTCCAGAGTGACGCGCGCCGCTCCGTTTTCCTTGATGCGAGCGTTGCCGCCGCGCACATAGACGCGGGGTGGCGCCTGCTCCTGGTCGAAATCCATATTCCAGGCGGGCCACTGAGACGGATGGTCGTTGGAAATGGCCAGGCGCATGGGGGCGGAGAGCAGTTCGCGGTCGATGGACTTATCGAAGATGCTCGAGACGTCGCCATTGTTGTCGAGCGTCACGCGATATCGTGCGTTCTCGATCGCAGTGGGAGTGTTATCGGCAGGGCCTCCGCGTCCGCCGCGTCCGCCGCCCGGTCGCACCGTGGCCTTCAAGGTGGATGGGCCAGCCTCGGTGGCCGGCTCAACGTCGTAAACCGAGTAGCCGACGGAGGGGACGTTGGCCAGGAAAAGCACTTTGCCGTTCTCGTACTGAGCGGCCACCGGCTGGCCGTCGGGCCCCGTAACGCGGACAAAGCTCGTGCCTGCCGGAAGCGTCACGTTGGCCTCGGCGACGTCTTCGCGCGCGATGTTGAGCGGGTTGAAGACCACCACGGCCGTGCCTTTGGCCTCGGTGTCGAGCACCGAAGCGACCGATTCAGTGGCATTGGTGAGGACGCCCGAGAACTGGTTCATGGCGATCACGTCGTCATTCCAAATAAACTCGTACGAGCGGGGAGTCGCAGTGCCGGCGGCGGAATCGTGGAAGTGGCCGGCCATTACCTGTGTCCACGCGTCGTTGAGCCGGGCTTGCGGATAGGGCCGGCCGCCCAACCATGAGGCGGCGATGGAGGCCTCTTCGGCGGCCGCCGCGAGTAACTCGTTCTTGCGGTTCCAGCGCTTGTGATAGGCCTCGGAGGTCAGCGATCCGGCGGAGTGGTTAATGAGTTCCAGATCGCCCTTCACGCGCGGCATGCGCGCCATCATGTCGGGTTTGATGTCGAGGAACATTTGATCGGCCGCCGCCGGGATGACGGTGAGCGGCCCATCGCCGACTTTCACCGGTGGCCCGGGCGGGGTCGGCGTGGTATTCGCGCCCGGCCGTCCGCCGCCGCCGCCGCGGCCACCCACCGGCAGAACGGTTTCGCTCTTGGTGACCATGGCTTCGAGCATCCGCGCGGTGTATTCCTCAGCGGCGCCGCCGGTGTCGCCGGTGCCGACGTACTTATAGTCGGCGTAGACGCCGGTGACATCGCCATCCAGTTGGACGCGCTTCACCCAATTGTCTTCGCCGCCGCGTCCGCCGCCGGGCGCCGGCTCTTTGCTGAGATCGGTGGAGATGTTGCTGCCGTACCCGCCGGGGTTGAGCGCGGCGAGGATGGTCTGGCCGTCGGGGCCTTCCCACATTCCCACGTTGAACGGGATGCCCATGGGAGACTGCTCGGGCGAATCGGGGCCGCCGACCTTCGGCGCTGGTTGCCAACCGGACGAGAGCTTCTGCGTGGAGAAGCCCTTGACGCCGGCGTGCGCCAGGAGGCTGGGCAGCGAGGCCGGGAAGCCGAAGCAATCCGGCAGCATGAATTCGGCGCTGGCTTTGCCGAATTCCTTGCGGAAATAGGTGTTGCCGTACAGCACCTGGCGAATGATGGCTTCCGCGCTCGGCATATTGACGTCGCCCTCTTCCACGGACGAGCCGGCGGGATACCAGCGGCCGGCGGCCACGTATTGCCTGACCTTCTCGTAGTCGGGCGGGAAATATTCCTTCATCAGGCGGTAGCGGTTGGCGCCGGTCCAGTTGAAAACGTAGTGCGGGTACTTTTCGATGAGATCGAAATTCACCCGCATGGTCTTGAGCAGATATTCGCTGATGGTCTGCGGAAACTCCCAACGCCACTGCGTATCCAGGTGCGCGTAAGGCACCACGTAGAGCGTGGGGTGTTTGGTGATATCGGGGGCCTGCGTGGTTTGCGCTCGGCCCACTGGACACAGGCAAAGCATTGCCAAAAACGGTAGAGCTTTCTGAAGACGTGACATAATCGGGTCTCCCACGGTTATTACATGTAGCACAAAGACACCTCTTTATTAGGCAACCGGTAGTGTCTGAAATGTGCGTTCGCACATTTCAGACACTACCAGGCAACCCCGGGGCTGGCCGCACAAGGGAATTTGCCGGCAGTTCACAGGGAAGTCACTGGGAATTCCATTAAGGACGGAAACAGAACCGCAACGCGCAAGCGAGCGGCCCGCGCGGCGGAAGCCAAACCCCACGTCTTCTTGCGACCCTTCGACGTTCCTAAAAATAAAAGCGCAGCGAAAGTTGCAGGTTTCGTGCCAGGCCCGTCTTGCTGGTCACTTTTCCGAACGTGGACGACGTTGGATTGAACTGCGGTCCGCTCCAGTTGGGATGGTTCGGGAAATCAAAAGCCTCGGCGCGGAATTCGAACCCGGTCCGCTCGTTGATGGCGAACTTCTTATACAGGCCGGCATTCCAGTCCTGAAAACCCGGTTGGTAAATCTCGTCGCGAACGCCCGGCTGCAGGTTGAACGTGCCCGCGGGCGGCGCCGTGAACAGCGGCTGGCCGCTCGAATTCGTCACGCTGAAATACTGGTTCGGACTGGCAGCCCCGGCCCCTCCGGCGAATTGACCCTGGATGGTCGGAGTGCCATTCAATACCCAGTACTCTCCGGCCGTATTGCCGCACCCGACGCTGCCGGTTTCTCCAACCCCGGCCACGTCGTTGCTGCCCATGACCCCGCAGGGAGACCCGGTCTGGAACTGCATGATGGCGCTCACCTGCCATCCACCAAGCAGTTTGGCGGCCTTGTCGCTCCCGCTTCGGAAAAACGGCAGAGAGTAAATCACGTTGATCACCGCCATGTGCCGCGTATCGAACTCCGAAGGACCCCACATGTTGGTCGTGTTGTAAGTGTCTGGAACGATATCGCGGTAATTCGAATTGCCGTCCATGCTCTTGGACAGGGTGTACGAAAATCCGAAGCCCAAACCGCTGGCCAGCCTGCGGTTCCAGGCGATCTGCAGCGCGTGATACATGGAGGTGGATACGTCTTCTTCCATCTGGATGGACGCGAATCCCGCATAGGGCCGCAGGTAATTGGCATTAATGCCCGGATTGGCCTGCAACGCCCCGGCTTGGGGCTGGTTGATGTCGAACGCCTCCGGCAAATGCAGCCCGCGGTGTCCCACATACGCCACTTCCAGCGTGGACTTCCCGAGGAACTCCCGCTGCACGGTGAAATTCCAGTTCCACGCCTCTGGTGGCCTGTTATTCCGCGCCAGCGTCGTGATGGTCAGCGGAGGTGTCGCCGTCCCGCCCAAGCTCGCTCCGGGATTGTCCACCGACACGTTGGCCACCGTCACGAACGGCTGAAATGGGGAATTCGCACCCGGAAAGATATTGTCCAGCAGGCCGAAACGCGTCAAAAACCGCCCCAGGCCGGCGCGGACCACGGTCTTCGAGTCGACCTGGTAAGCCACGCCCAGCCGCGGCTGGAACTGGTAATTGATTTGCCCGTAGTAGCTGGGCAGACCCTGGAACATGCTGTTATACGCCGAGCTGCACGCCTGCACTACGCCGTGCCCGCAAGCGTCGCTGGGCCAGCTGCTGCCTGGAATCACCATCCCATCGTAGAGATTCCCCGTGCCGTTAATCACGTTGCCGGTTTGCGGATTGATCTTGGGAGCCGTGCTCGCGCTGTAAAGCGCCGGATCGAAAAACACCTGGTTGCCCCACAGGGCTTTGTAGGGAACCGTGATGGTCTGGCGTATCCCGTAAGTGACCGAAAGCTTCTGGCTTACCCTCCAGGCGTCCTGCGCGAACCATTCGTACAGGTAGCCTCGATAGATGGTATAGGCGCGCTGGCCGATCTCGGTGTAGCTATCGGCCAGCCCCAGCGCCATATTGGCAATGCCCACGCCAGACGTCGCACCCAATCCCGCTCGGGCATCGGTAAACGTAAATGTGCCGTTCTGATTGTTGCTGCCGCCCGGCACGCTGCTTACGTTGATCTGGTCGCCGTCGTTCTCTCCCGACTTTTCGAAGTAGAACCCGGCCTTGAACGTGTGGTTTCTCCAAACCTTCGTCACGATGTCGCCGGCCGTATAGATCGGGCCGGTCGAATGCGATGGGTATGGTCCGCCCAGCAGGGCGGAGAAGTTCGGAATGTTGATGGACGGGATCTTGCTAGGTATGTCCTTGCCCACCGGGAACAGGTAGGGATAATTGATGCCGAATGCGGTGTTCGCATTGAAGCCCGGGGCGGATCGGATCACCGGGATATAAACGTCGTCGAGGCTGACTGTAATGCGCGCTTCGTTGATCAGCGTTGGGCTGATGGTTCGCGTCCACGCCAATGAGCCTGCCTGGTTGGGCCGGTTGAAGGCCTTGGGCGTCAGGCCTGAGTTTTGATCGAAGGGATCCAGCTCGTAGTAAGCCAGCGCGGTGCGCCGGAACTGGATGCGGTCCTTCGCGTCGGGCAGGATGTCGGAATTGATGGTTTCCTTCCGCTGATTCTCCGGTTGCGAAGCCTGGGCAATCCAGTTCTGGTTGCCGTTCACTAGTGTGTTGGGCGCCGGGTACGCATTCATGATGGCCATGCCGTTGTGGCTCCACTGGTTCTGCGGGATGATGTTTCCCGGGAACGGCGTGCAACCTGCCGCGCCTACCGAGGGACAGGTTTTGGGATCGTATATTACCTCCGGCTTGCTGTAGAAGATGTTGGGGCCCAGCAGCTCGCTGAAATTGCCCTGCCGCATCAGCATGGTAGGGACTTCCAACGTCTGGGTCTGTCCGTTGCGGTACCGCGACCACTCCTGGCCGACAAAAAAGAACATCTTCCCTTTTGGAAGGACATGCGGAATCCACAGCGGGCCGCCCAAGGCACCACCGAAATCGTTGTACCGGAATGGCGACTGAAAGTTTGTAAACGTGCTCAGGTTGCGGCTCCAGGTGTTGGCGTTCAGGTCCGAATTCCTGAAATACTCGTACAACCCTCCATGGAACTCCTGGCTGCCGCCCTTGGTGACAATCCGGATCTGTCCGCCGGCGGACCGCCCGTACTCCGCGGCATAGTCGGCCGTCAGAACTTGCACTTCCTGGGTGGAATCCTGGTCCACCACACCGATGCTGGTTCCGTTGGCGCGTGTGCGGAGCGCGGGAGCGCCGTCGAACAGGATCTGCGTGTCCTGGGAGCGGGCGCCATTGACGGCGTAACCGCCGTTGGTCAGGCTGAAGCTGAAATCGCCGGCAGTCGAGCCGCTCCGTACACCCGGCAGCGAAGATGCCAGGAAGAGCGGATCGCGGCCATTCAGCTCCAACGCGTCGATCTGCGCCCTGGTAATGTCTCGCTCCACCGAAGCCGACTCGGTCTGTAGAACCGTCGCCGTACTGCTCACCTCCACCGTCTCGGTGGCGCTGCCGATGGTCAGCGCCGCGTCCAGAGAGAGCGCCGTATCCGCGTCGAGTCTATTGTGAATGCTGTTGAATTTCTTGAATCCGGTGGCGTCTGCCGTCACCGTATATAAGCCGGGCTGCAGGTTGGGCACGGTATAGTAGCCGGATTCGCCGGCACTGGTCGTGTGTTCTTCGCCCGTGGCTTCGTTCCTGGCGACGACTCTCGCCTTTGGGACCACCCTTCCGGATGGATCCTTCACAAAACCGCTGATTGACCCGTAATCCGATTGCGCATACGCCGCGATGGACAAGAGGAAAAGCGCGGCAAGCGCCAGCAACATCTTGGACGGTTTAAGCAGGCTCATACACACCTCTCGCTTGGAAGTCACGAACAAATAACCCTCAGCCGATTGGCCCTAGACCCAGTGGCAATCGCCCAAAAACGCTGAGACGAGAATCATAGACCGCCGCGCAGAGTCTGTCAACAGGAATTTCTATTTCGGTCTGTGCCTGCTAAGTTGTTACAAAACCTGTAATATCCCCGAACTGGCCACAGGGAATTCCCGGTGAATTCCCTTGTCTCAGGACGCCATCGGGTTTGTTAGAGATTGTAATCGGATAATTACACCGCTTTAGAGGGTATGACGCTTCACTTTGAGAGCCGGAAGCCAAAAGCAGAAATGTCGGGCGAGACGATCCGGCTGAAGCACGGCGACCCCCAAATAATCCTCGCTCGTGATGTTGACAGAGGTGCACAAGCAGCTTGGAGGCGAACTCGCGTCCGCCAGCGCACCCGCGGGCCGGCGCCTTGGGATATAGTAGTCGCAATCGGTCTTGTGGCCGGCGCCACATTTCCCTGAAGACCCGAAGAAGAAGGAGTATCGTCATGCATCGTGCGTTACAGATCGGGCTGCGCGGTTGGCTCCGCGTCGCCGTGATTGCCACCGGGCTGGTGGTCTTGCTTGCGTTGTCGTTCCCCGGAGCGGGAGCGGACGACCCGCCGTCAACGCTGCCCTCCAAGCCCGCCAAGGCCAACTATGAGCTGGCGGCCCGCTGGACTTCGTCCAAGGTGGCGCGCTTGGTCTTCGACATGGCTGTTACGCCGCACTGGCTGGAAGATGGCAACCGGTTCTGGTATGCGTTCGAAAGCAACGCCGGGCGGAAGTTCTACATTGTCGATCCCGCCAAGAAAACCAAGACCTACGTCTTCGACGCTGTCAAGCTGGCGGCCAGCCTGACCGCGGCCACCGGCCTGCCTTACGATTCGCAGCACTTGCCGATCGGCGCCGCGCGCGGCGGCGCGGCGGCCGCGGGCGGCGGAGGCGGCGGGGGACGCGGCGGCGCGGCAACGCCCATCCGCTTCGTCAAACACTACACTGCCATCCAGTTCGAGATCAGCGTGCCGCGAGACGCGGTGATTCCGGGCGAAAAGAAAGTCACCAGCACTACCACCACCACGGACACGTCCGGCAGCGGGGGCGGCGATGCGGATGACGACGACGATCCGCAGCAGCTTGGCGGCCGCGGCGGCGCTGGCGCCGCGAGCACAACCAAACAGCTCGCCTTCGAGCTCGAACTGGCCACCGGCAAACTCACCCTGCTCGACGAGCGCCCGCCCACCAAGCCAACCTGGGCCAGCGTCTCCCCCGACGGCAAGACCATCGTGTTTGCGCGCAACCATAACCTCTACATGATGGACGACGTGAATTATGCCAAGGCCTTGAAGAACGCCAATGATACGACCATCGTGGAGACTCAGCTCACCAAAGACGGCGAAGAATACTTCGGTTATGGCGGCCGCGGCGGCGGCGGCGGGCAACAGATCCAGGACCAGCAGCAACAGCAGGAGAATCAGGGCGAACAGCAACAGGGCGAAGGCCAGGCCAGCCGCGCGCGCACTGGCGCCAACGTAAGCTGGTCGAAGGATTCCAAGAAGTTCGCCGTCACGCGCAACGATCAGCGCAAGGTGAAACCACTCTGGGTCATCAATTCCCTGGCCAATCCGCGGCCCACCTTGGAAACTTACAAGTACGCCATGCCCGGCGATCCCGATTACGACCAGGCACACCTGGAAGTTTTCGATGTGGCCACCAAGGCGCGTCTCGAGATGAAGGCGGACGCGGGCGGCTTCAAGGACCAGAGGATCCGCCTGGAAAGCGACCGGCCTTCCGCGTATGATCGCGAGCACGAAAGAACGGAGACCACATGGGCGGGAGCAGGCGGTTCCGACAAGCTCTACTTCACGCGGCTGAGCCGCGACGAACACCGCCTGGACGTTTGCGTGGCGGACACCGCCAGCGCGGAAGTGAAGACGCTCATCCCGGAGCGCATGAACGTGTACATCGAAGAAAAGCCGCTGAAGTTTCTCAACAACGGGACGGAGATGCTGTGGTGGTCGGAACGCGATGGCTGGGGCCATTACTACCTGTATGGCGCCGACGGCACGCTCAAGAACCAGGTGGATCACGGCGAGTTTGTGGCCGAGGACCTTTCCTATGTGGATGACAAGGCGCGCACGCTGATCATGACGGCTTCCGGCCGCGAAGACGGCGAGAATCCTTACTTCATGCATAACTATCGCGTCAACCTGGATGGCAGCGGCATCAAACTGCTGGATCCGGGCGACGCCTCGCACGCGGTAGTGGTCGCGGACAACGGCAAGTATTTCGTGGATAACAGCTCGCGCGTGAATTCAGCGCCGCAATCGGTGCTGTACGAGGCGCAGGGCGGAACGCCTATGCCGCTCGAGAAAGTGGACCTGACCCGGCTGGTGCAGGAAGGCTATAAGTTTCCCGAGCCATTCACGGTAAAAGCCGACGACGGTATCACCGATATCTACGGCGTGATGTATAAGCCATTCGACTTCGATCCCAATAAGAAGTACCCGATCATCGAATTTGTCTATCCAGGCCCGCAGACCGAGCAAGTGACGCAGACGTTTTCGCCGCGGCAAGGCAATGTGGCGCTGGCCAACCTGGGATTCATCGTGGTGGAAGTGGGTAACCGCGGCGGCAACCCACATCGCTCGAAGTGGTATCACACATACGGCTACGGCAACTTGCGCGATTACGGCTTGGCTGACAAGAAGGCCGCGGTGGAGCAACTGGCGGCGCGCTATCCATGGATCGACATCGACCGTGTGGGCATTACCGGGCATTCCGGCGGCGGCTTCATGTCGACGGCGGCCATGCTGGTGTATCCCGACTTCTTCAAAGTGGCTGTGTCGGAATCCGGCAACCACGAGAACAACATTTACAACGCGCCCTGGAGCGAGAAGCACCACGGCGTGAAAGAAGTCACGGATAAGGACGGCAAGACCACGTTCGAGTACACCATCGACAAGAACTCCGAGATTGCCAAGAATCTGAAGGGGCACCTGTTGATTTCGACCGGCGACATCGACAACAACGTGCACCCCGGCAACACGCTACGTCTGGCGGACGCACTGATCAAAGCCAATAAGCGCTTCGATTTCGTGATCCTGCCGGGCCAGCGTCACGCCTACGGGCCGGATGCGGAGTATTTCTCCTGGATCCGCGCCGACTATTTCTGCAAATATCTGCTGGGTGATTTCGACCAGAGCGTGGACATGTGGGAACTGAACCGGGAACGGCCGCAAGGCGACCATGTTCCTCCGCCGGGCACGACCAACGGCCGCGGCGGGACCACTCAGCAGAACAACGGGCGCGGCGGCCGGGGTGGCCGCGGCGGTGACAACAACTAAGTACTCGTCATGAAATAACCACTCCAAGTGGAGCAGGCTTTCCAGCCTGCAACGCCGGCATTCTTGCCGGCGCTGGCAGTAACGAATGGCAATGTTGCGAGCAACGCAGATTTCACGCAGCCGCTGCACTTGAAGTAACCAACTTATCGGGAGCATTGATATGAAGCTGAGATTATTGCCTTTCTTTTTGCTGGCGATTGTTCCGCTGATGGCGGCCGATTCCCCGGGCTTCGTCATCTGGCCCAAGGGCGTCCCGCCCGCGGATCTGAAGGGGAAGCTCGATTTCGGCAACCACGCTTTGTCCGTCTCGCACCGCGACAAGAACGGCGTGGCGGAGGTGCACGAGAAACTGGTGGATGTGCTCGTCGTCGAGAGCGGCGAAGCGACGCTGGTGGTGGGCGGCGAAGTGGTCGGACCGAAGACCACCGCCCCCGGAGAGATTCAAGGAGATTCGATCAAAGGCGGCGTCTCGAACAAAGTATCAACCGGCGATGTCATTCACATTCCCGCCGGAGTCCCGCACCAGTTCTTTGTGGACCCGGGGAAGCAGATCACTTACTTCGTAGTGAAAGTGGCGGCGCAGTAGGACAGACCATCGTTTTTCGCGGTCTGTCAGGTCGGCCTAAACCGCGGCCGCCTGACAGACGACAAACTGCGGTCGTCTGTCCTACCAATAAAACCGTACCCTACTTCCCGCCGCCTTTCCAATCCGGCAGCCGTCCCGGGGTCGGAGGCGCGCCCGCCGCGTCGAGCTGCTTTTCGAGGCCCTTAATATCCGTCTCGATCAGCTTCTTCAGCTTCGGAATCTGCACAGCCAGTTCATCGGAGCCGATCTGGTATTGCTCCATGGAGGTCTTGGTCGGATGACCGGTGCCTCGCGTTGAGCCGCCGGCCGATTGAATGCGCTCGGAGATGGAGGCCGGCGTTCCTTCGTTGTGGGCGCGCCAGACCCGGTCGCCGCTCAGCGCCAGGTTGATCGAGTCGAGCTCGCGCTGCAGATTGAGCGCGGTCTCGTGCAGTTTGGGGGACAGGGTCGGAGTGGCATCGATCGCGCGCTTGATGGAATCGAGACGCGTGCCGGCTTCGGTTGCGGCTTCCTCGGTCGCGGTCAGGGCCTTCTGCAGCTTGCTCAGTTTGTCCTCGAACTCCACCATGGAGATCCGCTCTTCTTGTGTGTATGGTGTCGCCGCGGCTACTTCGACGGTCTCCGAGCCCGGCAGATCCGTCACCACGCCGTTGACGCGCTTGGCCAGCGACACCGTGTACTTGCCCGGCAGCACGAATGCGCCGCCGCCGCCGCCGCGTCCGCCGCCGAATGCGGCCGCCAGCTCGGGATCGATCTCGGCCCCGCCGCCACGTCCACCACCGGCGCCCGCGCCGCCCGCGCCCCCTCGTCCGCCGCCCGCAGCGCCACCGCCCGCGCCGCCGCGTCCGCCAGCGCCGCCGCCGCCCAACGGAACGGATGCCGCGAGGGCGTTGCCTTGGCTACGCATGTCCCAGGTGAAGCGGTGCAGGCCGGCTGTGGCCGGCTGATCCAGGCGCCGCACCACGTTGCCCTTCGCATCCTTTATAGTCACCAGGATCGTGGGAGGCTCTTCAAGCGATTCCGCGCGCAGAACTTCCGGGGTCGGATACGGCGGGGTCTCCCCGCGCTGCATCGCCTGGCGCTCGGCTTGCTGCCGTTCCTGTGCCTTGGTGCGGATGGCCTCCTTCAGATTGAAAGTGATGGTCGCGCCAACGGGCGGGTTCGGCGCCGTGAAATGATTCGTGCCGAGATCGCCGCCCGTATTGTACGGAATGAACTCGAGCGCTTTGCGCACCGGGAAGATGGCGCTGTCCTTCTGCATCATCTCCGCCGTCGCCACGCGCAGCGGGCTGTAATCGTCCAGCACGTAAATGCTGCGGCCGAAGGTGCCGATCACCAGGTCGTCCATCTGTTTCTGGATGGCCAGGTCGCGAACCTGCGTCGTGGGAAGGCCGACATTCAACTTGATCCATTTTTCGCCGCCGATATTCGTGAAGTAGAGACCGAATTCGGTGCCCGCGAAAATCAGATTCTTGTTGACGTGGTCTTCCGCGATGCTGTACACGCCGCCGCGCTCCGGCAGGTTGCCGGAGATATTCAGCCACGTCTTGCCCATGTCGGTGCTCTTGATGAGGTACGGCTTGAAGTCGCCGTTCTGATGATTTTCATACGCCACATAGACCGTGCCCGCGTCGTGCTGCGAAGCCACGATGCGCTGCACGTAGGCGTTCTCCGGCACGCCCGCCGGCTTATCCACCTTGTCCCAGTGCTTGCCGCCGTCCTGAGTCACCTGCACCAGACCGTCGTCGGTTCCGACGTAGATCAGGCCTTCCTTCTTGGGCGATTCGGCGATCGAGGAGATGTTGTCGTAGAGCGCCGTCGAAACGTTCTTCTGAATGGCGTCGATGGGCCAGATCTTGCCCATCAGCGGCAGCTTGTTGCGGTCCAACTGGCGCGTCAGGTCGGGGCTGACGGGCACCCAGGAATCGCCGCGGTCGTCGCTGCGATAAAGCTTCTGCGAACCGATGTACAGCCGCGTGTTGGAATGCGGGCTGATGATGAAGGGGGCGTCCCAGTTCCAGCGCAGCGGCGGATCGCCCTTGGCCGGTTCCGGCACGATGTTGACCCGTTCGCCGGTGCGTTTATCGAACCGCACGATGCCGGCGTTCTGGCTGGCGGAGTAGATTGTGTTGGGATCCTTCGGGTCGACGCGCGAATAGAAGCCGTCGCCGCCGTTGGTGACGAAACAATCCGCGTTGGTCAGCACCGTGTTCTTGGTGCGCGCGGCGCAGCCCACGCTGTTGTTGTCCTGCGTGCCGCCATAGACGTGGTAGAACGGCGCGTCTTCATCCACGGTCACGTCGTAGAACTGGCCGGTCGGCAGGTTTTCTTTGAAGATCCAGGTGCTGGCGCGGTCGAAGCTCTCATACAGGCCGCCGTCGCATCCCACCATATAGTGATTGTTGTTCTGGGGGTCAATCCAGATATCGTGATTGTCGACGTGCTTGTTGCGTGTGCCGAGCGCGGTGGTGGTGCGGCCGCCATCGTCGGAGACCGAGATGTTGACCCCCATGATGTAGACGCGGTCGGCGTTCGCCGGATCCACCACCACCTTGGCGTAATACTGCGCCTGCTGATCGGAGTTGTTCCGCCGCTCCCAGGTGATGCCGTCATCCACCGAGCGGTAGAGGCCGCCGTTGCCGCTGCCTTCCACTTGCGCGTAAATCATCTTGGGGTTGGAAGGCGCGTAGTTCAGGCCGATGCGGCCCAGGCCGATCTCGCCCTGTCCCTGCGGGAATCCGCCTTGCACTTTCGTCCATGTCTTGCCGGCGTCGATGGTGCGCCACAGGGCGCTGCCGGGGCCGCCGTGAATAATTCCGAAATAGGCGCGCTGGCGCTGATGGGTGGCTGCCAGCAGCACATCCGGATTCTTGGGATCCATCACCACGTCGGTGCAGCCGGTGTATTCGTCCACCTTGATGAGGCTTTGCGACCACGTCTTGCCGCCGTCGGTGGTTTTGTAGAGGCCGCGGTCGCCGCCGCCCTTCCACAGCGGGCCTTGCGCCGCCACGTAGACCACGTTGGAATCGCGCGGGTCCACAATGATGCGGCCGATGTGTTCGGAGGCCTTCAGCCCGACGTTGCGGAATGTTCGTCCGCCGTCCTCGCTCTTATAGACGCCATCGCCGTAGGCCGCTGCGCGCTGGTTGTTGTTCTCGCCGGTGCCCACCCACACAATCGAAGGATTCTTGGGGTCGATGGTGATCCAGGCGACGGAAAACGATCCATAGTTTTCGAACACGGGAGTCCAGGTGGTCCCGTTGTTTTCGGTCATAAAGATGTTGCCCGCGGCCACCGCGATCATATAGTGGCTGGAATCGTCGGGGAACACGGCGATCTGCAGGATGCGGCCGGAGATCATGGCCGGGCCGATCTGGCGCGCCCGCAGGCTCGCAAAGGTGCGAGCATTGATGGGGTCTTGATTGTCGCCGCCGCCGCGGCCACCTCTGCCTTGAGGAGGTTCATCCTGCGCGAAGGCAGAAAGAGAAACACACAATAGGAGCGGAAATAGCTTCATGGCGGGAGTATATCGCATGGCACGGCGCCGCGGGGTTGTGGGGCAGCCCGGCGCTATTGCAATTGCACCAGCTGCTGCTCACCCAGGGACGACGGCGTCAGGTCCTGCTTGCCGCGCCAGGAATCCACGTAGGAGATCTGATGCACACAGGCCACCGTGCAGTGCGGCGCGCAGCTCTTTTCCGTGCGGTACTCGCGGCGAATGTCTTCCATGGTGTAGTCGGCCAGCGGCTTTCCGGGGTAGCCGCGCTGCTGCGAACAGTAATGCACCAGGCCGTTTTCGCAGATGTAGAGGTAGCGCGCGCCGGCGCGGCAGCGCCACTGGTTGGGCTGGCCGTGCGCGATGTTGTCCTGGAAATAATTAATGCGCGCGTAGCTCGATTTTTCCATGGCGCGCATGGCGGTGTAGACTTCGCGTTCTTCGTCGCGCAGCGGTTGCAGCTGGCCGCCGCCATCGTGAATGATGCCGACGGTGGACGTGAATCCCAGCTCGACGGCGCGCTTGCCGATGGCCAGGGCGTCTTGGGGGGTGCGGATGCCGCCGCCCACCACTGAATTGATGTTCACATGAAAATCGGCGTGCTCGGCCAGCAGTTGGAGCTTCTTATCGAGCACTTTGAGGCTCTTTTTCGAAACCTCGTCGGGCATGACATTGTCGATGGAGATTTGCAGGTGGTCGAGTCCGGCGCGGTTGAGGCGCTGGATGCGTTCGGCGGTCAGCAGGTAGCCGTTGGTGATCATGCCGGCGATCATGCCGTGTTTGCGGACGCGCGCGATGATCCGGTCCAGGTCAGGATGCAGCAGCGGTTCGCCGCCGGATATCGTGATGATGCTGGCGCCCAGTTTAGCCAGGCGATCCAGGCGTTGGTACATCACATCGAGGGGGACCGGCTTGGAGTGGTCGTCGTATTCATTGCAATAGGCGCAGGCCAGATTGCAGCGGCGCATCGGGATGACATGGGCCAGAATGGGGTGACGAGTGGACGCGAGCCCGCGGCCGATCATGCGGAATTCGCGGACGCGGCGGCTGACCGCCTTCCAACCCCTCCGGAGATGCAAGAACGAGTGCGACATACCACCAAGTGCTTCTATTACAACACAGTCCGAGCGGCTAGCCGAGGTTTTGGAAGTGATTGGGGATTGGCGGGGGTTGAACGGTCGAGATGGGAATTGGGCGCCGCCGGTCCACGCTAAATGTGGACATGCCCCGAAGAAAGATGTGTTATTCCGCATGCTGCACTACACTGATACAGGGCGATGACGGCAATGACGCCGCCCCAGATTTCAACTTTCGGGTCGGCACAAAAGTGAAGACTTATTTCCATGTCGACATGGATGCCTTCTTCGTGTCGGTGGAAGAGCTTTTCGATCCATCGCTCAAGGGCAAGCCGGTGGTGGTAGGCGGACGGCCCAACGAGCGCGGCGTGGTTTCGGCGGCGTCCTATGCCGCGCGGGCGTTCGGCGTCCATTCCGCCATGCCCCTGCGGACGGCGTATCAGCTCTGCCCGCAGGCCATCTTCGTGGACGGCCACCCGGAGCGGTATCGGGAGTGCTCGCACCAGGTATATGACGTCCTGCTCTCGTTTTCGCCGCTGGTGGAGATGGCGTCGATCGATGAAGCATACCTGGATATGACCGGGACCGAGCGCCTGCATGGGCCGCCGATGCGCGCCGCGCACCGGCTGCACCAGAAGATGAAGGACCAGACCAGGCTCAACTGCTCGGTGGGGATCGCGGCGTCGCGGCTGGTCGCCAAAATCAGCTCCGACCAGGCCAAACCGAACGGCGTGCTATGGGTGATTCCGGGGCAGGAGGCCGCGTTCCTGGCGCCGCTCGACGTGCGCAAAGTGCCGGGCGTGGGGAAAGTGACCGAGAAAAACCTGCATAGGCTAGGCATCCGCAAAGTGGGCGACCTGGCGCTCCTCGACGACGCATTCCTGGAACAGCGCTTCGGCAAGTGGGGAATGGCGCTGGCCGGGAAATCGCGCGGACTGGATGCGGGCGGCTGGTTCGACAGCGAGATCGGCGCCGACGAGGGGCCGAAGTCCATCAGCCACGAACACACCTTTAACGAGGACACCGCGGACATGGCGCAGATTGAACCGACCCTGGCGCGGCTCTGCGAGATGGTGGGGCGCCGTTTGCGCGAACACGGCCTGCACGCCCGCACGGTCCAGCTCAAGCTGCGGTATTCGGACTTTTCCACGATCACGCGCGCGCATTCCATGCCGCGCGCGACCCAGCTCGATACGGAACTGCTCGACGAAATTCACGAACTGTTCCGCCGCAATTGGAAGGCGGGGGCAGCCGTGCGGCTGCTGGGGGTTCACGTTTCGGGATGGGCCGATGGCGAAGAGCAGTTGGACCTGATGGACCAAGGCCGCCACGAGAAGTGGCAGCAGGCGCTGGCCGCAGCCGACCGGATGCGCGACCGCTTCGGAGAATCGGCGGTCTCGCTGGCGGCGGGCCTGCGCGGCAACTTCCGCGAACGTACCCACGAGAACCCGGCAGGACTGCCGGGAAAGAAGAAATAACCTCCCGTGAGTATCGGCGCGTTTTCGAAAGTTAATCCAATCAGTACTAGCTGGCCGAACGATACCGTAGCGTGAATCCGGCGCCCCGATTTACCATCGAAGAGTAGAGAGTGAAGTATCGAGCGTTCGAAAGGCAAGCATGATTGGTGCATTGAATCTGTGGCGTCACGAAGAAGGTCAGGATCTGATCGAGTACTCGTTGCTGATGGCCTTTGTCTCAATCGTCGTGGTTGGATTGTTTGCCGGGGCTGGTGGCAACGTTAAGAACGTCTGGACCAGCGGCAACACCCAACTGGGACTGGCCAAAAGTGCGGCATCGTAGTTCGCGACGGCCATCCTACCACTTGGGGCCATAGCGCCACGCATCAAAGCCGATGATGGTCTTGGCGTCTTCGATGGTTCCTGCGCGGATCAGCCTGGCGACTTCCACCGCGGTGAACCAGCGGGCTTCGATGCGCTCGTCCTCCATCGGTGTTGCTGTACCGGCGGTGAGGTTGGTAGCCAGGTAAACGGTCATGCGTTCCGCCGAATAACCGGGGCTGACGAAAAACGAAGCCAGCTTGCGCCAGGTGCGGGCGCGATAGCCGGTCTCCTCAATCAGCTCGCGGCGGGCCGTCTGCAAGGGCTTTTCGCCGGGGTCCAGGGTTCCGGCGGGCAGCTCCCACAAGTACCTGGCGGCCGGCAGACGGTATTGCCTGACCAGCAGGATGCGCTTCCGCTCATCCACGGCCATCATGACGGCCGAGCCGCCGTGGCGAACCACCGAACGTTTGATCTCGAATCCGGTTTTGGCATCGACAGCACGGTCTTCGGTGACGTGGAAGACCTTGCATCGGTAAACTTCGCGGGAAGAAGTAATTTTCATGGTCTTGTGCGCAGCGCGGCAGCGAATTGACCGGCGGGCAGTGTGTTCCGAATGTCGTCCGGCCCCAGCCATCCGCGGCGCGCCGTCACAACGCCATAGCGCATGTGGGCCAGGTGCTTGGGATGGTGGGCGTCGGTGGAAATGGTGAAGGCGGCGCCCTTGGCTTTGGCGGCGCGGATCAGGGGACCGTGCAAATCCAGGCGCTCAGGGCCGGCGTTAATCTCGAGCCACACGCCACGGCGGGCGGCTTCCGCGGCCACGCGTTCGAAATCGAAGGGAAAGGCGTCGCGCTCGAGCAGCAGGCGGCCGGTGGGGTGGCCGATGATCCGCAGGTGCGGGCACTCGAGCGCGTGCAACAGGCGGTCGGTCATCTCCGCGCCTTCCTGGTTCATGTGGCTGTGGACGCTGCCGATGACGAGGTCGAGCTCGGCAAGGGCGTCATCGGCAAGGTCCATCGAGCCGTCTTTGAGAATGTCGCACTCGATGCCGGAGAAGATGCGGATGCCGATCGCCTGGCGGTTGATCTCACGCACCTGGCGGGCGAAGGCCACGGCGCGTTTTTCGTCCAGGCCGTTGGCCATGGCGAGCGCCTTGGAGTGATCGGTGATGGCAACGTATTGGTAGCCTCGATCGCGCGCGGCCTCGGCCATTTCCATGAGCGTGGCGCGGCCGTCGGTCTCGGTGGTGTGCATGTGCAAGTCGCCGCGAATCTGGCCGAGTTCCACTAACTCCGGCAGCCGGCCTTCGGCGGCGGCTTCGATTTCGCCGGTGTTCTCGCGCAGCTCCGGCGGAATCCACGGCAGGCCCAGGGCTTGGTAAACGCCGGCTTCGGTCGCGCCGGCCACTTTGACGTCGTCCTCCACGCGAAACAGGCCGTACTCGCTGAGCTTGAAACCCATTTTCACGGCGCGCGTGCGGATGGCGACGTTGTGATCCTTGCTGCCGGTGAAATATTGCAGGGCTGCGCCGAAGTTTTCCGGCGCGAGCGCGCGGACGTCCACCTGCAGTCCGTCACGGCCCACCTTGGCGCTGGCTTTGTTGTCGCCGTGGCCGAGCACTTCCTGGACGCGCGGATCGGCGACGAAGCGGTCGAGCGCATCGCGCGCGGAGGGTCCGGTGACCAGCAAGTCGAGATCGCCCACGGTTTCACGGCCGCGCCGCAGGCTGCCGGCGGGCGTTACGGCGTCGACGCCCGGCACCTGCGAGAGCGTCTCGATCAGCGACTGCGCCATGCTGTCCGCGTAACTGAGCAGGAAGCGGCCGGTGCGCTGGCGGTATTGCGCGATGGAACGCAGCACCTTCTCTTCGAGCTTCGCGCCCATGCGCGGCAGCGCGCGCAGCTTCTGTTCCTGGCAGAGGCGCTCCAGATCGTCGATGGAAGCGATGCGGTAGTGCTCCAGGATAAGCGCGATTCCCTTGGGGCCGAGCCCTTGAATCTTGAGAAATTCCAGCGTGGCGCGCGGAAACTTCTCAAGCAGAGCGTCGCGGCGCTCACAAGAGCCATGATCCACGATTTCGGCCAGCACCGCGGCCAGACCCTTGCCGATGCCCGGAATGTCCGTCACTTTGCGCTCCGGGTTACGGAGGATGTCTTCGATCCGTTCGGGATAGCCTTCGACGGCGGTGGCTCCGTTGCGGTAACTGCGGATGCGGAAGGAATCTTCCGCGGCGATCTCCATCAGGTCGGCGGTCTCAGAGAGCACGCTCGCAATTTCTTTGTTTTCCAAAACGGAATCCTACTTCCAATTGTAGCGAGGGCGGGCTGGTCCGTTAGCAGTTTGAGGACCGGGGACAGACAGATCTGTCCACGTCGGCGCAAAAACGGTGCCTGGGGACAGATTGGTCTGTCCCCTCGTGAGACACTTGTGGCGTGAGGACAGGATGGTATAAGAGCGTTGCGGCGGCCGGGGCTCTCGGACTTGTCGCCGGGCGTGTCTCCGGATTCTCTCGGACCC
>Ga0209039_10000090_pt1 | contig 79235 bp, 69 predicted proteins | sample BogFormECP12_OM1_FD_188238 | JGI IMG/M metagenome (GOLD analysis project Ga0209039, IMG submission 188238) | Bog forest soil microbial communities from Calvert Island, British Columbia, Canada - ECP12_OM1 (SPAdes) (version 2) | ecosystem: Environmental > Aquatic > Freshwater > Wetlands > Bog ... | reverse complement strand
GTACTTGCCAGTTTTCATCTTGAGCGCCAAGCATGGTCTGAGTTTAGACCAAAGGCGAATAAAAAGCAACTATTATCTTAGCGCTTATGGGGCATGCCCCGCCCCTACTCCCGGCAAATGCCGCGCTCGCTGCGGCGGATGAAGTTCACAAGCTGGAGCGTTTCGGGGGTGGGGATCCCGGTCTCGATTTTCGCCAGGGCGTCCTCCAGCTTCAGGCCGGAGCGGTAGAGCAGTTGGTACGCGCTCTTGAGGATGCTGATGCCGGGCGCTTTGAAGCCGGCGCGCTTCAGGCCCACCAGGTTGAGGCCCTTGGGAGCGATCTGGAAACCGGCGTAGGTGAAGAACGGCGGGGCGTCCAGGTTGACGCGCGTGTTGCCGCTGATCATGGCGAGCCGGCCGATCTTCCCGTACTGGTGCACCAGGACGCCGCCGGAGAGGAACGCCCCATCTTCCACTTCCACGTACCCGCCCAGCAGCACGCAGCTCGCGATCACCACGCGGCTGCCGATCTTGCAATTGTGGGCGATGTGGCCGGAGGTCATGATGAAATTGTCGTCGCCGATTTCGGTGGCGGATTCGGGCGGCGTGCCGCGCGAGATCGTGAAATGCTCGCGAATCTTGTTGCCGTGGCCGATTCTCAGGTAGCTGCGCGTGCCGGCGAAGTTCTTGTCCAGCGGATCGGTGCCGAGCACCGTGCCGGCGGAGATTTCGTTGCGGTCTCCCATGGTGGTCCAGCGTTTGACGTACACGTAGGGTTCGAGCAGGCTGCCGGCGCCGATGAAGACGTCGCTTTCGATGACACAGAATTCGCCGATCCGGACGCCGGGCCCGATGGCGGCTTCGGGATGGACCCGGGCGGTGTGGGCGACCACGGCCGATGGATCGATGGGCATGAATTCGTATCATACGACGGCGCCGGCGGCGATATGATGAGGCATGCGAGTTCGCGAATTGGCGGAATGGCTGGGCGCGACCTTTGAGGGCGACGGCGAAAGGGAGCTGGCGGGCGTGGCGCCGCTGGAAACGGCGGGGGCTTCCGACCTGGCGTTTGTAGGCGGCCGGAAGGCCGCGCAGCAGGCGGAAAGCTCGGCGGCCGGGTGCCTCATCGTGCCCCTTGAGTGGCCCAGCCCGAGCTATCGGACCGTGATCCGGGCGCCGGAGCCGCGCACCGCCTTTGCGCGCGCCATCAGCCGGTTCTATCCCACGGCGGAATTGAAGCCGGGCGTCAATCCCACGGCGGTGGTCGGCAAGGACGTGGAGATGGGCGCGCTGGTGTCGATCGGCCCGCACGCGGTGGTGGGCGACGGAACGCGCATCGGGGTGGCGGCCAGCATCGGGGCGGGCTCGATTGTGGGCAAGCGGGTGGTGCTGGGCGAGGGCGCGGTGCTGCACCCCAACGTGACGGTGTACGACAACGTGGACATTGGGCGCGGCGCCGTTGTGCACTCCGGCGCGGTGATCGGGGCGGATGGGTTCGGCTACGTGATGGAGCACGAGCGCTGGCAGAAATTCCCGCAGGTGGGGCGGGTGGAGATCGGCGATTTCGTGGAGATCGGCGCCAATTCGTGCGTGGACCGCGCGGCGCTGGGCGTGACTTCGATCGGCGAGGGCACCAAGCTCGACAACATGGTGCACGTGGCCCACAATTGCCGCATCGGGAAGCACGTGGTGGTGGCGGCGCAGACCGGGTTTTCCGGCGGCGTGGTGGTGGAAGACTACGCCGTAATCGGCGGGCAGGTGGGGATCGGGGACAAGGCGCGGATCGAATCGCGCGCGGTGCTGGGGTCGGGCTGCGGCGTGCTCACTTCCAAGATCGTGCGGTCGGGAGAGACCGTCTGGGGCACGCCGGCGCGTCCGCTCAAGCAGCACCTGGAGCAGTTGGCCAACCTGGCGCGGCTGCCGGAACTGCGCCGCGAAGTGGCGGAATTGAAGCGGCGGGTGGCGGAACTGGAACGGAAAGAGTGACGTGGGGCAGGCCATCGTGTTCCGTGGCCTGCCAACCCGCGAACAACGCAGACGACCAAAGGCGATCATCCGCGCCACGTTAGTCGGCGCGTGGAAGTTGTTTTTAGCGAACGCCGGCGAGAACGCCGATTTCGCAAGCCGAGGCCTGCGCCACTTGGTTGCGGCCGCGATTTTTGGCCTGATATAAGGCGACGTCGGCATCGTGGACCAGGGTGTCGCTGCTGGATGCCGAAAGGCCGGTCGAGCCGGAAACGCCGATGCTGCAAGTGACCCGAATGGACTGGCCGCCGATGTCGATGGGTTCGCCGGCCAGGGCCTCACGGAAGCGCTCAGCCTGGGCCCGGGCGGTAAAGGCGTCGCAGCCTGGCAGCACGATGAGGAACTCCTCGCCGCCGTAGCGGCCGATGGAATCGTAGGGGCGGACGGAGGCTTTCATGCGGCGGGCCGCTTCGCGAAGCACGGTGTCGCCGGCCAGATGGCCGTGGGTATCGTTGACCAGCTTGAAGTGGTCGAGATCCACCATGAGGAGGGAGACGGGGCGGCGCTCGCGGGCGGCGCGGCCGATCTCACTCCGCAGCGCGTCCAGGATGGTGACGCGGTTGAGGAGGCCGGTGAGTCCGTCGTGGGTGGCCTGGTCGCGCAACGCTTCGCGGGCGGCCATGAGTTCTTCCTGCAAATCGAGGATGCGGCGGCCGGCGCGGAGGCGCACGCGCAGCTCGTGGGCGTTGAAGGGCTTGGTGAGGTAGTCGTCGGCGCCGGCATCCATGCCTTCCACCAGGTCCTGCGATTCGGTGCGCGCGGTCAGCAGCAGGATGTAGATGTAAGGCTCGCGGGCGGCGTCGCGGACGCGGCGGCACAGCTCCACGCCATCCATGCCGGGCATCATCCAATCGAGAATCGCCAGGCGCGGCGCGGCGGTCTCTTTCAGTATCCGCCAGGCCTCGAGGCCATCGCGCGCGGGCACCACATCGTAATCCCACTTGGTGAGCAGGGCGCGCAGCATGGCTTGAAAAACCGGATTGTCTTCCGCCGCCAGCACTTTCATGCGGTGAGCGGGTTGTGCGGGAGCGGTTTTCACGTTCGGATATTCTTCTCCGGTATTCTTATCGGCCTGGCTGGTGGTTTCCAATAGGGGCGGCGGGATTACCTGGTGGAGTCGGCGATCTCGATAGAGCTGAGTTCGGGGCCGGTGTCCAGACGCGGCTCGGGCAGGCGGCCGCTGCCATCGAACCAGGCCCACGCGATGGCGGTGAGCAAGCCAAAAGCGCCCGCGACCAGGCCGATGGCCCTGGGGCTGGCGTACTGGGAGGCGATGCCGGCGGCGGCCATGGAGACGATCATCACCGACCAGCGCAGCGATTCCATGGTGGCAAAGACGCGGCCGCGGTACTGGTCGGGCGTGTGGCGGAGAAGCTGAGCATTGTTGAGCACGGTGGTGACGGCCATGCCCACGCGGGAGAACATCATCGAGACCAGCGCGGCGGCGAAAGATTCCACTTGGCTGAAAAGCATATAGGCCGCGCCGTGCGCCAGGTAAGAAATGGTGACGGCGCGCTTGTATCCGGCGAAACCGGTACGGCGGCCGGTAAGGTGGCCGATGGCTCCGCCTGCGAGCAGGCCGATGCCGGCGAAGCCCCAAATGGCGCCGATGCCCGAGGCGCCGCGGTGAAACACCTGCTCGCCGAAGAGCGCGAAAAGAATCTGGGCGGCGCCGCCTCCCATGGCCCAGCCAACCGAAATCAGGGCGATCCCCATCATGAGGGGCACCGAGCGCATGTAGACCAGGCCTTCGCGGTATTCGTGCCAGGGGCGGACCACGGCGGCGCCGGCATGGCCTTTGGCGCGAAAGCCGCCGGGCGTGGAAATGCGCCAGATGGCCGCCGCGGAGAAGACGAAGGAGAGCGAATTGAGGACGAAGGCCCAGTGGTATCCCAGCTTGGCGGCGCTGAATCCGGCCAGCAGCGTGCCGGCGGTGAGAGTAGCCCACTGGGTGGTCTGGGTGAGGGAATTGGCGGCGTGCAGTTCGTCGGCGTTGGCGATGGTGGGGAGGATGGCGGCGCGGCCGCTGGTGAAGAACGGCGAGGCGAACATGAGGCCGGCGCTAAGCAGATAGAGCAGCCAGGGGCGCGGCTGGTGGATGGTAAGAACGAAGGCCAGCGCCAGAACCGCGCGGATGAGGTCGCTGGCAATCATGATGCGCCGGCGGTCGAGGCGGTCGAGAACCACGCCGGCGACGGGGCCGGCCAGCACGGCGGGGATGGCGCGGGAGAGCATGACGCCGCTCACCACCAGGCCCGAGCCGCCTTTTTCCATGACCAGGGCGAAGACGGCGATGTTGTTGAAGTAGTCGCCGGTTTCGCTCACCACCTGGCCCATCCACGTGAAGCGGTAGTTGCGGTTCTGGCGCAGCAGATCCAGCAGCGTCGTCATGGCGATTTCATGATAACAGCGTAGCGCCGGCGGTCTTCGCCGCCGGTGGGGTTGTCCGAACTGGAATCCACCGGCGGCGAGATTGACGGCCCCACTTGCGAATCGGCGACAAATTTGATCTTATAAATCGATAAGGAGAGGAAACCCATGACCGCAGCAGCAACCAAACGTAGTGTGAAACCCATTCCCGAAGGTGCTCACACCGTCACACCTTACCTGGTGGTGGAGGGAATACCCAAGCTGATGGACTTTTTGAAACCGGCTTTTGGCGCGCAGGAAGTATTTCGCATGGCGCGCCCGGACGGCGGGATCATGCACGCCGAAGTGAAGATCGGCGACTCGATGATCATGATGGGCCAAGCCATGGGCGAGTGGAAAGCGAAGCCCTGCTCCCTTTACCTGTACGTGGAGGATGTGGATGCCGTTTACCAGCGCGCGATCCAGGCGGGCGCGACCTCGGTGAGGGAACCGTCGGACCAGTTCTATGGGGACCGCACAGGAGGCGTCATAGACCCGTGCGGGAACTACTGGGGGATCGCCACCCATGTCGAGGACGTGTCGCAGGACGAGGTGGAAAGGCGCTTCGCGGCCATGTGCGACAAGAAGTAGGAAACTTGAGATCGCTCCGCGGCGGGCTTCATAATGGAGGTTGATGCCGCACGACGATGGCGCGATCGCCATTAGCGCTACGTTCACCGCCGAAGCCATTCAGCCTGGATTGGAGTTTTGGGCGCGGGAACTGGGGCTCGATACCGAAATCCGGTTCGCGGGCTATAACCAGCTCTTCCAGCAATTGCTGGAGCCGGGAGGACTTTTTGCGCGCAATCGCGGTGGGTTCAACGTCGGACTGCTGCGGTTCGAGGACTGGCTGCGCGACGGAGGCGAGGCCGGCCTGGAGGAGCGTGCGCGGCGGCTGGCGGAGGCTGTCGGCGCGGCCGCGGCCAAGTTTTCGGCCCCTTTAATTCTGGCGGTTTGCCCGCCCACGCCGGAGCGCGCCGGCGCGTTCGAGGAGATCGAGCGGGTGTTGCGCGGAGGGGTCCGGGACCTGGCGCCGGTGCATTGGATGGCTCCCGCGGATTTCGAAGGGCTGTACCCGGTGGCGGAGCGCCACGATCCGCACGGCGACGCCTTGGGCCACGTGCCCTACACGCCGGTTTTTTTCGCGGCGCTGGCGACGGCCATCGCGCGCAAGATCCACGCCATCGCGACGCGGCCATTCAAGGTAATCGCCCTGGATTGCGATGAAACGCTGTGGGCGGGCATCTGCGGAGAAGACGGCCCGCGGGGCGTGGTGGTGGACGCGCCGCGGCGAGCGTTGCAGGAGTTCATGGCGGACCGGCGGCGCGAGGGCATGCTGCTGGCGCTGGTCAGTAAGAACAACGAAGAGGACGTGGCGGAGACGTTTCGCGCCCACCCGGAAATGCCCTTGCGGCTGGAGGATTTCGTCGCGCGGCGCGTGAACTGGGAACCGAAGAGCGCCAACCTGGTCTCCCTCGCTGAGAAACTGGGGTTGAACCTCGACAGTTTCATTCTGGTGGACGATAACCCCAAGGAGTGCACCGAAGCGCAGGCCGGCTGCCCCGAGGTGCTGGCGCTGCCGCTGCCGGCGCGGGCGGAGGAGATTCCCGAGTTCCTCAAGCACGTGTGGGCCTTCGACCGGGCGCGCGTCACGGAAGAGGACCGGAAGAGGCCGGAACTGTACGCGCAGCAAGCCGAGCGGGCCAAGGCGGAGCGCGCGTCGGCCAGCCTCGAGGAGTTTCTGGCGTCGTTGCAGTTGGAAGTCGGCATCGCTCCCATAGAGCCGGCGCAATTGGCGCGCGTGGCGCAGCTCACCCAACGCACCAACCAGATGAACGCCAGTTGCGTGCGGCGCACCGAGGCGGAGATTCAGGCGTTGCTGGCTTCCGGCGAGGCCGAATGCCTCACGGTGGATGTGAAGGACCGGTTCGGAAGCTATGGGCTGACGGGCGTGGTGATCTTCCGCTGCGCCGGCGGCGCGCTGGTGGCGGACACTTTTTTGCTTAGCTGCCGGGTACTGGGGCGGGGCGTCGAGCATCGCATGGTGGCGCGGCTGGGCGAGATCGCGATGGAGCGGGGTCTGGCGCGCGTGGAGATTCCGTTCGTGGCGAGACAGCGGAACCGGCCGGCGGCGCTGTTTCTGGAGTCGCTGCCGCGGGCGGCGGAAGAGGCGGCGGCGGTGAGGTATCGGCCTGGCGTGGGACGGGTCTCCGACCTGCCCAAGGTTGGCAGGCCGCGAAAGGCGATGGCCTGCCCCACAGGCATCGATTACGTAAAGATCGCCAACGAATTGCGCGATCCGGCGACGATTCTGGAGCGGATTCGAACGGCATCGCGGCGGCCGGCGCCGGCGGGGTGCCCTTTGGGCCCGGCGCCGCCACGGACGCCGCTTGAGCGTGAACTGGTGGAAATGTGGGCGGGGCTGCTGAACCTGCCGGCGGTGGGCATCCACGACAACTTCTTCGAGTTAGGCGGGCATTCCCTGCTGGCGGTGCAGTTGCTTTCGCGGGTGCGGCACATTTATGGCGTCGAGCTTTCGCTCGAAGTCGTATACAGCGGCGAATTCACGGTGGCGGAGCTGGCCAAAGCGGTGGAGCTGAAGGAAATCGAACAGGCCGGCGGGGACTACCGGGAATTGTTGCAGGAGATGGAAGAGCTGTCGGACGAAGAGGTCCGGGCGCTGCTGGCGGAAGAACGGGATTCTTAACGCATGCGGATTCTGCTGACGGCGAATGCGTCCTACGATCCGCCGCGGGGCGGGGCTACGCGCAGCAACCTGGTTTGGCTCCGTCACCTGGCGTCCGCCGGGCATGAATGCCGCACGGTGTGCGGGGAGGGCCAATCGCGCCGGGCGCCGGCGCTGCGCGAGCAGATTCTCGAGTGGCGGCCGGATTGGGTGCTGGTATCGTCGGAGGACCTGGGACACGCGCTGCTTCGCGAGGCGCACCATTCGGCTCCGGGGCGAGTGGTCTACCTGGCGCATACGCCGCAGTTCTATCCGTTCGGCCCGGCGAGCTGGAACCCCAACCCGCACGCCGCGGAACTGGTGGCGCGTTCGGCGGGAATTGTGGCCATCGGGCGGCACATGGCGGACTACATCGAACGCGCCCTGGGCCGCCGGGCGACGGTGATCCATCCGCCGATTTACGGGGCGCGTCCGTTCGCCAACTACGGAAACTTCGAGCGGGGCTTGATCGCCATGATTAATCCCTGCGCGGTGAAGGGCATCTCCATTTTTCTGGAGACGGCGCGGCGGCTGCCCGAGTATGAGTTCGGGGTGGTGCAGGAATGGGGCACCACGGCCGCGGACCGGCGCGCCCTGGAGCGCTTGCCCAACGTACGCTTTCTGCCGAACGTGCAGGACATCGATGAAGTGCTGGCGCGGACGCGCGTGCTGCTGAACCCGGCGCTGTGGTATGAAGGGTTCGGGCTGATCGTGATGGAGGCCATGCTGCGCGGCATTCCAGTGGTGGCGAGCACTTCGGGCGGGCTGGAGGAGGCTAAGCGCGGCACGGGGTACGCGATCCCGGTCAAGCTCATCGAGCGCTACGAGCCGGTGTTCGACGAGCACGGGCTGCCGAAGCCGGTGCTGCCGGAAAACGATGTCGCCCCTTGGGTGGCTGCGTTGCGCGAACTGCTCACGAGCCGGAGCGCGTACGAGAAGGAATCGGCGGCGTCGCGATTAGCGGCCGGGAGGTTTGTGAGCACGCTGGACGCCGGTGAGATGGAGAGATTCCTGCTCTCGCTGCAGGCCGGCCCCGCGATCGGTATGGAGCGGGCGACCATAGAGTCGCTCTCGCCCGAGCGGCGCGCGCTGCTGCTCGAGCGGCTGAGGAAGCGTCACTAATGCGCATCCTGCTGGCGCAGAACTCGCTCTACTATCCGGCCCACGGCGGGGGCGACAAATCCAACCGCCTGCTGCTGGAGGCGCTGGCGGCGCGCGGGCATGCCTGCCGCGTGGTGGCGCGCGGCGTGGCACCCATGTCGGTGCAAGGCGGGGTGGTGGTGTTCGAGCGCGCGGGCGTGGAGGTGCACACCGTGACCGACGCCAACCTGCGGGCGCATTTTGCGGGCCAGGTGGAGGCGTTCGATCCGGAGATCATCCTGGCTTCGACCGACGATCCGGCGCAGATGCTGTTGGAAACTGCGCTCCGGGCGCCGCGCGCCCGCGTGGTCTACCTGGCGCGCGCTACACTGGCGCTGCCGTTTGGCCCCGACTGCGCGTTTCCGGGCGAGTTGAAGACCGGGCGAATCCGCGCGGCCGATGGGGTGGTGGGGGTGAGCCGGTACGTGGCCGATTACATCCGCAAACATGCGGGGATCGACGCGGTGCACGTGCCGATCTCGCTGATGGGTGATGCCGTAGGGGCGGGGCACGCCCCGCCCGCTCTCGGGCGGTTCGACAACCAGTTCGTCACGCTGGTGAACCCATGCGCGGTGAAGGGAATCGACATTTTTCTGGCGCTGGCGGACGCGTTTCCGGAGACGGCGTTTGCGGCCGTTCCCATGTGGGGCACCAACCAGCGGGACCAGACGGAGTTGCGGGCGCGGGCCAACGTGACGGTGATCGAGCCGGTGGACGATGTCGACGCGCTGCTGGCGCGGACGCGAGTGCTGCTGGCGCCGTCGCTGTGGGCCGAGGCGCGGTCGCGCATGGTGGTGGAGGCCATGCTGCGCGGCGTGCCGGTGATGGCGAGCGATGTAGGCGGCATACCGGAGGCCAAGATGGGGGTGCCGTACCTGTTGCCGGTCAACCCCATTGCGAGGTATCAGCCGCGACTGGACGAGCAGATGGTGCCGGTGGCGGAAGTGCCGCCGCAGGAGATGGGGCCGTGGCGCGAGGCGCTGGGGCGTCTGCTGGCGGACCGGGCGCATTGGGAGGAAATCTCGCGAGCCTCGCGGGCGGCGGCGATGGCGTATGCGGCGGAGACTGGCGTGGGGCCGTTCGAAGGGTTCCTCGAAGATGTGTTGCGGCGGCCGAAGCGAGTTGGGGCGTTTGGAGACTTGGGCCACAGAGAGACTCTCTCGCCAGAGAGGCGCCAACTGCTGGCGCTGCGGCTGCGAAAGCGGGCGCCGGCTTCGGCCTGGTTTCCGGGGGCGGATGAAGTGGAGGGGCTGCGTTTGTTTTGGTTCCCGCATGCGGGAGGCGGGGCCGCGGGAGCGCCTGCACGGGCGTTACCTGCCATCTGCCCGGTGCGCCTGCCGGGACGGGAAGCGCGCATCGCCGAAGCGCCGTTCGAGCGTATGGAGCCGCTGGTGGCCGCACTGGTCGATGCCATCCGGCCGTACCTGGCGCAGCCGTTCGCGTTCTTCGGGCACAGCATGGGCGCGGCGGTGGCGTTCGAGGTGGCGCGGTTGTTGCGGCGCCGCGGCCAGCCGCTTCCGAAGCTGCTGGTGGCGTCGGGCGCGCGGGCGCCGCAATTCCGCCGCAACTACACCCCTCCGCCGGCGCCCAGCGACGAGGAGTTTCTCGCGGAGGTGCAGCGGCTCCAAGGAATCTCCGGCGAACTGCTGGACGACGCGGCGCTGATGCGCGCGATTCTGCCGGCGCTGCGCGCGGACGCGGGGCTGTATCGCAGGTACGTTTATACGGAAGACGCGCCGCTCGATTGCGCGATCCGCGCTTTTGGGGGCGCCGCGGATCCCAACGTGCGGCGGGAGCACCTCGAAGCCTGGGCGGAGCAGACGACGGCGTCTTTTGCGATGCGGCTGTTTCCCGGAGGCCACTTCTACATGCATTCAGGCCAGGCGGAATTTCTGGCGGCGCTGGCGGCGGACCTGGAGCAGGCGTGCTGAAGCCGGGCGAAGTGCACGTCTGGCTGGTAAGGCTGGAAGGCGAAACCCCGGCGCTGCGAAGGGAATGCTCGCACCAGGCGTTGCGCGCCATTCTCGAGACAGTGACCGGCGCGCCGGTGGAAATTGCCGTGGCGGACAAGGGCAAGCCTTACCTGCCGGGCGCGCTCGAGGTGCGGTTCAACCTGGCGCACTCGCACGAATTGGCGCTGGTGGCGGTAGCGCTCGGGGTGGAGGTGGGGGTGGACATCGAGCGGCTGCGGCCGCTGCCCGAGTACGCGGCCATCGCGGAGCGGTTCTTCCCGCCCAGCGAGCGGGATGGTCTCGACGAGCGCAACTTTTTTCACCGCTGGACGCGGATCGAAGCCAAGTTGAAAGCGCGCGGCGTGGGACTCTACGGCGCGGGGGCGGAACTGGACGGAGAATGGACGGTGGAACCGATCGACGCCGGGGAGGGGTTCGCGGCGGCGGTGGCGGTGGAACGGGCGGGGATGCGGGTGGTGGGGCAGTTGTTCAGCGCAGAGCGCTACAAACCCCGGCCCGCGGCGTAAGGCGCTCTGAGCAGGTTGAATCCGGGCGGTCGTCTATCACGCGATTTTGCGCCGCGTCATGCGGATGGTCAGCACCCGTTCAATCCGGGCGATTTCGCCGCGCTCGGAGCGCGTGCCGAAGGTCGATGCGGTGCCTCTCGCGCCGGCGCGGCCGGTCCTGCCAACGCGGTGGATGAAATCCTCGGGCACTTGCGGCAGGTCGTAGTTCACCACGTGGGAGATGCCGTCCACGTGAATCCCGCGCGCCGCCACGTCGGTGGCCACCAGGACGCGGTAGTATCCGTCCTGGAAGCCGCGCAATGCCTGGTTGCGCTGGTTCTGGGTGCGGTCGCCGTGAATGGCGGTGGCCTTCGCGCCGCCCTGGGCCAGGCGCTTCGCGAGGCGGTCGGCGCCGTGCTTGGTGCGGGCGAAGACCAGGAACGAACCAGTCTCTTCCCGCAGCATGGTCTCCAGCAGCGCCAGTTTGCGATCCTGCTCCACTTCATAAACGTGCAGGTCCACTTGCTCGATGGGCTTGGTGGTGGAACCCACCTCGATGCGCAGGGCGTCGCGGACTTGCGTCTCCACCAGGTGTTTGACCGAGGATTCGATGGTGGCCGAGAAAAGCAGCGTCTGGCGATCCGCCGGTGTGGCCGCCATAATCCGTTTGATGGTCGGCAGGAAGCCCATGTCCAGCATCCGGTCCGCTTCGTCCAGGACCAGGATTCGTACGCCGGCGAGATTGACGAGTTCGCGGGTGAGGAAATCGTACAGCCTTCCCGGTGTCGCAACGATCACTTGCGCGCCTTTGCGAATGGCCTGCAATTGCGGCCCTTCGCCGAGCCCGCCGACTACGACGGCGGCGCGGATGCCGCTGCCCGCGGCCATCTGGCCGAAAGCTTCGGCGATCTGGATGGCGAGTTCGCGCGTGGGGCTCAGAATCATGGCGCGGATGCCGGCCCGGTGCGGCTCCTTGCCCAGCAATTGGATCAGTGGCAGAACGAACGCGAGTGTTTTCCCGGTTCCGGTTTGCGCCGTGGCAACCAGGTCGCGCCCGGCCAGCGCCGGCTCGATAGCCAGGGCCTGCACGGGCGTGGGTTCGGTAAAGCCGTGTTTTTTGAGGTTGCTCTTCAAGAGAGCGGAGAGAGAGAGTTCAGAGAAACTTTTCATTTAGTGTTTATACGTTTGTGAGAAGAGGAATCAGCGAGCCGACTGCCGAAGATGGAAGAGGGGGTTGCGGATTAACTTCAACTACCCTTTAAGTGTAGCAGATGCGGCGCCATCCTGCTGCCCGCACCGGCGCCTTCTTGTTAGACTTTCTACTGGATGCCTAAAGCGACACATTTGGAATGCAGCGTGTGCCACAACACGCTGGACGCAGGGGTGCCTGCCAACCTTTGCACCTGCGGCGGTCCGCTGCTGGTGCGATATGACCTCGACAGAATCCGGCATCGCTGGAGAAGGCGGGAGGTGGCCAACGGCCCGTCGAGCATGTGGCGCTATGCGCCGCTTCTGCCGCCGGCCGACGAATCCATCGTCACGCTGGGCGAGGGCTGGACGCCTCTCATCCGCACCGAGCGGCTGGGAGCGCGCATCGGCGCCGGCGAGCTGTGGGTGAAGGATGAAGGGCTGAATCCCACGGCCTCGTTTAAGGCGCGCGGGCTATCTTGCGCCGTCTCGATGTGCGTGGAATTGGGCATCCGGAAAGTGGCCATCCCTTCCGCGGGCAATGCGGCCAGCGCCATGGCGGCGTACGCGGCGGCGGCGGGCATCGAGGCCCACATCTTCATGCCGCGCGATGTCCCGCAAGCCAATTACCTGGAGTGCATGGCGTACGGCGCGCACGTGACGCTGGTGGATGGCCTCATCAGCGATTGCGGACGCATGGTGGCCGAGCGCGGGCCGGCGGAAGGCTGGTTCGACGTCAGCACGCTCAAGGAGCCCTACCGCATCGAAGGCAAGAAGACCATGGGGTACGAAGTCGCCGAGCAAATGGATTGGGAGTTGCCGGACGCGATTTTCTATCCCACCGGCGGCGGCGTGGGCCTGATCGGGATGTGGAAGGCGTTCGAGGAAATGGAGAAGCTGGGATGGATCGGCGGGCGGCGGCCCAAGATGATCGCGGTGCAGGCCGAAGGCTGCCAGCCGGTGGTGCGCGCTTTTGAAGAAAACGAGCCGCGCAGCCGGTTTTACGAGAACGCCCAAACGGTGGCCGCGGGGCTGCGGGTGCCCAAGCCTCTAGGCGATTTTCTGGTACTTCAGGCGGTGCGCCAGAGCGGCGGCACGGCCATCGCGGTGAGCGACGACGCGCTGATGGAAGCCGGCGTGCGGCTGGCCGCCGAGGAAGGCATTTACGCGGCGCCCGAAGGCGCGGCGTGCGTGGCGGCGCTTGAAAAACTGCTGGCTTCCGGTTTCCTGAAAAGCACCGACCGGATCGTGCTCTACAATACCGGCTCCGGGCTGAAGTATCCGGAGGCCTATTCGGCGCGGTTTCCACGATGAAAGACCTGGCAGTGAGCGCGCTCGACGCCGTGGCGCGGCGCGGCGTCACTTACGCCGACGCGCGGGCCCTCGAAATCCGCGAGCGCGAAGTCACCACCAAGAACGGCAAGGCCGGCCATGTTTCGAGCTCCGAATCCATGGGGATCGGGATTCGCGTGCTGGCATACGGCTGTTGGGGGTTCGCCGCCACCGACGATCTCAGCCCGGCAGGCATCGAATCCGCCGCCGCCCTGGCGCTGGAGATCGCGCGCTCGGGCACAGCGGCGCGAAAGCAGGAAGTCACGCTGGCCCCGGAGCAGAAGTACGAGGCCACCTGGGCCTCGCCGTTCCAGATAGATCCGTTTTCCATTCCCGTGGACCAGAACCTGGGGGTTCTGCTGGCGGTGGATGCGGAATTGCGCCGCGTTTCCGGGGTCAGTCTGGCGGAGGCCTCGATGCATTTTGAGCGGCGGCGGCAGGTCTTCGCATCCACCCTCGGCAGCCTCATCGACCAGACCCGCCGCCTGACGGGCGCCGGGTTTGCGGCCCTCAGCTACAAGGATGGCGAGATCCAGCGGCGCTCGTATCCCAATTCGTTCGGCGGGCAATACCAGTTGAAGGGGTACGAACTGGTGGAAGAGCTGCGCCTGCTCGAGAACGCACAGCGCGTGGCGGAAGAGGCCGTGGCGCTGCACGCCGCCGATCAGTGTCCCGAAGGCCAATTCGACCTGATTCTGGACAGCTCGCAGCTCGGTTTGCAGATCCACGAATCCATCGGCCACCCCATCGAGCTCGACCGCGTGCTGGGCAGCGAAGCCAACTACGCCGGCATGAGCTTTCTCACGCTCGACCAGCTTGGCCGGCTGCGCTACGGCTCCCAGATCGTCAATGTGGTGTGCGACGCGCGCCTGGAACACGGGCCGGGGCTGGGCACCTTCGCGTTCGACGACGAAGGTGTGCCGGCGCAAGCCACCGATGTTATTCGCGGCGGCCGTTTCGTGGGCTATATGACCTCCAGGGAAACCGCCGCGGCCGTCGGCCAGGCGCGCTCCAACGGCTGCATGCGCGCCGATGGCTGGGAGCGGCTGCCGCTCATCCGCATGACCAATGTCAGCCTGCTGCCGGGCGAGCAGTCGCTCGAAGAGGTGCTCGATGCGGACCACGCGATCTACATGGAGACCAACCGAAGCTGGTCCATCGACGACAAGCGCTATAACTTCCAGTTCGGGTGCGAAATCGGCTGGGAGATGCGCCACGGCAAGCGCGTGCGCATGCTCAAGAACCCCAGCTACAGCGGCATCACGACCGAATTCTGGAATGCCTGCGCGGCCATCGCCGGGCCGCAACACTGGACCCTGTGGGGCGTGCCGAACTGCGGCAAGGGGCAGCCCGAGCAGGTGATGGGCACCGGCCATGGCGCCAGCCCGGCGCGCTTTCGCAAGATCCGGATCGGGAGCGCCTATGCGGGATAATGCGGAAACCGCGGAAGCCATCTTCGGACAGGTCTTGGATGCCGCGCGGACGCTCGGCGTCACCGAAATCGAAGCCATCGTGGCCAGCGCCGACGAAGCGCTGACGCGATTCGCCAACAATGCCATTCATCAGAACGTGGCGGAGCGCACGACGCATCTTTCGGTGCGCCCGGTAATCGATGGGCGAACCGCGCGCGCTTCCACCAACCGCCTGAGCCGCGATGCCATCCGCGAGGTGGTGGCGGAGGCCATCGCCATCGCGAAGCTCACCGAGCCCGACGCGGATCTGCCGCCGCTCGCGGCGCCCGCCGATTACCAGGGCGTCGAGCGGTGGTTTGAAAGCACGGCGCGCGCCACGCCGGAAGAGCGCGCGCGGGCGGTGGCGGAGGCCATCCGCGCGGTGGCGACGGCCGGCCAGACGGCGGCGGGCATCTATTCCACCGGCGAATCGGTCTTCTCTCTACTCAATTCGCGCGGCGTTTTGGCGCGGCACCGCGAGACCATGGCGCGCTTCTCCATCACCGCCATGGCGGCCGATAGTTCCGGTTGGGCCAAGGCAAGCGCCTGTAATCGCGCCGCCCTCAGCCCATTGGAATTGGCCCTGACCGCCGCGCGCAAGGCTGCGGAATCGTCGGCCCCACGCGAGTTGCCGCCCGGCCGCTACACGGTGATTCTGGAGCCGGCCGCGGTGCTCGATCTGACCGGTCAGATGTTCCCCGACTTCAGCGCCACGGCCATCCGCGACGGCCGCAGTTTTCTCAGGGACCGCATTGGTAAGCGGATCTTCGGCGAAAACATTACCATTCACGACGACGCCAGCCACCCGTTGCAATCGGGCGCGCCGTTCGATGGCGAGGGCGTGCCACGAAAGCGGCTCACGCTGGTGGAGCGCGGTGTGGTGCGCGAGGTGGCCTACAGCCGGCAGGCCGCGGCACTGGCGGGAACCGCTCCCACCGGACACGGCTTCCCGTTGCCCAATGAATTCGGCGAAGCGCCCACCAATATCGTGATGGCCGGCGGCGGAACTTCTCTCGACGAGATGGTGGCTTCCACCGATCGCGGCATTCTAGTCACGCGGCTGTGGTACATCCGCGAGGTGGACCCCTACGAGAAAATCTGCACCGGCATGACGCGCGACGGCACGTTCCTCATCGAAGACGGGCGCGTGACCGCGGGGGTGCGTAACTTCCGTTTCAACCAGGGCTTGATCGAGATGCTCTCCAACGTGGAGGCGCTCTCCGTGCCGGTGCGCGCGTCGGGAGAAGAGACCTACGACATGGTAGCGCCCGCCATGAAGGTGCGCGAGTTCAACTTCACGGAGACGACGCGGTTCTAGGTCAGTTCTTCAACTCCACCACCGCCGCTTCGAACGGCTTGTCACTCAGGTTTTCTATCTTATGTCTGGAAGAACCGCTCCAAATGAAATCTCCCGCTTTGTGCTGCTTCACCTCGGCCTTTCCTTCGGGCGAGGTCTCGCGGACGTTCTGATCCGTGAAGTAAACCACCACGTGGTTGAGTACGTACTCGTACATCGGCACGCTTTGCCGCGGACCGATCTTGACGCGCGTTACCCGAACCTGGTTGTTCTCGAATTCCAATTTGTAGTCTTTGGGTGCGACCCGCAACGGGTCGAGAGCGGCGATCAACACCTTGGCGGGATTCCCCGGCGTCTTGATTCCGATATCGATAAGCTGGATCGGGTTCTTGTTGGTCATTTCCGAGGTGTGCAGACCGCTGGCCGGGCTCCACTGGATATCGCGGTCCCCCCACTTCAAAACCACGTCATGGCCGTCCAGGTAATGTAGCGTCTCCCCGCCGGCTCCCAGGTAGATCATCACGCGGTTCAGTTTGTGGTCGTGCGGCTGACCGTGCTTCTCCTTGATCGCAACCTGGTCGTTCTCGAAAGCGAATTGTGAGTTCTGGGCGGCGAGATGCACCGCGGCAAGAAGGTAAACGCATAATCCAAGAGTTCGCATTGGCCCATGATACATCGGGGCCGCGAACGTCAGAGAGCGGTCGGTTTGGCGGGGGTCAGATCCTCCGCCGGCCGGAACCTTGACCGCGGAATCGGGGGGCGCGCTGTCCCTGTCGCAGCTTGAGAATCAGGTCCATTACCAACCGCTCGATTTCGTCGCGCACCGCGCAGTGCTCCTTATACTTCATCGAGACGGGGTCGGGCACACTCCATTCCACCACGGTCGCGCCAAGGCCGTCGGGCAGCGGGAAGCCGGTCATGTTGACCACCAGGTCGAACTGCGCGTTGCCCAGGTGGCGGATGCTCTTGGGGAACTGGCCGTCCAGGTCGATTTCTTTCGCCGCCATGGCGCGAACGGTGTCGGGCATCACGGCCATGGCCGGAGCGACACCGGCGCTGGCGGCTAGCATGGCGTCCTGGCCGTAGACGCGCGCGAAAGCCTCGGCCATCTGGCTGCGGCAGGCGTTGCCCACGCATACGAACAGCACACGCTTGAGGGGATCGCTCATAGCTTCTCCAAAAAAAGCGCGTGCACACGCGAATCCGCGGTCAGCTCGGGATGGAAGGTGGCCGCCAGGTGGCGACCCTGCTCCACCAGCACCGGATCGCCCTTATAGCGCGCCAGCACCTGCCCATCGCCGTTGATGCGGCGGATGACCGGCGCGCGTATGAAGACCGCCTCGAGCTTGCCCGGCGCCGTGCGCCTCTGAAACTCCGGCTCGGGGTCGAGCACGGTCACGCGGCTGTCGACCTGCCGGCCGTAGGCGTTGCGTTCCACGGCGATGTCCATCAGCGCCAGGCTCTCCTGCGCGGGGTGAGACACCTCGGCGGCCATCAGGATGGCCCCGGCGCAGGTCCCGAAAACCGGCTTATGGCGGCCGAATTCCGCCAGCGCGTCCATCAGCCCGTCGCGGTGAAGCAGCTTGAGGATAGTGGTGCTTTCGCCGCCCGGAATCACCAGCCCGTCAATGTCGCGGAACTGCTCGCGTTCGCGCACATACACGGGCTCGGCGCCGGCGCGCGCGAGGGCCGCCCCGTGCGCCGCAAAATCACCCTGAAGCGATAGCACGCCGACCCGCTTCATCACCAGCCTCGAGTTTGCAGCAGTTCCGACTCCGGCATTTTGGCGATATCCAGTCCCGGCATGGCTTCGCCCAGCAAGCGGCTCGCCTCCAGCAGTTTCTCGGGATTGTCGAAGTTCTTGGCCGCGTGCACAATGGCCTGGGCGCGCGCCGCCGGGTCGGACGATTTGAAGATTCCCGATCCCACGAACACCGCCTCGGCGCCAAGCTGCATCACCAGCGCCGCATCGGCCGGCGTGGCAATGCCGCCCGCCGAGAAGTTGGGCGTCGGGAGCTTCCCGTGCCGCGCCACCCATTCCACCAGTTCCAGCGGCGCCCCGAGTTCTTTCGCCTGGTGCACCAACTCTTCTTTTCCGAGCACCGTGAGCTGTTTCATCTCTTTCACGATAGTGCGGATGTGGCGCACGGCCTCGACGATGTTGCCCGAGCCAGCCTCGCCCTTGGTGCGGATCATGGCCGCGCCCTCGGCGATGCGGCGCAGGGCTTCACCCAGGTTGCGGGCGCCGCACACGAACGGGACTTTGAAACCGCTCTTGGCGATGTGGTGCTCTTCGTCGGCGGGGGTCAGCACTTCGCTCTCGTCGATGTAGTCCACGCCCAGCGCCTCGAGGATGCGCGCTTCCATGAAGTGGCCGATGCGCGCCTTGGCCATGACGGGAATGTCGACCGTGCGCATGATCTCTTCGATCTTGCCGATGTTGGCCATGCGGGCCACGCCGCCTTCTTTGCGGATGTCGGCGGGCACGCGCTCCAGCGCCATCACCGCGCAAGCCCCGGCGTCTTCGGCAATCTTGGCTTGCTCGGCGTTGGTGACGTCCATGATGACGCCGCCCTTGAGCATTTCCGCCAGGCCGACCTTCAATCGAAACTCTTCGCTCGAAAATTCAAACATGGTTTTCTCCTTACACCATCGCGCTAGCGGGCTCGAAGCTCCCGGAGGCGCTTTCGATCTCGCTCGAAACAATTCGTCCCAAAACCGACAGGCCGCTGCGGATCTGGTCCGGGGTGAGGCCCGCAAAACTCAACCGCAATGCTCCGGGCTCCAGCCGGGATACGGCAAAGTACCGGCCGGGCAGATAAGCCACGCCTTCCTTCTGCGCCCGCGGCAGGAGATCGCTGGCATCCAGGGGCTCGGGCAGCCGCACCCACACGTTCATTCCGCCTTGGGGCCGCGTCCAGCGCGCGTTCGCCGGCAGATACCGGCGGCAGGCGTCGAGGGTCGCCGCCAGCCGTTCCGCGCCGGCTTGGAGCACACGCGCCCGATGGGCCTCCAGGCGTCCGGATTCCGCGAACTCGAGCAGCACCGCCTGGGAAAGCTGGTCGGTATGCAGGTCGGCGGCCTCCTTGGCCTGGCGCAGGCGATCGATCAGGGGCTTCGGCCCCACCACCCAACCCACCCGCAACCCCGGGAAACTCACCTTGGAAAAGCTGCGCAGCAAGACGGTGCCGCCGTTCTCGTCCAATTGCTTGAGGGCCGGCAGCGGCTCGCCTTCGTAGCGCAGCTCGCCATAGGCGTCGTTCTCGACCACCGGCACGCGCGCCGCCCGGGCCGCCTCCAGCAACTCGCGCCGCGCCGCCAGCGGTAGGGTTGCGCCCGTGGGGTTCTGGAAATTCGAGGTCACCACCAGAAAGCGCGGCCGCTCGCGTTCCAACACGCGTTCCAGTTGCGCGATGTCGATCCCTTCCGCGCCCACCGGGATTCCCACAAGCTGGGCGCCAATTCCCGCCAGCAGGTTCTTCAGGCCAGGGTAGACCGGGTCCTCCACCGCTACCGTGTCGCCGGGCCGCAGCATAACGCGCCCGATGAGATCGAGCGCCTGCTGGCAGCCATTGGTGACGATCAGGTCGTCGCCGGGACTCGCCAGACGCTGGCGGCGCGCTTCTTCCATGAGGTAGCGCCGCAGCGGCTCGAAACCCGCGGGCGATCCCAATTGCAGGATGCCGGCAAGGTCATGCCGCGCCAGCACTGCCTCGCAACTGGCGCGGAATTCATCCAGTGGAAACAGCGCGCGCGAAGGCCGCGACATCTCGAAGCTGATGAGTTGGCCGCCGGGCCCGGAGGGTGCCCCGCCGGAATGTCCCAGGGGCGGCATCTCGCTGCGTTCGAGCAGAGAACTCCAATCGACGCCGCCGGCGGGCCCAGAGAGCACCGCCGAATGTCCCGTCACGAAACTGCCGCGGCCCACTTGGCCGGCAATCAGCCCTTCGGTTTCGAGCATTTCGTAGGCTGCCGAGACGGTGGTACGATTCAGTCCAAGCAGGCCAGCCAATTCACGAGTGGCTGGTAAACGCTCACCACGGGGCAGCTCACCGGAGCGGATCTTCGCCGCAAACTGTTGGTAAAGCTGGCGGTAGAGCGGGACTTCGGATTCGTGAACCAAAGACGGGGCAAAATCCATCCACCCATACCCTACCATATTGGACTGGCGGCCGGAAGGCCCGAAGGTGCTACAATCCGATTCAAAGCCATGAGAGGGTTTGCGCTGGTAGCGCTCGCATGCGGGGTGGCCCTCGTCGCATGGCCGGCCCAGAAGAAGAAAAAGGACGAAATCACCCAGACGCTCCAGGTTCCCAAGGAACTGCCCAGCGCGGTGGTGGGCGACACCCGGCGTCTTACCTTCCACGTGACGCCGTTATCCTCCAAGGGCCTGCTTTCGCAGCAGGTGCGCGATGCCCTGAAGGCGCTCGCCCGTCAGGCCGGCGGAGACACGGTTCTCAAGATTCGCGCCTTTGTGGGCGGTTCGGGCGACGTGCGCCGCGTGCGCGACCTGGTGAGCGAGGGATTCGCGGACCGCCGCCAGCCGCTTCCAACCTTGAGCCTGATCCAATCCGGCGGGCTGCCGCTCGCAGGTGCGCAAGTGGTTTTGGAGGCCATTGCCGCCGGGAAGAAGGAGGTCAATCCGCACGGGTTGGCATTCTTCTCGGCGCAGACGGCTGCTTCGGAGAACCCGCTCGACGCGGTGGCGCCGCTGGCCGCGAAATCTCTGGACGGCCTGCGGCGGGCGGTCCAGGCCGCGGGTTCGGAACCCTCCGACGTGCTTCGCGTCACCTGTTTCCTCAGCTCGCTGGAGAACCTGGCGGCCACGCGCAAGCTGGTGGAAGCCGAGTACCCGCGCGCCGCGCTGAACTACGTGGAGACGCAGCGCGCGCCGGTCCGCGCGCTGGCGGCCTGCGAGGCCGTGGCGCGGCTCCGCCGGGAGGCCGGTGGGCGGCTGATTCTGATGAATCCCGAAGGTCTGCCGCGGGAGCCTGGCGAATCGCAGATCGCGCTGGTGAGCGCGCCTCACGTGGTGCTGACCGGCTCGCAGGTTTCGTTCGGCTACCAGGAAGAGGATGCGCGGCTGGCTTTCGAACGTGTGCGAAAGTCGCTCGAGCAGGAGGGCGTCTCCGCTAGCGACGTGGCATTCGCGCATTACTATCCGCTGTCGGCGGGAATCGCGGAGCAGGTGCGCAAGGTGCGCTCGAAGTTCTTCGACGACGCTCGTCCTCCGGCCGGCAGCTTGGTGCTGTTCGAGGGATTGCCCTCCATGGAGGCCGGATTCGCGGTGGACATGGTGGCGGTGAAAGACTAGCCCGCCCGCGCTAGAATAGATCTAGCGCCGTGATGCCGATGTCTCTTGTCCGCCTTTTCGCCACTTTGCCGCTGTGGGGGATTCTCGTACCGGTTCTGGCGGCGCAGCAGCAGCACAAAGAGCCGCCGACGGCGCAATACCAAGTGTCGGCGAACGAGGTCATCGTGCCCATCACGGTGACCGACGACAAAGGCCGCTTCGTGTCGAACCTGGACGCCAAGGATTTCCGCATTCTCGACGAAGGGCGGCCGCAACGCATCCAGTTCTTCAGTCACGACCAGAGGCAGCCCATCGTGGTGGGGTTTCTCATCGACATGAGCAACAACACCCGGATTCACTGGAAGACCTATCAGGACGCCATTCTGGAGCTGGTCTGGAACCTGCTTCCAGGCGACAAGAAGTACACCGGCTACCTGATCACGTACAGCAACGACGCCGAGTTGGTGGTCAACACCACGTGGGATTCGGACAAGATCGCCGACCAGATTAAGAAGCTGAAGCCCGGCGGCGGCGCCGCCCTTTTCGACGCCATTTACATGGCATGCACCAAGCGCGAACTGGTGCAGGGCGAGCCGTACGAGCCGCGCCGGGTGCTCATCGTCGTGGGCGACGGCCACGACAACGCCAGCAAGAAGAGCATCGACGAGGTCCTTGAGCTAGCCCAGCGCAACCAAGTCTCCATCTACGCCATGAGCACGCAGGCGTTCGGGTTCGCCAACGACACCCAGGACATCCTGGAGCGCATCACAGGGGAGACGGGCGGCCATGTCGAGTATCCGCTGAGCTCGCTCTACAAAGATGTTTCGGGCTACCTGTCGAACCCTTCCGACGACGGCAACTACGCGCTCACGGTGGGGACCGGCGGGTATGCGGCGGAGATCTCCGGGGCGATTATCAAGGCCGTGGGAGGGATCGGCGGCGAAGTCACCACGCAATACGTGGTGCGCTACACACCGGATGTGGACCCGGAGGCGAGGGCCAAGGTATTCCACCACATCAAGGTGGAAATCCCGACGCTGCCCAACGCCAAGATCCACGCGCGCAACGGGTACTACCTCAACGGTATTCCGGGGGCACAGGGGAGCGGACAGTAGGTGACAACCCGGCCCGATCTGCTACGCCACTTTGCGGGATCTTGTTCCCTTGCCTTTGGCCGCCGGTACGAAGCGGATCTCAATCCGTTTGCCCAATGCTTCCGCGATGCGCCGCAACATCGCCAGCGAGTGCCCTTCGTAGTCGGCATCTTCCTGCCGGCAGATTACGGAAGCCGTCGTGCACACCTTTTTCGCCAGTTGGCGCTTCAAGCTTCGCCTCGGTCAGATTGACATTTCGCGTGGGCACGGCGCCGCTACATTCCCACCCCGATCGTCTGTTGCACCCTGGTGTCGGCCGAGGAGGCGCCCACCATCAGGTTGACTTTCTCGTCCTCTACCACCCACTGTTTCTTATCCGCGTCCCAGTAGGCAAGGTCCTTCGCCTTGAGTTGGAACAGCACGATTTTCGCCTCGCCCGCCTTCAGGGCGACGCGCTGGAAACCCTTGAGCTCCTTGATGGGCCGCTCGACCTTGGATCCCAGGTGCGTCACGTACAACTGGGCCACCTCTTGGCCGTCCCGTTTGCCGGTATTGCGAACGCTGACGGTGACGCTCATCTGGCCGTCTTTGGTCAGACGCGTAGAGCTGGCGCGGAGGTTCGAGTAAGCGAACGTCGTGTAACTCAGCCCGTAGCCGAACGGATATAGCGGCTGGCCCTTGAAATACATGTACGTGCGGCCATTACGGAGGTTGTAGTCCATCATGGGCGGCAAATCGTCGAGGGACTTGACCCACGTCTGATCCAAACGCCCGGCGGGGTTGTAGTCGCCGAAGAGAACATCGGCCAGAGCGTTGCCTTCTTCCTGGCTGTTGTGGGCCATGTGAACGATGGCGGGCACATTCTCCTGGGCCCAGTTGATGGCGAACGGAAAGCTGGACTTGACCACCACGATGGTCTTGGGATTGGCTTTGAATACGTCCTTGATCAACTGCTCCTGGACGGGTTGCAGGTCGATGGCCGTGCGGTCAATGCTTTCCTTGCCCTCGCTGGCATCGCACTTGCCCCCGAATTTCATAGTCTCGCAGGTCGGATGGCTGCCGATGACGACGATGGCGACGTCGGAGGCCTTGGCCGCGTCGACCGCCGCGTTGTTGTCGTTATTGAGGGCAAAGTTCACCTTCACGCCGGCGCCGGCTTTGCTCTTGATCCCATCCAGCGGAGTAATCGCATAGGGGTACGCGCCGCTATACCAGTCCCAGGCGACATCACCCGACCGCTGGCCGACCACTGCGATGGACTTTAGTTTGGACTTGTCCAAAGGCAGCAGGTTGTTCTGGTTCTTCAAGAGCACGATCGACTCTTGCGTCACCTGGCGGGCCAGCGCCTTGTTCTCGTCCCTCGTCGGGGGCTCCGGACCGTCTTTGATCTTGGTGTAGGGCACCATCTCGGGAGGATCCAGCATTCCGAGCTTGATCATCACCCGGAAGCTGCCTCTTATGACCTCTTCGATCTCGTCCATGGCGATCAGTTTCTTTTCGAGGGCCTGAGTGACGTTGACCTTGTATATGCCGTCGAGAAACTGGTTGATGCCCACTTTGATTGCGCCCGCCGCGGCCGTGGGCAGGTCCGGAAAGTACTTGTGAGCCCTCACCATGGCGTCTAGAGAGCCGGCGTCCGTGGTGATGATGTGGTTGACCCCCCACTCCTTGATGGTGATATCTTTCAGGATCGGCTGGGCGGTCATGGGGATGCCGTTCATGCCGTTGTAAGCGGCCATGTAGGAGCGGGCTCCCGCCTCGACGCCCATGCGGAAAGGCACGGAGTAGTATTCGCGCAAGAGCCGCTCGTCAAAATTGGAGGACGAGCCCATCCGGCCGTTTTCATTGCTGTTGGCCAGGAAGTGCTTCAACAGGGCGGCGGTCTGCCAGTATTTGGGATCGTTGCCCTGGAGCCCGCGGACGAAGGCGGCAGTGAGAGTGCCGTTGAGGTATGCATCCTCGCCGTAGCACTCTTCATTTCTGCCCCAGCGGATGTCGCGGCCGAGATCCGCGTTCGGCGCACGGACAATCAGGGACTGAGAGCCGCCGCGGCTGTATTTCGCGGTTTGGTTGAACCAGCGCGCTTCGTAGCCTTCCACGGCGGCGGCCTTCTGGATAATGTCCGCGTCCCAGGTCTCCCCAAGCCCGATGGACTGAGGAAAGGTCGTCGTCGGGGTGCCATTGGGCGGTTTGCCGCGCGACAGTCCATGCAGGCCTTCTCCCTGGTTGTAACCTTTGATCCCCAGGCGGTTCAGAGAAGGACCGGGGCCGCCACGCCCGCCCAGGTAATAGTTGGCGCCCAGGACATCGACCTTCTCCTCTGGGGTTAGCAAAGAGATGATGTTGGTGACCCTTTCCTCCATCGGGAGGTTGGGATTCTGAAATGGATACTGGTACTGGTTTTGGGCGGGAGCCTGGGCAATGGCGGAGCCCATCGCGAGGCACAAAGCGCCCAACCATACGGTGACGTTTCTCATGGCGATTTCTCCAGTCGACGAAACATATCAATAACGCATCAGTTTCACTCGGAAGATGGCGCCCTGCGCCGGGAGTGAAACGCTGGGGGGCGTGTAGGATCCCTGGTAGGTCCGGCCGCGGTTGGTCGTCCTCCACACCCCGTTCTCGTAAAGGCCTTCCTCGACCTGAAGGAACTGGGCCGCGGTGAAGCCCGAACCCACCGTGGGGCGAATATCGACCCCGGCGTTGAAGCCCATGATCAGAAACTCGTCCGGCCCCAACTCGCCCGCCAGCACGCGGGCGGCGGGCGCGGGGGATGGCGGAGGCCCGCCGGGCGTGGGGGATGGCGGAGGCCCGCCGGGCGCGGCAAGGAAACGAACCAGCAGATGGTAGCGGTCGAAGATCAGGTTCTTTCCCCGGATCACATCGTCGGCGATGGCGGCCTTGAGCTTTCCCGCTGCGTGCAGGTCGATGACGGCGGGCATGGCGGCGTCAATCAGGCGGTAGTCCGCGCCCAGGTCGACAAAGCGGGCTTCCAGCTCGGCGCTGGCGCCGGAATCCACCCCATAGGCGCCAAAGCCGATAGTCGGGTACTCCGCCAGCGCATAGAAAAACGCACGCGCGCCCGACATGGTCCGGCCCGCCTCGGGGCTCCAGTAGGGGTTGTCGGGACGGACGTAGCGCGCGTTGATCATGCGGAAGTTGACCAAGGGCTGCACGGAGGTGTCCGCGGAAAGGATGTCGATGTCGGGCGCCGTGGCCTTCCAGAGGTCGAGCATGTGGGATACGGGCCCGCCGCTGGGGTAGCTCTCGCCGGCACGATCGAAGGTGTCAAACGCGTCGGCGGTGTCTTCACCGCCTTCCCAGGCATTGACGTAAGCGGCCAGCGGATAGACCTGTTTGCCGGCTTTGGCGATTTCGTTTATGTAGGAGGAGAGGTAATAGGCGGTGAAGGTTTCCTCGGCCAACCGGCTGCCAAAAACCTCCGTCCAGGTGCCCGGCTTCTTCTTCAGGGCCGTCACCAGCGACGCGGGCACCGGGCCGTTGAACAGCTTGTTGGACTCCGGAGAGTAGTCGCGCACGCTGCCCAGCAAGCCGGATTCGTTCTCGACCTGCATCATAATGACGGTGCGGTCGGCCTCGTCGACCTGGCGGAGGTGGGTCATCATGGCCATATAAGCCCTCTTGTCCGCCTCGAGCGTGGCCCTGGCGTGCGGCGAGAGCACACGGATGGGTTTGCCGCCGGAATCCAGGACGCGGGGGAAACGCGCGACATCGGACTTGACCCAGTTCGGCGCCCAATCCATGGCTCCGTTCTTCCAGGTGCCGAACCAGAGCATCACCACCCGAAAGCCCTGGGCGCGGGCGCGGCGCAGTATCTGGTCGAAGTCCCGGAAATCGAACTTGCCTTCCTCACGCTCGATTTCGTTCCAGTAGACCGGGTACTCGACGGTGTTGGCGTTCATGGCCTTGAGCTTGGGCCAGGCGCGCTCCATGCGGTCCGGGAAGGCGCCGTCGTTGTTCACCTGGCCGCCCAGGATGAGAAACGGTTTCCCGTCCACCATGAAGGTGTACTGGTCGCCCTTCTTCACCAGTTGCGGAATGGGCTTGGCTTGCCCGAAAACAAGGGAAACGGCGGCTGCCAGGACCAAAGCCAGACGGATGGTCTTGCGCAGCGGAAAGCCAGTTGTCGGTGTCATTGGTCGGAATACTCGATGTTGACGCGTGGCAAGCCCAACGTCAAGAGCCGCTGGGAGGGCTGCGACGCCGCTGCCAACGGGCCACCCCGATTAGATTGGATTTTGCTGGAGCGGGGCAGAGAGCTTGCACCCGCGCTGAAAAGCCTCGGCGCCAAAGACTGACGCTATGGTACCCGACTCCAGTTGGTGACCAGACTGGACGCGTCCACCGAACCCAGGCCCGCCGCGAAGTTCCAGACCGTCGTCGCCGTGCCCGCCGTGTAAGCCGGCGCAAAAGAAATGGTTGACGTCGAAAGGGCGCCGTTGTAGCTCACGCCGCCGCCTCCGTGCCGGCCGCCGCCACCCGATGTAGTCGTCGCACCGAAGCAGCCGATTGTGCCGCTGCAGTTCACGTCCATATCGCCCAGCGTCACGTTGTGGAAGACGCCACCAAGGACTGCCAGTTCGTAGTACTTCCTATTCGGGTTGCCCTGCTTGCCGCCGTTCTGCTGATTCACCAACGCCTGAATGCCGGCGAAAATCGGCGCGGAGAACGAGGTGCCGCCGCCGCCATCCCACGTGCTCGGGGCACCCGCGCAGGAGGCGCCGCCGGCGCGTATATCCGACCAGCAATCGACGTAATAGTGCCCCCAGAGACCGTTGGCCGCGAAGAGCGACACATCGGGGATGTCGCGCACGTCGTCTTTGGGATTCCCCGTGGCGACCTGCCAGCCGGGTTTCGCGTAACCTGCGCAATTGCCGCCGACGACGCCGGTGGATGCCGAACTGCCGGTTGCGCAGCCACTGGGTCCGCCGCTTCCCGCGACTACGTTCAGGAGACCGTCGTTCTTCGCCGTCGAGCTGCCGCACAAGCCGGCCGAGCCATAGACGAAGCTGAAGCCAAGACGCGTGGCGAGTGGCTTGTTGGCGCAGGAATCGTCCCAGGGCATTTCGGGGATGTAGGACTTAGCGGAGGCGTACGTCGCGGTGTTCGTAGCGTTCCAGTAGGTGCTGCTGCTACCCAAGTAGGTGTCGGCAAAATCGGTGCCGCCCACAGCGACGTTGTAAGGAGTCGAAGCGAAGGCGCTGACGCCGATGCCGTGGGTGGCGCCTTGCGCTCCCGCGTCACAGCTTGCCGCGCCCTCATCCCCGGCCGCCACGAAAATAGAGATTCCTGCCGTTGCCGCCTGCTGATAGATTGAGTTGAAGGCGGCGTTGGAAGCCGCGCCGTTTTCCGCCTCGCATTCGCCGTAGCTGATGCTCACGATGGGGGGAGGCGTCTTGCTGGCCACGAGGTTTTGCAGGGCAATCAGGCCGCCGAAGGTAGTGCGAGTATTGGCACAGGAGGCGACCACGATGGCCGCACCCGGCGCCGCGGCGCTGGCCCATTCCGCATCCAGAATGGCTTCGCCATCGTCGCCGGCGACGACGCCCGGCGGGGTGCAGTTATTCGCGCCCGTAGCGGGTGCGGGGTGAACCGTGGTCAGGCTGCCGGTTGTGTAACCCGCCAGACCAAAGGTGGAGCGGAATTTGGCCCAATCGGAGGATGTGTAGAGATCGGTATCCTCGATCACGGCAATCGTCTGGCCCTGGCCCACAATTTTCGAGTTAAACAAGGGGCTCAGATTGTAAATGGTGGCGAGGTCGCCCGGCGTCACCGCCTGATACGTGCCCCCACCCGAAGTGAAAGTGTAATCGGCATGCGGGTGTTTCATCGGACGGGGGGAAAAATCGTGCAGAGAGACGATGCCGGCGACAACCGGGGCCAGCGCCTCGGGAATGTCCGGATCGCTCACGTTAGCGGTATGACGTACACCATTTACGTTCAGATAGTGAATTTCGGTGTGGAAGGCTTCCCGCACCTGTGCGGCAGAGCCGGAAAAGTCGATCGTCATGCCGCCGGGCGCAATCGAATTGACCGTAAAGCCGTGGGATTCCAACCATCGGGCGACGGCCGCGCGGTCAGCCTCGGCCACTCCCCAGGCCGCGCCGAATTCACTCGCGGTCATCCAGTGATGGTAGTTCGGAGAAGCCGGATCCTGGAGGCTGTCTATGTATTCTTTGAGGGCCTGCTCATCGGCGGCGGGGCGCGCAAGCTGCAGGATCATGTGCTCCATGGCAAAATCGCTGGCCACCGCACCCTGGTCGTTCCGCGCCGTGGCTTCGGGACGGGTATTGCCGGCAAGAGAGTGTCTGCGGCTTTCGTCAATAGCGCGGCCGGCCACAGCGGGACGGGATTGCGCAGCGAGAAAAGCGGCAAATGCCAGGAAAAGGAGAGACACATAACCTGAGCGCATGTCTCTTATGATACGCTCGCCGGCGGATTTGGTTTCGCCATGAACGTGAAGAAACGCACATGTGCCTGTCGTCCGTGAAACCGGCGCCGGGGCGGCCTGCGATCATGGAGTGGTATGTTGCCCGGCGCTCCCCATGAAGCCCGCTGGATCCGGAGCGAGCCGCGCCGCACACTGGCGCCGGAAATGCTGAATCGGATGGTTCACGCAGCATTTCCGCGCTGCCGAATCATCGAGACGCAGTCGCTGGGCGATGGTTTACGAAATGCCAACTTCAAGCTCCGGCTCGCCGGCCAACCAGAACCGGTGGTCCTCCGCATCTATGAACACGATGCTTCGCTGTGCCGCAAGGAACTGGACCTGCTTCGGCTGGCTGGCGGCGCGGTTCCCGTGCCGGAGGTGATTCACGCGGAGCCGTATGGGTTGGAGGATCTGCCGCCGTTCACCCTGGCGCGCTATGTCGAAGGGATCAGCCTGCGCGACCTGAGACGCAGCGGCGATGCGGGGGCGGCGGCGGAGGCGGCATATTCCGCGGGAGAAGCTTTGGCGGCAATTGGCCATGCCACCTTCGACAGGCCGGGATGGCTCGGTGCGGGACCAGCCGTCACGGCGCCGTTGCTGGAAGGCAAGGACCCAACGCCGCGATTCGTAGATCTGTGCCTGGCGTCGATCAACCTGGAACGGCGCATGCCGGCGGATCTGCGCGATGGCACGAGCGGCCTGATGTGGCGCTGGGCGCCCGAACTCGCGCATCTCGATGAGGAAGCGCGGCTGGTTCACGGCGACTTCAACGGGCGCAACCTGCTGGTACGATGCCTCGCCGGCCGGTGGTCCGTGGTGGCCGTGCTGGATTGGGAGTTCGCCGTTTCCGGCTCTCCGCTGGGCGACCTGGGCAACTTCCTCCGCTATGAGCGCGCGTTGCGCCCCATCGCCGAGCCGCATTTTTCGGCCGGCTACTTACATGCCGGCGGCGTCTTGCCGCGGGATTGGCGGCGGCTCTCGCGAGTACTGGATGTCGCCGCTATTTGCGAAAGCCTGACCCGCGACCAACTACCGGATACGGTGGCGGCGGAACTGACTGAACTCATTCGCGCAATTGTGGAAAATCGCGACCCGGAAATGAAGTGACACAGCCACAGGCGGCGCTGCTATCATAAGCGGGTGGTATCGTTGTGACCGCGGTTCCGCAAGCCTTGCCGAATTCTCGATTGCCGTGGAGTAAGATTGCCTGGTTCGGCCTGCTGATTTTGGCGTGCTACGCGCCGGTGCTGAGGGCCCTGGCCGGGCAATGGGCGTCGGATGCCGACATGGGCCACGGGTTCTTCGTCCCCATCATCGCCGGGTTCATCGTCTGGCAGAAGCGGAGCGAATTGCTGGCAATCCAGCCCCGGCCGAACTGGTGGGGGTTGGCCGTGGTGATTGTTGGCGGGGTGCAACTGATCATCGGCACGCTGGGCGTGGAGTTGTTCCTGGCGCGCACGTCTTTCGTGATCGTGCTGATTGGCGCGGTCTGGTTGCTGGGCGGCGACTTGATGCTCAAGAAGCTGGCGTTTCCGCTATTCCTGTTGTTCTTCATGGTGCCAATTGACGCCGTGATCTATAACCAGATCACGTTCCCGCTGCAGCTTTTGGCCAGCCGCCTGGCGGATGACGCGCTCACTTTGATTTCGGTCCCCGTACTGCGCGAAGGCAACATATTGGAGCTGCCCAACCAGCGGCTCTCGGTGGTGGAAGCGTGCAGCGGTATCCGGTCGCTGCTTTCGCTGACGTTTCTCTCGTTGGTGTACGGATACTTCTTCGAGACCAAGACCTGGATTCGCGTGGTGCTGTTTTTTTCCACCGTCCCCATTGCGATTGTGGCGAACAGCAGCCGCGTCACGATTACCGGGATACTGACGCAGGTGAAACCGGAAGCGGCCGAAGGGTTCTTCCACGAAGCTGAAGGCTGGGTCATCTTCATGGTGGCGCTGGGAATCCTGATTCTGTTCCACCAATTAATCGCGCGCGGTTCCCATTACCTCGAGGCCAGGAGAAAGGCATGAGTTTTTCGGGCAACCGATATGCGCGGGTCCTGACGGCGGTGCTGCTGCTTGAAGGCAGCGCGTTTTACGCCATCGCCTGGCGCGCCGAGCGGACGCCTCTGGTCTCGCCGCTGACGGGTTTTCCGTCCGCGCCCGGTGGATGGACAATGGCGCGGGATATGCCGGTCGAGAAGGAGGTCCAGGACATATTGAAAGCCGACGACACGCTGAACCGGGTGTACGTCAACCCCTCCCGAACCGGCTACGCCTTCCTGTTTATTGCATACTTCAAGACGCAGCGGTATGGCCAGGCGCCACACTCTCCGAAAAACTGCCTGCCTGGCGCGGGATGGGAACCCGTGGAAACCGGGAGGCAGAGCATCGACGTTGCCGGCTGGAACGCGCCCATTGTGACCAACCGGTATGTGGTGGAGCACGGGGACGATAAGAGCGTGGTGTTGTACTGGTATCAGAGCCACAACCGCATCATTGCCAGTGAGTATTGGGCGAAGTTCTGGCTGGTGGCGGATTCCATCCGCTACCGTCGCAGCGATACCGCCCTGGTGAAGATCGTGGTGCCGGTCCATGACAACAACATCGGCGCCGCCACCGCCATGGGAGTGCAGTTTATCCAGGCGCTGTTCCCCAGCCTGTTGAGGCAGTTGCCCACGTAGCCCGAAGTCACGACGATTCGGCGGAGGCCTTGTCCTGCCACATGGAATATAGCTCCGCGCGCTCTTCCCGGCTCAAAGCGGCCGGATTGGGGCTGGGCTGGTCTTCCAGGCAATGGTTGTGGAGATAGCAGTCGAGCGTCCGCCGCATGGCAAGCCTGCCGCGGTGCAGCCGGGTCTTTACGACATCGGTGGTCAGATCCAGGATCTGGGCGGTCTCTTCCGTGGAGAGTTCCTCGATGTCGCGCAGCAACACCACGGCGCGGTAAGCGGGCGGAAGTTCCGCGATGACGCGGTCGAGAACATTGCGCAATTCGGAGCGCAGAAGGTCCAGGTCCGGCGGGCGCGCTCCATCGGCCACTTCTTCAGAGGGCGGCAGTTCGTCGAGCGAAAGCTCGTGGGCCGGCGCAAAAACGCTCTTGCGGCGCTGCATGAGGCAGGCGTTTTTGGCGATGCGGAAAACCCAGGACCGCACGCGCTCCGGCTCGCGAAGCTGGCCGAGATTCTCGAAGACTTTGAGCAGCGTCTCTTGCGCGACCTCTTCGGCATCCTCCGGCCGGCCGCACATGAGCCAACTGTAGTGGAACACCTTGGATCGGAAATGGCCCACGAATCTCTCGAAGGCTTCCGGCTCGCCGGCCACGAGCGCGCGCGCAAGTTCGGTCTCGCCTTGCTGGTCCACGCCCCGATTGTAACGTGCTTGTAGCGCCGGCGGTCTTCGCCGCCGGTGTTCTTCCTAGTTCGGACAGCCCCACCGGCGACTAGGGGGTGCCCTCTGGGCCCGGCGCTACCCGGTGTGGGCTTCCACGGCCGCATTCACCACGGTTTCGATCTCGGGTGCATTCAGGAGCGTGTGGTGGACCAGGCACGCCTTCACCGCGCGCAAAATGCCTTCTTCGTGGCGAAGATCCAATGCCGGCACGGTCACCTCAATCCGAAAGCGTCCCAGACGGGCCGGGTGCATGACTTTCTCCGCGGTCACCTTTACTTCCAAGCCCCGGGCCGGCAGAGATCTGGCCTTAAGGTACTGCGCGGCGTAGAACCCCGCGCAGGTCCCCAGCGAGACCAGCAGGTATTCCGGCGGGGTCATCCCGCTATCCCGCCCGCCGTTATCGGGCGGCTGGTCGCACACCACGCGGTGGCCGCGCGAGCTGGCTTCGAACCTGACGTCTCCGAGATGCTGAATCAGGACTTCCATAGTGGTTTCCACACCTGAAGATGCATTTGCGGAGCAATGGTGACAGTAGGACTGCTCCGAGCCGTGGTGGAATGGATTACAATCGTTAGGGCAATGCCCAACGAGGGGAATGCGGGCAGGATGCATCTTGACTTTTGCAGCGCCGGTAATTTATTCTGACGATTCGCTTTGGCCACGCATTCTGGCCGTTCTGTGTATGGGGGAAGAGTCGCGCCAGACATCGGAAACTGTAGAACGGTTTTTGGATTCCACATTGGGGAGCGTGGATAGCGCCGAGGAGTTGGCGCTGAGCGTGGCTCAACGGGCGGGTTTCGACGAAGGCGATCTGATGAAGATCGGAATGGCCGTGCGGGAATCGATGGTAAACGCGGTGGCACATGGCAACCGGTATAACGCGAACAAGAAGGTGCGGTTGTCAGTGGCGAGCGACGGGGAGCGGTTCACGGTGCGAATCGCGGACGAAGGCGACGGGTTCGATTTTTGCGACCTCCCCGACCCGCGGTCGCAGGAGAACCTGATGCGCGCTTCGGGGCGCGGCATCTTTCTCGTGCGCTCGTTCATGGATGAGTTTCAAATCCGGCGCCTGGAGCCGGGGGGGACCGAGGTAACTTTGGTCAAGTACATGGTGTCTAAGTAGAATCGAAAGCTTTCAGCCTGGAGGAATGTTCAGTGAGCGTAAAGTTAAATACTCGGCAAATCGGTGACGTAAGCGTGGTGGATGTGGCGGGGCGGATCACCCTAGGTGAGGGATCCAGCGCCCTGCGCGACACCTTACGCGAAATGGTGGGCAAGGGCCAGAAGAAGATCCTGCTCAACCTGGGAGAGGTATCTTATATCGACAGCTCGGGAATCGGCGAGTTGGTGTCGGCCTTCACAACGGTGACCAACGGGGGCGGGCAGTTGAAGCTGCTCAACCTCACCAAACGGGTGAAGGACCTACTGCAAATCACCAAGCTTTACACGGTCTTCGACGTGCACGACAGCGAAGTGAGCGCTATCCGCAGTTTCGTGTAGCCGGTTGGGTGGGGCAGGCCATCGTTTTTCGTGGCCTGCCTGTTCGCAGACGACAAAAGGCGATCGTCTGCGCCACCCTACCCGCCGCCCACGAACTGTACGATCTCAAGCTGGGCGCCGGGGCGGAGGACCGTTTCGGCCCAGAGGGGCTGCTTGATAATGCGACGGTCGAGTTCCACGGCGACGCGCGCGGGGTCCAGTTGCAACTCGCGCAGGAGGCCAAGGAGGGTCTGATCTTCGGGAGCCGATTGGGGCCGGCCATTCACTACGATGTCGATGGGCATGCTTGGTTGACACCCCTCTTTTACAACAATTATAGTCAAATCTGATGCCGACGTCGTACGCGGATTTCTATTTCCCGGTCCTGGTCCAGGTTCTGTTGGCGATGGCTCTGGCGGCGGGGTTGCTGACTGCGTCGTACGCGCTGGGGAAGCGGGTTCGAAACAAGATCAAGGACACGCCATACGAATCGGGCATCACGCCGACGGGCGATGCGCGTCACCGCTTCAGCGTGAAATTCTACCTGGTGGCGATGCTGTTCATTCTATTCGACATCGAAGCCATCTTCCTGTATCCCTGGGTGGTGGTTTATCGCGAGTTGAAGATGTTCGCGTTCGTCGAGATGCTGGTGTTTGCGATCTTGATTCTTTCCGGGTTTTTCTACATCTGGAAAAAGGGTGCGCTGGATTGGGCCGAGCCCGACCGCTCCGGACGGAAGTTGTAACGATTTCGAAATGCTACCCGACAATTTGCGAGAGCATCCCGTGGCCGCGGCCGTGGAGGCGTTTGACGCCGACGCGGTGACAGGCGGCAAGTACGACCGGGAGGAACTGACGCTCGAAACGCCTCCGGCCAAGATCGTGAGCGTTTGCGGATTCCTCAAGTACGATCGGAAGTTCGTTCGTCTGAGCACGGTGACGGCGGTGGACCGCTATCCGGCGGAACCGCGGTTCGAAGTGGTTTACCACCTGCACTCCGTCGAGCCTTGCCAGCGGTTGCGGCTGAAGTGCCGCGTGCGGGGCGAAGATCCGGTGATCGAGTCGGTGACTTCGGTATGGCGCTCGGCGGACTGGTACGAGCGCGAGGTATTCGACCTTTTCGGGATCAAGTTCGTGAATCATCCCGATTTGCGGCGCATCCTGTTGCCGGAGGGCTGGGAAGGCCACCCGCTGCGCAAGGACTACCCGGTCACCGGGGCGAGGGTTTAGACCATGAGCGCACCGGAAACGCCGGAACCGATGGGCGCCGCGGCGGAAGCGGCGCCGCCCGAATTAGGCCCCCGCCGCATGGTCCTGAACATGGGGCCGCAGCACCCCTCGACGCACGGCGTGCTACGGCTGGTGTTGGACCTGGACGGCGAGAACATCGTCAACAGCCAGTTGGATATCGGCTACCTGCACACCGGCATCGAGAAAGAGTTCGAGGTCAAGACTTACCAGCAGGCGGTCACGCTGACGGACCGCGTGGACTACCTGGCGCCGCTTTCGATGAACCTGGGGTACTGCCTGGCGGTGGAGAAGTTGCTGGGGCTCGAAATTCCCCCGCGGGCGCAGTGGATGCGGGTGATGCTCACCGAACTCACGCGGCTGAACAGCCACCTGGTGTGGCTGGGAACGCACGCGCTGGATATCGGCGCCATGACCGTGTTCCTCTACTGTTTCCGCGAGCGCGAAGATATTCTGCGCATCTTCGAGATGTTCTCCGGCCAGCGGATGATGACCAGCTATTTCCGCATTGGCGGGCTGGCGCTCGAGCCGCCGCGCGGCTGGCACGAGCGGCTGAAGAAGTTCATCGGCGTCTTCCCCAGCCGCATCGACGAGTACGAAGACCTGCTCACCAAAAACCGCATCTGGATCGGCCGCACCCGCGGGGTGGGCGTCATTTCGCTCGAAGACATGCTGGATCTGGGCGTCACCGGGCCTATGCTGCGGGCGGCGGGCTTGAAGATCGACTCGCGCAAGGACGAGCCCTACTCGAGTTACGAGCTGTTCGATTTCGAGGTGCCCACCCGCACGGCTAGCGACGTCTACGCCCGCTACCAGGTGCGCATGGAAGAGATGCGGCAGAGCGTGCGCATCGTCCGGCAGGCCATGGACGGCATGCCTTCCGGACCGTGGAAAGCCGCCGACCAGCACGTGGTGCTGCCCGATCGCGAAAAAATGAAGACCCAGATGGAGGCGCTGATCTATCACTTCAAGATCGTGACCGAGGGCTTCCGGGTGCCGGAGGGAGAGGTCTACCAAGCGATTGAATCGCCGCGCGGGGAGTTGGGCTTCTACGTGGTGAGCGACGGGGGTCCCAAGCCTTACCGCGTACACATGCGGACGCCCAGTTTTGGCAACCTGCAAGCAGTGCCTAAAATGGTGGAAGGAACCTTGATCGCGAACGTGATTGCCTCCATCGGCAGCATGGATTTTGTACTGGGTGACACAGACCGCTGATGACTTTTTCTCCACAACTCGAAGCCCGATTTGCGAAGCTGCTGAAGAGCTATCCCGAGGGACGGCAGCGCGCGGCGATGGTGCCGATGCTGCTCTACGCGCAGGATGAAGTGGGCCACATCTCCGACGAGTTGATCGAGGAGGTGGCCCGGCGCGTGGGCGTGACCGCGCTCCAGGTCAACGAGGTGCTTTCGTATTACTCCATGCTGCACCGCCAGCCGCTGGGGAAGTTCCACGTGCAGATCTGCACCAATATCAGTTGCCTGCTCCACGATGGCGACAAGTTGTGGGAACACGCCTGCAAGAAACTCGGCATCGGGCACAAGCAAACCACCGGGGACGGGCAGGTATCCATCGAAGAAGTGGAATGCATAGGAGCCTGCTCGTGGGCGCCCGCGATTCAGGTGAACTACGATTTTCACCACTTCGTAACACCCGAGAAACTGGACCAGCTTCTGGACGATCTGAGGAAGAAGCCGTAAGGAATGCTGTACAACGAACCCAGCCCGCTCGAGACCAGGGTGCTGACGCGCCGCTTCGGTTTGCCGAACTCGGCTTCGCTCGCCACGTATCTCTCGACCGAAGGCTACCAGGGGTTTCTGAAGGCCGCGGGGATGAAGCCGGAGGCGATCATCGAGGAAGTCAAGATTTCGAACCTGCGCGGGCGCGGCGGGGCGGGCTTCCCGGCGGGGATGAAGTGGAGCTTTGTGCCGCGCAGCTCGCCCAAGCCGAAATACATCGTGGTGAACGCCGACGAAAGCGAACCGGGCACGTGCAAAGACCGGGTGCTGATTGAAAACGACCCGCACCAGTTGATCGAAGGCGTGCTGATCGCGGGCCTGGCGGTGGGGGCGCACGCCGGGTACATCTACGTCCGCGGCGAATATCGCTACCTGATCGAGATCATGGACCAGGCCATCGCGGAGGCCTGCGCCAACGGCTGGCTGGGGAAAAACATACAGGGCACGGGGTTCGATTTCGATCTCTACACGCACACCGGCGCGGGGGCCTACGAGTGCGGCGAGGAATCGGCGCTGCTGGAATCGCTCGAGGGCAAGCGCGGGATTCCGCGCATCCGGCCGCCATTTCCGGCGGTGGTGGGCGCCTTTCAGTGTCCTACCGTGCTGAACAACGTGGAGACGTTCTGCGCGGCGCCGGCGATTCTGCGCGACGGTGGCGCGGCCTTCGCGGCGCTGGGCGTGCCCCGGGCCGGTGGAACCAAGATGACCTGCCTCACGGGCCACGTCAACAAGCCCGGCGTATACGAACTGCGCATGGGCTTCCCCGTGAAACAGATGATCGAGGAAGTGGGAGGAGGCATTCGCAACGGCAGGAAATTGAAGGCTCTCATCCCCGGCGGATCGAGCTGCCCGGTGCTGACCGCCGAAGAGTGCGAAGGCCTCACCATGGACTACGACGCCATGGCGGCCAGGAAGACCATGCTCGGTTCGGGCGGCGTGATCGTCATGGACGAAGACACGTGCATGGTGAAGGCCGCCATGCGCATCATGCGGTTTTACGCGCACGAAAGCTGCGGCTGGTGCATTCCGTGCCGCGAGGGCACCACCTGGCTGCGCAAGATTCTGGTGCGGTTCCATGAGAGCGGCGGGACGCGGGGCGACATCGACCTGGTCGGAGACATCGCGAAGAACATGCTGGGGCGCACATTCTGCCCGCTGGGCGACGCGGCCGCCATGCCGACCATCTCGATTGTGGAGAAATTCCGAAGCGAGTTCGAGGAACATCTGAGCGGCCGGCCGTGCCCCTACGAGGTAGCGGTTTGATGTGGGGCAGGATTCCATCCTGCGCGCCGATTTTCAATCGGCGCCGGGCCGGATGCAATCCGGCCCGCAGGCTGCAAGCCTGCCCCACAAGTACAGAGCAGCATGGTTGATGACTTAAATGCCTGACCTGGTAACACTCACGATCGACGGCCGGCAGGTGCAGGCGCCGCCGGGAACGCTGGTGATCGACGCCGCCCGGCGGGTGGGCATCGACATCCCGTCGTTCTGCTATTACGAGGGCCTGACGCTGCAAGCCGCCTGCCGCATGTGCCTGGTGGAAGTGGAGAAGATGCCGAAGCTGATGACGGCCTGCACGCTTCCCGTTTCCGAGGGCATGGTGGTGAGAACCGAGACCGCGCAGGTGGCCGCGGCCCGCAAGTACATGCTGGAGTTCCTGCTCACCAACCACCCGCTGGATTGCCCGGTGTGCGACAAGGGCGGCGAGTGCGAATTGCAGGACATGACGTTCCGCTACGGCGCGGGCGAAAGCCGCTACACCGAAGAGAAAGTCCACACGCCGGAGAAACAGTTTTCGCCGGTGGTGTTCTACGACGCGCCGCGCTGCATTCTGTGCTTCCGCTGCGTGCGCATCTGCAACGAAGGCATGGGGGTCAACGCTCTCGGCGTGATCAACCGCGGGGTGGTGTCCGAGATCGCTCCCAACAAGAGCGACCACCTGGAATGCGACGAGTGCGGCGCGTGCATCGATATCTGCCCGGTGGGCGCGCTCACCAGCGGAGCCTACCGGTACAAGACGCGCCCGTGGGAGATGACCCACGTGGGGACCATCTGCGCGCACTGCTCGGATGGATGCACGACGACCCTGGGCGTTCGCAACGACCGCATCATTCGCGGCACCAACCGCGACCGCTCCGGCATAAACGGCGAGTTCCTGTGCATCAAGGGGCGCTACGGTTTCGATTTCTACGATCATCCGGAGCGATTGCTTGCGCCGTTGATCCGCGTTGACGGCGAGCTGAAGCCGGTCTCCTGGTCGCAGGCGCTGAAGGCGGTGGCGGAAAAGTTCAACCAGACGTTGGCGGATGGCGGCAGCTTCGGGGTGATCGGCAGTAACCACACCACCAACGAAGAAAACTTCTATTTGCGGAAGTTCGCGCGCGAGGTGCTGCGCACCAACCACATCGACCATCACCGCACGGGCGACCTGCCGGCGCTGCTCGATGCGCTGGGCGGCGCCAGCGGCCAACTGGCCACCGTCGCGGACCTCTACCAGCGGAAGGCCTTTCTGATCCTCGGTGCGGACCTGGCGCTGGAACATCCCCTGCTCTCCTATCAGATCCGCGCCAACTACCGGCACCACCGGGCGCGCGTCTACGTGGTGACTCCGAGGCCCGTCCGCGAAGACAACTACGCCGCTGCCATCGTGCGCGGCGGCGACTACGAATCGCTGCGCGACCGGCTCAAGGGAGAGCCCGAACTGGTCATTTTGTTCGACGATTCCTGTAAGGGCGACGGGGTTCGCAAGCTGGTGGAGTTCGGCGCGTCGCTGGGCATCCCGGTGAAGTACATCTGCCTGCTGGACTACTCGAATTCGCGCGGTGCGCTGGATATGGGACTGACGCCGGGCGAAGGCGGCATGCGCGTGCACGAGATGCTGGAGGCGGAACTGAGCGTGTTGTGGGTAGTCGGTGCGAACCCCTACCGGGGGCCGGGGGCCGGGGACCAGGGGCCAGGGGAAAGACGTGCCGGATTCGTCGTGGTGCAGGAATTGTTTTTGACTGAGACGGCGCGAATGGCGGATGTGGTGCTGCCGGCGGCGTGCGCTTACGAAAAGAACGGCACGGTTACTAATGTCACCGGTGAAGTGCAGCGCTTGAAGCGCGCGGTGAACACCATGGGCGCCAAGCCGGACCTCGAGATCATGGGGTTCCTGGCGCGCGAAATGGGCGCGGCGGCGGCGCTCGGTCCGTGGACGCCGGAAGCGGTGTTGGAGGAGATTCGCAAGGCGGCCAACGCGGGCATCCCCGTTGAGAACCGGCCCGATCTGGCGCATTCCGATCACAACGGGTTGTTCGCGTCCGGCACGCTGGGGCGCTATTCTAGGGTTCTGAATTCGGTCGTGGAAAGTCGCGTGGACCGCTAAATGGACGCGTTCATTGTCATCACCCTGATTAAGGTCGTGATCGTCTTTGCGACCCTGATGACCACGCTCCTGTACCTGCAATGGGTGGAGCGCAAGGTGATTGCTCACATCCAGGTGCGTCCCGGGCCGTATCGCGTGGGCCCCCACGGTCTTTTTCAGCCCTTTGCCGACGTGATCAAGCTGATCACTAAAGAGGACCTCATACCGCCCTACGTGAGCAAACCGATGTACCTGGCGGCGCCGTTCATCGCCATGACCATGTCGCTGATTTCGATTTCCGTGATTCCGTTCGGCCCTGCCATTCAGGTGGCGGGCTACTCCACCTGGATGCAGCTCACGGATTTGAACATCGGGGTGCTATTTGTGCTGGCGGTCTCTTCCATGGGCGTGTACGGAATCGCGCTGGCCGGCTGGTCGTCGAACAACAAGTACGCGCTGCTGGGCGGGCTGCGCAGCTCGGCGCAGATGGTCAGCTATGAGTTGCCGCTCTCGCTGGCCATCGCCGCGCCGCTGCTGATTTCCAACACCTTGAGCTTGCGGGAACTGGTGGAGAGGCAGGGGGGCAGTGTCGCGGGCGCCGCCACCGCCAGCATCCTGAACTGGAACATCCTGCACGGACCGTTTCCGCAGATTTTGAGCTTCCTCATTTTTCTGATTGCCGCCTTCGCGGAAACCAACCGCGTGCCGTTCGATCTGCCGGAAGCCGAGAACGAGCTGGTGGCCGGCTTCCATGTGGAGTACAGCAGCATGAAGTTCGCCTCGTTCTTCATGGCCGAGTACGCCAACATGATCACCGTAAGTTGCATGGCGGTTCTGCTGTTTCTGGGCGGCTGGGTGGCGCCCTGGCCGGCCCGGTACGGATCGAGCCTGGTGCCGGCGGTGATCTTCGCGGGCGCGGGCGTGGTGGCGCTCTACCATGGCACGCACCCCGGCCACCGGCGGGACCGGCGCACGCTGCCGGTATTTGGCGTGGCCTTCCTGGCGATCGCGGCGTTTTTCCTGCTGCCGGTGGTGCAGGCGTGGCTGCTTCCCCTGTTCTGGTTCTGCGCCAAGACGGGTTCGGTGCTGTTCACTTTCATGTGGGTTCGCGGCACGCTGCCGCGGTTCCGCTATGACCAACTCATGGGCTTCACCTGGAAGTTCCTTTTCCCGGTCGCCGTAATGAATCTGCTTGTGACCAGCTATCTGGTTGCGTGGTGGGGATGAAATGACCCTGGCTATCTTTCTGATCTTCGCGGTCATCGCGGTGGTATGCGCCATCAACGTGGTGGTGCAGACGCATCCGATTTCGAGCGCCATCTCGCTGGTGGGCGTGATGGGCTCGCTGGCGGTTCTCTACCTGCAACTGGGCGCGGAGTTCATCGCCGCCGCGCAGGTGATCGTCTACGCCGGCGCCATCATGGTGCTCTTCGTGTTCGTGATTATGCTGTTGAACGCCGGGGCGGAGGTTAAGCACGGCCGGTCGCTCACGGCGCAGTTGCTGGGCGCGCCGCTGCTGGTCGCCCTGCTCGGACTGCTGGCGTATTTCGTCCAGCGGCTCTATCCGCGAGGCGCCTCGGTGGTTTTCGGCGGCTTCAAGCACGGCACGCCGCTCGATATTGGCCGCGCGCTGTTCACCACCTACCTGTTGCCTTTCGAGGCGACTTCCATCCTAATCCTGATCGGCATCGTGGGCGCCATTGTCCTGGCGCAAAAGGAGTTGGACTGAAATGACGGATGTCCCGGTCCCGATTTCCTGGTATCTGACGCTGAGCGCGGTTCTGTTCGTGCTGGGCGTGGCGGGCTTCGTGTTCCGGCGCAGCGTGATCACCGTGTTCATGTCCATCGAGCTGATGCTGAACGCCGTGAACCTCAGCTTTGTGACGTTTTCCTATCAGCTCAAACAGGTGAACGGGCACCTCTTCGCGTTCTTCGTGATGGTGGTGGCGGCGGCTGAGGCGGCCGTGGGGCTGGCAATCATCCTGACGGTTTTCAAGAACCGGGAAACTCTGAATATCGACGATGTGGATTCGATGAAGAACTAGATGCAACTCTGGCTCATACCCGTACTCCCGCTGGCGGGCTTCCTGATCAACGGCCTCTTCGGCCGCCGGTTCTCCAAGGGGCTCGTCAACACCATCGCCATCGGCAGTGTGGCGCTTTCGTTCGCGTGGGTGCTGAAGACGATCTTCGCGCTCGGTGCCCTGGCGGGCGTTTACAGCGAGCACTACTTCACGTGGATCCGGAGCGGCGTGGTCGATATCGGCTGCGATTTCGGAGTCGACCGGCTCACTATCGTCATGCTGCTGGTGGTGACCGGGGTCGGCGCGTTGATCCATGTCTATTCCATTGGCTACATGGCGCATGAAGGGGGCTATTACCGGTTCTTTGCGTTTCTGAACCTCTTCATGTTCTTCATGCTGGTGCTGGTGCTGGCCTCGAATTACCTGGTGATGTTTGTCGGGTGGGAGGGCGTGGGCCTGTGCAGCTACCTGCTGATCGGGTTTTACTTCGACAAGAAGTTCGCCACCGACGCGGGCAACAAGGCGTTTATCGTGAACCGCATCGGCGACTTCGGCTTCTCGCTGGCCATGTTTTACATGGTGAAGAATTTCGGGTCGCTCGATTTCGCCACGGTGTTCAAGCAGGCGCCTGGCGCGCCGGAGGCTACTCTCACCATCATCGGCCTGCTGCTGATGCTGGGCGCGTGCGGCAAATCCGCGCAGCTTCCGCTCTATGTCTGGCTGCCCGACGCCATGGCGGGCCCCACGCCGGTTTCCGCGCTGATCCACGCCGCCACCATGGTGACCGCGGGCGTCTACATGACGGCGCGGTCGTGGACCATCTACACACACGCGCCGGCGGCCATGAGCACCATCGCCATCGTCGGCCTGGCTACCGCGTTCTTCGCGGCCACCATCGGGCTGGCGCAGAACGACATCAAGAAGGTCTTCGCCTACTCGACGGTCTCGCAGCTTGGATACATGTTCCTGGGCGTGGGCTGCGGGGCCTTTTCGGCGGGCATTTACCACTTGGTGACGCACGCGTTCTTCAAGGCGCTGCTGTTCCTCGGGGCGGGCAGCGTGATCCACGCACTCTCGGGCGAGCAGGACCTGCGCCACATGGGCGGCCTGCGCAAGAAGATCCCGTGGACGTACCTCACCATGATGTGCGCGGCCGTAGCCATTGCGGGCGTCCCGCCGTTCTCGGGATTCTTCAGCAAGGACGCGATTCTGGTGGCCGCCTATCAACACGCGCCGTGGATGTACTGGCTGGGCACCGTTACCGCCGGTATGACCGCCTTCTACGTGTTCCGCGCCATTTTCCTGGCCTTCTTCGGCGAGTACCGGGGCGACAAACACGCGCACGAATCGCCGCCCGCGATGCTGATTCCGCTGGCGATTCTGGCCCTGCTGTCGCTTGCCGGCGGGTTCCTTTTCAAAGTGCCGGAGTTTCTGGCGCCGCTCTTCCCCGCGCTCGAAGCGCCTGAGAATCCCACGCTGGTAGCCATCTCTGTGGCGGCCGGCGTCATGGGGATCGCGCTGGCCTGGCTGATGTACGGGGCCAAGCCGGCCTTGGCGGAATCATTCGCGGCGAGCATGAATGGCCTCTACACCCTGGTCTACAACAAATACTTCGTGGATGAGATCTACGCCGCGACGGTGGTGAATCCGCTGGTCGGCGGCTCGCGCGAGGTGCTTTGGAAAGGCGTGGACGTGCGGCTGATCGATGGCGCGGCCAACGGAGTCGGCGCACGCGCCCGCAACCTCGGCAGCGTGCTGCGGCTGATGCAATCCGGCAACGTACGCAGTTACGCCACTTGGGTGCTGTTCGGTTCGGTGGTGGTGATCGTGGCGATGGGGATCATGGGAGGCCTGCGATGAACCTGCCGACCCTCATTCTGGCGCTGCCGCTGGCGGGATTCCTGGTCGCGCTGCTGGTGCCGCGTTCCTCCGCGCATGGCAGCCGGATGTGGGCCATCGCCATAACGCTAGCGACGTTCGCGGCATCGCTGGCTTTGCCCGTGGTATTCGACCGCGGCGGGGTGGCCTCTGGGCCCGGCCAGCAACTCACCCTGGACGTGCCGTGGATCGCCACGCCCAACATTCACTACCACGTGGCCGTCGACGGCGTGAGCCTGTGGCTGGTGTTGCTTTCGACCTTCCTGACGCCCATCTGCGTGCTGATCTCCTGGCGCTCCATACGGAGCCGCGTGAAAGAGTTCTACGCCTTTCTGCTGCTGCTCGAATTCGGGCTGGTGGGCGTTTTTATGGCGCAGGACCTGTTTCTGTTCTACGTATTCTGGGAAGTCTCGCTGGTGCCCATGTACTTCCTGATCGGCATCTGGGGCCACGACCGCCGCATCTACGCCGCGGTGAAATTCTTCCTGTTCACCATGACCGGCTCGGTGCTGATGCTGGCGGCCATCATTTACCTTTACAACCGCACCCAGACGTTCAGCTACCCGGCCATTGTGGACATGATCTGGAGCGGCAGGCTTACGTTCTCTCCCGGCGAGCAACTGCTGCTCTTCCTGGCGTTTTTCGCGGCCTTCGCCATCAAAGTCCCGATTTTTCCCCTGCACACGTGGCTGCCGGACGCGCATGTGGAAGCCCCCGTGGCGGGATCCGTGATGCTGGCTTCCGTGATGCTGAAGATGGGCACCTACGGAATTCTGCACTTCTGCCTGCCGCTGTTTCCCAGCGCCGCGCGAACCTGCGCGCCGTGGATCGTGGTGCTGGCGATCATCGGAATTATTTACGGCGCGCTGGTGGCCATGGTGCAGCCCAACATGAAGAAGCTGGTGGCGTACTCTTCGGTGAGCCACCTCGGCTTTGTCGTGCTGGGGATTTTCACATTTACGCAGATGGGCCTGGATGGCGCGGTCTACCAAATGCTGAACCACGGCATTTCCACCGGCGCCCTGTTCGTGTTCGTGGGGCTGCTCTACGAGCGGCGCCATTCGCTCGAGATCTCCGACTATGGAGGCGTCGCCACTGCCGCGCCATGGCTCTCGACCATGTTCCTGGTCACCACGCTGGCCAGCATCGGCCTGCCCATGCTGAACAATTTCGTGGGCGAGTTCCTGGTGCTCCAGGGCGCCGCCATCGCCAATTTCAAGTGGGCCATCTACGCCGCCCTCGGCGTGATCCTCTCGGCGTGCTACATGCTCTGGATGTACCAGCGCGTGTTTTACGGCGAGGCCAGGGAAGAGGTGCGGCTGCGCGTTGCCGACCTCAACCTGCGCGAATGGGCGGTGGTAATCCCGCTCATCGCCATGATGCTGTGGATGGGCGTCTATTCGCAATCGTTCCTGCCGCCGGTTAGCAGGACCACCGCGCGCGTGCTGGAGCAGACGCAGGTGAACGTGCCGTTCCAGGTGCGAGTGGTGCATCCGCCGCGGATGCCCGTGGAGGCTGCCCATGTCCGCTAGTTACGGGTTCGAGGCCTCCGACCTCATCCGCTTCCTGCCGGAGACCATTCTCACCGTGATGGGCACGCTGCTGATGGTGCTCGACCCAATTCTCCACCGGCACTCTTCGAAAGCCTTCGCCCACTTGAGCATCGCGACTCTGGTGGCGGCCATCGGCGGGGCGGTCTACGCGTACACCGAGGCCGGCCCGGCGTTCGGCGGCATGTTGATGGTGGATGGCTTCGCCACGTTCTTCCGCGTGCTGGTGCTGGTGGTGGGAATTCTGACCATCCTGCCGTCCTATCGCTTTCTGGCGCGGCAGGACGCCGAGACCGGCGAGTACCATGTGCTGCTGATTTTTTCGATTGCCGGCCAGTGCCTGATGGCGGCGGCCAACGACCTGATCATCGTGTTCATCGGCCTGGAGATTTCGTCGATCGCGAGCTACGTGCTGGCCGGGTATTTCCGCAACGACAAACGCTCCAACGAGGCCGCACTCAAGTATTTCCTGCTGGGCTCCTTTGCCACGGCCTTCTTCCTGTACGGCGTGGCTCTGATTTACGGCGCCACTGGCACCGTCAACCTCACCGCTGCACGCGCCGCCATCCTGGGGCAGGGGCCGGGGGGCGCCGCGCCCGCGCCGGTCTTCATCGGCGTGGCGGCGGCCCTCATGTTCGTAGGGCTCGGATTCAAAGTTTCGGCGGCTCCCTTCCAGATGTGGGCGCCCGACGTGTACCAGGGCGCGCCCACGCCGGTGGCCGCGTTCCTTTCAGCCGGTCCCAAGGCCGCGGCCTTCGCGGTGTTTCTGCGGATCTTCATGACCGTGTTCGAGCCGATCGGCGGCTGGTGGGAGCCGCTGGTGTGGTTCTCGGCGCTGTTCTCGATGACCATCGGGAATTTTGCGGCGCTGATGCAAACCAACATCAAGCGCATGTTGGCCTACAGCTCGATTGCGCACGCCGGATACGTGCTGGTGGCGCTGGCGGCGCGCTCGGTGGTGGGCACGGCGGCGGCCATGTTCTACCTGGCGGCGTACGCGCTCATGAACATCGGGGCGTTCGCGGTGGTAAGCCATCTCTCCGGCCGCGGCGAGCGATACCAGAACATCGAGGACTTTTCCGGCCTGGGCCAGAAACAGCCGCTCACGGCCGCCATGCTCTCGATATTCCTGCTCTCGCTGATCGGCGTGCCGCTGACCGGCGGCTTCTTCGGCAAGTTCTACATCTTCAAAGCGGCGCTGGAATCGCACCTGGTCTGGCTGACCGTTCTGGGCCTGCTCAACAGCGCCGTGGCGGCGTACTACTATCTGCGTATCCTAGTGATGATGTACATGAAGGAGCCGGGCGAAGCGGTCGAGAACGCCGAGCCGCTTTCGCTGGGATTGCGGGCTGCGCTGATTCTTCCGGCGCTCGGCACGCTGCTGCTGGGAATCTTCCCGGGGTGGGTGCTGGAGTTCGCGGGGAAGTCGGCGGGCTTGGTGAAGTAGCGAGATCAGGAGGCGTCCAGGCTCTCTGCCATCTCCAGCAGCTTCCGGACGGTGTTCCAGTTTCTGCCGGTGCAAGGCGTCTGCAGGATCCTCTCGATAACTGTCCATGCGACCTTCGGACGAGCCATGCCGTTGGGGTAGTAGATGTACAATTCTCGACCTCCCATGCGCAGCTCATCGGGTTCGCTTTCAATCCGCAACAGCCGTTCGCGCGCGTCCGCCGGCGGTTCGCTGGCAAGGAACTGAACGAGCAGGCTCCTCGGGTTGAGATCGCGACGCGCGGTGAACGGATTTGCCGCGATGACGGCCCGCAGGTCGGCCGCGGTGCGGAGGATGACGCCGGGGCGAAAGGTGAATCTTTGTTCGATTGCGTCCGCAATCCGCTTCGACAGACGGGTGAAATCCCGAGCGTCCGTGCGGAAAACGACGTTGCCGCTCTGTACGTAGGTCTGGGCTTGACGCAGTCCCAAGGATTCGTACAGCTCGCGGAGTTCTTCCATTTTGATCTTGTTGTGGCCTCCTACGTTGACGCCGCGAAGGAGGGAAATGGCTGCGGGCATAAAGACCAGGATAGCCTGCTTGTGGGGCAGCTTTGCAAGCTGCGCGCCGGTTTGTTACCGGCGCAACCGGCGGGTTGCAAACCCGCCGCAGGATACAATCCTGCCCCACACCATCGATCGTGCCGGCCGAAAAAGTCGCCCGGAAGTCGTGGGCTCTATGCCAGCGCTTCGCGGCAGAACTCCACGCAGCGGGCGATCTCCTTCATTTGGTCGGAGCCTTGCGGCACCGGATACTCGAATTCGATGGTGCCCTGGAACGGGTATTTTTCTTTCTTCATCAACTGAAGCACTTCCCTGACGGGAGTGTCGCCCTGGCCCCACACGACGTTCGGGCCGTTGTCGGTCTTACGGTCCTTCAGGTGAATATGGGTGATGCGGTCCGCGTATTTCTTCAGGAACTCGACCGGCGATTTGCTGTTGCCCGCGACGAAGTGCCCAATGTCGAGGTTGATGCCGTTGTACTTGGAGTACGACATGGCGGTCTCCCAACTCTCGGGACGGCCGAAAGCCTCGGGGCTGGTGACGTTGGTGTGGCCGTGATAGCCGACCATCATCTTGTGTTTGGCGGCGAACTGGCCGTACCATTTCGTCTTGCTGACGGGAATCTCGCAGGAGATGGCGTGCGCACCAAGTTCCTTGGCAAGATTGAAGGTGTAGTCGGCGACATCGTCGGACATGGTATCCACACCGTCGAACTTGACGATCTGAATGAGCACGCCGGCGTCCTCGTATTTCTTGCGGAACTCCTTGAACTTCGACATGGGTGCGGCCAGGCGCCACTTCTGGAGCTCTTCTGTCGCGGCGCGCTGGGCGGCCCGCTGTTCCGGAGTGGCATTGCGCCCAGAGGCCGGAATCACGGGAGCGCCGTAGAATTGCTCGACGGGCTGGGAGCGCAGTTCAACGGCGCTCAGGTTGAGTTGAAGAAGGTCCTTGAGGACGCTGTCCGCATCCGCCGGCATCCCGTGAAAGCTATAGGGCGCATTGATGCCGATCTGGACGCCGCCGAACTTCGAGTTCGGCTTGGCCAGCAGTCTGGACGCCGGTAGGGCCGCCAGTGCCAGTTTTGCGAGGTCGCGCCTGGTGCAGTTCATCGTCACAGTTTCATCTCCCATCCCTTGCGAAACACGGGCTTCACGTACTTGTTGGCCTCCGCGCTGTTGGTGAAGCGGAGATTGGCGCTATCCCAATCGAGCTTGCCGGAGACGCGGAAGGCGATGGCGGCGAGCGCGAGCCACTCGGCGTAAGGTCCGGTGATGCTGAAATCCGAGCAGCCCGGATTGCCGCCCTTGCAGGCGCGAATCCAGTCGAGCATGTGGCCGGGTGAGCGGGTGAGCAGTGGCGGTGGCAGCACATACTCTTTCCATCGGGCCGAGGGAAGCAGCCACACGCCTTCCCCGCGACTGCAAGTGGCCATGATGCCCTTGGTGCCGATGAAGACGGCGCCATTGCCGGTGAGGAGGCCAGGCTTCGGGCCTCCACCCCGGCTTCCAAAGACGCGCACGTCGGGGCCTCCGGCGCCCATCGGCTGGCCGCCCGGAGCCAGCGGACGCGGCGCACGGGCTGGCGGCGCTGCTCCGGCGGGCAATCCACGACCGCCGCCCATGGGACGGCCTTTTTCCGTGAGGTTGTCCGACGGAGGGAGGATGGTTTCGTTCTCCATGCCGGGGACGTGGTACACGTCGGGGTCGTCGGACCGCGGCGAATCGTGATAGAAGACTTTGACGGGCACCATGCTGCCGCGCGCGGGAAAGTCCAGGCGAATGATGGCGCGATTGGGGAAAGTGATGCTGCCGCGGCCCTCCTGGCTGACGCACTCGACGCTGGTGGGCGCGCCGAGTTGCAGAGCCTGGTGGACGGGGCCGGCGGTGTGCGTGGCCCAGTTGCCGATCTGGCCGGTGCCAAAGTCGTAAAAGCCGCGCCAGTTGTAGGGGACGTAATACGAGCTGTAAGGCCGCATCGAGGCGCCGCCAAGCCAGTGATCCCAATCCAGGGTTTCGGGGACGGATTCCTCGGGCGGCAGTTCCTTGAGGGCAGTGGGGTGAGTGCCCGGGCCGGTGGAAAAGTGCGCTTCCACAACATCGCCGATAGCGCCGGACCAGACGATCTCGGCCGCCACCCGCTGGCACTCGTGTGAAAATCCCTGATTGCCCATCTGGGTGGCGACCTTGTATTTCACGGCCGCTTGCTGCAGCAGACGGGCCTCCCACGGGGTGCGCGTCAGCGGTTTCTCGACATATACGTGCTTGCCGCGCTCGATGCAGGCGAGGGCCACCGTGGCATGCATGAAATCGGGAATTCCGATGGTGACGGCATCGATGTGCTTGCCTTCCTTGTCGAGCATGACGCGGAAGTCTTTATAGAAGGGAAGCTTCTCGTAGCGCTTGATATTCGCCGCGGCGCGATTGAGATCGACATCGCAGAGGGCCACGATGTTCTCGGTGCGGGCGGCGCCGTTCAAGTCGCCGCCGCCTTGGCCGCCACAGCCGACGGCCGCCACATTCAGTTTGTCGTAGTACGGCTTATAGCCCAGAGATCGCAGCGAAGGCACGCTGCCGAAGCCGGCGGTTGGCACCGCGCCAGCCAATAAGGAGCCGAAGAAAAAGTGGCGCCTCGATATACTCATGTCAAATCTCCTTCACCCAACCGCCCCGATCATAACTCAATTCTCACGTCGATTCGGCGAGCCGAGCCGGCGACGCCCGTTGCGAAGGAAATTGGGATTGCGTAACCTATGAGTGCCTAAGGTGGCCTCTTTGCGATACGTATCGAAGTGCTTCAAGAGTCCGTACTGGGCGGTACCAGCCGCGATTGCCTGTCTTGGCTGGGCGGCGGCTCAGTCCATCGCTCCCGACGAGATGCGTGCGCGGACCGTTCCGTACGTGCCTCCGACGCCGGTCGCCATCCGTTCCGAGGTCGATCTCGTGGAGGTTCCAGTGGTGGTCCGCGACGGGCGGCGCCGCGCGGTTGCCGGCCTCGCAAAAGACAACTTCGAAGTCTACGACGCCGGGAAGAAACAGACGATCACGGCCTTCTCGGTGCAACGCTTCACATCACCGGTGGACGCCGGCGGCGGTGCGAAGGCTCCCGTCACGCCGGCAGCGGCGGCGGACGGCGCGCGGACGAAAGGCGAACCGCGGTCCCGCTTCGTGGCACTCTGTTTCGACGATCTGAACATCGACGCGGCCGCCTTGAAGCCGGCCAAAGCCGCGGCGGAACGATTCGTCAAGACCGGCCTGGCGCCGGGAGACCGCGTGGCGGTGGTTACTACCGGGCAGCAGCAGGACTCCGAGTTCATCGGGGATGTGCCGAGCTTGCTCGAGCGGATCGCCAAGGTGACCGCGAATCGGAGACTCTCCGAGGATGTGACGCCGCAGTGCCCCCGCATACGGCCCTTCGAGGCATACCTGATCGTCAATCACCTGGACAACCAGGTCCTGGAGGCGAAGGTGGCCGAATACCAAGCCTGTGCCGGACGCGCTCCGCGCCCACAACAGCAGGTGATCTCCATGTCCCAGGGGATCTGGCAGAACGCGCTCCTGAATTCGAGGAACACGCTGCGCGCGATTGAGGACCTGGTGGGCGGCATGGCGAAGTTGCCGGGCGAGCGCATGATTCTGCTGACTTCCGCGGGATTCCTAACGGGCGACTTGGAGGCCGACGAAGATCTCTTGATGGCCAAAGCGCTGCACGCGGAAGTGGTCATCAACACTCTGGACGCTCGAGGGCTTTACCTCGAGTTGCCGGGAGGCGACGCTTCCGACTCTCCGCCGATGGGCCGGACTCCGCGGCGCGCGCAAGTCGAGGAAGCGAAAATCGAGGGCCGGCAGGAGGCGGCGAAGGACGACGGAATGGCCGTTCTGGCCGCCGGCACGGGCGGCACGTTTTTCCACAATAGCGACGATCTGGTGCGCGGCTTCCGGGAGTTGGGCATGATGCCGGAAACTATGTACGTGCTCGGTTTCGCTCCGTCCGGCGTGGCTACCGACGGGCGTTTTCATAGCCTGAAGGTGCGGCTCGCCGCGAGCAAACGGTATTCGCTGCAGGCCCGGCTGGGCTACACCGCATCGTCGGCGAATACCGCCGCGAGCGTCTCCCCGCCCTCCAGACTCGACAGTGAAGTAGCCGCCTCCGATGCCATCGCCGATTTGCCCGCCGAATTCACCTGGGAGCAGAGGCCCGGGCCGCCGGGCATCACCATAATCGCGCACCTGGATATCGGCCGCTTGCATTTTGAAACCAGGCGGAATCGGCGGTCTCAGAAACTGACGGTGGTGGGGGTTCTGCGGGATGCCCGCGGGAGCGTCGTGACGGGCAAGCGAAGCGAATTGGATCTGAATTTCACGGAGGCGACCTTTGCGCAGTTGGCGAAGACCGGCCAGGCTGTCTCCATGACCCTCCCAGCGACTCCGGGAAGCTACTCCGTGCGCGCCGTGGTCGAGGACGCCCTGGAAGGCAAGCTGACGGCCGCAGGCGCGTCCGTCGAGATCAAGTAGTCACTTCTTGCCTTGCATCAGCCCCCGCGCTTTGGCCTGATCGGCGTCCGCTCCTGCATGATCGCCGGCGGCGCGGCGGGCGGCGCTGCGGTTGATATAAGCATTGAGGTAGGACTGATTCAGCCGGATGGCCTGGTCGTAATCCGCGAGCGCCTCCGCGTACTGTTTGAGCTTGTAGTGGGCGAAGCCACGCGCATTGAAGGCTAGCGAGAGCGAAGGATCCAGCTTGAGCGCCTCCGTGAGTTGCTCGATGGCTTCCTGGTAACGATCTTCCTGAAGCAGTTTGCGGCCGCGGGTATGATACTCCGCGGCGCTGGCAGCGGGAAGTTTCGCCGGCTCAGCCGGCACTGGCGCCGGCGCCGTTGCGACAGGCGGAACTTTTGGAGAAGAGGCCACTGGCGCGCTCGGCTTGGCCGGCGCGGTCGCCTTCGGCGCCGGCTGGGGCGCCGGTTCTGCGGGCTCTGGTTTCGGAGCGGGCTCGGGCGCGCCAGGCAACACGATGCTGGCGGTTTCAGGCGCAGCCTCTTTGGCGCGTGCCCGGTTCACGAGCTCGTCGACCCTCACCTGGGCCTTCGCCGCCAGGTCCCGCGTGTCCCGGTTATCGGGGTCGAGCTTTTCGGCGTGGAGCAAGTCCGCCAATGCTTCGTCGTAGCGTCCGAGCAGGTAGTACGCGTTGCCGCGCGCCGTCCATCCCAACGGCGATCCCGGATCTAACCCGATGGCCGTGGTGCGGTCGGCCAGCCCCTTATCGTGTTCTCCCAGTTCATGGTACGAGCCGCCGCGCGCCACGTAGGCGTCGGGATTCCGGGGATCGAGCTGGACCGCCTGATCGCGGTCCCGCAGGGCATCCTGGTACCGCGTCATCCGCGTGTAGACCGCGCCGCGCGCCAGGTACAGCCGCGCGTCCTTCGGATCGCGCCGGATGGCTTCGCTGTAGTCCGCCAGTGCTCCCTCGTCGTCGCCCTGCCGTTCGCGCACGGCGCCTCTCACGCGCCACGCGCGCAGGTCCTCGGGCTGGAGTTTCAAAGCCGCCGTGAGGTCCTGATTGGCGCGCTCGTGATCTCCGGCGCCAGTGTAAGCCAGGGCGCGCTCTACCAGCGCCTCCTCGTAGTTGGGCTTGAGGCTGAAACACCGATCGAAATCGTCGATGGCGTCGCGGAACTGCTGCAGCGCCGCGTGCGCCTTTCCACGACCCATATATGGCTCCGCATTGTCCAGCCGGAGTTTGATGGCCTGCGTGAAGTCCTCGATGGCTTTGGCGTACTGGAGCGTCACGAGGTAAGCGTTGCCGCGCGCGGTATATACCTCCGTACGCTCGAGTTTCAGTCCGATAGCGGTGTCGTAGTCGTGGATGGCACGCTCGGGCTGATTGGTGGCCGTGAAGAGCTGGCCGCGGACGGCGTACGATTCGGCGTCGGCGGGCTGAAGCTTGATGGCCTGGTCGAGATCGGCCGTGGCCTTGTCGCGTTCGCCCGCGGCCAGATAGTCCTTGCCGCGCGCGCGCCATGCCGCCGCGTTGCCGGGGTCCGCCTGTATGGCCTCCGAGTATGCGGAAATTGCCTCGTCGCGCCGCCCCCCTTCGTCGGCTCGAAGCCCCCGCTGATACTCGGTCTGCGATCTTTTCTTGTCCGGCTTGACGGTTGCGCCGTTAACGGGAAGGATCAATCCCGATATCGCGATGGTTAATACAATCCGCGCAAGGCGGTGGGTTGAGGTCCACATCGGCTTCCTGGAAATAGTGTACACTCGGATCGTAGTTAAATTCCGCTGGTGTACGGGAAGCTGGTGAAGATCCAGCACGGCCCCGCCACTGTAAGCGTGGAGGGCTGGTCGATAGGGCCACTGTTCCGGAGACGGAATGGGAAGGCCGGCCAGTCCGGCGATGCGCGAGTCAGGAGACCGGCCAGCGAGACTCAAACAGATCAGGCCCTCGAGGGAGGAGCTTAGAATGCGCATGTACGTTTCAGGCCCGCTGACTTGCTGCTGCTTATTTCCCGCCCTTCTTTCCGCCGCCCAGGTCAAAGGCACGGTTGTCGATCCATCGGGAGCGCCCGTTGCGGGCGCGCAGGTTTCGGTGGTCGGCCGCGTGGGAGTGGAGGCCCAAACCGCCGCTTCCTCGAGTGGCGCCTTCGAATTGGAAGCCGTGGAGACTGCCGGCGCGAAGCTGGTGGTCACGGCGCCCGGATTCAGCACTCAAACCCTTCCGTTGGAGAGCGAGGTCACCGTGCGCCTCGAGATTGCGCCGCAGGTCGATTCGGTGCGCGTGGTCGGTTCCGCCATCGATGTTCCGGCGAGCGAACAGGGCGGCAGTGTGAACGTCATTTCGCGCCAGGAGATCCGCGAGCGCAACCAGGCCCTGGCAATTGACCTGCTGCGCGAAGTGCCGGGCCTGGCGTTCAGTCAGACGGGAGCCACCGGGGGGCTGGCCGGGCTGTTCATCCGCGGCGGATATCCCACGTTCAACCTGGTGGAAATCGATGGCGTGCCGGTGAATAGCTTCGGCGGCAACTTCGATTTCGCGCACATTCCCGCCGAGGCGCTGGACCGAGTGGAGGTGATTAGCGGCCCGCAATCGGCCATCTACGGGCCATACGCCAATAGCGGCGCCATCAATTTTGTGACGCGCGAGGCGGATTCGCCGCCCGCCATCGACGTACTGGCGGAGGGTGGCAGCAACTACGAGCGGCGCTTCGGCATCTCCGGCGCCGGCCGGCTGGCCGGTTTCGGCGTGGCGGCCTCGGCGTCGCGACTGGACACGGATGGTCCCGTCACCAACAGCGACTATCACAATGAAGACTTGCTGCTGAACATTACGCGGCACTTCCGGCGGCAGACATTTTCGCTGCACGGAGATTTCGAATCCAACCAGGTCGGCGAGCCCGGCCCGTGGGGTTCCGACCCGAAGCACACGTTTACCGGCATCGACACCATCAGCCGCAGCAAGAACAACTTCTCGGATTACATAGCGCACTACCAGGCGGATCTCGGGGATCGCGTCCGCGAGGAGCTGTTCGGGACCTTCTTTCTGAACAACAACGGGTATCAGAGCGCGTATGGATTTGCCTTCAATCGCGACCTCCGCGCGCAAGGCGAGGCGCGCACCATCGTCAGCGTTACGCGGCACTACACCGCCGCGGTGGGCGTGAGTGACGGGCTGGAGGACGTGCAAAACAGCTATATCACGGACGCCGATTACCGGACGTTTCCCATCCGCCGGCGCGATGCCGCGGTATACCTCGAGAACCGCTGGGAATTGGGCGGACGGCTGTTTCTGAATGCCGGCGTGCGTGGCGAGTTCATCCACACCGCGTCCATCCCGCCGGACGGATTCTCGCGGCCCTTCTTCCCGGCGCAAACCATTTCGGCGGCCAATCCCAAGCTAGCCGCGGCGTACGTGCTGCGCCGGACCCGCTGGCATTCTTCCTTTGGCACGGGAATCCGGCCGCCGGCGGGGTTCGACCTGGCGTACACCAACAACCCCGCTCTCAAGCCCGAGCGGACGCGCAGTTTCGACGCGGGCGTGGAGCAGAAGCTCTTCCGCGACCGGCTGGCGCTGGATGCGACTTACTTCTATAACCGTTTCTACGATCTGATCGTGACTCTGGGCGGCTCGCTCTCGCAGTTGGGCCTTTATCAGACGGACAACATCGCCAACTCCCTGGCGCAGGGCGCTGAGTTTGCGGCCAGGCTGCGGCCGGCGCGATGGGTCTTCGTCACCGGCTCGTACACGCGCCTCAAGACCGAAATCCTCTCGCTCAACGGGTCCGCGAATCTCGCGCCGGCGCCGTTCCAAGCCGGCCAGGAACTGCTCCGCAGGCCCGCGGATTCGGGCGCCGTGGTGGCGACGTTCACCCGCGGCAAAGCGGCGGTGGACCTGACCGGCTATTTTCGCGGTTCGGTGCTCGACGTGGAGCCGCTACTGGGCGCTACCAACGGTCTCTACCGTAACCCCGGTTATGCCAATGTGGGAATCAATGTGAACTACGCTCTGGGCCACGGCCTGACGGCTTACGGCAATTTGCGCAACGCACTCAACCGGCACTACGAAGAGGTGTTTGGCTATCCCTCGCCGCGGTTGAATTTTGTGGCGGGTATGAAATGGACGTTAGGGGACTGACGAATCTGTCCCAAGGCGCCGGGGTGCCCCCTTTGGGGGCCGTGCGCCGCGCGGACAGATCCGTCTGTCCCCGAATTTTGCGGTTGCGGTCACAAAGAGCCATCATATGAGCAAGCAACCATTCGACGAACCGCGCCTGGCGATCAATCGCGTCTACACGCGGCGCGGAGACCAGGGTGAGACCAGCCTCGCCGGTGGGCAGCGTGTTCCCAAAGACAGCCCGCGCATTGAAGCTTATGGCACGGTGGATGAGCTGAACTCGTTTGTGGGCGCGGCGCGCGTCACGGCCAGCGAACTGGCGGCGGAGCCGCGCCTCGCGCCGCTGGCGGCCATCCTGCTGCGGGTCGAGCACGAGCTGTTCAACCTTGGGTCCATTCTGGCGACGCTGCCCGAAGACGTGCACGCCAAGCAGGCGCGCGTGACGGACGCCGAGGTGGCCCAGCTCGAATCCGAAATAGACCGCATGAATTCAGCGTTGCCGGCGCTCCGCTCGTTCGTGCTTCCCGGCTGCTGCCGGCTCAACGCCGAGCTCCACATTTGCCGCACCGTCTGCCGCCGCGCCGAGCGGGCCACGGTGGCGCTGGGCCGCGTGGAGAGCGTTCCGCCGGAGGCCGTGCGCTATTTGAACCGGCTGAGCGACGCGCTATTCGTCTTCGGCCGGTGGGCCAGCCACATCACAGGCACGCCCGAGATTCTATGGGAACCGAACCAGTCCAGCTCGGGGCTGACTGGTGGATAATTGAGGATAAGGAGAAATCGATGCAGAAGAACACCGCGAGACCACTGGCCATTGGCCTCACCGTTGTGGGAGCTTTGGCGAGGCTTTTGCCGCACCCGCCGAATTTCGCCCCCGTGGGCAGCCTGAGTTTGTATGCCGGCGGCCGGCTGAGGGGCTGGCAGGCGTACCTGCTGCCGCTGGTATTGATGGCCGTGACGGACCCGCTGGTGGGCGGGTACTCCTTCGCCACGCCGTTCATCTACTTCAGCTTTCTGATCAACGTCTGGATCGGCTCGCGGCTGCGTTCGACGGAGAGTCCGTTGCGGATTGGCGCCGCGGTGGGGGTGGCCAGCCTCCAGTTCTTTCTGATCTCCAATTTCGGAGCGTGGCTGGGTTCCTTCGCGACGTACCCGCATACAATGGGCGGCCTGGTGAGCTGCTACATCGCGGCCGTTCCCTTCTACGGCCGCACGCTGGCGTCGGACTTGCTGTACTCGGCCGCTCTGTTCGGTCTGCATGCATGGCTCAGCCGCACGGTGGCGCGCTCCGAGCGCGTGGCGGCGTAGGGCACTGACGAATGTGTCCCAAGGCGCACGTCCCCACCGCTCAACACCGTGTCGCCTCACCGCCGCGTGGACGCATCCGTCTGTCCCCGGTTTTTCGCCCGCGTTGGTCGCTGCCGTGCCGCGCGCTATCATGAGCTTGGAACATGGCGCTGATCGCGGTTTCGGGGCATCCTGGGTGCCGTTTTGAGGAGTTGGCGCGCATCGGCGCGCAGCGGCTCGGGTTCGAGTTGCTCACTCAATCCCGCATCCGGACGCTCACCGAGGAGGAATTCGGCGTCGGCACGCGCATCCCGGACAAAGCTTATCCCAGCCTGGTGACTTCGATTCTGGCGCGCCTCGCGACCGAGCACCACCTGGTCTACTGCGCCGTGGGCGGCGAGGTGCAGGCCCGCCACTTCCCGGGCATGTTGCGAGTCCACGTGGTGGCCCCGGAAAACATCCGCATCGGCAATCTGATGTTCGATAACCGCCTGGAGCGCGCCGCCGCCCGCAAGTTACTGTTGGAACTGGAAGCCGCCGATCGCGCCGACCGTAAAGCCAAGTTCGGAAAAACCAAGGCCACCGCCGATCTGTTCGACCTGGTGCTCAACGCCGAATCCCTCACCAGCGAGCAGATGGCCGAACTGATCGAGACCGCCGTGACCTCGGCGGGAATCAAGGAGCGTGGCTGTCTTTCGGCCGAGGCCGCGGCCCAGATCCAGTTTCAGATGCGTCTCAAGCTGTCGCACTACGGCATCGTTCCCACCGGCAGCATTACGCTGCGCAAGAAAATGTTCGCCCATCAGAGCGAGGAAATATTCGCCAACCTCCTGGATTTCTACCGCATCGCCTGGGAGTACGAGCCGCGCAGCTTTCCCATTCAGTGGGACCGCGACGGAAGCGTTCTGGAATCGTTCACACCCGATTTTTACCTGCCCGAATTCGATCTTTACGTGGAGCTGACCACCATGAAGCAGTCGCACGTGACCAAGAAGAACCGCAAGGTGCGGCTCCTGCGGGAACTTTACCCGCACTTCAATGTCCAGATCTTCTACCAGAAGGATTTTGAAAACCTGATCTTCAAGTACGGCTTAGCCGAACGGCAGGTGCAGGCATGAGCACCGCCTTGCTCCCCGGATTGGAACGGATTCTCTTTACCGAGGAGCAAATCGACCAGCGCATCCGCACGGTGGCCGCCGAGATCTCTCGCCACTACCAGGGAAAGACCGTGAAACTCGTGGGCGTGCTGAAGGGGTCCGTGTTTTTCCTGACGGCCCTGGCGCGTCACATCGAAGTTCCGCTCAAGATCGATTTTCTGGGCATTTCCAGTTTTTCCAACAAGAACGGCGCGCCCGGCGTGGTGCGCATCGCCAAGGACCTGGACGACAGCATCGAGGGGGAAGACGTGCTGCTGGTGGAGGACATTGTCGATACCGGCTTTACCCTGCGCTACCTGCTGCAAACGTTGGCCGGCCGTGCGCCCAACTCGCTGGCGGTCTGCACCTTCCTGGACCGCAACTCGCGCCGCATCGTGCAGGTGCCGGTGGACTACCATTGTTTCGAGATCCCAGACCGCTTCGTGGTGGGCTTCGGCCTCGATTACAACCAGCTCTACCGCAACCTGAGCTACGTGGCCGTCATGAAGCAGGAGAAGAGCGGGTAGCTAGCTGATCCACCTCGCCAGCCCGAATGCGGCGGCCGATGCCAGCCCCCCGATGGTCACCGTTTGCAGGCCGCCGCGCAAAGCCGAAATGCCCGTCAGCCTCCCTTTCACGAAGCCGAAGACGAAGAGCGCCAGCAGCGTCACTACCACCGAAATGGAGAGCGCCGAGTAGAGTTGGCGGACCAGCATGTACGGCGCCAGCGGCACCAGGCCGCCCAGGATGTAAGAAACCGCGATGGTGGCCGCGCTATTGCGCGCGCGGCTGGGGTCGGGCTCTTCGAGGCCGAGCTCGAAGCGCATCATGAAATCCACCCAGCGATTCTGGTCGGCACAGACCGCCTTGACCACCGGGGCGATGTCCTGCTCCGTCATGCCGTAGCCGCGGAAAACGTCGGCCACCTCCTCGGTTTCTCGGTCGGGCACCTCGACGGTCTCGCGGATCTCGCGCTCGCGCTCGGATTGGTAGTGGTCCTGGTCCGTGCGCGCGGCCAGATAGCCGCCCAGGCCCATGGCGATCGATCCGGCGGCAATCTCCGCCAATCCGGCGATGACCACGATGCTGGTGGACGCGACCGCCCCGGAAAGTCCCGCGGCCAGGGCGAACGGAACCGTCAGGCCGTCCGACATCCCGATTACCACGTCCCGGACTGTCGCGGAGGCTTGGAAGTGTTTTTCAGTGTGTGGCGTGCTGGGCATAAGTCCAACATCATACCCCGTACGCCGGTGTCTTCGCCGCGCCTTTTGTTATCCGTAGTACCGAAACTGCTTCCAGAACGCGGGCCAGGGCTGGCGGAGCTGGCGGCAAACGAAAAGATCCGGGTGACGCGTGGTCTCCTCGTTCAGGACCCCGTAGCGGTTCGTGACGTGGCCGGCCAACACGCAGGACTCGAAATTCCGTTCCAGGAACTCCCGCGATAACCCGACCACAATCAGAGTCTGTGGCGGTGGATCGCCGTATCCACGCCACCAGTACGAATTGATCCCGCTGATCGCCTTGGGCAGCCCATGCGCCCGGCCATAGAGGTCGATGGCGCCGGCTTCGCCGTAGTTACCCGCCAGGATGCCCACATGCGCCCGCTCTTCCGCGGGTAAGGAGGCGTGGATGCCGGCAATTGTCTCCACCAGCTCCGGCCAGCCGATTTCCTCGCGGAAGTCGTCGTTCACCCGGTTGGCCACCTTCCACCAGGAGGAGTTCACCGGGGCAATGGGCACAACCACCGCGATGGCGATCACTGCCCCAACTGCCAGCGCGCCACAGGTGTGGCCATGAACCAGCCGGGCCCAACCGGCCGTCAGTGAGGCGACCGCCCTTTCTTCCAAAACGGCGCCCGCCGCCAGAAGCATGGGATAGGCCGGCGCCATGTAATAGCCCCGGCCCTTGGCGATGACGAAAAGCGCCAGGGGAACGGCGAACATCCACCCGATTGGGCGATACCGTCTCCCATCCCGCGTAAAGAAAAAGTAGTAGAGCCCTGGCACCCACAAGAAAATCGTGAAAGGGTTGGCTGCTATCAGGAGTTGGTCGATGAAGAAATTCTGGGTCCGGCCGATCCGCACATCGCGCGCATGGATATGGCTCAGGAAGTCCAGGGAGATGAACCCATGCCGAACCTGCCAGATGAAGTTGGGGAGGAAAATCGCGAGCGAAAGCGCCACGCCGCACCACAGCCAAGGGCTTCTCAGATGGCGGCGCGCCGGGGTGAAGAGAACGCCGGCGATCACCCCGGCAACCAGGAAGACGATGGTGTACTTCGTCATCATTCCGAGACCGATCATCGCTCCGATCGCCAGCCACCACCGGGGGTCTTCGGATCTCAGCAGGCGGATGATCGCGTAAGCGGCGGCCACCCACCAGAGATAATCGAACGAGACGTATTGAAACAATACACCGGCGCTCAGCGACACGGGGCCAATGGCAGCCGCCAGGGCCGCGACGATCTGTGCCGCGCGCCCGCCGCCCAACTCGCGGGCCATCAGACCGGTCAACACCAGCGCCACCGCTTGAGCCAGGGCCGCGAAAAACCGCACGCCCGCGAGCGACGGCCCGAACAGCTCCAGCGCTATGCGCGCGATGAACGGGGTCACCGGCGGATAGGCTACATATCCCCAGGCCAGGTAGCGGGCGTCGTCCAGCATGGCCAGTTCGTCGCGGTGAAATCCGTACTGGCCGTTGGTGAGCGTGTGCAGGAGCACGCCGATCAGCGCCAGCACGGCCAGAATCGAAAAATCGGTAAGCCGGAGTCGGGACAGTTCTGGAGCACGACCAATCATATGATCGACGTTAGTTCTCGGTTGGGGTCTTCTCTACGTGGTCGATAACCAGTTGCTCCACCATGGCCTTGCGCGATTCCAGCTTCAATCCCATGGATTGCACCGCCTGGAAAAGCGTTGAGGAGCCGCCTGGATCGGATGCCGCGTCGGCCGGCGTGGCCGCTGCGCCTGCCCCTGCGGGCAGATTCGGTACGGCCACCCCCTGAGCTCGCGCCATGTTCATCAGGTCCTCCAGCGAAAAGCTGATTGCCACCTGGTAGTTCCCTGTGAGGCCGGTCATGTCTTTCACTTGCTGGCCGCCGCCGGTTGCCTGGGAGAGTGAGCTCAGCATATCGGCGAACCCAGCCATGGTCACCTGGCTGGCTTCGATCTTCATCGACCGGGTGGCCGGGTCCATGCTGGTGTTTACGGTGCCCTTCGCTCCCATGTTCATCGTGGAGCTGCCGTTCTTGCTGTTGACTGTCATGCGCATCGGTCCATCGGGGCTGTCTATTTGCCTCTCGCCAGGCGCGAGCGGCGCATTTGCGTCGATTGGTTTGGGAGCCTCGGAAGATTCCTTCATCTTCGGCCCTCCCTTGCCAACCACCAGCGCGAGCACCGGGCCCTCCTTGCTCTCGCGATGCAGCGCCAGTTTGAACCGGTCTTCCAGCAGCGCCTGCAGCATCATGGGAACGTCGTCCTTGGAAGCTCCGTCGGGCAATTTCGCGATAATGTCGAATCGCTGGCTGGCCAGCCAGTCCGGGCCCGTGATTTGATAGGGTTTCACCTTGTACGCCAGGACGATCAAATCCTTGAGCGCCATGAAGATATACTCGGCTCTCGCCCCATCCACCCGCGGCCCGATTCTGGGCATCTCTCCGCTCTGAACCTGCGCCGCCAGCTTCATCATGTCCATCGACGTTGGCTTCACGGATGCCACTTCGAAGGTGGGCTTCATCTGGGCAGGCGTCACCGCAGCCGCCCAGGCCAGACACGAAATAAGTGTGAACTGTTGCAGGACTTTACGCATGTCGTTTCCGTTATCCGAACTTGACCATGTTACCGCGTTTTAGAATCGTCGCACCCCAGACAGCCCGCGCAACCTGCGACAATATCAAGCGCACCGTCATGCCGATTTCGCTCAACAAATCGAAGCTCGACAATCTCGCCGGCGACATCTGGAAGTCCGCCGAGCGGCTGCGCGGCAAGTTCAAGGCGTACGAATACCAGAGCGTCATCCTGCCCATTATCGTCATTCGCCGGCTGGAGTGTGTCCTGCTCGCCTGGCGCGAAGCCAAGCGCGCCGAGGTGCTGGCCAAGCGTCCCAAGCTCACCGGAAAGGCACTCGACAAGTTGGTCAAAGAGCTTGAACTGAACCCCCAACTTTCGCCGTTCGCGAACAAGACCGACTGGACGCTGCGCAAAGTCTCCGAAGAAGACCCCACGCTGCTGGCGGAGAACTTCCGCAAATACATCAACGGCTTCTCCAAGAACGTGGACGACATTATCGACCACTTCAATTACCGCGCCACCATCGAGGCCATGGTGAAGAACAATCGGCTCGCCCCGATCTTGAATCAGTACAAGAAACTCGATCTTGGCCCCGACCAGCTCTCCGGCCTGGAGATGGGCTACATCTACGAGGAACTTCTCAGACGCTTCTCGGAACAAAGCGGCGAGGAGGCTGGAGAGCACTTCACACCGCGCGAGGTCATTCGGCTGATGGTCGAGTTGCTGGAGATCCCCATTCCGGACCGGCACATCTCCATCTACGACCCTGCCTGTGGCACCGGCGGCATGTTGTCCGTTGCCAAGGAACATTTGCTCGACCGCGCCGCCACGCCCGCGGAGAAGGAGCGTGTTGAGAAGTACGTGACCGTCCACGGCCAGGAGCTTTCCCCCACCAACTACGCCATTTGTCAGGCCGATTTGCTCATCAAGAACGACCGGCAGGCCAAGATCCTTCCCGGCAACTCGCTGATCCCTCACGATGCCCACGGCAAAGAATCTGGCGATCAGTTGCCGGAGTCGAAATTCCGTTTCGACTTCATGCTTTCCAACCCGCCCTTCGGCGTCACCTGGGGCGGCAAGGACGGCTACGAGACGGAAGCCCGGAAACTGGAGACAACCCGCTACCAGGCGGGGATGCCGCGCGTCAACGACGGCGCGCTCTTGTTCCTCGAAACCATGCTGGCCAAGATGCAACCGCCGGAGAAGGGCGGCAGCCGCATCGCCATCATCTTCAACGGCTCGCCCCTCTCCAACGGCGATTGCGGCTCGGGCGAGAGCGAGATCCGCCGCTGGATTCTGGAGAACGACTGGCTGGACGCCATCGTCATGCTGCCCGACCAGCTTTTCTACAACACCGGCATCTTTACCTATATCTGGTTGCTGCGAAACGAAAAGCCCGCCAGTCATCGCGGCCGAATCATGATCGTCGATGCCCGCCGGCAGTTCGAGAAAGAGCCAAAATCCTTCGGCAACAAGCGCAACCGGATGACCGATGCTCACCGGCAGTGGATTGAGGAGCGATATCACAAAGCGTGGAAGCCGGGCTTTGACGACGAGCACGTGAAGCTTTTCCGCAAGGAGGATTTCGCGTTCCATAAAGTGAAGGTGGTCTTCTGGCAGACCGACCAGCACGACCAGCCCGCCATCGTCACCGAGCCTTACGAAAAGGCGTTCACCGCCGCCAATCTCGCCAAGGAGCAGGCGTTCCACGAGAGCGACCTCACCTTCCGCGTGCGCGTGAAAGCGGACGAGAAAGAAAAGACGGTGGAGTTCGTCCTCAAACCGGCCGACAGCGCCGCCAAGAGCCTCAAAGCGGCTCTGGGGGACCAGTCGGAGATTCTCGCCGTCGAATGGACGCACCGGCACTACGTGCAGGACGACGAATACATCCCTCACGGCGAGGACATCGCGGCGTTCCTGAAAAGGGAGATCGCCAAGCCCATCATCCGCTGGGAAGACAGCCCGCAACTCGGCTACGAAATTCTGCCGAACAAGTACTTCTATCGCTACCAACCGCCCACACCTGCCAAGGACCTGCTGGCGGAGTTCTGGCGACTGGAGAAGGAGGCGGAGAAGGTGCTGGAGGGGCTGACGAAATGACTTTCGTCGAAGAAACAAAGGCACTGGCACCCTGGACAGAAGCCTTGCCCCCTGACTGGCGGGTAACCCGGCTTGATGCGGTCGCTGACGTTCTCTTCAGCAACGTGGACAAACACACGATTGAAGGCGAGGTGCCGGTCCGTCTATGCAATTACGTGGACGTCTACAATAACGAGCGAATCACGGATACGCTCGATTTTATGGAAGCGTCTGCGGAGCCGCGCGAAATCGAGAAATTCCAGATTCGGTGCGGTGATACCCTCGCGACAAAGGACTCCGAAGAACCCGATGATATTGCCATTCCAGCATTGGTGGCTGAGGAGTTGCCAGGAGTTCTTTGCGGATACCACCTCGCGCTCATCCGTCCTCGCCTCTCAACGGTCAGCGGGCCATTTCTAACGTGGCTTCATTCATGCAAGTCATTCCGCGCCCAGTACGAAGCCAGGGCAGTCGGCGTAACGCGCTTTGGACTCCCAGAGTACGCCTTCAGAGCGGCACGAGTGCCGCTTCCGTCTCTGCCCGACCAACAGCGCATCGCAGCGTATCTGGATTCGACTTGTGCGGCGATTGATGTGGCGCTGGCCGCCAAGCGCCGCCAGATCGGGACGCTCGACGCTTTGCGCAAGACGATCATCACCCACGCCGTCACGCGTGGACTGGAGGACGATCCAAAGCTCGAATCCACGGGGAACGTCTGGATGACAAGCATTCCACGCGGATGGAGTCTGGTTTGCCTCAAGCGGATTTCCGACATTCAAACAGGGCTGACACTCGGCAAGACATACGAAGGACCGCTGATCGAGCGTCCGTATCTCCGCGTTGCCAATGTCCAGGATGGCCGTTTAGACTTGGACGACGTGACGTCGATTGAAGTACCTAGCGCGGTGGCGGCGCGGGTCGAACTTCGCGCCGGAGACATTCTGATGACCGAAGGTGGCGACCTGGACAAGTTAGGGCGCGGCTATCTCTGGAACGGGCAGATTCCAAATTGTTTGCATCAAAACCACATTTTTGCCGTGCGCTGTTTCCCGCACAAACTGCGCCCGATGTTTCTCACGTACGCAACAACATCCCAGTATGGGCGTGGCTACTTCGAAGCCACTGGTAAGCGCACCACCAACCTTGCATCCACCAGCTCAACGAAGGTCGGTCTGTTCCCAATGCCTCTGCCGCCACTCGCCGAACAGGACGAAATCTGCGATTTTCTTGACGCAAAGCTGAGCGAACTTAAACGGATTGCCAGAGCCATCGAATCCCAAATCGAAACCCTCACCGCCTACCGCAAGTCGCTGATCCACGAATGCGTCACCGGCCAGCGGCGGGTCACGGAGGAAGATCTGGGGCAAGCGGCCGGCGCTAGGAGCGCGTGCTTGGTGAGACAATCGTCATGACGCAGCGAAAACCAGCCAAGCGAACGGAAGCGGCAGTTTTGCCAGCCAAAGAGCCGACCGCGCTGCTGGCCGACTTGCGGGGCCTGATCCTGCAAGCTCGCGAAGGCGCGGCGCGGGCGGTGGATTCGGGGCTCACCGCTCTCTATTGGCACATCGGGCAGCGCATTCGGCAAGACGTTCTCAAGGAAAAGCGGGCAGAATATGGCGCGCAGATTGTCGCCGCATTGGGGCGACAATTAGAGACCGAGTTTGGCCGCGGATTCGGAGAAAAGAACCTTCGCCGCATGATCCGGTTCGCCGAAGTTTTTCCCGACCGGGAGATTGTCGCATCGCTGATGCGACAATTGACGTGGACCCACTTCGTCGAGCTGATGCCGCTGGATAAGCCCCTCGAACGCGACTTTTATGGGGAGATGTGCCGAGTGGAGCGCTGGAGCGTGCGCACCCTGCGGCAGAAAATCGGCGGGATGCTTTACGAGCGCACGGCGCTGTCGCGCAAGCCCGCGAAGCTCGCCGCGCTGGAACTCAAACAATTGCGCGAGGAAGACAAGCTTACTCCCGATCTGGTCTTCCGCGATCCCTACATCCTCGATTTCCTTGGGTTGAAGGACACCTACGCGGAAAAGGACTTGGAGGCGGCCATCCTGCGGGAGATGGAAGCTTTCATTCTCGAACTGGGGGTCGGTTTCTGCTTCGTGGCCCGCCAGCAGCGCATGCAGATCGACGACCGGGATTACTACCTCGACCTGCTGTTCTATCACCGCAAGCTCCGCCGCCTGATCGCCATCGACCTCAAGCTCGGCAAGTTCGAGGCGGCGGATAAGGGCCAGATGGAACTCTATCTGGGCTGGCTCAAGCGGTACGCGTGCGAGCCGGAAGAGGCCGCGCCCCTGGGCATGATCCTTTGCGCCGGCAAGAGCGAGGAACACATCGCGTTGCTCGAACTTCAAACGAGCGGCATCCACGTGGCCAGCTATTGGACGGAGGCGCTGCCGAAGAAGGAACTGGAGCGCAGGCTCCACGAGGCGGTGCGCCTGGCCCGTGCGCGGCTGGAGGCGGCCAAGGACTGAGCATGGCCAAGCGCAAGAAACCGCCGGAGCTTACCTTTCAGGGGCACGTCGCGGATTTCCTGGTGCGCGTGCACAAGTATGGCGTTCTCGAACAATCCGATATCGCGGACACCGAACACTTCATCGCCGAAGACCAACTTTGGGCCTTCCTCAACGCCACCCAGAACGACACGCTCCGCAAGCTCACCGACGATTACGGAACGGACGCGCGGGACGAAGTATTCCGCGCCTTGCGCAAAGAACTCGCGCACACTCCGCTCTGGATGCTGCTCCGCGGCGGCCTGAAGGTGCGCGGGCTGGAGTTCCACCTCTACTACCCCATGCCGCGCTCCGCCGAAAGCGCCGCCGTCGGCAAGTGCGGCCAGAATCGGATCACATTCCGCCCGCATTTCTATTTTGGCGAGACCAACCAGGAGATCGATTTCGTTTTCTTCCTGAACGGCCTGCCCATCGTGGCGCTGGAATTGAAGCACGAGAAGAACCAGACCGTGTACGATGCCGTCGCGCAGTTCGCCGCGCGTCACCATGCGTGCAAGATCTTCCAGCACCCCTTCCTCTATCTCGCCGCCGACACCAGCGACGCGATGGCCGCCACCGACCCGCGCCGCGAACAGAACTTCCGCTGGCACAACACCGGACTCGCCAACACCGCGCAAACACCGGGCGAATACCCCGTCGAGTTCCTGTACCGCGAGGTCCTGTCCAAAGAGCGCTTATTGGAAGCGCTCTCGTTCTTTCTGGTCCACGTTCCGCACCGCGACGCGCAGGAAGACAAGCCGGAGCGCCCGGCCCGTACCCTGTTTCCGCGCTACCATCAGAGCCGCACCGTGCGGAAAGTCGCGGAGGACATCTCCTCGCAATTCGCCGCCAAGGGCGACATCGGCCGCAAGTATCTCATCAACCATTCCGCCGGCAGCGGGAAGACGCTCACCATCTGCTGGCTGGCCGACCGCCTCCACAGCCTGTTCAAACCTGGCACCAGCGAGAAACTGGTGGACTTGCTGTTCATCCTCACCGACCGGAAGTCGCTCGACACGAATATCAAGGAGGATATCGAGAATTTCACGCACCTCAAGGACGTGGTCGGTCTCGCGCGCAACGCCGCCGACCTGCCGCGTTTTCTCGCCGAGCGCAGGCCGATCGTCGTCACCACCCAGCAAAAGTTCGCTTGGGTGCTGGAGGAAATCGAAAACAAACCCGAGTTGAAGAACCTGCGAGTCGCGTTCCTGATCGATGAAGCTCACCGGTCGCAGGAGGGCCAGATGGGCGCTGCCATCCGGCTGCCGTTCCGTAAACCGGACGAACCTGACGCCGAAGCCCCCGATCAAGACGAGGAGGAACAGATCGCCAAGGTCATTCGCGAGCACGACCCCAACCAGATGTTCGTGGCCTTCACCGCCACTCCCGCACCTGCCACCGTCGTTCTGTTCGGCCAGCCATTCGACACCTACAGCGAGGCCGAGGCCATCGCGGAAGAATACATCGTGGACGTGGCGTCCAGCATCATTTCCTACAAAACGCTCTACAACCTGCATTGCCCGGTCGTTCCCAAGCCGGACGAGGAGAAGCTCTATCCCAAAGGGGTGGTTGCCAAGGCGCTTCAGAACGTGGCTTTCCAGGCCGACGAGCTCATCCAATACAAATCCGAGGTCATGCTGAGCATCTTCGAGAAGGATGTGATGCCGCTGGTCGGGGGGCGCGCCAAGGCCATGATCGTGGCCACGTCCCGCGTCGCGGGCCTCCGCTATTTCGAGATCGTCAAACAGAAGCTCAAGGATCGGGGCGCGAATTACAAAGCCCTCTACGCTTTCTCGGATTTCGTTCACCCGGAGACCAATGCGGCGGTCGGCGAGCATGCCGTGAACGAGTTGAAGGATGGTGAGTTGATCGAGGAACGGTTCGAAGGCGACGACTACCGGCTGATGATCGTGGCCAACAAGTTCCAAACCGGCTTCGACCAGCCGCTGCTAGCCGGCATGTTTCTCGATAAGCCGGTTCTCGATCGCAACGCCGTGCAGACAGTCTCGCGGCTGAACCGCTGCCACGAAGGCAAGAAGGACGTCGTCGTGGTGGACTTCACCAACAATGCCGACGCCATCCTCAAAGCTTTCGGGAGATACCGCCAAGGTACGCCGTTCGAGCCGGAAGAACCGGACCCCGATCTTTGCCCAAGATTGCGCGCAGAGATCCTAAAGGCGGGGGTGTTCACCCAGAAGGATGCTGCGGATATTGGGAAGCGGCTCGCCACCGGCACCGATGCCCATGTGCAATTCCTGGTCAACGCGCTCCGGGTTCGCTTCCGGGCGAAACTCCCCGGCATGGAGGACCGCAAGACGTTCGTGTATCGACTGGCCCGCTTCGTCAAAAGCTTCCATTTCCTGACCTGTTTCTTCACCTATGCGGCGGAGATCAAAGAGTTCGCGACGTTCGCCGAGTACGTGGGACCTCAACTGATCAAAGCAGGCAGCGTGTCCGATCTCATGAAACAGATCCGCCAGACAGCGGTCGTCAAGGCGGCGGTGGAGTATAAAGGCGAGGTGCGCGGCGGTGGGCCGGTGAAACTGAAATCCGGCAAAGCCGCGCAAGGCTCCGGCCCGCCGCCCAGGAAAGTTTCCGTCCAGGACGTGATCGCGGAAATCCGCGCCAAGTTCCATATCACCGACGAGGAAGCGCTGTACATTAGGGAGGTCACCGAGGAAAAGGTGGCCGACCCGGAGATCCACAGCACGGTAGCTGCGCATCGGGAAGACCTCGGATATCTGGAAGGCGCATATCGCGGACAAGTCAACGGTGAAATCCAGATGGCCTATGACGGCCGCGGGCGTTACGAGGAACTGGCGGATCCGAAATACATGGATGCCGGCGGCATCTTCGACATCATGGCTGTAACCGTGATCCAGCATCATCTGTCAGCCGCGGCATGAGGTTATGAGCAAAGCTATCGACCAGATTCCCGAAGCCGACCGCCCGCGGGAGAAGCTTCTCCGTAAAGGCGCCGCATCCTTGACCGACCAGGAATTGCTCGCCATTCTCCTCGGCAAGGGCACGCCGGCGATGGATGTCATGACGCTCGCCGCGAAACTCGCTCGCCTCATGGACGAGAAGGGTCTCGAAGTAAAGGCCGAAGACCTGACGCAATTTGTGGGCGTGGGCGATGCCAAAGCCACCTTGATTCTGGCGGCCATCGAGTTCGCCCGGCGTCGTATCAAACCCGAGGGGGCGAAGATCGAAACGCCAGCCGACCTGCTGCCACATGTCCGGCACTACGCGGATCGGAAGCAGGAGCATTTTCTCTGCGCCACCATCAACGGCGCAAACGAGATCCTCAACATCCGGGTGGTTTCGATAGGTCTGATCGACCGCAGCCCCGTCCACCCGCGCGAAGTCTTTGCAGACGCGCTCGCGGACCGTGCCTCGGCTGTGATAGTCGCCCACAATCATCCCAGTGGCCAACTCGAACCGTCACCAGGCGATGTCAACATCACCACCCAACTCAAGGCCGCTGGCGCCATCGTGGGAATCGAGTTATTGGACCACATCATCTTCAATCGAACCGGATACTTCAGTTTTCTAGAGGATGGAAGGCTGTAGGCGGAGAACCGAGCAAACCTTTTTCGGTGACACCTTTTCCTCAACAATAACCCCTTTCCCTTCATCACCAACCCTCGCCGAATTTCAGACTCCAGCCCCCCTCCATGCCATCCTCAAGTCGGAGGGGTAATCCCCATGTCTGACACCGTTTCCCCAGATCAACTCGCCGCCAATCGCGCCAACGCCGCCAATTCAACAGGCCCCCGCACCCCTGAAGGCAAGCTCCGCTCTTCCCAGAACGCCCGCAAACACGGCTTCGCCGCCGCTTCTTTCGCCGTGATCCGCCTCGAGGACCTTAATGAAGTCGCCGCCCTCCGGGAAGACCTCGTCGCCTTATACCGCCCCGTCAACTCCCAGGAGCTCTTCGCCGTCGAGCGCATAGCCCTCGCCCAACAGACCATCCTCCGCGCCGCCCGCCTCGAAGCCGGATTCTTCAGCCTGTGCCTGGGCGAATCCTTCGACACCAGCGGACAATTCCGCATGCCCATGAACTCGCAACTCAGCGAGGAGATCGAAGTCACTTTTGCCCAGAACCGCAACTACCTGCTGGGCGATGGCTTCCATCGCCTGATCCTGCGGACCAACAGCTTTGCCCTGCTGCTGCGCTACCAGGCCCAGGCCGAACGCCAGTATCGCCGGGCCACCGAGGAGTTCGACCGCCTCAAGTCCCTGCGGGAAGGTTTGCGAAACGAACCCAATTCCGCCGAAACCGAAACAAATGAAATCACTTCCACCTCCTACGAAACGAACCCAATTCCCCCCGGCGACCCTTCCGCACCGGTCTCCCACACCAGCCCCCCAACCCTCGGCCCCCGGTCCCCATCCGGCCCCACTTCGGTAACATTGCGGAACGAACCCAATTCCGCCGAAATCGAAACAAATAAAACCACTTGCTCCCCTTTCCAAACGAACCCAATTCCACCCGGCACCCCCGTCCCCGAGTCGCCCGGCGTTGCCGAAAGCGAAGCCCAAATCCCGCCCCTTCCCCCAGAGAGGACTGCAACCACCAAATGACTGCGTGATATCACCCAGGACGGCCATCGGACTGGCTCTAACTTATTGATAACAATACGTGGCCTTTTGGAAGGCGAGGTGCACCATAAGAACACTCGCAGGAAACAACCCTTCGGACGTGGTGGCGTGAAACCCCGCTGCGTCCGGACCAAAGGCGGATACCGAAAGACATGCAGGCAACGAAACCCTCTCGCAAGAAGATGAACACCAGAACACAGCCCCTGGATGTGTTCTTTTCACCGAAAAGCGTCGCCGTAGTCGGCGCCACGGAAACTCAAAACACCGTCGGCCGGACCTTGTTCTGGAACTTGGTCACCAGCCCGTTTGGCGGCACCGTCTACCCCGTCAATCCCAAGCGGGCCAACGTCTTGGGCGTGAGAGCCCATAAATCCATCACGGACATTCCGGAACAGGTGGATCTGGCGGTGATTATCACTCCGCCTCCCTCGGTGCCGGGAATTATCCGCGAGTGCGGCGAAAACGGCGTCCGAGCCGCCATCGTCATCTCGGCCGGATTCAAGGAGATCGGCCCCGAGGGCGCGGCCATCGAACGGCGCGTGCTGGAAGAGGCGCAGGCGGGCAAGGTCCGCGTGATCGGCCCCAACTGCCTGGGCGTGATGGCCCCGCTTACGGGCATGAACGCCACCTTCGCCACCACCATCGCACGGCCCGGCTCGGTGGGGTTCATCAGCCAGAGCGGCGCGCTTTGTACCGCTGTTCTCGACTGGAGCCTCAAGGAAATGGTGGGCTTCAGCGCGTTCGTCTCTATCGGTTCGATGGTGGATGTGGGTTGGGGCGACCTGATTTACCACCTGGGCAACGACCCCAAGACCCGCTCCATCGTCATCTACATGGAAAGCATTGGCAATGCGCGGGCTTTCCTTTCGGCCGCGCGCGAAGTGGCGCTCAACAAGCCCATCATCGTCATCAAGCCGGGCCGCTCGGCTGCCGCCGCCAAGGCCGCCGCCTCGCATACCGGGTCGCTCACGGGCAGCGATGAGGTGCTGGAAGCCGCTTTCCGCCGCAGCGGCGTGCTGCGCGTCAACAACATTGCCGACCTGTTCTACATGGCCGAAGTCCTTTCCAAACAGCCCAGCCCCAAGGGACCGCGCCTGACCATCGTCACCAACGCCGGAGGCCCGGGCGTGCTGGCCACCGACGCTCTCATTATGGGCGGCGGCGAGCTGTCCGAGCTAACGCCCGAAACCATGGAAGCCTACAATGCCGTGCTTCCGGCCACGTGGAGCCACAATAACCCCGTGGATATCATCGGCGATGCTTCCCCTGAACGTTATGCCAAGGCCCTGGAAATTGCCGGCAAAGACCCCAACAGCGACGGCATGCTGGTGATCCTTACCCCGCAGGCCATGACTGACCCGACGCAGATCGCCGAGCAGCTCAAGCCGCTGGCCAAGCAGGAGGGCAAGCCGCTCCTGGCAAGCTGGATGGGCGGGGTGGACGTGGCGGCAGGCGAAGAGATCCTCAACCGCGCCAACATTCCCACCTTCCCCTACCCCGACACCGCCGCGCGCGCCTTCAACTACATGTGGCAATACAGCTACAATCTGAGGGCCCTGTACGAAACCCCGGCCATGCCGGAAGACTCCGCCGATTGGACTCCCGACCGCAAGCTGACGGGTGAGATCATTCGGAAGGCGCGCGGCGAAGGGCGCACCATCCTGACGGAGTTCGAATCCAAGCAGGTGCTCGCCGCGTACGGGATTCCCGTCGCCAAGACCATCATCGCGGCTGACGCCGGCGCTGCGGTCCAGGCCGCCAACGAGATCGGCTACCCGGTGGTGCTCAAGATCTACTCTGAGACCATCACCCACAAGACGGATGTGGGCGGTGTGCAGTTGAACCTGGGCAGCGCCGAGGCGGTCGATCGCGCCTTCCGCGCCATTCAGTCCTCCGTTACCGAGAAGGTCGGCGCCCAGCATTTCCAGGGCGTGACGGTGCAGCCCATGATCAAGCTCAAGGACGCCTACGAGCTGATTATCGGCTCCAGCCTCGATCCGCAATTCGGCCCCGTGCTGCTATTCGGCACCGGCGGCCAGCTCGTCGAAGTGTTCAAGGACCGCGCTCTGGGGCTGCCGCCGCTGAATTCCACGCTGGCGCGCCGCATGATGGAACAGACCAAGATCTACCAGGCCCTGAAGGGCGTTCGCGGGCGGAGGCCGGTGGACCTGGCGGCGCTGGAAGTGCTGATGGTGCGGTTCAGCGCGCTGGTGGCCGAGCAGCGCTGGATCAAGGAAATCGACATCAACCCGCTGCTGGCCTCTCCCGACGGGCTGATCGCGCTGGACGCGCGCGTGGTGGTGTACGGCCCCGAGGTCTCTCAGGACGAGATTCCGAAGACAGCCATCCGCGCCTATCCCACCCGCTATGTGGCGCCCTGGACCATGAAGGACGGCACCGTGGTGACCATCCGTCCCATCCGGCCGGAAGACGAGCCGGCCATGGTGCGGTACCACGAAACGCTCTCCGAGCGCAGTGTGTACCTGCGTTATTTCCACCTTATGAACCTCGAGCAGCGCACCACGCACGAACGCCTGACGCGCATCTGCTTCATCGACTACGATCGCGAGATGGCGCTGGTGGCGGAGCGCCGCAACCCCGAGACCGGCGAGTCTGAAATCCTGGGAGTGGGCCGCATGAGCAAGATCCACGGCACCACCGAAGCGGAAGTCGCCGTGCTGATCAGCGACCAGTACCAGGGCCGCGGGCTCGGCAAGGAACTGCTTGCCCGGCTGCTCATCATCGGCGCCAATGAAAAGATAACCAGGCTGGTAGCCGATATTCTGCCCGACAACCGCGACGTGCTGCGGATCTGCGAAAAGCTCGGGTTCTCGCTCAAGCACTCGCCGGAAGACCAAGTGGTCCACGCCGAGTTCAAGCTTTAGCCGCTTGGTAGCGCCGGCGGTCTTGCCGCCGGTGTTCTTCCCAGTCCGGCCACCCCACCGGCGACAAGACCCGCATCGGACGTTCCGCCGCCGGCGCTACCAGTCCGTGCTACACTTATACGGAGGTTCCTGGGCGCGGGTTTTCTAAAAACTGTAACGAGGTGACCGCCGGAATCGTCCTCCTAGTTGAAGATATCGGTTCTCCAATGGCGAGGGCTGGTGAATAAAGATGGCTGACCTGTCGCAACCCCACGATTTGCACCCCACCACCGAAGAAGATCATCTGGCACGTCTGTTCGTTGAGGGAGTGGAGGAACCGTGGTTTCGTTCTCTGTTCCGGAACATCAAGGATCTTGTTGACCCACCCAAGCTGCCGCCTCTCGTATTGACGTCTAAGCCAATAGCTGTCAAGGACATCTGGGGCCTTTACGGCCGCCAGAAAAAGTCCTTCATGATGTCCACCGGCTTCCAGATTACGGTGGTTACGATTCTGTTCATTCTGGCGGCCAACAAATCGGTGCAGGACAAAGTCAAGCAGACCTTTACCCTCATTGCCCCGATCGACGTGGCCCCTCCCGACATGCCCCCGAAGAACCAGACCATGCAGGGTGGCGGAGGTGGTGGCGACCGGTCCCCATTGCCGGCCAGCAAGGGCCGTCTGCCCAAGGCGTCGCTGCGGCAATTCACCCCGCCGGTGGCGGTGTATAACAATCTGAATCCCAAACTGGCCATGGAACCCAGCATCATCGCGCCTCCCGATGTGAACCTGCCACAGGTCAACATGTCGGTTTATGGCGACCCGCTGGCGAAGATCGGGCCCCCCTCGAACGGGCCCGGCTCGGGTGGCGGCATCGGCTCTGGTTCCGGCGGCGGCGTGGGCTCGGGCAAGGGCGGCGGTTTTGGTCCCGGTGAAGGCGGCGGGGTGGGCGGTGGTGTATACCGCGTGGGCGGCGGCGTGACGGCCCCGGTCCTGCTCTACAAGAAGGAGCCGGAATACTCGGAAGAGGCCCGCAAAGCCAAGTATCAGGGCACCGTCCTGCTGTATATCGAAGTCGACCCCAGCGGCAAGGCCACCAACATACGGGTGCAGCACAGCCTGGGGCTGGGTCTGGATGAAAAGGCCGTCGAAGCCGTGAAGCAGTGGAAATTCAAGCCCGGCTACAAGGACGGCAAGCCCGTCACCGTGGCCGCCACCATCGAAGTGAATTTCCGGCTTCTGTAGGCTTCGTCGAGGATCTCCACCACATGCATCACCCGCTGGCCGGACCCGTATAATCGCACGCCGGCTTGAAGCTGGAGCAGGCAGCCCGGGTTGGCGGTGGCGACGATGCCGGCGCCAGTCGAGTTCACCGACTCCATCTTGTGCGCCAGAATCTGCATGGCCATGGCGTTCTGGACGACGTTGTAGATGCCGGCGCTGCCGCAACACACATCCGAAGAAGGCATGGCGCGGAACGTCAGCCCGGGGACGGCTGCCAGGAGTTTGCGCGGGGCGGTGCGGATGCGCTGGCCGTGCGCCAGATGGCAGGAGTCCTGGTAGGTCACCGTGGCGTTCACCGGGGCCATATCGAGGTTGAGCTCGATGGAGGCGAGGAATTCGGTGACGTCGCGCATCAGGCCCGAAAACTCCCGGGCCCTGGCCGCGTACTGGGGGTCGTCCGCGAGCAGTTCGCCATATTCCTTCAACGTCGAGCCACATCCGGCAGCGTTGGAAATGATGGCGTCGAAGCCGTCGCCACCGGGCACCGCATCGATGTTGCGGCGGGCCAGCCGGCGCGCATCCTCGCGAAGACCCGAATGAAGGTGCAAGGCGCCGCAGCATCCCTGGCCGCTGGGAATTACGACTTCGCAGCCGTTCTTCTGCAAGACCCGCACGGTGGCCTCGTTCAGCCGCGCGAATGAGACGTTGGCGATACACCCGGCCAGAAACGCCACGCGGTAGTGGCGGCGCCCCTCGGCGGGAAATGTCCGGCCGATCTGGCCGAAGTAGAATGGCGGGTCCGCGGACGGGGCGATTTGTTCCAGCTCTCCCAGGCGGCCCAGGAGCTTGAGGAAGCCCAGCGCGCGCACCAAAGTCTTCATGCCGCTGGCTTGGTACAGGTAGAGCAGCGTGCCCGCCGCCGTCATGGTGGCGCGCGATTCCAGCAAATGACCGAAGACGAAGCGGCGCCACAGTTTCGCGAGCCGCCCCGGTTGGGAGTGCGCTTCGATTTCCGCGCGTGCGTCCTCTACCATGCGCCCATACGGCACGCCTGAAGGACAGGCGGATTCACAACCGCGGCAGGCCAGGCACAGGTCGATGTGCCGTATGTAGGATGGCGTGATGGGCGCACCCTCGGCCACTTGCACCATCTGGTAGATGCGGCCGCGCGGCGAATCCATCTCCAACCCCAGTTCGCGGTACGTCGGGCAGGCGTTCAGGCACAGCCCGCAGTGGACGCAGCGGTCGAGATCGAACTGCCTCGGCCCGACACCGGTTTTTTCAGATGCGGTGATACAGTCGGCCACGGTTCAACAGGTTGGCGGGGTCAAACAGGTTCTTGACGCGCCGCATGATTTCCAAATCGCCGCCCGGAGACGGCCACAGTTCGAGCGTATGCTTGCGCTCTTCCGGCGAAAACTCGATCACCGTCTTCCATCCGCGCCCAGCAGCGCCTGAAATCCAGCTTGCGGCCGCTTCAAACTGCTCGAAGTAGCCGTAACAGACTCCCGAACCAGCGCGCGCCAGCGCCGGACCTTCGAACGATGCCAGGACGCTTTCGAGTTCTTTCAGCGTACACGAAGCGCGCACAACCGCGCCATCGGCGTGCCGGTCGAGGAATTGCGGGGTGTAGCTCTCCACATCCTGCCAAAGGGTCTCGGGGCAGAAGTTCTCGACCGCTAGGCGGCCGGCGATGTGCGCCAGTTCGTAATCGTAGCGATTGACGGAGGCCGCGCTGCCGCCGGCGCGGACGGCCAGGAGCCAGGCGCGCTGCCCGAAAGTCATCCCGGCCGCCGGGTTCAAAAGATCGATGGCGGCGGGCTGCAGCACGCTGGCGAGGATCTGGTCGCGGGCCGCCAAGGCGCCCGAAAGCGAATCGAATGACAGCAGAAAACTACGCTCGGTTTCCGGCGCTGGCTGAAGTTTGAAATTGACCACCGCGATGGCCGCCAGCGTCCCGAACGATCCGATCATGAGCTTGGCCATATCCAGCCCGGCGACATTCTTAACCACCATGCCGCCGGATTGCACCAACTTGCCTTCGAGTGTGGCGAACCGCATCCCGATCACCAAGTCGCGCGCCGTGCCGTAGAGCAGCCGCCGCGGACCGCTCGAGTTGGAGGCCACGACGCCACCCACGGTGGCGCGGGCGCCAAACGGCGGATCCAGCGGAATCATCTGCCGGTTGGCGGCCAGAATGCCGGTCAGCTCGCTCCAGGGCAGTCCGGCCTCCACGCTGATGGTGAGATCGCGCGGCTCGTATTCGATCACGCGTTTCAGCGCGGAGGTGGTGATGGAGGTATCGGCGGGCTCCGTTGGCCCGGCCATACGGCGCTTGGTGGAATTGCCGGCGAGCGCGATGGTGCGCCCGCGCGCGGCGGCCTGGCGGAGCGCTTCCGCGAGTTCCGCGGGAGTCGCGGGCGCCAGCGTTTCTACATCGTCTTCCATAAGGGACCTGTGTGCAACACGATGTAGCGCAAGATGGAGTTGAGGATGGTGAGAACCATGGATCCCGCGAGGGCTGCAAAGAAGCCGTGAACCGAAAATCCGGGTGTAAACAGCGACGCGAGCTTCAACAACACGGCATTCACCACCAGCAGAAAAAGACCGAGCGTCAGAAAAATCAAGGGCCACGCGAAAAAACGGAACACGGGCCCGGCCACGGCATTGACGATGGCGATCACGATGGTGGCGATCAGCGCCGCGCCGAAATCGCGCACTTTGATCCCCGGGACGATCTGCGCCACCAGCCACAACGCCAGGGCGCTCACGAACCAGCTCACGATGAGATGCAGCATTTGGACCTCGGGCTAGAGATAATGATAAGCCATGGCGACTTTGTTTGCCGGGACATCCGGTTTTGCGTACCCGGCCTGGAAGCCTGGCTTCTATCCCGCCAGGCTGCCGGCCAATCAATTCCTGAAATGCTACGCCGCACGGCTCAACTGCGTGGAGATCAACTACACCTTCCGGCGCTTGCCGGCGGCCACCACGCTGGCGGCATGGGTGGAGGCGACGCCCGCCGGTTTCGTCTTCGCGGTGAAGGCCAACATGCGCATCACGCACATTCTGCGCCTGAGAAACGCGGAGCAGGCGACGGAGGTTTTTCTAAGAGCCATCGACCCGCTGCGCACGTCGCGAAGGCTCGGCCCGATTCTGTTCCAATTGCCGCCGCAGATGAAGTGCGACGTGGGCCTGCTGCGGAGTTACCTGGGCCTGTTGCCAGCGGGCATGCGGTACGCGTTCGAATTCCGCCACGCTTCGTGGCTGGTGGACGAGGTCTACGACGAATTGCGGCGGAACAACGTGTCGCTGTGCGTCGCGGAGTCGGAAAAACTGGAAGTGCCCGAGGTGATCACGGCCGACTTCGTGTACTACCGTCTGCGCAAGCCCGAGTATACGGAAGAGGACGTGGATGCGTTGGCCGCGCGCGCCAGGGAATTGCTCGCCACGGGCCGGGATTTGTATCTGATGTTCAAGCATGAAGATACGCCGGCGGGGGCGCTGAACGCGGAGATGGTGCTGAAGAAGGCGGGGTGAGGTACCGGGCTGGATATTGTAAGGTATATATACCTTACACTGGAGATTGGCCATTGGAAAGGGCGGACCGGAGCCGGTGACAAGGGCTAAGCCGCGATGGTGCAGAGCGTCTCCGATCCCAGCGGTGGTTTCGCCG